>ORMF010564691.1_pt1 | contig 181624 bp, 159 predicted proteins | sample 1779871 | NCBI WGS metagenome assembly ORMF01 (sample SAMEA104232316, study PRJEB22302) | groundwater metagenome | biome: forest; feature: aquifer; material: groundwater | place: USA | collected 2011-08-07 | depth 5.4 m | reverse complement strand
TCAAGATGTGTTCTATTTAATGACAAATACAACAACAAAAGATTCCATCAAGCCCTATCTTACAAAACTCCCTCGGAATATGTTACAAACTACCTACAAGCACAGAAAGGAGAAATGTACGTTATCTAGTCATCCTGCACACATGATTGACTTATGTGTTAAATTGGAATAAAATTGCCCAGAATTGCCCGTGGTGTAAAATAAATGACCAAAATAAATAAAAGTCCGATAAGACATGCAAAGAATGTATACCTTACTGCCAAAGGTTTATCTGAGACAGAAGAAGAATTGGAGTTTTTAAAAAAAACCAAAAGATTACAGATTGCAGAGAGAATTCATCAGGCCAGAGAATATGGAGATTTAGCAGAAAATTCCGAATATGATGCGGCATTGGAGGAGCAGAATTTAGTTGAAAATAGAATCTCTGAGCTTGAAGGAATATTAAAAGGCGCAAAAGTTATTGAAGAAAAACATAATAGTGAGTTTGTGGTGATTGGATCAACAGTCAAAATAGAAATGGATGATGGAATTGATGAATTTACAATTGTTGGTAGAGTTGAAGCAGATCCTTCCAAAAAAAGGATTTCCAATGAATCACCGCTGGGGATGTCCCTTTTAGGAGCAAAAAAAGGAGAAGTTGTAGAAGTTACAACACCAATTGTCAAATACAAGTGTAAAGTGCTGGAGATAAAATGATTTACAGAAAATATAAATTAGAAAAAAAGTATTACTCAAATCTTTCTAAAGAAGATATAGCTATCCTGAAAATTTTAGAGAGTGCAGTAAAGGATATAGCTAAGGTATATGAGCTACAAATTAAAGAAGGTTTCTACCCCAAAGGAATGTCAAAAGAAGTATTGGAAAAAGAAAATGAAGTTGATCCGGATCTTCTTTCTCCTTTTACATGTATAACTTTGGAAAATGGTCTATTGAAGGTTATACCATATCATATTCATTTTGCCAAGTTTCTAAAACCAATCGCCAAAAAGATTGAAAAAGCTGCAAATATTTCAACCAATAAATCATTTAAAGCTTATCTTCAAGCAAGAGCCAAATCGCTTATTGATGGTAGTTACAAAAGAGCAGATATTTTGTGGCTAAATATTAAAGATACAAAAATTGATTTCAATATTGGCCCTTTTGAAAAATATTTAGATAAGCTGTTTTTTGTAAAAAGTGCCTTTCAAGGACATGTTGGGATTATTGACGAGGATGCAACGAAGCAAGCTATAATTTACAAGGAAACTCTTTATTCTTCCACAAAAATTGGTTTTAGCAAGTTTCACTCAACAGACATTCCCCAAAAGGGAGTTCAGATCTTTTACGAGGAAACACCTGTAACTGCAGGATACATTTCTTATGCGCTTACTACAGGTCAACATTTTCCTGCTGATGTGGATATCATGCAACAATACGGATCAAAAATAATAATTTATTACTCTCCTCTTCGATCTAAATTTGATAAACTTTATTATCCGATATTTAAGGCCTGTTTTGAGAAAACTTTCGCCTCAAAATATTCCCGTGAGTTACTGTTTGAAGCAACCTCTCTTTGTGGATTACTTGCTCATTTAGGCAGACAACTGCATCAATTTAGAGGCGCCAGGGAGCGATTAAAAGAGTTTTATGGGCAAATTGATGCGGCAAATGGGTTTGCATCAGGCATTGAACACAGCAAGCACTTAGTAGTGAAGGGGTTGATTTCTCAAGATCAACTTGAGGCGATTATTATTGTCCATATACTTTGGATGGTGGCTGATTGGATACGCTACAAGCAGCTTAATATTAAAGAAAGTCATACTATTGGTAATTCAATACTTTTAAATTCCTATTTATCTTCCGGTGCTTTAAGAGAAAGTGAAGGAATTTCCTGGCCTAATTTTTCCAGGATTTTCTTTGAGATTGAGACAATGGCGTACAAGCTTACTTATCTTTTACAAAATGGTTCATACAAAGAAGCAGAGAAGTTTATTAAAGAGAACGCAAATCTTAAAAGTTTTGAAAGATTGTCTAAAACCCTATCAAACATAAATACTCAAATTTGATATCTTTGTAGTGTTGCATTGTTGTGGTATAATATCCCAAATTTCCTCTACTTGTAGAGGTTAGTTAATATGGCAGGAAAATAAATATGGCGGAAAGATATTTAACAGGTGCTATACAAAAATATGAACCTGGCGCAAAACTGGCAGAGGCCTCAGCCAGACTTATCCAAAAAGGTTGTGGTATACCTATTGAGCCGCCAAGCGGACGAAGAAGGTTAAGCGTTATCAAAGAACCTTTTCCTCTCAAACTTGGTACTGAAAAAAACGGCGGATTGGCAATAGAAGTAGCGGAAGAAAAGTATCATTGGGCCCTTACTGGTTTAGAAACGGTTATGAATCTTTCAAGAGATTTACGAGAAAAGGTTACCATAGTAAGACATATACCTGATTTAGCTCCTTGTCAATACAGACTTGGCGTGTCTGCATTAGCTTTTGGAGTTGATACCTTGGAAAAATTGGAGGAGTTAATTCAGGGTGGTTTAAGAATCCCTCAGACTTTGGATGAGTTAAAACCCGGCATAAGAATTGCCACTAAGCATGTTAATCTTATGGAAGAAATTTTTAGACAGCGCGGTTTAAATCTTAAAGCAATTTATGATCCAACCCCAGAGACCGCTCCTGAGTTGAGGAATATTTTATATGCGGCAGATAACTTTGAAACAGGACGTAGTTGGAGAGCTCATGAAATTACCCCGGGTGAAAACCTCTTAGATCCACACGGAGTTTTAATAAAAGCCAAAAGACTACCTTGGGGCATTGGGCAAATTTTTTATAAAGAATTTTTACCAAGATTTAATCAGGCTCTTGCACATCCCGAAACTTGGCTTAATCCGGTAATCCCTTCTGATGCAGGAAATATTGGCGGTGATCCGGAGAATCCGAAGAATCAAGGCGGCTCCCATGGAATTGTTGGGATAATCAGAGGAATCTTTCCCATGGGAAGGAATGCTGCCATGTTATCATTATCTTCGATGTTCACTTTATTTTGTAGTTCAGCTATACTCAATTCATGGGACTTGAGAACCTCCAAAAAGAAAGACTTAAAAAGTTAAAAAATATTCAAAGATTGGGGATTAATCCATATCCTGCAAAATCAGGTAGAAAACAGGAAATTTTTGTGGCCAGAAAGATGATGGGGAAAAAGGCAATAGTTGCAGGAAGAATTAGATCTCTTCGCCCTCATGGAAAAATTACTTTTGCAGATTTGGAAGATGCTTCCGGTAAGATCCAATTATTTTTTTCTCAAAGCGAACTTCCCGGTGAAAAGTATGAATTTTTAACTAATTTGGATATTGGAGATTTTATAGAATCCTCAGGTGAAGTTTTTAAAACGCAAGCAGGTGAAATTTCAATCAGGGTTTCAAATTATAGATTACTCACTAAAAGCATCAGGCCCCTGCCATCCAGCTGGTATGGGTTAAAAGATGTGGAAGAGCGCTACAGAAGAAGATATGTGGATATGATTATGAATCCTGAGGTTAAAGGGATCTTGGAAAAAAGATCAAAAATAATTTCATCAATTCGCGATTTTCTGATAAACAAAAAAGGATATTTTGAAGTTGAAAGTCCAGTTTTGCAGCCAATATATGGCGGTACCCGGGCTCGTCCATTTAAAACGCACCACAATACCCTGGATACTACTTTTTATCTTCGAATTTCCAATGAACTGTATTTAAAAAGATTAATTGTGGGAGGGTTTGAAAAAGTTTTTGAGATAGGACATACGTTTAGAAATGAGGGTATGGATAAAAATCATAACCCTGAATTTACCATGCTGGAGACCATGGAGGCTTATGCTGATTATAACGATAATATGAACTTGATTGAAGAGATGTTTGAATATGTGGCAAAGCAGGTTTTCAAAACAACAAAAATTACTTACCAGGGAAAAGTTATAGATTATAGAGCTCCATGGCCAAGAATTTCTTTAACTGAACTTTTCAAAAAATATACAGGTGTTCATTTTCATGAAATTGATACTTTGGAAAAAGCCACTGCTTTGGCTAAAAAATTAGGAGTTGAGATAAAAGATTATATGACTGATGGAGAGATACTTTTAGAGATTTTTGAGAAAAAGTGTACGGATCAACTTATACAACCAACCTTTGTTTATGATTATCCGGCAGATTTTTATCCTTTGGCAAAAAGAAAAGAGAATAATCCTAAATTGGTGGAAAGCTTTGATATATATGTAGCTGGTATGGAGATGGGTACTAACTATTCTGAACAAAATGATCCAGCTCAACTAAGAGATGCATGGATGTTGGAGAAGAAAAAGGCTATAAAGGGAAACCCGGAAGCTCAAAAGCTGGATGAGGATTTTCTTACCGCTTTGGAGTATGGTATGCCACCAACATCTGGAATTGGTCCAGGGATTGACAGGTGGGTGATGGTAATGACTGATTCCCCATCAATTGCAGATGTGATAGCATTTCCAATGCTTAAAGCAGAGAAGAAAGAGAAAAAATGAATATTCAAGACTTAAAAAAGATTTTAAAAGTATTTTTGACTTTGCAGTGGGCTAAGGAATTGCCAAGGCAGGGTTTTATTGCCATGGGGTTTAAAAGGAATGAGGCGGATTCTGTGGCAGCGCATTCTTTTTCAACAGCACTTCTTGCATATTTTTTAGCCAAACAATTACAAAAAGAAGGAGAGAAGATTGACCCTGATAAAGTTTTAAAGATGGGGCTGGTTCATGATATAGGAGAAACTATTGTTGGAGATGTTGGGACTTTTGTAAAAGGCATGGCAGGGGGAGTTTTTAAAGACATAGAAGAGGAAGGTGTAAAAGCATTAGTTGGTGGTTTGGATTCTGAAAGGGAAATTATAGAACTTGTTGAGGAATATAACGAGCGAAAAACTCTGGAAGCAAGAGTTGTTAAAGTTGCTGATAATTTAGATGCTTTGGCACAAGCCAAGGGTGTACCGGGGGCAGCTGATGCGTTAAAATATTTTAAGCAGGTTTATCATATTACGAAATTTGATTGGCATAAAAAAGCTGTTGATTTAATTCTGAACGGGGAAGTAGAACCTGCGAGAGATTGGCAGGAAAAACATTAAATGTTAGACATAAATTACATAAAAGAAAATATAGATAAAGTAAAAAAATCTGTTGAAGCCAGAAAAGATGATGTGGATTTGGAAAAATTACTGAAACTTGATTTAGAAAGAAGAAACCTTATCGCAAAAGTAGATGAGATTCGTGCAAAAAGGAATGTTGCTGCTAAGGAAAAAAATATTGAAACTGGTAAAAAGATCAAAGATGAATTGGGTGGGTTGGAAAAACAACTGGCTGAGGTAGAAAAGCAGTGGAATCTTCTGATGCTACAGGTGCCGAACATTCTACTTGATGAAGTACCAATTGGGGATGCCGCAAAAAATAAAGTCATCAGAAAGATGGGAGAACCGTCAAAATTTAATTTCAAACCACGTGACCACATAGAGTTGGGGAAAATGCTGGATATAATTGATTTTGAGAGGGGAGTGAAAGTTTCAGGTTTCAGAGGATATTTTTTAAAAAATGAGGGAGCAAGGTTGCATTGGGCTGTATTAAATTTTGCATTGGATTATGTTAGCCAGAAGGGTTTTAAATTGGTTGTACCTCCTGTTATTGATAAGGGATTTGCACTTTTAGGCGGAGGACAATTTCCCTGGGGGGAAGAAGATACTTACAAGTTGGGTGATGATGAATATTTGGTTGGAACATCAGAAATTCCTCTGATGGCCATGCATGCAGATGAAACTTTAAAGCTAGAAGATTTGCCAAAAAAATATGTGGCCTTATCATCCTGTTTCAGGACGGAAATTGGTTCATACGGTAAAGATACCAAGGGATTATACCGAGTACATGAGTTCGTAAAAGCGGAACAAGTAGTTTTATGTGAAGCAGATGAAAAGGAATCACTGGGATATTTTGAGGATTTACAGGATAATGCAGAAGGGATTTTACAGGAGCTAGGACTTCCCTATCAAGTGGTGGTTTTATCCTCACAAGATATGGGTAAAAAATCAGCACTTACATACGATATAGAAACCTGGATGCCTTCTCGAGAGGGATATGGAGAAACTCACTCAAATTCATATGTAGCAGATTTTCAAACAAGAAGATTAAAAATTAAATATCGTTACAAAGATGGGCAAACTAAATTTTGTCATTCATTAAACAATACAGCCATTGCCTCCCCCAGAATTTTAATAGCTCTCTTGGAAAATTTTCAAAAAGAGGATGGAACTATTGTAATTCCTGAGGTATTACACAAATATACCGGCTTTTCTGAGATTAATCCTTAGCGTCCCTGTTGTCTTTGGCGGAGTAGATCTGCAGCTGAAGTGGCTTGTTTTTGGCTACCTGAACCTTCTAGCTCTCCAAAGCTTCCTGAGCCAGTGGCAGTAGGTTGTTGCTGGGTAGGCGGTGTGGCAACAGGCGGAGGAGGTTTAACCTGTTGAGATGAAGTTTCAGCAGGGATGCTTGTTGGTGTCTTAGAAGGTTGTCCTATCCCTAAGATAAAATAAGCTGAAGCGCCTGCTACCAACAGAAGCAATCCAATTCCCACTCCGATGACCCATTTTGGTATTCCTCTGCTATTTTGATGAGGAATAGTGGGTACTTCCGGGGCAGCATTAGAAGATGAAACAACCAGTGTTTCAGGTGCGACTTCCATTGCAGGGCTTTCTTCAGCAGGGGGGTTATTATTGGATATTAAATGAGATAAATCTGTAGGGGCAGGTTCTGAAGGTGAAGTAGGAGTAGTGGTGGGAGTATTCATCCAGCTGGGTTGAGCGGTTTGTTGAGGTTGCACCGGTTGCTGCCCTCCCCAGGGGTTATCCAAAGGAGAGGGGGAACTGTTTTGCGGGGTGGGTGGGGTGAAGGTAGGAGTTGGCTCTGGTGGGGTAGAAGAGTAATCAGGTGCAGGTAACGGTACAATTGGCTGCGGAGGAGGTGTGACAGTCGGAGGTTCATTAATAACAGGATTAGGTTGAGCGGAAGGAGTCCAGGGGGAAGTTAAATTCCCTGGTGCAGGTTGTGGGAGAGGATTAGAGGACCAGGTCGGAGTTTGATAAAAAGGAGAAGGCGGGGTTGAAGAAGGCGGCGGCACAGAAGATGTGCCAGTTGGCGGAGAGTTTGGGTTATTTGGCGAATTTGGGTTGTTTGAATTATCCATTAGGGCAGATAGTTTAGATATTGTTAGTGTAATCAATGATTAACTTTCTGTCAACCATTCTATATAATAAAGCATAATATAAACTATGTTTGGAATATTTGGTAAATTACTTGATTCTAACGAACGGGAAATTAATAAACTAAAATCTGTTATTGAAAGCATTAACAGCTTTGAGAAAAAAGTATCAAAATTAACAGATAAACAACTTAAGGATAAATTTACAGAATTTAAGCTACAACACGAAAGAGGCAAAAGTTTAGATGAGCTGTTGCCGGAATCTTATGCTTTTGTTCGGGAGGCGGCAAGAAGAACAATAAAACAAAGGCATTTTGATGTACAAATGATGGCAAGCTTAGTTTTGCATCAGGGTAGAATTGCGGAGCAAAAAACCGGTGAAGGAAAAACACTTTCTGCAACCCCTGCTTTATTTTTAAATGCAATTACCGGTAAAGGAGTACATCTTGTAACAGTCAACGATTATCTGGCTATGAGGGATTGCGGTTGGATGGGGCCAATTTTTAATGCCTTAGGAGTAACTTGTGCCACCATTATTCATGATGCGGCCTATATTTTCGATCCAAAACATAAGGATAACTCTCATGATGATAAAAGATTGCAACATTTACGGCCAATTTCCCGAAAGGAAGCATACAGCGCGGATATAACTTACGGCACCAACAATGAATTTGGTTTTGACTATTTGCGGGATAATATGGTTTTCAGATTAGGAGATCAGGTTCAACGAGGGCACTTGTTTGCTGTAGTTGATGAAGTAGATTCCATTTTAATTGATGAAGCCAGAACTCCGCTGATTATTTCTCAGCCGGCTCAGGAAGCAACGGAAAAATACAATCAGTTTACCAAAATAATAGATTCGCTTTTATCTTCTGATTATGTTGTTGATGAAAAATTAAAGACTGCTCATTTAACCGAAGGAGGAATCTTAAAAATTGAAAAGATATTAGGAGTAGATAATCTTTATGAAAAAGATTTTTCTACTCTTCATCACTTGGAAGAAGCGCTAAAAGCTAAAACCTTATTCCAAAAAGACAGGGATTATGTAGTGAAAGACGGAGAGGTTATTATTGTGGATGAGTTTACCGGCAGGTTGATGTTAGGTAGAAGATATTCAGAAGGCTTGCATCAGGCAATTGAGGCTAAAGAAGGTGTTACGATCCAGAAAGAATCACAAACTTTAGCCACCATTTCTTTCCAGAATTACTTCAGAATGTATGAAAAATTGGCAGGAATGACAGGAACTGCAGCCACCGAGGCAGAGGAATTTAATAAGATTTACAAATTGGAAGTTGTAGTTGTCCCCACAAACAATCCAATGATAAGAGTGGACCATCCGGATACAATCTATAAAACCCAGAGTGCTAAATATACTGCAGTTGCAAATTTGGTAGAAGAACTTCATAAAAAAGGCCAACCAATTTTGGTCGGTACTACTTCAATTGAGAAAAATGAATTTCTATCAGATTTACTTAAGAAAAAAGGCATTTCACATGCACTTTTAAATGCCAAAAATCATGAAAAAGAAGCAGAGATTATCGTAGAGGCAGGACAAAGGGGGGCGGCGACTGTGGCTACTAATATGGCAGGCAGGGGAGTAGATATTGTATTGGGTAGCAAAGTTACAGAGTTGGATGGATTATATGTGATTGGAACTGAAAGACATGAGTCAAGAAGGATTGACAATCAGCTGCGAGGTCGTTCCGGACGTCAGGGAGATCCCGGAGAAACCAGATTTTTTGTGTCTTTGGAAGATGATTTAATGAGGATTTTCGGAGGGGAGCAGGTTTCCAAGGTGATGGATTTTTTGAAAATGCCTGAGGATACTCCAATTGAACACGGACTTGTTTCTAAAGCCATAGAAGGTGCCCAGAAAAAAGTTGAAGGACACAATTTTGATATCAGAAAGCACACTGTTGAATATGACGATGTGATGAATCAGCAAAGGCAGATTATTTATGAGACTAGGAAAAAAGTTTTGGAAACTGCTGAAAGTAAGGGGACATATCTTAAAGAGGAAATTATACAAAAAATAGAAAGGGAAATTTCTAGTGTGGTCACTATTTACTCTGAGGAAGGAATAGATGCTGAAAAGATTATCGAGGAGTTTTCCACCATAGTTCCTGTTGATGATGATAGCAAAAAACAGATGGAGAAGCAGATTGCCTCCCATTCTGATTCCTCTGAAATAATCAACTTTTTAGCAAATCTTGCTAAAAACTTTTATGAGGAAAGAGAAAAACAAGTGGGAGATGAGGTAGCCAGACAAATGGAAGTGTTTGTTTATTTAAATACCATAGATACTTTATGGATTGAACACCTAGATACCATGGATGATTTGCGCTCTGGAATAGGGCTTAGGGGATATGCTCAAAGGGATCCGTTGATTGAATATAAAAGGGAAGGCTTTGAATTGTTTGAGAAATTAATGGTTGAGATAGATTATGAAATTGTTCACAGGATTTACAAAGTGGCAGTGCAAGGGCAGACACCTATTGCAGCAAGTGATCCTATTAAGATAGATCAGGCAGTTGAGATTAGACCAAAAGTTGATATCTCAATTGAGCAAGAAACAGCTGACGAGAGACTAAGTTCGGTGAGTCAGATAGACCAGAGTGTCAGTGGAGAAACGAAGGTGACTATTGAAAGAGAGGGAATAGTGACACAGCAAGTATATGGTGAAAAAGGCCAGTTAACCAAACCTCATGGGAAAATAGGCAGAAATGACCCCTGTTACTGCGGATCTGGTAAGAAGTATAAGCGATGTCATTATCCAAACTAATAGGAAGTTTAGAGCGAAAATATCTTCTTCTCATCTTACTACTTTTAGTATTGATCGTAAGTTTTATTCTTAAAATCAATTTTGTTAGAGATCTCAGTGAATATGATGATACAAATAAAGACTATTTAGTAGCCAAACACATAGTTAAATATCAAGAATATCTTTTAACTGGTCCATCTAATAGCATTTTTAAAACTATTAGGAATAGCCCTGTGTATTTTTATCTTCTTGCCTCACCTCTATTTGTTTATAATGATCTAAAATTTCTAGTAATCATCAATATTTTTCTTCAAACAATAACCATTTTAATTATTTATTTCTTGGCAAAAGAATTGTTTAGTAAGAAAGTTGGATTATTAGCAGCAGTTATCTTTGGATTCAGTATACTTACTTTAGAACATGTCTCTTATGTATGGCAGCCATATGTAATGCAACCTTTCGTAAACCTAAGTTACATTCTTCTTATTCTTGGATACAAGAAAAACAATTACTTATTTCTATTGTTAAGTCTTTTTATATTTATTTTCTCAGCAGCTATACATATTTCAGTTTTTGTACTGGCCCCAATATTTATTGGAATCTTAATTTGGGCTCTAATAAAAAAGAAATATCCACCTCGTTATTATTTAGGAGTGGGCGCAACATTTTTATTATCAATGCTAATTTTTTATCTCCCCCTTCTTCTTTATTTGATTAAGAATCAGGTTAATGTTTTTATCTCTCCGCCAAACTTTTATCCAGCATCTTTACCAATAATCTTATCTCATTTTTGGAGTAATTTAATCTTTTTTGTTGGAATTACGGTTTCTAATATGGACCTCATTAATGAAGCTGTCAGTTATATAGCGTTTTTAACTGTTTTAATCTTAAGTATTTATTATTTTTCAGTTGAAAGACATATTAATAGAAAAAAAGTTACAATATTTTTGTTATGTATAGTTGGCTATCTTATTTTTTTCATTTCATTGTTGGATTTTAATAAATATTCTCATCATCTGTATTATTATCTAACTCCTGTGTTTGGATTATTTACTATTGTTCTTGCAGAAATTATAGGTAAAATATTTTCTAGAAATGATTATCTAAAAGCGACTTCTGTTTCGATTATTTTAATATATCTAATCCTCTTTGTCGCAAGCTATAAAACTTTTTTGCATAAAAGTAAAATGCCTTCAATCTTTGACAAAAATTCCTCTATACTGTCTTCTTTAGATAAGCTAGTGGATGAAATTAATTTAATTAAGCGAAGCAATGGGTATGAGGATTTTTCTTTTTTTAGGTTAGAAACTAATGAAGGAAATAATGGATGGAAGTTTATCCCATCCTATATGGTAGCTCTGGAAAAAACTCTTAACGCAAAACTTACTGAAAATAGTGATTTAGAAGTAATGAGCTTTCGTCAACTAAGCGATTACGATAGCAAATATATTTTTTTATTTTGTGATCTTAATCCAGATCTTGAGAAAATAAATAAACCATGTGTACAGAATTTCTTAAAAAATAGAAAAGAATATTATTTGATTAAAAATATATACTCAGACCAAGATAAAAACATAAATTTGTTTAGAAGAGATTAAACTTAAAAACAACACATTAGTGTGTATAATATCTTTAAATGAGTCAAGAGATTAAGAAGTTAACCAAAGAATGGGTTATAGATAAACTCCCTAAAAGGCCAAATGATGCAAATAAGGGGACATTTGGGAAAATATTGGTAATTGCCGGATCAGAAAATTATCCAGGAGCAGCATATCTTGCTTGTGCTGGCGCTTACAGAGTGGGAGTCGGGCTGGTAACTTTAGCAACTTCACCTGAGGTTAAAATAATTGTTTCCAGAAAATTGCCCGAGGTAACTTTTTTATCTTTTGATGATATCTTTGAAAAAATAAAGGATTATGATGTTTTACTTTTAGGTCCTGGTTTGGGTCAAAAGAGCGAGACTATAGAGTTTGTGGAACAGCTTTTAGAAGAGAAGTTACCTAAAATAGTTATTGATGGAGATGGATTGAATATATTATCTAAAACAGATGAATGGTGGAAAAAGTTAAAAACTGATTGTATCCTGACTCCACACCCCGGAGAGATGTCCAGATTAACTGGATTAACTGTGGATCAGATCCAATCGGATAGAATAAATATTGCCAAACGATTTGCCAAGGTATGGAATCAGGTGGTGGTTTTGAAAGGTGCAAATACTGTGATTGCATCATCAAATGAAATTGCTGTAAGTCCGTATGTAAACCCAGCTTTGGCAACTGCCGGAACAGGTGATATTTTATCCGGAATCATTGCAGGATTTTTAGCCCAGGGATTAAAAACTTTTGATGCGGCTTGTTTAGGGGTATATATTCATGGTTTAGCAGGAGAGATGTTGAAAGAAAAATACGGTAATACTGGAAATCTGGCAAGTAATTTATTACCTTTTTTACCTAAAGTTATTCAACATATCCAAACATTGAGTCAGTTAAATTAGTATCTGGAGTCTGGCAGCTTTTCTCTATTTTCTCTTTTGATGGAACACTGGTTGGCGGAATAATTCCAATATGACCAAATTTTTGTTTTACCTCATCTGATAATTCGCTTGGCACAACAATGTTATAAACAGGCACATTTAAAGAAGGGTGGACCTGATGCAACTTACTAAGATAGAAAAAATATCTAAAACCAAAATTATCCCCAAATTTAGCGATATAAGTTATACCCACACAAGGAAAATTATTAAGTTTCGCATCTTCAGTAATAAAAGATACAATAGTTTTTCTATCGATGTAGCCAATCCTATATGGTTCATTTTGAACAAAGAAAATTAAATTTTTGATTAGAAAAATAGCTAAAATAATTATGATAATATTTAGACCCAATTTAAACATTTTTGTTATTAGATATATAAGTAGACTGACAATGATTAGAATTAGGACATCTATATTTGCAAAATAATATTCTGATATTGGTGTTTTCGATATTGAGAAAAATAAAATTACAGAAATAATTAAAGTAAAAATGATTAAAATCTCTTTGAGCTTTATAATTTTCTTATATGTCAGCAAGAAAGTCGAAATGAGTAATAAAATTAGAAATAGTAATCTTAGATTTTCAGGAATGGATTGTGGTGAGAATAAAAGTGAGTTAGCATTTTTTGCAATCATTTCCAAAACTTTTATTAATTTTGGGAAACCGTTTTCCCCGCTTTGGGGAATAATTAGATTTTGAACAATACTAATTGTTTGTGAGAAATGATGTCTGGATTCAAATAAAATTAAAGGGAGAGATATAAGAAGAAATGTAAAGGTTGATAATAGCAGTATTTTTATATCCGGTATTTTTCTTGAAATAATCACAGCAATTGGAATTGCCAGTAGTATTGGAGTTAGAGCGATATGTATATGCCAAATAAGTCCGATTAATATACCCAAAAAAGGGAAAACCGAAAAATTGCCTCTGCTTATCATGATAAGTGTATAGAAATACCAGAGAGCCCAAAGTTTGGTGGGTAAGGTGGGGACAATCCATCTATCAAATCCAATATTTGAAATTAAAATAGCATGCAAAAAAGCGGCAATTAATCCAACTGTTTTATTAAATAACTTACTTAATACAAAGTAATAGCTTAAAACTGTGGCAATGCCAATAATTACTCCAAGCAATGTAACGCCGATAGGATCCATTTTAAAAAGTAGAAAAAAAGGAATCAGAAGATAGTAAAATAAAGGTCCAATAAAAACTCCGGGTGCAGAGGTTAATTGACCAATCAAACGGAAATGATGATCGACTACAATATCTTTAACAATCCAGGAATATAAATCCCCGTCATGAGCAAACTCAAACCTCTCAACTATCTGATAAGTTCTGAAAAAGACAGCAAGTAGCAAAATTGCAATTAGAATTAGATGATGGCGTTTCATTTTTTGCGTTTAATCCATTATAATTGCCCGGTGATAGTCAAAGCAATAAAAACAAGAAAATTTATTCCTCCTAAAGATGATCTTTGGGAATTACTTTCTGCAATTAAATCTATACAAGAAAAATCTGTTGTTGCCGTAACAAGCAAAGTTGTTTCAATCGGGGAAGGCAGATGTATAGCCATATCTCAAATTACTAAAGATGACTTAATAAAACAGGAGGCTGATAAATATTTACCTCGTCAGTTTGTTCCGGAAGAATTAGTTATGTATACCTTAAAAAATAATATGCTGATTGCATCAGCAGGTATTGATGAAAGTAATGGTGGAGGTTATTACATACTTTGGCCAAAGGATCAAAATAAAAGTGCACAGGAAATTTGGGCATTTCTAAAGAATAAATTTAAGATAAAAAATCTGGGAGTCATTATAACTGATTCAAGACTTATCCCTCTTAGAGGAGGAGTGGTTGGTTATTCAATTGGATATTTTGGATTTAAACCGATTAAAGATTATAGAGGAAAAAAAGATTTATTTGGTAGAGAATTTAAAATGGAAACTTCCAATATTCCAGATAGCTTGGCATCAGCTGCAGTTTTAGAGATGGGGGAGGGGAAAGAAAGCCAGCCTATTGCAATTATTTCTGATATTTCTAATATTAAATTTATTAATAAAAAATATATTGACTCCGGAGATAATAGTTTTGAGATTGAAGAAAAGAAAGATGTTTTTTATCCATTCTTATCTTCAGTAAAATGGATTAAGGGTGGGAGCGGAAAAAATCGATAGTTTTTTGTAAACCCTCTTTTAAATGAATTTTTGCACTCCATCCCAACTCTTTTTTAATTTTTTCAGATGATGCAACTAAACCTGCAACATCACCTTTTCTCTCACCTTTATTATCAATAGGAACTTTATATCCAGTTAAACTAAAAATCTCTTTTATAATTTCTATTACCTGAATACCGGTTTCAGTGCCTACATTATATATATGTAATCCTGTCTGATTGAGAGGTAAAATATGAGCTTCTGCCAAATCATCAATATAGATAAAATCCCTGACTTGTTCCCCTTTCCAAAAAAGAGGAATTGGTTGTTTATTTAAAATTGCTTTAATAAAATTAGGAATAGCATGGGTTTCCGGAGTATGCAACTCCCCTGGTCCATAGGGATTAAAGTATCTTAAAATTACTACATCAAAATTATAAAGTTTATTATAAAGTTGACAGAATTGTTCCATTGAAACTTTGGTTAATCCATAAGGATTCTCCTGCTTCCCTAAAGGATCATCCTCTGTTATAGGAATTTTAATGGGATTGCCATAAACACAAGCACTGGATGAGAAAATAATTTTTTTAACATTTATTTTCCGCATTGCCTCCAAAAGCTTAATTGTTCCAGTAATATTATTTTCAACAAACTCAACAGGATTTTTAACAGACTCTCCAACTTCAATTAAAGAGGCCATGTGAATAACTGCGTCATGTCCGGGCAGAATTTCTTCTAATTTGACCTGATCATTTAAGTCTGCTTCAACAAAAGTTACTCTTGGATCAATGGATGCTTTATGTCCATGGGATAAATTATCTATAATAGTAACTTGATGGTTTTGATCGAGCAGTAACTTACAAACAGCCGATCCAATAAAACCCGCACCTCCGGTAACTAATATTTTCATATTATGATAAACTCATTTTACTCTAACTCCATGAAAAATAAAACGACTTTAATTATATTAGCCTTAGGAATTTTGTTTAGATTAGCATTAACCCAAAATGGTAACTTTCTTTTTAACATGGATAATGCCAGGGACTTTGTGGACGTGAGAGAGATGGTGGAATTGGGGAAGTTAAGACTAACTGGTCCATTGTCTGCGATAGAAGGTTTATACAACGGACCGCTTTGGTATTATCTTTTGTCTATTCCTTATTTTTTAACTAATGGAGATCCTTATGGAGCAATTATTATGGAAATTCTACTTTGGGTAATTGGAGGTTATTTTCTTCTTAAGTTAGTTAAAAATTTTGGCAGGTGGATAATTTTACCAATTGGCTTTGTATGGGTAGTATCAGATTATGTTGTTTTAGCGAATCGTTATTCTTTTAATCCAAATCCTATTGTTTTGTTAACACCTTTTTTAATTTATTTATTAGTTGAGTATTTAAAAACAGGAAAAGGAATATTTATAATTTCGTCCTGGTTTTTTGGTGGATTATTTTTTAACTTAGAAATGAATATAGGAGTTTTTATACCACTTATTATTTTCCTGAGTTTATTTTTGACAAAAAATACTAAGTTTTTTAAAGATAAGTTTTTTTGGTTAGGGACATTAGTTTTTATTGGATTGTTGATGCCGCAAATTATGTTTGACATAAAACATAATTTCATTATGAGTAAGGGAGTAGTCAGATTCTTATCCGAGTCTTCCGGTTCAAAATTTAATCTGATAAAAAGAGCATCAATTATATGGGATAGCTTTTTTAGTGTATTCAGTGCAACTTTAATGAATCAAAAGTTGCTGCTATGGGCAGTATTAATTTTAGCTTTCCCAATATTTAAAAATTTTTTCTCAAGAAACAAAAAAGAAATTATTGTAATAATTGCCTCTTTATTTATATTAGTGCCGTTTATTGGATATTTAATAATTCCCGTTTCGGTGAATGCTTGGCATTTAGGGGCAGAAGTAGCTGCGTTTTTAATACTGATTGCTTTTATGCTTTCCAGTCTTTGGGAACTTAACTTTTTTGGTAAATTATTTTCTATATTATTATCTATACTTATAATCTTTTATTCAATATTAAATATCCCAAATTATTATCGAGAGAGAACAAATCTAAATATGGATCCTTCTTTATATAAAAATGAAATAGCGGCAATTGATTATGTATACAAATATGCAAATGGTCAAAATTTCAAAGTCTATACTTATCTTCCTTCAGTTTACGATTATCCGTATCAATATCTTTTTTGGTGGTATGGTAGAAAGATGTACGGGTATGTTCCGGGTGAATATAGATATTTACCTAACAGACCGCAATATATCCCCAACCAGGACAAATTTGAGGGAAGAAAGACAAACTTTTCGGGTTTGGTTTTCTTAATTAAAGAACCAGATAGAAACTATACTCGCTCAGGTTGGGAGGGTGAACTTATTAATTTAGATTTAGAAACTATTGGAAAAGAGATGGTTGGGCCGATTGAGATTGAGACTAGCAAAGAAGTTAAGAAACAGTAATTAGACGTTCATTTGTCGTAACTTTTTTCAAGTTTATTTTAATTGTTTTTTTAGGAAGACTTTTTTCAATCTTGTCCGCCCATTCTATTAAAACTAAATTATCTGAAGCAAAAAGTTCTTCAATGCCTAACCTTTTTATATCAATTTTTCCTTCTAATCTATAAAGATCTATATGATATAAAAGTTTCTGATTAGGTAATTTATGCTGTCTAATTAAAACAAAAGTAGGGGAAATTATTTTTTCCTTAATTCCCAAACCCTTTGCAAAGCCCTGGACGAAAACTGTTTTACCGGCACCCAACTCACCGCTTAAGGCAATTAATCCGGATAATTTTTTTGCCAACCCTTCAGCTAGTTTTTTAGTTTCGTTTTCTGAATTTGTTATATATTGCATAAGTGATTGGAATGATACCAATTATAACAAGAATAATGCCTGTGATGGATAAAAAATTTATTTGTTTTTGAGATTTTACTAATTTTTCAGGTGTTGATGATGGAGTAGCAGATGTTGTAGCAGCTGCTACAGAAGCAATATGATAAGCAGAGCTTGCCTTTCCTTCGGAAAGGTAGACTAGTTTATTAGAACTTTTTGATTGTTCTGATTGCGGTGAGGATGATGGGGTAGTAGTGGATGATAAGCTATCGGATGATATGCCGCCTTGGTCAGTATTTTCAACAGCTGTGATTTGAATATTAGATTCATTACTCCAGGTTGGACCAGAACCAATGGAGGTATATCTTGCCACTTTAAAAATATAATCCCCTGTGCCTGTAAAACCGGAATCTTCACTATCTGGTTGTACTTCCAAGATTCCTGACCAATTACCGGAAGAATCAGTGGTAATCTGATATTGACTAGAATAACTGCTACCATTTTTTATCCAACTACCAGAAACCTTAGTCAGCCCAAAGTAATTAGAACTATCTGTTTTTTTAAAAGCTCCCTTTAAATAAAAATTAGCGTTAGGGTTATTTGGTAAGGATAAACTTATTGAAACATTAAATGATTGATCTGAATTTATTTGTAAAGGAACATTGGAAATAGCAAATAAAGAGGTTGAGGTAGAAGAACCTGTGGAAGATGTTATAGAACTAGGAGTTGGTGTAGGGGAGGGAGTAGGGGTTGGTGTGGGTGTTGATGAGGAGGACTGCAAAGTAAATGACCAGATGCTACTGAATTCACCATAATTTCCGCTACTATCTTTGGCTTTAACCTTCCAATAATAAGTGCCAGGATTTAGAGTTTGAGGCGAATAACTTGGATTAGTTGGGTAGTAAGGAGTTTTCGCGTATGGCGAGATAACTTTTGGTTCATTGTCGATTAAAATGTTATATCCTGTACTCCCCGAAACTACTTGCCAGGTAAAAGTCGGGATTGATGAAGTGCTAGAATTGTTAGCAGGACTGATGAGTATTGGTGGTTCTGCGGCATATACATGAGAGGTTAGAAATAATAAACCAAGCACTATAATGCCAATGGTTTTGATCATCACCTACAGTATATGCCAATACAAAGTGACAATGCCATTCTCATGATCAATAACCACTCCTTTGCCAACTGAAGACCCACCTGAAATGTTATAGCTACACGGTGCTGAGACAGAATAAGAAATTCCTTTTTCAGATGCCAAGATTGCTCTACCTACACCTTCATATTTCTTAGGCGCAATATCCAAGCCGGTATGAGTTCCCAAAAAGTATACCTCTCCATATTTGGTGGTAATAGTTGTATCATCAGGGTATCCTCGTGTAGGTGGACCTAGACTACCATTACCCAAGTAGTTGTTAGGATCAACTCTATTACCCACAACTCTCCCATCTTCTACCTTTGCATTCTCAAAAACTTCAAAATGTAAATGTGGTCCTGTTGAGCATCCTGTTGATCCCATTGCCGCTATGGTATCCCCTTTATTAACTGGTCCAATTTTTGCTCCTACATTTGATAGAGCTTGTGCAATAGAAGACAGATCTGCTCTAAGTTGGGTAATTAAGGTTTGATATCTTACCTCGTCATTTTTAGTAATTGCTAAAAGTTCATCTTTATCTTTTTTTTGCTGAGCAAGTTGCGTTTTATAACCCTCAAGATCTTTGTTTAATTTTTCTGCTTCCTGTTGCCTTGTTTGTTTGTCCTGTTTTTGTTCATTATAAGCAAGTTTAGTTGCCTGCAATTCATATAACTTTTTCTTATCATAGCTTTGGGCAACTTGAATGTATTTTAATCTTTGCAAAAGATCAGCAAATCCGTGGGATGAAAACAGCAGATCTATTGTAGAAACAGCATTGCTATATTTATAAGTTTGGACAATTCTTCTAAGGAGAATTTCCGATAAAGTATCTAAGGAGGTTGAAATTCTATCAATTCTTAAGGATAAATCCGAAATCTCTCTTTCAAGTTTGGCAATTCTTAAATTGGTTTCCTCAATTTTTAAAGTAGTTACTTTTGTTTGACCATCAATAAGATCAAGCTGAGATTTTAAAGTTTTCTCCTGATTTCTGGCATCTCGCAGGTGAGATTCAAGTTTTTGAATTTCAGCCTGTTTTTCTTGAAGTTGTTTTGTTAACTCATCAGACTGAGCTATGATACTGGTGGGGAAAAGTAAGAGGGTTAAACAAAAAAGAACAATTAAAATCCGTTTCATAAGGCAAACTCATCATATCTTAAGATAGCGTCTGACTGCACTAATTGATCCTAAACAACCAATTACTAAAGCCACAATTATACTTGCACCAAGCAGTTCTAACATCAGGATAGGGCTTAAGGGTAAAAGCTTAATCTCTTCCAAATAGCCTTGAAGAAATGGTGTGAAATACCAAAGCATTAGATATACTACGACCCAGGCACCAAGTGCTCCCACTACACCATAAAACATCCCCTCTAAAATAAAAGGGGTTCTGATAAAAGAAGGGGAAGCTCCCAAAAGCCGCATGGTTTCAATCTCGCTTCTTTTTAAGCGAATCTTAAAGCCAATAATCATTAAGATTTGTAAAGTAGCAAATAGTATTAAAAACAATACTGCAAATCCTCCTACCAAACGAATCACCCTAGTACCAGAGGTAAGATTTTTAACCACATCTTTGGGAAAAACAACTTCATCAACTACCGGCTCTTTTATTAAAACTTCTGCAATTGGTTCTAAATCTTCAGGGCTTTTAGTTGAGATCTCCAAGGAATCAGGCAAAATATTAGCACTGACCAACTCGCTTAAAATTGGCTTTTCCTTAGTAAAATTTCGATAAATTTGCAAAGCATCTTCTTTAGAAACATATTTTGTTTTAGTTACTCTGGTTTCTTGATTGAGAGCATTTTCTATAGCCATAACATCTTGTGAAGTTGTGCCATCTTTGAAAAAGGCTATTACCTGAGGTTTTCTTTCATAGTAATTTAAGGTAATTTGAGATCCGGCTGCTAGAATTATAAAGACCAAAAGAGCAAAAAAAGCCAAAAACATCACCATGGAAGCAGCAATGGCCTGAATAGGTGTTCTTCTAATGTTTCGTTTTGCAAATTCAAAAGATCTACTCATTCGTATTTTCCCTCTTTAGTATCCTTGCTTATTTTGCCACTCTTCAAAACCACGACTCTTCTTTTCAAAGTATTAACAATTTCTTGATTGTGAGTTGCCATGACAATTGTTGTTCCCCAGGAATTGATCTCATTTAAAAGTTGTATCACTCCCCAAGCGGTTTTTGGATCCAAATCACCTGTTGGCTCATCTGCCAAAAGTATATCAGGTTTTCCAACAACAGCTCTGGCAATGGCGGTTCTTTGGGCCTCTCCGCCGGAAAGTTGTCTGGGGAATAAATTCCTCCGATCCCAAATCTCCACCAATTTAAGAATATGCTCCACCATTTTATTGATTTCTTGATCAGATCGATTTTGTACTTCCAAGGCTAAGGCAACGTTTTCAAAGACTGTCCTATCGTCTAACAATTTAAAATCCTGGAAAACAACACCGACCTTTCTTCTTAAACCGGGGATATCTTTATCTTTTAATTTGGTAATATCAACTTTGCTGATCAGTACCTTGCCGCTGGTTGGAAGTATTTCTTTAGTAAGAATTCTAAGCAGGGTTGATTTACCTGCGCCGGAGGGTCCAACAATAAATACAAATTCACCCTGTTTGATCTCCAAAGAAACATCATCTAGGGCAAGCGTAGAACCGAATTTTTTGGTAACAGAATCGAAAAGTATCATTCATTTAATTTCTTCGACTTTTCCCACATCCATCAACCAGCCTTCTTTTAAAGCTTTTTGGGTTTCCCCAAAAAGCTTCACTTTTTTACCCTCATATTTAGAAAGGTCTACCACAGATGAAGTGAGCGCAACAGAGACCGCACCCTCCCGTTCTAAACTATGAGTTCCTTCAGTATATTCGCTTGAATCAGAAGGTTGAGGCTTAATTTTAATCATGCCTTCAGCAAAATCTCTAAAAGTACGGCTGTCTTGTTGAGGGTTTTTTGCAGAACCAGCCGAAAGAGGAGAGGCTTGAAAACTGCTGTTTTTGCCGGAAAGTATATATCCTGTGAGGGTGCCTAATATTATTGCGGCAATAACAATCCCCAAAAGTAGGCGCCTTGGGTTATCAACGCTTAAGATCGGTTTAGTAATTTTTTCTTCCATCAACATATATTAACAATAAATTGAGCAATTTGTCTAGTAAGGTAATTGTTTTGTTTCTGCTTCAATAAATTTATCTAATTCTCCATCTAAAACACTGTCTGTGTCTGAGGTTTCAATATCTGTACGTAAATCTTTAACCATATGATAAGGGTGCAGGACATATGAGCGGATTTGTGTTCCCCATGAGGCTTGAGTTGCAGTGCCTTTTAGCTCTTTGGTAAGCTCTTTTGTTTCTTTTTCCCTCTTTTCCCATAGCCTGGAAAGTAAAAGCTTCATCGCATTTTCCCTGTTTTGAAGTTGTGACCTTTCTGTTTGGGCTGTAACAGTAATGCCTGTTGGTTTGTGTTTTACTCTGACAGCTGTTGAGACTTTATTAACATTTTGTCCTCCGGCACCTCCGGATCTAAAGGCTTCAAATTCTACATCAGCCTCATTTATCTCAACTTCCCTTGGATTAATCACAGGCAAAACCTCAACTAAAGCAAAAGAAGTCTGTCTTAGCTTATCCGCATTAAACGGGGATTGTCTGACCAATCTGTGGGTTCCTTTTTCTCCCTTTAAGTATCCATATGTAAAAGGTTCGTGTACAATCATGGAAACTGTTTTAATTCCCGCTTCCTCACCGGGCATTTCATCTGTTATTTCAAACTTCCAGCCCTTTCTTTCAAAATATCTTTGATACATTCGAACTAACATGGCAGCCCAATCCATGGCCTCTACTCCGCCTGCACCCGAGTGGAGAGAAATAATTGCCTCAGACTCATCATGCGGATTTGATAAAAAGAGTTTAAGTTCCAAAGAATCCAGTATTTTTTCCAGCTCACTTACTTCTTTTTTTAAATCTTCCATCATTTCTGCTTCTTCAGAAATTTCTAGTACATTGCTAATTCTAATTTCTAAATCTTCTAATGTTTGAAGTGTTTTTTGTTTATCTGACAGCTGACGGCTGACAGCTGACGACTCATTTCTATCATTCCAAAACCCTTCTTTCATAGTTTGAGCTTCCAACTCCCTGATTTCTCCACGCAGCCTGTCCTGATCAATCTGATCAGCAATCTTTTTAAATCTTTCTTTTAAATCCTTTAATTTAGTTTGTACTTCTTCCATAAGGGAAATTATATCAGTTTTGAAGCACAAATATGCTAAAATCTGGCTATATGATTTTGCATATTGATACTAAGGATAGAAAGCAGATAAGAGTTTCTCTGAAAAAGAATGGGGAAGTTATGAAATCTTTATCTGAGCAGAATGAATATGGATCACAAGTTTTATTACCACTTATTGAAAAGATTTTGAAAAAACAAAAGGTAGAATACAAAGATTTAAAAGAAATAGAAGTAGAAACTGGTCCGGGGTCTTTTACGGGTTTAAGGGTTGGGGTATCTGTTGCTAATGCTTTGGGTTTTTCCTTAGGAATTCCTGTAAATGGTAAAAAAGTTGAAACAGAATTGGTATACTAATATCTGTGGCTCTACATAATTGGTTTATTCCGCATAAAGATACTCATAAAAAAGCTCATCTGCTTTCCTGGGAAGGGTTAGTTATTTATATAATGCTTTTTATCCTGCTTCAGGTCGGCTTTTCTATTGTAGGCTATGCAAGACCCGGCACTTTAGGAATTACTTCCAGTATTGATCAAAAAAAACTGATTGAATTGACAAATATTGAGCGGGAAAAGTTAGGGTTATCCCCTGTTTCGGAAAACGAGGCGCTAGATAAAGCAGCCGTGCTTAAAGCTCAAAATATGTTTTCCGAAAACTATTGGGCTCATTTTGCACCTTCCGGGAAGACCCCTTGGGACTTCATTTTAGGATCAGGTTATAAATTTACATATGCAGGGGAGAATTTGGCCAAGAATTTCTATGGATCAAATGAGGTAGTATCTGCCTGGATGGCATCAGCGACACATAAAGAAAATCTGCTAAATCCTAAATATCAGGATATTGGAATAGCTGTGGTAGAAGGGGTACTAAATGGTCAGAAAACAACCCTAATTGTGCAAATGTTTGGTACAACTGAGAGTTTGGCTACAAGATCTACATTTGAGGTTGCGGGAAAACAAATCGCCATACCAAAGCAGGATTTTTTGAATAAGCCGGATTTGGTTGCTGCTGTTTCGCAAACAAAATTAAATACCGGAATATTAATAGATCCGTATTTAATATCCAAAACTGCCTCTATTTCGGTAATTGTTTTTATTATCACGCTTCTTACAGTGGATTTATTGGTGCTTAGAAAAAGGGGAGTTTTTAGAATCTCATCGCATCATATTGCCCATATGGCCTTGCTTTCTTTAACAGCCGGCAGTCTCTTTTTGGCAAATCCGGGAGTAATTCTATGACAACGCCTTTAAATATTTTAACAGTTGGCATAATTATTTATTTGATTTGGGCTTTTATTTTCCACAAACGCGACAAAAGTTTGACTTGGCCTATTTTTTTGGAGTATATTTTAACTGCTATTTTGGTTTTAGTACTTCTTTTGGGAATTTTAGTATAATTAGTATAATTAGATTATGAAAGGCGTAATACTGGCTGGAGGATTAGGCACCAGGCTTTTTCCTTTAACCAAAGTAACAAATAAACACTTATTACCGGTTTATAATAAACCGATGATTTTTTATCCGATAGAAACTCTGGTTAAAGCAGGGATTAGCGATATTCTGGTTGTGACCGGTGGCCCTCACTGCGGCGACTTTATGTCTATTTTAAAAAATGGCCAGGAGTTGGGAATTAAGCATTTGGAATATGCATATCAGGAAGATGAAGGAGGTATTGCTCACGCGCTATCTTTGGCGGAAAGTTTTGCCGAAGGAGATAATATAACGGTAATTTTAGGTGATAATACCTCAGATTCAGATATTACCGATGCAGTTAATAATTTTAAAAAGGGAGCTTTGATTTTTCTAAAAGAAGTATCAGACCCAGAGCGTTTTGGCATTGCCACTTTTGACCCCAATGACTCCTCAAAAATTGTCAATATTACAGAAAAGCCCCAAAATCCTGATTCCAAAATGGCTGTTACGGGAGTTTATATTTATGATAACCAGGTATTTGATTTTATTAGACAAATAAAGCCTTCAGACAGAGGGGAACTGGAAATTACTGATGTTAATAATAAATATGTAGAAAAGGGTCAGCTTTTATGGAGTGAGCTTAAAGGTTACTGGTGGGATGCGGGTACATTTGATACCTTACTTGAGGCTAATAATTATTGGGCTGAGCGAAGCTCGCGCGCTTCGCGCACTAAAAAGGCAAAGGAGCAGGAATAAATTTATGAAGGTTTTGGTTACTGGTGGAGCAGGGTTTATTGGCAGCAACTTTATTCATTACTGGATTCAAAATCACCCCGGTGATCAAGTTATCAATTTTGATGCTCTAACTTATGCAGGCCATTTAGAATCGCTTAAAGATTTAGAGGGCAATCCAAGTTATGAATTTATAAAAGGAGATGTTACAGACGCAGAAGCTGTTAAAAGCGCAATGGATGGTGTGGATATTATAGTTCATTTTGCAGCAGAATCACATGTTGATCGTTCAATAATAGATCCAACCTTATTTATTCGAACAAATACATTAGGGACAGCTGTCTTACTGAAAGCTGCTTTAGATAAAAAAGTTAAAAGATTTCATCATGTTTCAACAGATGAAGTTTACGGTGAATTGGGACCAAACGATCCCCCTTTTAATCCCCAAACTCCATATAGTCCAAGAACTCCTTATGCCGCATCTAAAGCAGGGGCAGATTATCTGGTTAGGGCATACTTCGAAACTTATGGATTACCAGTTACTATCACAAATTGCGCAAATAATTTCGGACCTTACCACGACCCTGAAAAATTAATCCCCAGATTTATAACCAATCTTTTAAAAGGGGAAAAAGTACCGCTGATGGGTAAGGGTGAAAATATCAGAGAGTGGCTTTATGTTGAGGATCATGCTGCAGCAGTTGATTTGGTAATACAAAAAGGCCAAATAGGAGAGACTTATCTGGTCTCCGGTGAAGAAAAGACAAATTTGGAAGTTACTAAAAAAATATTGAAGATACTTAAGTTGGATGAATCAATGATAGAATTTATTGAGAATAGATTAGGCCATGATTTTCGATATGCAAATGACGGTTCAAAAACTAAAGCTTTAGGCTGGAGTGCAAAACATTCTTTTGAAGAATGGTTAGAAAAAACCGTTGATTGGTATAAAAAAAATGAATGGTGGTGGAAGCCGCTTAAAGCCGGACGGCCTAATATTGACAGGTCAGCTCAAAAATCATATAGAGAATAAAGATGTCTAAATTCATTAAAACAACAACACTGGAGGGCTTACTGATTTTGGAAAGACCTACCCTTACTGACGAAAGAGGGTTTTTTAGAGAAGTTTTTCACTTTGATGAGTTAAATGAAGTTTTGGGGTGGGAGTTTAAGCCGATACAGTGGAATCATTCCAGATCAAAACCGAAAGTGCTGCGGGGTCAACACGGCGAAAACTGGAATAAACTGATTTATCCGGTTTCCGGCAAAACTTTTGCTGCAATTCTGGATATTCGGCCGGATTCGGAAACTTTTGGTAAAGTGGAGAATTTTCATTTTGACTCACAAAACAGATTCGCACTTTTTATTCCTAAAGGCTTTGCCAATTCTTTTTGTGTAATCGGAGAGGAAGATGTGGACTATTTGTATTTGGTTGATGCTTACTGGGACGGAACAGATACAACCGCAATTGCCTGGGATGATCCTGATACAGCTATTGAATGGCCTATTTCAGATCCGGTGATTTCAGAAAGAGATCGTAATAATCCAAGACTTAGGGAGTTATTTCCAGACAGATTCAAATGAACACAGTTCGCGCTAACGCGCTGAAGAAAATACTGATATTTGGAGGTAGCGGATTAGTTGGTTCAAAATTTATTGAACTTTTTGATAATGTTTTGGAAATAGAATCACCTCAAGCACAAGTAGTTGATATTTTAAATAAGGATCAAATACTAAAAGTAGTTGAAGAGTTTAATCCGGATTCTGTAATTAATTTTGCAGCTTATACCAATGTTGAAGAAGCTGAGAATCAAAAGGATGATAAAAATGGTTTAGCTTTTCAAATAAATGTAATAGGAGCAAAAAATGTAACAGAGGTTTGTAAAAGTTTTGATAAGCGTTTGGTATATATTTCCACTGATTATGTTTTTGATGGTAAAAAAGAAGATGTTCCGTATAACGAAGAAGATAGACCAAACCCCATAAATTGGTATGGTCAAACGAAGTATTTTGGAGAGCAAGCAGTTTTGGAAACTGGAGGAAAAAATGTAATACTTAGAATAAGTATGCCCTATTCCCCTTCTTATGAAGCAAAATTAGATGTAGCAAGGTTTTTTCTGGATCAGCTAAGAAAAGGAAAACAGGTAAAAGGAATTGATGATCAACAAATTACTCCCACTTTGGTTTTGGATATAGCATATGCACTTAAAACTTTGATTGATCATAAATCAGAGGGTATTTATCATGTGAGCAGCACAGATACCACTACTCCTTTGGATTTTGTAAAAACAATTGCTGAAACTTTTCATCTTGATTACTCTTTGATTCAATCTATGAAATTAGATGAATATAACAAACAAAAAAAAGCAAAACTTTTGAAGAATTCAACTCTTAATCCGGCAAAGTTTGAGGAGGAATTTGGAGAAGGGATTTTACATACAATAGAGGAAGGTTTACAAATTTTTAAAAATCAGATATAGTAATTGACAAATATGGCAAACAGAAAGCGTGCTTTCATAACAGGTATAACAGGGCAGGATGGTTCGTACTTAACTGAGCTTCTTTTAGAAAAAGGCTACGAGGTGGCAGGTTTGGCAAGAAGAAACGCTGTTTCTGAATTAGGAAATGTAGCAAATGTTAGGGAAGAAATAAAAATTTATTATGGAGATTTACAATCAACAGAGTCTATTGCTTTGGCACTGGTTGAATTTAAGCCGGATGAGATTTATAATTTGGCCTCTCTTTCATCCCCTTTTGCTTCCTTTTCAGATAAAGTAGGCTCCATCATGATTACAGGTATTGGAGCAATGAATGTTTTTGAGAGAGCAAAACAAATAGTACCTGATGCAAAAATTTATCAGGCATCAACTTCTGAAATGTTTGGTGCCCCAATAACTGTTCCTCAAAATGAGGACACCCCTTTTAACCCGGCTAATCCCTATGCTGCTGCTAAAGAATTTGCTCACAGGATGGCTGTAATTTCAAGGAAAGATAAAAAACAACCACAGTTTATTTCCTGTGGAATTTTATTTAATCATGAAAGTCCAAGAAGAGGACTTAATTTTGTGACCAGAAAAATTACAGCAGGGGTTGCTTGTATAAAGAATGGTAAAAAAGAAGGTATACCGTTAAATGAGATAGGAGAGCCAATAGTTAAGAACGGAAAATTGAAATTAGGTGATTTGGATGCCAAGCGGGATTGGGGATATGCACCGGATTATGTAGAGGCAATGTGGATAATGTTACAGCAAGAAAAAGCGGATGATTTTGTTATAGCAACAGGCGAGGTTCATACTGTGGAAGAATTTGCAGACGAGGCATTTTCAGTAGTGAGTTTAAATTGGAAAGATTATGTTGAAACTGATCCTCTTTTTGTTCCACCTGTGCAAACAGGTCCGCTTTGTGGAGATCCTGGTAAGGCTAAAAAGATACTAGGATGGGAAGCTAAAACTAAATTTAAAGACTTAGTTAAAATAATGGTTCACGCAGACCTTGCTAAATTCGCCTAATGAAGATAGTTTCTGTAGTTCTCCCAACATACAACGAAAAAGCTAATATAGAAAAGACTATTGAGAAAGTTTTTGAACAGGAAAAAAATTTACCCGGCTGGGAAATACATATTATAATTGCGGATGATATAAGATCTTCCGATGGAACAGATAGAATAGCAAGGAATCTTTCCAGAAAAAACAGTAGAATACATCTTATAAAAACTGATCCAGGTTTGGGGGTGGGACTTATAAAAGGTCACCAGTATGCCCTGGAAAAAATTCACCCGCAAATCCTGGTCCAACTTGATGCAGATGGGCAAGTTGTCCCGGATGTTTTAGTAAGACTGGTTCAAACAATTGAGCAGGGATATACTTTAGCAATTGGTTCCAGGTTTGTGGAAGGCGGTAAGAATCAGCTATCATTTGCCAGAAGGCTTTTCTCTTATGGAGCCTCGACTATTTGTCGCATTTTAATGGGTCCCTGGGATATTAAAGAATTTACAAATTCTGCAAGAGCTTTTACCCCCGAACTTTTTGAGAAAATTAATTTACAAAAACTTCCCTGGCGTGAGAGAACTTTTATTATACAGCCAGCTTTTTTGCATGAGGCGATTATGAGTGGTGCAAAATATAAAGAAGTGCCTTTGGTTTTTAAAAACAGACTGGAAGGTTATTCCAAAAATAAAGTTTTTAACTACACCTATGATATTATCACCTACTGTATAGATGTCAGAATTCATTCTCTAGGTATAAATATTCCTTTTTTTCATATAACGAGGAGAGCAAAAACTTTTGTTAAATTTGCCCTGGTTGGTTTTGTGGCTACTTTAGTAGACTTTTTATTCTACAAAATATTAATCAACCATTTTGGATTTCCTCCTGCTACCTCAAAAGGAGTTTCTACCGAAATAGCAATTATCAATAGCTTCTTATTAAATAATTTCTGGACTTTTAAATATAGAAAAACCAAAACAAATATTTGGCAAAAACTCGGAGTATTTAACTTAGTTAGTTTAGGGGGGTTAGTGATTGGAGTTTTAATAGTTAAATATTTACATGAAATTTATGGAGATGGATTTATAAATTTATTGGGTCGGCCGATTGCCTATAATAACTTTTACTTTTTTGCCACTATCCCATTTGTGATGGTTTGGAATTTTACCGTCAATCATTTTGTAACATGGAAACACCAAGAGGATTAAGCCAAAGGATTAGTTAAATGGCTGTAAGTTGGGAATAGGGGCAACATTTTGAAGGATGAAATTTTGGGCATATAGATAAATAGCCAGTAAGATAATAGGCAGGATTATTTTAAATTCTCTGGAAGTTAATACTTTTTCAAAAGCAATTAAAATAAATGGTACTATTGGCAGTATATATCTTGAGATATCTCTGTGGGCAATCAGGGTAGATGCGGTAAGGTAGACGAGAGTAAAAAAAGCCATAGGGTATAATTTTTGTTTTAAAAGCATTAATCCTCCCAAAAGCCCCAGAATAAAAATATAGACTATATCCTCAAGCCAAATCTCCCCTACCCAAAATTGTCCTTTATTAAAAACCTGAAATGGAGGAAAAGTCAAATGAATATTGTCCCCACTATGAAAGTAGGCCCAAAAATCTCCGTAAGTTTGGCCGTATAAATAAAATACTCCCAAAAGCCCTAAGGGGATAAAAGATAAGGGTAAGAATTTAGCTATTTTTCGGATAATTGAAGACTTATGGCGCCAAACTAAATAAAGCGAAAGGGCGATAAAAAGTAATATGCCGGGTGGTCTTGTAAGTTGGGCGAACAGTCCCAGTATGCCGGATAATAGGATATAGGAAACTTTTGGAAATTTTTCATATTTTAAGAAAAAATAAAGTGATGCTATCACAAAAAATATAAACATCGGTTCAGCAGATCCTATTGAGTGAACAATTACCCATCTTGCCGGTAAAACTAAAAAAAGTATTGATAAAAAGAAGGGTTTTTCGCTTAATTTAAAATCCCTTACTAAAAAGTAGAAGGCCCAGGCTGAAAAAACAGTAAAAATTAAAGGAATTAAAAGCATTGATTTTAAAAATCCGAAAAAGGGAGCTAAGGCAAGGATTAAAATTGAGTAGCCGGGAAAGTGGGCGGCGTAATAGTTTGCAGGCAGTGACAGCGGGATTTGGGCAATAAGAGTAGGGTTATAAAAAGTTTTGGCAATAGTTATATATTCCAGACCGTCAAAATTTCTATAAATTGTATTAAAGCCATTGGAGAAATTTAGTCCCCAAAATTGGTGAAGAGCTAAAAGATGAGGCAGCCAAACAAGGAAAGTAGATAAGAATACAAAGACTGCAATTAAGAGAAGATCTTTCGTTGTTTTGTGCATAATTTGATGTTAGCATATTACAATGTCTATTAAAAATCTTTCAGTATTTTTCCCGCTTTTTAATGAGGAAGGGAATGTTAAGGAAGATGTAGATAGAGCTATACAGGTTTTAGAGAAGCTAAAGCTAAAGTATGAGATTTTACTTATTAACGATGGCTCATCTGACAAAACAGGAGAAATTGCAGACAAGATAGCAGAAGATAATCCCAAAGTCAGAGTTATTCATCATAAAAGTAATTTAGGATATGGAGAAGCACTAAAGTCCGGTTTTTACAGCGCAAAATACGAAACCATTGTTTATACAGATGGAGATGGGCAGTTTGATTTTGCAGAGGTTACAAAATTTTTGGAGAAAATAGGGGAGTATGACTTACTGATCGGATATAGAATTAAAAGACGAGATCCTTTATTTAGAATTATTTTTAAAAAAGGCTGGACTTTTTCCCTTTGGACAATGTTTGGATTGACTTTAAAAGACGTGGATTGCGGTTTTAAAATGATCAAGCGGGAAGTTTTGCAAAAAATTCCCAAACTGGAATCACAAAGAGGTGCAATGATTAATGCTGAGCTTGCAATTAAGGCTAAAAAATATGGGTTTAGGGTTGGACAAGTTGGAGTAAATCATTATCCAAGGCTTTCCGGCAAACCAACAGGTGCCAGTATAAATGTGATCGTCAGATCTTATATTGATCTTTTAAAACTTTGGTGGAAATTTAAGGAACAAAAGCATTTATTTATATTTTTGATTGGTGTTTTGGCTTTAGCAACTTTTTTGCGTTTTTACAAGATAGATGAGTACATGATTTTTTTGGGTGATGAAGGCAGAGATGCTTTGATTGTAAGGCAGATAGTGGAAGGCCGCCATTTCCCCCTGATTGGTCCTCCGACTTCTGTGGGCAATATTTATTTAGGCCCTCTTTATTACTATATGATGGCAATTCCTATGTTTATATTTAATTTAAATCCCGTATCTGCCGCGGGAATGAATGCAGTAATTGGTGTTTTAGTGGTTTTTTTAATATATTACTTAGTCAAGGTATGGTTTGGAAGAGAGGTAGGGCTTATTTCCTCATTCCTTTACGCAATCAGTCCGGTAACTATAAACTATTCCCGCTTTTCCTGGAATCCCAATCCCACCCCATTTTTTTCACTAATTGTAATAGCGTCTTTTTATCAACTTAATAAAACAGGCAATTTTCTCTGGCTTGGTGTTGCCGGCGCATCATTGGCAGCAGCTTTGCAGATGCATTATCTGGCAGTGATTCTAATTCCCGTAGCTTTAATATTGTGGGCTTATCAGGTGTGGTTTAGAAAAAATGAGAAAAAGACAATTAGGAATTTAATATCGGGTACAATACTGGGGATTTTTACCTTTTTGCTTTTGATGTCCCCACTGCTTTTTTTTGATTTAAGACATGATTGGCTAAATTATAAAGCGCTCGCAAAATTATTAGCAGAAGGCGGGGCACTAAGGATGGATTTATTTTCAAATCTTTCAAAAATACCTTCTTTATATTCTTATAACTTAATTGGAAGATATATGGCTGGTGAGAATTCTATTCTAACTGCAATTGTTTCACTTTTAATTCTTTTGCCTTTGGTAAAATTTTTGGTCAGGTGGCCAATTTTGGCTTTGAATGTCTGGTTAATTGTCGGGCTAATAGGCATATCTTTTTATCAATCTGAAATTTATGATCACTATTTAGGCTTTATGAACCCCGTGCCGTTTTTACTTCTCGGGTCTCTTTTTTCAATAAAATTTGGCGGCAATTTAAAAAATATTTTACTGATTCTTTTAATCCTGGCTTTAACCTATGTTAATCTGGCAAAAAATCCACTACTTAATCCTCCCAATAATCAATTAAAAAGAACCCAGGATACGGCAAAATTTATCATTGAAAAGGCTAACAATAAAGATTTTAATTTTGCCTTACTTTCCAAAAATAATTATGATTCCGCTTATGTTTTTTATCTGGAAAAATATGGCCACAAACCAAAAACAGTGCCCCAGGAAAAAACGGATCAGCTTTTTGTAGTTTGTGAAGATAAGGAATGCAGCCCTATATACAGTCCTAAACACGAGATAGCTGCTTTTGGCTGGAGTCTGGTGGAAAAGCAGTGGAATGAATATGGAGTTAGAATATATAAACTGAGACACAATCCGGAGGAGAAAAAATGAAACTATCTGTTGTTATACCCGCATACAACGAGGAAAGAAACTTAAAAAAAGGAGTTTTGGAAGGTGTTGAAAAATATCTGGAAAATAGGAAATTGGATTATGAAGTGATTATTGTTGATGATGGCTCAGAGGATACAACGCGGGAGATTGTAAAAAAATATCTTTTAAAAAATTCCAAATTTAAAATTATTGAGAATAATCATGGCGGTAAGGCCATGGCTGTTATGACAGGGATGCTTGAGGCAGCGGGTGAGATAGTTTTATTTACGGATATGGACCAGGCAACCCCTATTGATCAGTGGGATAAATTTGTCCCCAAATTTGAGGAAGGCTCTGACATAGTAATCGGCTCGCGTCATGGCAGGAAGGGTGCACCAATTTTAAGAAGACTTGCAGCCTGGGGATTTTCTTTTTTGAGAGGGATAATATTAGGCCTTCCGTTTGAAGATACCCAGTGCGGTTTTAAAGCATTTTCAAGAAAGACTATTGAGAAAATCATTCCCAAAATCAAAGGTGAGTGGGGAATATTGCACTTTAAAGGCGGAGCAGTTAATGCCGGATTTGATGTGGAACTTTTATATTTGGCAAAAAAATACGGCTTTAAAATTGCGGAAGTGCCGGTGGAGTGGAACTATGTGGACACCGAGCGGGTTCAGGTAATAAAAGATGCAGCCGCGGCCATTTATGATATGATCAGGATTCGTATTAATGATTTAAAAGGAAAATATTAAGCTTTCTTTTTTGCAGTTTTGACTGGTTTTTCAACTGGTACAACAGGGGAAAGTAAACTTAAGATTTTATCAAGTTTGGAATTTAGCGCTTCAAATTGTTCATTGTATTTTGGTTGCTCAACCCCTCTAGCCCCATTACCCTTTTTCTCTCCAAAACAATTGCTACAAAATACTGGTTTGTCGCTGCTTGGTCGGAATGGAACGCTACAGGCGTTTCCGCAATCAGCACAGACAGCATCAAACATTTGTCGCTCTTCAGATCTTTCCGGAGCTCTGCTTTCAAATCTTCCTGAATCAGCACCTCTTTTGTTTTCAAAACAATTGCTGCAATAAACAGGCTTACCACTGGTTGGTCTAAAAGGAACTTCACATTCCTTTCCACAATTGTCACAAATTGCTTTGTGCATCTCAAATGAGCCACGGCTTGAACTACGGTCATTAAACCTTGGCCTAAATCCTTCGCCTCCACCTCTATTACTATTTCGATCACGATTAAATGCCATAATGTGTTAGTATAACATAATTAGATAAGAAAACATGGATACAGAAAATTGTCCAAAGTGCGGCTCTCCTCTAGGGGAGGTTACAGAAACTAAAACAGGAAAAAAGCTACAAAGATGTAGCAAAGGTTCCTGGAACGCTGAAACTCACAAAAGTGAAGGGTGTGACTTTGTAAAATGGCTGGAAGTTCCACCCCAGGAGTTAGATGAGAAATGCCCCAAGTGTGGTGCAAATTTAATTTTGGCAACCACCAGATTTGGGAAAAAGATGAAGAAATGTTCAACCGGAGGGTGGGATGCCACGGAGAAAAAAGCTACAGGTTGTGACTATATTGAATGGATTAATGGAACATCAGAACCGCTGGATATGGATTGTCCTGAGTGTGGGAAAAAGTTGGTTTTATTTACAACTGCAGCCGGGAAGAGGATGGAAAAGTGTTCTACTTCTGGTTGGGACAGTGCGAATAGAAAACCAACAGGCTGCACATATATTAAGTGGTTAAAGCCGGGTGAAGTCCCAGCATCAAGCGCCGGAGAAGAATTCTTACCACCACAAGAATAAGCTTCTCTACACTTAAGATTTTTGACTGTATTCTAGACAAATCCATATCTTAGATTCTGTGGTAAAATAATGGCATGGCTGAGAGTTCGATGCTGGCTTTAGGGACAAGTTTACCGCAATTTTCTTTAACTGATGTGGTATCCGGCAATACTGTTTCCTCTTCTGATTTTTCTGGTAAAGCGCTTTTGGTGATGTTTATTTGCAGGCATTGTCCGTATGTGAAACATGTTCAAAATGAATTGGCAAAAATTGGGAAAGATTACGCAGAGAAAATAGGTATTGTGGCTATATCTTCCAATGATATTGAATCTTATCCGGAAGATGCGCCAGAATCTTTAAAGCAGCAAGCAGAAGAGTTAGGATTTAGTTTTCCTTATCTTTATGATGAGTCACAAGAAGTTGCCAAAAGTTTTAGCGCTGCTTGCACCCCGGATTTATTTCTCTTTGATAATGAAAGAAAGTTAGTTTATCGCGGACAATTAGATGACAGCAGACCAGAAAACGGCATTCCTGTCACAGGAAAAGATGTCAGAGATGCAATTGATGCATTGCTTTCAGGGCAAAGTGTAAATTCAGATCAAAAACCCAGCATAGGTTGTGGCATTAAGTGGAAATCTTAAGTACAATAGTATAGTGAAGTTTGTTGTTAAACATAAAATTGAGCTCCTCATTCTTTTAATACTTATTGCTGCATATTTTATATTGAGGCTTCCCAACCTTACTTTGCAGCCGATTTTTGCTGATGAGGCCATTTATATCCGTTGGGCCCAAGTAATGAGAGCAGAGCCAACGTTGCGGTTTTTACCTTTAACAGATGGTAAAACACCTCTCTTTATGTGGGCAATGATACCTTTTTTAAAATTTATTCATGATCCTCTTTTTGCAGGCAGGTTTTTATCGGTTTTGTCAGGAGTATTTACTCTTTTGGGAATATATTTTCTTTCCAAAAAAGTGTTTGGTAAACACACTGCTTTTTGGGCAGGTTTGCTCTATGTAATTACTCCTTACACAGTCTTTTTTGACCGGATGGCTTTGGTAGATTCTATGCTTACTTCCTTTACAGTTTGGATTACTTATTTTGCAATCTTGCTTTCAAAAACTTTAAGGTTGGATATTGCCATGTTTTTAGGTTACTTGTTAGGAGGAGCAGTTTTAACCAAGACTTCCGGAATGATTAATTTTCTGCTTTTACCTGCTTCTATTTTATGCTTTAACTTTGAAAAAACTAAAAAAAAACCCTTTTTAAAACTGGTTTTGCTTTGGGGGGTGGCAATTTTCATTGGGTTGGTAATGTATAATCTTTTAAGGTTAGGCCCTGAATTTAATCAATTATCTTCAAGAAATCAGGATTATCTTTTCTCCCCTCAAGAGTTAATTGGCAGGCCGCTGGATCCTTTTATGCCTCATTTTAATGATATTTTTGACTGGTTCCCAAAGCTTTTAACCTGGCCAATCCTTTTTTGTAGCTCAGTCGGACTTTTCTATATTTTGTATTCTTTTCATAAATTAGGATTCATTATATTGCTTTGGGGGACTGTTCCGCTGATATTAGAAATGGCGTTTTTAAAAACTTTTACCGCCAGATACTTACTGCCAACTATCCCCACTCTGCTGATTATTGGAGGATACGGGATCATACATATTCTGCCAAGGTTTGTTTCGCACAAGCCTCTTTCTTTTATCCTGATGCTTGTGGTGGTTTTACCCCTGCCTTTATATTTTAATTACCGGCTGCTAAAAGATCCTGCAATAGCGCCTTTGCCAAAGAATGAAAGAAGAGGATATTTGGAAGATTGGACAGCAGGGTATGGATTTTCTGAAATCGCCCAATTTTTATTGGAGAAAAACACAAACCAGAAAGTAGTAGTGGGGACGGAAGGATTTTTTGGCACACTGCCGGATGGATTATATATTTATCTTGATAAATCCAACATTGCTGTTGTGGGTTCGCATGCCACAATTTCTGCCCAGATTAGAAATGCAGCCAAAGAAAACTTAACATATTTTGTGGGAAATAAAAACAAGTTGAAGGGTAGTATAGGTAATGTTGTTTTGATTAAAGAATATCCAAAGGCAAAGCCAACAGACGGATCGGAACAGGATTCAACAATTTTGTACCAGGTTCTGCCTTAACATGAGACACTCAAAAATTATTTTTTTTGTTATTTTAATAACCTTACCTACTGTTTTACCTTTTTTCAACACCAGATTTTTTTATACTCAGGATCATATTTTTATAGCCAGACTCAATCAGATGAGTGCTGCACTGTCAGATGGTCATTTTCCTGTGAGGTGGGCACCTGATTTAAGATATGGTGAGCCAATTTATAATTTTTATGCCCCACTGCCCTATTACTTTGGCGCACTAATCCATACTTTGGGATTTAATTTCATCTGGGTTTCAAAAATACTTTTTATCTTATCAAGTATTTTATCCGCTCTGACCATGTATGTTTTCGCTAGATTACTTTTTTCAAAAAAAGGAGCCTTTTTAGCAACTGTCCTCTATGTTTATGCTCCATATCGGGCAGTGGATCTTTATGTCAGAGGTGCACTGTCAGAAACTTGGGCTTTTGTATTTTTCCCGCTGATTTTTTATGCCTCAATACTTCTGTCAGAGAAGGTAAATTTAAAGAGAATATCATTCCTGTCTTTGACTTTGGCAGGGCTGTTTTTGACTCATAACGTCACAACGTTGATGTTTTTACCATTCTTAGGTCTGTGGTGGATATATCTTCTTTTCAAAGATAAAAACTGGAAACTAAGCCTCTCTTTTGCAGGCTCTTTTACTCTAGGTTTAGGATTGGCAGCATTTTTCCTGTTACCTGCCCTATTTGAAAGTAGTTTTATTCAAACAAAATATTTAACAGTGGGTTATTTTAACTTCAGAGCTCATTTTGTGGCATATGGACAATTTTTCTCAACATTTTGGGGATATGGGTCTTCGCTTTGGGGACTAGATGATGGTTTATCATTCCAGATAGGTTTAGCCCACTGGGCCACTTTAGTATTGGCACTTTGCATAGGATTTATTTATATAAAAAAGAAAAAACCCTTGAGCCTGTTAATATTTTTAGGCGGCAGTTTTTTGTTATCGCTTTTTCTGCAACATAATAAATCCGCTTTTGTCTGGGAGGCTATTCCTCCGATGGCATTTATTCAGTTTCCCTGGAGGTTTTTAACTATTTCTATCTTTCTAGTTGCAATAGCAGGCGGAGTGATAGCAGATTATCTTGGAAGATTTAAAATAATATATTTCATTCTGGTTGGTTTAATAATCCTTATTAATATCAATTATTTTAGACCAAAAGAATATGTTGATAATAGTTTTTTTGATAAATTTTTATATCCGGAAATTATGAGAACAGGTAGGGATTTAACCAAAGATTATTTACCAATTTGGGTAAAAACAACGGATGGACCACCATTAAATTACCTGGAGGCAGAGGAGGGTAGCATAAATGTCTTAAGATTTGAGAAAAAAACAGCTTTTGCATCCGCGCAAGTAAATGTACTTTCTGATAGTTTAATTGTTGTTCCTATTGCATATTTTCCAGGTTGGACTGTAATGGCTAATGGAAAAAATATAAGTTTAGAAAAACCACTGGAACAAGGACTGATCAGGTTTAAACTGCCGGTAGGAACTTACAATATTAAATTTGAACTTAAGGATACTTACGTTAGACTGATTGGAAATTTCATTTCATTATCTTCACTGCTTGTACTGATATTATTTAGATATAAAAGGAAAAAAATATGAAACAACTTTTTTTCATACATAAAGAATTTTTGCTTGGTCTGATATTGACCATGTCTTTGCTTTGGCCGCTATTTTTTGCACCGTATTTTACTCACCATGATGATGTGCAAGTTATCAGACTTCATCAAATGAATAAATGTATTGAAGATCACCAAATCCCCTGCCGGTGGGTACCGGATTTAGGAGGTTTATACGGTTATCCGATCTTTAATTATTATGCTCCCTTATCCTATTACTATGGAGAATTATTTTATCTGCTAACACACAGTTTTATTATTTCTGTCAAGATTATGTTTGCCACGGCCTTTTTAGGATCCTACTTATTTATGTATTTGTTTGCCCGCAGATTTTGGGGCAAGTTGGGCGGCAGTTTAGCCGCTACCTTTTATGCCTTTGCTCCTTATCACGCGCTGGATTTTTATGTGAGGGGAGCCATGGGGGAGATGTGGGCGTTAATGTTTTTCCCATTAATACTTTGGTCAATTTCCAGATTATCAAGGATAAAAAAAATCACCAATTTGTTACTGGTTGCTCTTAGTTTATCTTTTTTGATACTATCTCATAATCTTTCCACAGGACTGTTTTTACCTGTTGTAGTTATTTTTGCAGGATATGAATATTTCAGGAATAAATCTACTAAATTCGTATGGTTAAGCTTAACTGCATTGGGGTTGGCAATCTCGCTGGCAGCTTTTTATTTTTTGCCAATGGTTTTGGAAAAAAATCTGGTGCATGTTGAGACCACTACCTACGGGTATTTTGGTTATACTGAGCATTTTAAGGGACTCCGGAAATTATTTATAGAAAGATCCTGGGGATGGGGTGCCTCAGTAAGAGAGGTGCCAGGGGGGGAGGTGGATGGTCTTTCTTTTCAGATAGGTTGGGTACATCTATTGGGTTGGATTGTTTCCCTGATTACTGCCAGGATATTATGGAAGAAAAACAGGTCCAAGTCTTACTTAATCATCCTTTTTTCCGCATTGACAGCAGCCGGAGTTTTTATGATCCATCCAAGGTCAGAATTTATTTGGAAGGCAATTGAGCCGTTAAAATATGTGCAGTTTCCCTGGAGATTTTTAATGCTAATAATATTTTTGATATCTTTCTTGTCGGGAAGTGTATTTTTGATAATCAATAAACACGCAAAACTTATTTGGGTGAGTTTGTTGGTTGCAGTTGTGGTTCTCAACTTTTCTTACTTCCGTCCGGAAAAGTTTATTTGGACGAGCGATACCCAATATTTAAGCGGACCAAATTGGGATAAACAGATCAAAAGATCCATCTTTGACTATCTTCCCATATATGCCAAAGCACCTCCCGGTGAGCTGGCAACTCAAAGGTATGAAATTTTAACCGGTGATAGCGAAGTCTTTGATTTTAAAGAGGGGACCAACTGGATAAGTTTTAAAACCATCACAAAAATTCATACCATCATTCGTCTCTCTCAATATTATTTTCCCAATTGGAAAATCTTTGTTGACGGAAAGGAAATAAAATTTGATTATAAAAATAACACATTGGGACTGATGACTTTTATCCTTGGGGAGGGTAATCATAGTGTGGAGGCACGTTTATATAATACAACAGTCCGCTCTACCTCCAATGTAGTAACATTAGCTGTTGCGTTTTTAATGCTGTTTTTGTTTATAATTCAGTCCGAAAAAGTACGTAAATGGATTACGTATTATCGAAAAAGAGTTAATTAATATGCAAGAAAGCGTTGAACAACTTGATCCTACCTCAGAGTTGACTACAGAGGCAGTGAAGATTAGGGCTGTTAAGGGAGCCGCGATATTAACCGGAAGAAATGTTTTAATGCAGGGGATATCCTTTTTTTCAACAGCTTTATTAACAGTTTTCTTGCTGCCTTCTGAGTTTGGTGTTTTTTTTCTGGTATCAGCTGTTAAAAACCTCCTGGCCTATTTCGGTGATATTGGTTTTGCGGCAAGCTTAATCCAGAAAAAAGAGAAACTAACAGATATTGAGTTAAGAACTGTATTTACAGTTCAACAAATACTCATTTTTATTATATTTATGTTGGTTTTCTTACTTACCCCATCTTTACAAAATATTTATAGCTTAAATCAAGAAGCAATTTATCTGCTATGGGCGCTCACTTTGTCACTTTTTTTCTCATCTTTAAAAACAATACCTACAGTTTTGATGGAGAGAAAACTGGAGTTTAACAAATGGATAATTCCTCAAATTATTGAAACTGTTATTTTTAATGTAACAGCGGTATTTTTAGCCTGGATTGGATTTGGAGTTACAAGTTTTACCGCAGCTGTCCTTTTATCAGGTTTTTTTGGGCTTGTAGTAACATATATAGTTTCACCCTGGTTTCCTAAGATTGCTTTCTCTCCTCAAGCCTTTAAATCCGTGTTAAAGTTTGGAGTTCCTTATCAGGCAAATACCCTTCTTGCTATGGTAAAAGATGATGGGATGACTTTATTTTTAGGAAGTATCTTGGGTTCTAGCGGTATAGGTTTACTAGGATGGGCTCAAAAATGGGCCTATGCTCCCCTACGCTTTTTTATGGACCAAGTTATAAAAGTAACATTTCCTGCATTTTCCAGGCTGCAGGATAATAAAAAAGAGCTATCGGATTTGGTGAGCAAATCGATTTTCTTTATTTGCCTTTTGGTCTTTCCGTCCTTAACATTACTAGTGTTAACAGCGCCAAGTTTGATAGAAATCATTCCAAGATACAGCAAGTGGAGTCCTGCACTGTTTGCACTTTCTATTTTAACCATCACCTCAGGTCTGGCTGCAGTTACTACACCTTTAACTAATACCCTAAACGCCATAGGCAAAATATCGCTGACCTTTAAGTTGATGATTATGTGGACTTCTCTTACTTGGATTCTTGTTCCTCCTCTTGCCTGGTTGTTTGGTATAAATGGTGCAGCTTTTGGCTTTACCTTAGTTGGGTTAAGTTCATTTATTGCTTTGTATTTGGTATCAAAATATGTTGATATAAACTATTGGCAAAGTGTTGGAAAGCCTTTACTTGCGTCAGCGTTGATGGGATTTTGTGTATTTTTTGCAGGGAACATTTTCCCGGTATCTTTGTTTCAAGTAGTTGTTATGGTAATAGCCGGCTTTATTTTTTACTCACTTATGATCTTTCTGCTTGAGCCAGGATTAGTACCCAAAATTTTAAATCAATTCAAAAAGAAAAAATGAAAAAAATTATTTTTTTACTACTCTTTTTAAATTCTCTATTTTTTGTCCCGACAACTTTTGCAAAGTCTGATTTTGTATCTGTTGTAAACCCTATCAGAGGGAATGATTTTTGGGATACAAAGGATCAAAAAATAGAAACTGCAGTTTTAGGTCAGATTGAAATATTAAAAAAATTTAATATAAAAGCTGTTTGGCTTATAAGATATGATGCCCTTTCGGAAGGGGTAATTAATAGATTGGCAAGTTCTGACGAAAAGGGATTATTTTTAGAAGTAACTCCCAGTTGGAGTAATCAAGCAGGGGTAAAGTATCATCAGTCTGCAAGTTGGCATGACGCAGGCAGCGCATTTTTAACAGGATATGAATTGCCTCAAAGAGAAAAACTGATTGACAGCGCATTTGAAGAATTTAAAAAAGTTTTTGGAACTTATCCAAAATCCGTAGGGGCCTGGTGGATAGATAGTTACTCCCTCGCTTACATGCAAAAAAAGTATGAAATAAACGCTGCTTTAATTGTGGCTGACCAATATACAACTGACAATTATCAAATTTGGGGTCAATATTTCTCCACTCCTTATTATCCTCAAAAAAATAATGCCCTACACCCGGCCCAAAGTTTAGAAAATAAACTACCTGTTGTTATACTTCAGTGGGCAGCCAGAGATCCTGTTAATTCTTATGGAAATGGGGTAGCAGAGAGTACCTATTCGGTTCAGGCAAATGATTACATTGATTATCACAATCTGGATATTAACTATTTTTCAAAATTAGTAGATATCTATACCAAACAGCCATTAAATCAATTTTCTCAAATTGTTGTAGGTCTTGAGAATTCCTATGATTGGCAAAAATACTCCAAAGAGTATGAAAATCAAATTAGGGTACTTGCGAGTAAAAGAGATTCAGGTCAAATTTCTATACTTTCAATGCAGGATTTTGCCTCTTGGTATGGATCTACTTTTCCAAATCTTTCCCCTGAACAAATTATTGTTGCAGATGATCCTTTAGGAAGTTTTAGAAAAGTTGTTTGGTTTATGAATCCATATTATCGCGTGGGTTGGTTTTCCAATCAGGAGGGATCTGTGTTTCGGGATATCCGTCAATATATAGATGGGGAGGAGGAGTTATGTTTTAAGGTTAGATGCGACACAGTTAATTTTGCAACGTCAGCTACCCGGGTTTTGGATGAGGTTAGCTTTGGTCACAAGTGGATCATTGATGAAGGTAAAATAAAAGATTTCAAAGTTAACCGGGTTGGTGACAGATATGTCCTAAATTACATAAACGATGCAGGAAATGCAAGGAAAATAGAATTTCTGCCAAGAGATATAAGTATTGACGGAAAAATTTCATCCATTGATGAAGCTATTTTAAATGTTACAAGAAAAGATTTAGAAAAAAGACAAAATCAAGAAAAGCTAAACTATGGAAATCCTAAAATTTCTGTTTTTTCGATCTTTAAAGAATTAATAACATTCGCAATATTTCTAGTGGGGGCATGTTTGATACCGGGATATAATTTAATAAATAAAAGTATTAAATCTAATCCATTTTTTCAAAAAATATTTTTATCTAATGTAGTTGGCTTTGTTCAATTGACATTATTTTTTTATATTATCAGTTTAGTTAATTTGCGGCCTTTAATATTTTTATACCTGTTAATAAACATTTATATATTTTTTAAATTTAAATTCTTTTTACAAATTTTTAAAAATCTTCCTATTATAAAAAATAGATTTTCATTGATCCTCATCATTCTGATACTATCGGGTACTATTTTTCAAATATTACCGGTTTTCCAAAGCGGTATTAATTTTAACTACGGCTTGGGTTTTTGGGGGCCGAATACTCATGATGGTATATGGCACATTAGTTTAATTAATCAGCTTGTTAATAATGTTCCTTCCCAAAACTCAATTTTTTCAGGAGTAGTATTAAAAAATTACCATTACTTTTATGATTTATTTATTGCTGTAGCTAACTATTTAACTAATCTTTCAACCCTAGACTTAGTTTTTAGATTTATGCCCGTTATTTTTTCCGTTAGTCTTGGAATAGGATCATACTTTTTGATTTGGAATTTATTTAAAGAAAATTTCGGTATTGTGAAAACTAAGGTAGCTATCCTGATCTCTTTATACTTAATTTATTTTGCCGGAAGTTTTGGCTGGATTGTAGAATTTATTAAACAAAGGCACTTTGGAGGAGAGTCGGCTTTTTGGGCAAACCAATCTGTTTCTTTTAATTTAAATCCTCCTTTTGCTGCCTCATTAATAATTATTATTGCACTGTTGCAGCTATTACCTAATTTTTTAGCAAGTGTTTTACTTGTTGGTTGTTTGATTGCGTTTAAATCGTATGCCGGGGTTTTAATTTTGGCAACAGTTGGATTTTTGGGAATTAAGGATATCTTTTTAAAGAGAAGCTTCTATTTATTTGCAATTTTTATTTTCGGAGGATTAATATCAGCATTTCTGTTTCTATCTAATTTTGTAATCTCGACAAATCTTTTAATTATTGCTCCTTTTTGGTTTGTAAATTCGATGATTGATTCGCCGGACAGGGTTGGTTGGACAAGGTTAGCTTTAACCAGAATGGTTGGTTTAGATGATAAAAACTGGATAAAGTTTTTTGGAGCAGAGGGGTTAAGTTTGATTATTTTTATAATAGGAAACTTAGGAGTAAGATTTTTCGCCCTTTTTTCTTTAGTTAAATTCAGGCAAATACTTAAAAATAGAAATTTCTTGTTTTTAACAATTTTAAGTCTTCTATCAACTTTTATTCCGCTTATTTTTATTCAGGCAGGTAATCCCTGGAATACAATACAATTTTTCTACTATAGTATGTATGTGAGTTCAATAGGAGCAGGGGTTGTCATCTCATATTTAATTTTTAAATTACCGAGGATATTTGGAGTATTAATAATAGTTTTGGTTATCTTCATAGGCCCGATTAATTCAGTGGTTACTGCAAGGGGTTATATAACTTCCCGGCCGCATGCCTTTATATCCAACATGGAACTTGAAGGTTTAATGTTTTTATCAAAGCAGGGTGAAGGGGGAGTTTTAACCTATCCATATAATGAAAATCTCAAAAAAGATATAGCTGAACCCTGGCCACTTTTTGCATATGATAGTACTGCTTATGTTTCCGCCTTTTCAAAAAAAGCCGTATACCTGGAAGATCTTTCACAAAATAATATACTCTTAACTGATTATAAAAAAAGACAGGTTGCATCAAACGACTTCTTTATGGGTCCTGACAGTCAAAAACAAGAATTCTTAAAGATTAATAATATTAAATATATCTATATTCCAAAAATATTTAATCAAAGGATTGATGAGTCAAGCGGTATAAAGAATATCTTTGAAAACGAAGAAGTATTAATTTATAAATACCAATGATCATATTAACTCAAATTCTGCTAGGGTTACTATTTTTAGCATTAAGTTTTATTACACTTGTTACACCTGTTTACGGAATTATTAAAAAATTGGATAAAAATCTTGATGATTTGGAGAGAATAACTATTTCAGCAGCTCTGGGACTAGTAATCTTTACCCTAATTGCTTATATTCTTGCCTGGTTTCATTTAAGATTTTTGATGTATGCTTTCCCAGTAATTGGTATTTGGTCTTTTTTTAAATTTAGAAAAGAGTTCTTAAATTTTAGGTCAGAAATTGTTAATAAAAAGTTATTTCTACTGGTATTTATTGTAGGAATTGTTGGGATGGTGGCAGTTAATGCGCCTTCAGGTTTGCCTTATCAAGCAGGAATTTATTTTTGGTCTTCTCACGGCCATGATGGGATTTGGCATCTGGCTTTAATGAATGAGTTGCATAAAGATGTGTTTCCATTTCAGAACCCTGAGTTAGCGGGAAATAGATTACAAAATTATCATTTCTTTTCCGATCTTTTAATGTCTGAATTTTCAAGGTTATTCCATTTTTCTAACCTTGATATTTACTTTAGATTTATGCCAACAATTTTTGCAATTTTGCTTGGTCTCTCCAGTTTCATTTTTGTAAGGCTTTGGAGTAAAAAAGAAATAGCAGGTATTTGGGCGATGATTTTCAACTTTTTTGCTGGTAGTTTTGGATACTTACTCTATATTCCAACTCATAAAAGTTTGGGAGGAGAATCAATATTTTGGGTTTCTCAAACACAATCAGTATTAGGAAATCCCCCGCACGCAGCTGCTTTTATAATAGTTACAGTATTTTTATTTGCTCTGCTTAAATATTTAAGCTCGAGAAGTTTATTTTATTTTTTTCTTTGTGTAATTTTAGGAGGAGCAGTAATTGAATTTAAAGTTTATGCGGGAGTACTGATTTTGGGGGGACTACTGGTAATAGGTATTTTTGAACTTCTGTTTAAAAGAATCTATCAATCTTTACTGTTATTTTTTACGACATCAGCAGTTGCATTGGCAATCTATTTGCCTAATAGTGTTAATTCTCAGGACTTTTTAATTTGGCAGCCTTGGTGGTTTATAAGGACAATGGTGGTTGCTTCAGATAGACTAGACTGGTTGGACTTGGAACTTCGGAGACAAACGTATATAGCGGAGCATAATTGGAAGAGAGTTATACAGCTTGAAGGAACTGCTTTTTTAATCTTTCTTTTTGGGAATTTAGGAATAAGGTTTATTGGCTTTTGGACAATCTTTAAACAATTAAAGATAAATATCTTTAAGAATTCTTTCAATTTATTTTTTTTGACTATAACAACAGCCTCATTTTTTATTCCAGTATTTTTTTTACAAAAGGGAGTAGCTTGGAATGCTATACAGTTTAACCAATATTTCCTGCTATTTTTTGGTTTTTTAGCAGGATTTACAATGGTTGATGTTTTATCTATGCTTAAAAATTTGCATTTAAAGATTATAGTGGGTTTGACAGTATTTATAATGGCAGTTCCCACCCAGTTAGGTCTTTTGTGGCAGTTTTATTCCAGTACTCCTTTATCAAAGGTATCCTTCGACGAATTGAAGGCTTTAGATTTTTTAAAGAATCAAAAAGAGGGTATTGTTTTAACAATGCCCTTTAACAAATACGAAAGAGATAAATATAAAGATCCGCCTATTCCAATGTATGCTTGGTATGATACAGGATATATATCAGCTTTTTCTTCAAAGAGGACTTTAATTTCCGACGAGGAACAGGTTAATATAATGGGATATAAGATAGAAGATCTTTTAGAAGAAAGAGAAGAAATTTTTAAAAGTGAAGATTACAACAAAGTAAATATTTTTTTAAAAAAACACAAAGTTGGTTTTATCTATTTAGCTTGGGATCAACAATTTAAAGCAGAAAATGATAAATTAAATGCTGACTTAATTTTTCAAAACAAAGATGCCAAAATATACAAAGTGAGGAATTAACCATGAAAAAAATCCTGATTCTGATACTGCTTTTAGCTGCCATTCTAAGACTATGGAACCTTGATGCGGTATCTGTCTCTCTATTTGGAGACGAAATAGATGTAGGATATCATGCTTATTCAATTTTAAAAACCGGTAAGGATTACTCTGGGAATTTTATGCCAATTCATTTTAAATCCTTAGCTGAATGGAGGACTCCCCTTTATATTTATTCTGCAGTTCCTACGGTGGCACTATTTGGAATATCCCCACTGGGAGTAAGATTGCCTGCGGCTATCTTTGGTGTTTTAGGTGTTTGGTTAATCTACTTATTAGTCAAAAGAATGACTGGTAATAACACACTTGGTTTACTCTCAGCGTTCTTTCTAGCTATTTCTTCCTGGCATCTTCAGTATTCCCGAGCAGGTTTTGAAGCAACAGAGATGCTGTTTTTCTATATGGTTGGAATATACGCTTTACTAAAGGGATTTAAAAATTATAGATGGCTTTTTTTATCAGTAGTTTGTTTGGGATTAACTCCATGGGTATATAACACTGCCAAATTGTTCCTACCACTAACCATAATTGCCATATCAGTAATTTGGTGGAAGGAGCTAAAAGTCATTCCTGGGAAATATTTTCTGTGGGCAATAATTATTTTTACAATTGTTGTAGGTCCATTTACATGGAATACTTTATTTGGAGGTGGAACTCAAAGGATTGAAGGAATATCTATTTTTAATGATCCAACAGTTATTCCTAAACTCGGTTTTAATAGGTTAAACGATATAGAGGTAAGAAACAGAAATGCGGTAGATATCAGTCAGGCTACACTGGTTGATAAATTATTTCATAATCAACCACTTTCTTTTTTAGATATTTTTATTAAAAATTATTTTCAATCATACTCAACAGAATTTTTATTTATTCATGGGGATATTAATCCCAGACACTCCCCAGGAACAGGAGAATTCTATAAAGTTCAAGCACCCTTTTTACTATTAGGACTTATCTTTCTTTTAACTGGAGTGATTGATAAAAAAACGAAACTCTTTTTAGTCTTTTGGTTACTGGCTAGTCCAATCCCATCTTCTTTGACAAAAGATGGAGGCACCCATGCTACTCGCTTAATACTAATGCTACCTCCTTTGATTCTGTTGGTTTCTTTAGGGGTTCACAATAGTTACCAATACTTTGGTAAATATTTTAGATGGGTATTCATAGTTTTGTTTACTGTTATACTTTTTTTCAATTTTGTTTTATATCAACATAATTATTTGATACATTATCCGTGGCAGTCAGAGATATGGTGGCACGGCGGATTTAAAGAAGCCATTCAATCAACAGTTTCAGAGGGGAAAAAATACGACAAAGTTGTTATTAGCGGAGCAGACGAACCGCCCTTAATATTTTTTCTTGGTTGGTCCCAATTTCCTCCTTCCAGGTTTCAACAGAATTATCCCTTAGCAAAAGTTAACCTGGAAGGAGTTGGTGAAGTTTCTAAATTGGGTAAGTACTACTTTCCGCCAATTGGTAAAGAAAGAGGCTTATATGAATTAGGAAAAATGTTACCAGACAATACTTTGTATCTTGCTACAGCCAAAGAAATAAAGCTGGACTTAATTAAAGAACCTCAAAGAGTTCCTTCCGACCTGATTCTTATTAAATCAATTTCATACCCCTCCGGTCAACCCGCATTCTACTTATTTACTAAAAATCAAGAGCCTAAAACAGCTCGTTAAAATCGACTAAATTTTACTGCGATTAATACAATAGAACTAATTATTAATGTGGTGACTAAAGACATTTTAAGTCCGATATCAAAAGATTTTGGCCAATAAGTAAATACTACTTCATGTTTACCGACTGGAACCTTAACTGCCCGAAAGACTAAATTTGCCGGGCTAATCTTACTATCTTTGCCATCTATTCTAGCTTTCCAACCATCATCATATTGATCTGCCAATATCAATATTTCATCGCTGTATGTTTCAGTTCTTATTTTTACTTGACTGGGAGTATAACTTATGATTTCTGCCGATCCTGATCCTGTCACTGTTTTAATATTTAAATCAGAAGATATAGCTACTTTCTTTCTTGGGTCAAACTTTGGATCAGTTGCAATAATATTTTCTATCTGGCTTTGGGAACCTACCCTGAAAGACAGGGCAAAATACACCCTGTTTAATGCATTTGGATTTTCCAGTATAACTGCAGATTTATCCTGAAATACTCTTTTATAATTTGCCTCCTCCAACTTATAATCTATAAAACTGCCTGGGATGTATCCTCCCCTATCTCTACCTACAGCTATAAAGTATTTTACATTGGAGATGTCAATAAAAGGAGATTTATAGTTTGTTAGCTCGGCATAACGACTTGTTCCGGCAGATAAAAGATTAGCTCCGTTTATATGATTGATAAATTTGCCAAATTCCCGAAAATGAAGTACGTCGTATCCCTCGATAGACTGCAGTTTATAAGCAGCCCAAGTGTTGGGAGGTAAGACTTCGCCGTGTTCACGTCCAACTCTAAAATATCCCGGCTGTTTTTGCAAAAAATCTAACGCAGGAGTTTGTGGAAATATGAATTCTTCTGATATGAATGGATTAAATTTTAAAAAATATCTGCTCAAATCAAGAGTTAGTATTATAAATAAAGCAATACAAATAATTGAAAAGCGATATTTTTTTATTGGTGCAAAATTAATTTTTATTACTATTATATAAATAAGTAGAAAACTAGAAATTAGGATGACAGGTATTATGCTATTTCTGATGGCAACAACAAAATTTGATAATTGATATTCAGAATCCCTAAGATAAATATTTGAGTAGAATGCAGTGTTAGGTAGAAGGAAAATGTTTTTAATTATTCTATGGACTTGCCAGGCTCCGAGTAGCACGCCTATAAAAATTGCCCAAGACCAGATGACACATTTTAAGAAATTATCTTGTTTTTCAGGTTTTAATTTTATTTGGTTTAGCGCGAATGCAGAAAGTATAGATATTGCGAAAGTTGTCACAAAAAGTATACGGGAGGCATATGATTGAGTTAAAAATGGGATTTGAAAACTGTAAATAAAAGATGATAAGGGGTTGTCAAAAGATAAAATCACTGATGAAATAAGTAAAAGAAAAAAGAAATAAGTTATACGGGTTTTTTTAAGAAATCTGATTGCAAATAAAATAAGTGGTAATGTGAGGGTTCCAACAAATCCACTTGTCTCAAAGTAGTTTAAAAATCCGAAGTAATTTCTGGTGACAGGATTTCCAAAAAAATCTGCTACAAAAAACTTTAAGAAATCTTTGATAGGCAGTAGACCAAAATTTGATTGTCCTGTATAACTTTCTGTTGCGCGGATTGATTTCTGGACCAATTCAAAAGTAGGAAATAGCTGTGGTGCAGATAGGGCTACGGACAAAATAATTGCCAAAAGTATGGGAAAAGCTTTGTAAGACAATCTAATTATTGCAAAAAGGGACACTATAGCAAAAGAATATATACTTATTTGTGGATTTCCTGCAGTTATAGTTAAAGTTAATGTAAGGGTAAGAAGCAATGGGTATCTTACCCTATGCGTGCTAGAATAACGTTCTATCAGGAATAAGGATATTGGAAGATACGCAATACCGTGTACAGCTGTTCCGAATTCCACCCAAGTAGTCATTAAGCCTCCCAGTGCAAAAATGAGGCTACCTGTCAGTCTTGCCAATTTAGATGGCAACCATAAAGACAAAAGTAGATACATACCCAAAGCAGCAATTAGGGTTTGGGAGAAAATAAATAGTCCCCAACCAAAATAATTGGGAAGTAGTAGCAAGAAGTTAAGAGGGTATAACACAGCTGATTGGTAGTTGGCAAGCAGAGGAGTACCGGTAAATGAATAGGGATTCCACAGCGGCCAGTGCATACTTTTGAGTTGTTCTATTGCCAGCTGTTTCCAGATAAATAACAGTGAGAATACATCACTAATCAGAGGATTTTGAACCGGAAATTTATAATAATCAAACCAGGGGGAATAACTTACAACCAGTAAATCTCCAGGAAAAGGAATTTTACCGAATAAGAATAATTTGTAATAAATGACACTGATTATTAATCCCAATATCAGATAGGGAAAGAAGGGCTTTTTTAAAAAAGAGATGATTTTACTTAAGGTACTCAAATTGGTAAGATTTAATGTATGGTAAATCAAATATCCGTTGTAATCAATACATTCAATGAAGAGAGAAACATTAGAAGAGCAATGGAAAGCGTTGCTTGGGCAGATGAAATTATTGTCTGTGATATGTACTCTGGCGATAAAACAGTAGAAATTGCCAAAAAAATGGGTGCAAAAGTAATTTTACACAAGATGGTAGGTTATGTAGAGCTTGCCAGGAACTATGCTATATCAAAGGCCTCTTTTGATTGGGTACTTGTTTTAGATGCAGATGAGAGCGTTCCTGAAGTTTTAGCAAGAAAGATTAGAGAATTGATTGCAAAGCCAAATCCTTTAGATTATGTTGAAATACCAAGAAAAAATATAATTTTTGGTAAATGGATGAGTGCATCAATGTGGTGGCCTGATTATCAAGTCAGGCTATTTAAAAAAGGATCTGTTTTATGGAATGAAAAAATACACACTAAACCTGACACAAAAGGAGAAGGGTTGAAGCTTCAACCTGAGGAGAAGTGGGCAATAGTACATCAAAATTATCAGGGAGTAAGTCAATTTATTGAAAGAATGAACCGGTATAGCGATATTCAAGCAAAAGAGTTGCAAGAGGAAGGTTATAAATTTTCCTGGAAGGATTTACTTCAAAAACCTTTGAATGAATTCTTAGCCAGATTCTTTGCAAATAAAGGTTATAAGGATGGATTACACGGTTTAAGCTTAAGCTTACTGCAAGCTTTTTCCTTCCTGGTGGTTTATATGAAGGTTTGGGAAAAACTTAAATTTAGCAAACAAGAAATAGATCTTTCTGAATTTAAAGCGGAGGTCCAGGTTAACGGAAAGGAAATAGATTATTGGTTTAAAAATGAAAATCAAACAAGTTCGTTACTTCGTAATAGGAACTTTTTAAAAAAGATCTACAAAATATTTAAATAATGAAATTAAGTGCTGTAGTAATTACTAAAAATGAGGAGGGAAGAATCAGGGCCTGTCTGGAGTCTGTTAAATGGGTTCCGGAGATTATAGTTTTAGATAATGGGTCATCAGATAAAACAATTGATATAGCAAAAAAATATACGGATAAGGTTTTCTCTTTTAATGTTTCGGATTTTGCATCAATAAGGAATAAAGGAATGGAGAAAACAGCAGGGGAGTGGGTTTTGTATATTGATGCTGACGAGAGAGTTATGTCTGATCTAAAAGAAGAATTATTAGAGGTTATAAAATTAAATCAATATTCAGCCCTGGCAATACCCAGAAGAAATATTATTTTTGGGAAAGAAGTAAATTATGGACCTTATAAAAAAGATTGGGTAATAAGACTTTTAAAAAAGAGTGATTTTGAGGCATGGTTAGGTAAAGTTCATGAGTATCCTAAATTCAAAGGTAAGCTTGGTTACTCTAAGAACTCTATTTTGCACTTAACACACAGAAATCTAGATCAAGTTGTTTTAAAGAGCTTAGAATGGTCAAAGATAGATGCTAAATTAAGGCTGCAGTCAAATCACCCTAAGATGTCCGGATGGAGATTCTTAAGAATTTTATTTTCTGAGCTTTTTAATCAGGGGATTCTGAGAAGAGGATTTTTTGGAGGTACAGTAGGAGTTATAGATTCTATTTTACAGGCGTTTAGTATGTTTATGACTTATGTCAGACTTTGGGAGATGCAAAGTAGTGAACCACTAAATGAGATTTATGATGATATAGATCGAAAACTAATTGATAATAACTTTAAATTCTGATATGAAAGTTGCTATTTATTCACCATACTTGGATACCTTAGGGGGGGGAGAGAGATACATATTAACTATAGCTGAAATATTATCAAAAACAGAGTCAGTTGATCTTCTTATTGACGATCATTTATTCTCAATGGGAGCAGAAAGTTTAAAAGATCAATCAGCCAGCAGATTTGACTTAGACTTATCTAAAGTTAGGGTAATTCATGCGCCTATAGGCAGTAGATCGAACCCTTTTAGTAAAGCCTTTTTCCTTAAAAAGTATGACATACTTTTTTGTTTAACAGATGGAAGTATTTTTTACCCAACTGCTAAAAAAAATATTTTGCATATTCAATCTCCAATAATTGGACAGCCGGCAAAAAGCATTTGGGGAAAGTTAAAACTTAAGGGTTGGGATTTAATTATTTATAACTCAAATTTTACAAAAAAAAATAGCGAAAATAATTGGCCCATAAAATCTGAAGTTATTTATCCACCTGCTGATGTAGATAAAATTAAGATTTTAGAAAAGAAAAAGTATATTCTCTCTGTAGGAAGATTTTTTGGATTTCTAAAGGACAAAAAACAAGAGTTATTAATAGATATATTTAAAGATCTATATAAAGCTAAATCGCTAAATGGTTGGAGTTTACATCTGGCAGGTTCGGCAACAGAGGGGGATAGGTCCTATTTAGAGCAGTTGCAAAGAAGGGCAAAAGGATTACCTGTAAAGTTTTATCCAAATTTAGAATACGAAAGGTTAATTACTTTATATGGGCAGTCCAGTATTTATTGGCATGCAGCGGGTTTTGGAGAAGAAGATCCAACTAAACTGGAACATTTTGGGATATCAACTGTTGAAGCTATGGCAGGAGGATGTGTGCCTGTAGTAATAGGTAAGGGTGGACAGCTTGAGATAGTAGAAGATAAAAAATCAGGATTTCTTTGGACTACATTAAATAGTCTGCGGGAATATACTTTAAAACTTATCGAAAATGAAGATTTGAGAGAAAAAATTAGCATAGAAGCAGTTAAAAGAGCGCACTATTTTAGTAAAAATAATTTTGAGACGAAAATTTTACAATTTATAAAGATTCCTGAATAATTAGAAAACTAAAATGTAAAACAGGCAGTAGTGATATAAGAAATATAGACAATAAAGCAAAGATTAATTTTTTTCTAACTGGAGTGAAGGTTTTGAAAGTAGTTTGCATTTGATCTTTAACAATTGCAATAAACCACCAAAGCGTTGTTACCCAAAGAAGTAAATTTCCTACAAAATAGAAAAGCATGTATTTGCTTTGAAATGCTGTTCCATTCCAGAATTTACCAAATAAAATATCAGGTCCAAAATAAGTGTAAAAACCTAAAAGTGCTAAAGTACCTGTTATAGAAAAAAGGATAGACATTTTTTCTTTTGCTAAAACGGCAATAGGTAAGACCCAGTATAAGTATTGAGCGGATACTCCAAAATAAATTCCAATAAATAACAAATAAACAGCCAAACAGGCTTTAAGCAAATTTTTTGACTTTGCAAAAAGAACTAAAAGAAATATAGTACCCAGGATAAAGGCTAATTTACTTGAATCAAACATTTGATTGGTTTGAGGTAACCAAGTCTCTGCATTTTGCTGATACCAAAAACCTTTTAAGATTGCTGCATAGGAAAAATCATATACTCCCCCATATGAAACCATCTTAACTAAAATCTGTTGGGGGCTTTGCAAAATAAACGGAGCGAATACAAGGGCTACCGGAGCTAGGCTAGTCAACAAAAAAGTAAATACTTGTTTTAAATTAATTTTGCTTATGATTAAAAAAAATGGTAACAACATTAAAGGATTGGGTTTTATAGCAATAGCCAAACCTAAGATTAATGCAGAAAGATTAAACCTTGGTTTATTGGCCAAAGTTAAAAGATAAATGCTAATTAACACTAGTAGTGATGGAATAGAATCTATTTGGCCGTGAATAGAAGAGATAATTATAGAGATGGGATTTAATATAAAAATTAAACTCCAAAAAGATGCAGAAACCGCTTTTACATTTAGCCTAATTAAAAATCTATATAAAAGTAATGTAATAGCAATATCTGCAAGGTTTGGCCATATTTTGGTTAAGATATGAAATGGGATATTGAGAGTATTTGAAAGCAAAATAGTAAAAGCCTCAATATAAACAGCAATTGGTGGATAGCTGTTAAAGGATAAAGAAATATAAGGGTTTAATCCTTTTAAAACTGCATCCCCCATCCCAAACAGTAGTTTAATATCAGCAACATGAGTTCCGCTTAAGATAAAGAAAACTCTTATAAGAACTGATAAAAAAATGCCAATAAATAGTATTAATGTACTCATCTTAAATAAGCCTTCTTGTTGAATCTATAGCTTGTTGTATTAGTAATCTGTAAGCTGATATGGAATTATATCTGTCTTGCAGAGTTTTTAACACGATAGTGTAGTTTGAAATTTTATCTTTATAATTCAAAGCAAAATTTTTGTTGTTTGCCATTAAATTTCCTAAATGACTATTGTAACGTTGTACAGTTTCCTCTAAAAAGCCGGTTTTTTTGAAATTTATTATGAATACTAATTCTTTGAACCTTTTATCTAAAAGAGTATATTGGTATTTTGTTTTATCTTCTTTATTAAATATTAGGGTCAGTTCAATTTTTTCAATTGATTGCTTAATGGGAAAAATTAACAAGTTTGGATTGATTGATTCATATCCCCTAAAACCCGCTGATTTAAGTTCTTCTTCAGGTACTAAAATATGTTCTGAGGCATATGTAGCTGAAGGAAAATTTATATATAGTATGGAGAGAAGTAAAAAAACTATCAGTTTGATAAACATTGTTAGTGCTGTGTGATTAGATTATACTTAAGTTGTGTGATAAATAAAACCATTGTCAGACAAGTGCTTATACTAGTTGTCATAGCATTATTTTTATGGACTTTAATTTTTTCATTCCCTGCACTTACAACTGATGAGGCAAGGGTTGCCTTCAGAGGACATTTACTTTCCGATAGTGGAGTAGATGAGTTGGGAAGGAGATTCCCCTATCTTTTTAATTCACTTGAGGATTATCAATTACCACTAGTCTCATATATATCAACAATGGGTGCAATATTTCTTCCTAAATCAGATCTGGGGGCCAGGTTGCCATTTATTATTATTGGATTTTTCTTGGTCCTCTTGACTTATAAAGTAGCACTTCAAATTAGCAAAGAGAAATACATGGGTTTTCTTAGTTCCTTTATTGTCGCAACTTCACCTGTTTTGATTTTTGCCTCTAAAACTCCCAGTGAACCAATTGTTTTAACCACTTTTTTTCTGCTACTTTTCTATTTATTAAATAGAGGCAGACTAAATTTAGTATTAATTTTTTTGACTATGATTCTTATCATCTTCACTTCTAAGCTTGCCTGGTTTATTCTGGCTCCTTTTGTAATATACACGGTTTTTATTTACAGAAATACTCTAAACCTTAAAGATAGGCTAAATTTAAGTTTGATTAGTCTGACTTTTGTGTTTTTTAGTTTTGCCTTTTTTCTACAGGTTCAACAAGGAGCGAGAAGTTTATCGGAAAACAACTTATCACTTTTTTCTGATATCACGATAAAAAATGGAATTAATATGATAAGAGGTCAGGGTATGGAGAGTGGAGGCTCCCCTATTTTAGGACAGATACTCGTTAATAAATCCTATTTTTTAATAGCAGGAAGTCTTCACTGGTTATCTAATATAGAACCCTCCGTATTTTTTAGTAAGTTTGATAAAGATGGGAATTTAGGTTTTGCTGGTATGGGTGCTTTTAGCAAAGCAGCAATTATTCCCGCCCTACTGGGAATAGTGTTTTTAATAAGAGAAAAGAAGAGTAAAATTTTATTGTATCCTTTGATATTAACTTTGCCTACTGCACTAATATATCCAAAATTTAGTCCTGAGATTGTTGTCTTAACACTACCTTTTGTAAGTTTTTTAATAGCTTTTGGTTTAATTAATCTTAAAAAAATACTTGCAAGTATTATTATGACTCTTATGATAGTTGAACTTCTGGTAAATTTTCTTTTTCTTTCTCCTCAAATAAAATCTACAAATGATTTAAGACCTTATTGGATAAAATCTGTAGTTGGGGATGCTTACAATTTGTCAAACAAGGATCAAGTGCTTATATCAGACGATATAACAGAAGATCCTGCTTCATTTATATTTTGGTATACAGATTTAAATCCCGAAGCATCATTTTTAAATATCCCCTACCCGTATAAAGTCCGTCAGGTTAATTTAGGGAATATAAAGTTAGTCGGTGCCAGCGATAGTTTTAGGAGTTGTTCTGCAAATGAGGTTTATAAGTTTTTTTCCAGTTCGCGTGATTTGGAAAGGTTTAAGGATTTAAATAGTGCGAGAGTAGTAAGTACATATTTAAACAGCCGCGGTGATGTTGCAGTTTACTTTATAGAAAGCGGAGTATGCATAAATTAAAAAGCAGTTTGTTTTTAGTTTTAATAATACTTATATTAGGAATATCCCTAAGAGTCTGGAAACTATCGGAGTTTCCTATTCATCTTAGTCACGACGAAGTCTCACAGGCTTATGATGCAATTTCACTTGTTGAAACCGGAAAAGATATATATGGAAATTTTCTTCCAACTATTTTTCCCTCGGTTGGGGATTTTAAATCCCCCTTTTATACTTACGCGGCGTCGTTAGTATATTTCCTAATAGGTGATCATGAGTGGATGATCAGGGTACCTGGTGTGATATTTGGAATTCTAATAATACCGGCTGTGTTTTGGTTTACTTATAAATTAACAAAAGAGCCAAAAATTGCTCTTTTTGCTTCTTTTTTTACTGCAATTTCTCCATCCGAGATATTTTTCTCAAGAAAGAGTTTTGAAAATGGCGCCGGAGTATTCTTTTTACTGGTATCTTTATCGTGTCTTTTGACATATCTTGAAAAGCAAAAGAAGCAAAGGTGGTTATATTTAACTGCAGTCTTATCAGCCTTAGGTATGTATACCTATTTTTCTCATGCAATTATTATTCCTTTAATGATTGCGACATTTATTTTAATTTTTAGAAAAAAATTTACCCAAGAACTTAAGAAATATCTACCTGTCTTATCTTTATGGATTCTTCTCGTCATCCCCCTAATTATTATTATTTTGACTAATCCAGGAAGTAGATATAGATCCCAAACTGTCTTTATAACTCAAGACTCTACATTAGGAAAAGAGCTTAACTATATAACTTCTGAAAATTCATTCATTGCTCAATTTTTACACCTGAAGACAGTAGGAGATTTTAGCTTTAACCGCTACTTTGGGCAATTTGATCCGGTTTATTTATTTGGTAATGGTTTGGATTTAACTAATCAGGGCCCTGTAAATACAGGTCCATTATTATTGTTCCAGCTGCCGCTACTCTTTATTGCAGTTTTTTATCTGATTAAAAGAGTAGACTTTACAAATTCCGGTAAACTACTTGTTTTTGCAGTAGCCTTAGGTGTTTTACCAAGTGGATTAACTTTTGAACCTCACAGTCCGCATAGAATGATTATTGTTTTTACCCTACTTAATATAATAACCGGTATTGGTGCTTACTCCTTATGGCAAAGAATAAATGTCTTAAGAACACCTATTAAAGTGACATTAATTTTCGTACTAGTTACAGCGCTAACAGTAAATGTAGTTTCTTTTCTACATATTTATTTTGTGAATTTTCCTTACGAGAAATCGCAGTATATACAATATCCGTTTAAGCAAGTGGCACAATTTGCCTGGTCACAGTATAACGTTTTTGACACGATAGTTTTTGATCCTCTATTCGGAGAAGTTGCTCCTTTTATTGGCACCGGCGCCCATTATTATTTAGGATATTTTGGAAATTATCCGCCTTCAAAATTTCAAGAACAATATAGAATTGGTAAAAAGGAAAGAGAAGATATTTTTGATAAGTTCTCTATTAGAAAAATTGACTGGAGGGAAGACCAAAATCTAAAAAATACTCTAATTATCGGAAGCCCCTGGAGTTTACCAATTGATACTATAGATAAGAGCAAGATAATTAAAACATTTTATTTTTATAATAATGTGGTAGCATTTTATGCAATAAGACTAGAATGAACCCTCCCAAAGTTATAATTGTAATGCCTGCTTATAATGCGGAAAAAACTATTCGTGATACATATAATGAGATCCCTCCGCATCTTAGAAAATTTATAATTCTGGTTGATGATAGAAGCTCGGATAATACAATTAGCGTAGCAAAAAGTTTAGGAATTACAGTTTTTACTCACGCCCAAAACTTGGGCTATGGGGGTAATCAAAAAACTTGCTATTACGAAGCACTTAAGTTAAACCCGGATATTGTGGTAATGCTTCATCCGGATTATCAATATGATGCTACTTTAATTGAGGAATTAATAAGACCTATTGAACTGGGAAGGTATGATTTTATGTTTGGTTCAAGAGTTCAGAGTAAGCAATCTGCTATTGCGGGTGGGATGCCTAAACTAAAATACTATATAAATAGAATAACTTGTATTTTGGAAAATATACTGCTGGGTGTAAATTTTACAGAGCATTTTTCAGGCTTTAGGGCATACTCCAAAGCAGTTTTGGAAACAATCCCGTTCCAACGCTTCTCAAATGACTTTGTTTTTGATCAACAGGTAGCTATTTCTGCCCTAAGCCATGGTTTTAGAATTGGAGAAATACCTATACCAACAAGATATCACGAAGAGGCATCTTCAATACAGTTTATAAAAGGCACAAAATTTATACTAGACACATTTTGGACAATTTTAATCTTTAGATTACATAGATTGGGAGCGGTAAGAAGTAGAGTTTTTAAATAAAAAAAATGCCTATGCGGTATAATCTGCTGTTTTTAGTTACAACTTTTGGTAATTTATGGATATGGAGGATTGTCAAAGAGAACTTTGTAATTGGTATCTTTTTGGTAATTTTAAGCTATCTTTTTTTTAAGCAAGTAATAATAAAAGCTCAAAAAGGACAGTTTACAGCATTAATTTTTATATTTATTATTGTCGCTTTTATCTCGTTAAGAGTTGGTTTTGACAAAAATATTTTTATTATCTCTACAGAGGAACAATTACAACAAAATGTAAGGCATGGACTTTATGCAGTTGAGCTGGGTCAATTATTCAAAAACAAGTTCAGCCTGCATTTTTATAAAGACTTTAGTTGGTCAATTCATAAGCTTGAAAGAAATTTATTTTACAACTTAGATCCTAATCTTTATTTTTTTGCCAGTCATCCACGAGAGAGACCGGGAATAGGAGAATTTGATAAATACCTTTGGATTTTACTACCCTTCTTTATTGCAGGATTGTTTTTGGCAGTTCAGTATTATCCAATAATTGGAATTTATTTTATTTGGGCAGCACTCATTAGTATGTTCTTAAATCCTGCCTATTCTTTAGGGCCGGTGTTATTTTTTCCTCTCATAAATGTTGTAATAGCTCTTGGTTTAATTTATTTTTTTCAGCTAGTAAAAAATAAAAAAAGAGGGTTTAAATTGTGAATGTAAGACGCTTTATTATTCTTTTTATAATTTTATTCCTAAGTCTTTTTGTGCGGCTCTATCAACTTGACTCAATCCCAATTGGTTTAAATTTAGATGAAGCTTCGATGGGCTATAATGCATATTCACTTTTGCAAACAGGCAAGGACAGGTATGGTGAAGTTTTTCCTGTAATTTTTAGATCCTTCGGTTCTTTTCAAGCCCCACTTTATACATATTTTACAGTCCCTGTAATTTTCTTATTCGGAGTAAATATTTTTGCAGTTCATTTAGTTTCAGCAATCTCTGGATTTATTATGGTATGTGCCACTTTTTTAATTGCATATGTGGGATTTAAACATAATTTTAAGCAGGCAATTTTAGTAACAGTTATGGTAGGATTTACTCCTTGGTCAATTTTATTTACCAGATTTGGTACAGAAGCAAGCCTGGGACTGGCATTATTTGTTATAAGTATTTCTGTTTTTATATTATCCTTGCGTAAAATCCAACTTTTTATTCCTGCTTCATTTTTTTTAGGGCTTACAACTCATGCTTATTATAGCGAGCGTGTAATAAGCATTATTTTCTTCACAGGGTTTATTTTTCTATTTCTCAAAAAACTTCTTGGATATAAGTTGTGGTTAATTTTAGGTATTAGTGTTTTTATTGCAACTCTACTCCCTCATTTAAGTTTACTCGGATCAGGAGCATTTACCAGAAGGTTAGAACAAGTAAATTATTTTAGCGAAGAGACATTTTTGAAGCAAGGTGATAATCTGAGAAACCTCCCCATAGGACGAGGTATTTATATAACAAGAGAATTCTCAAGTCAGTATATAGCCTATTTTTCTCCCCGCAATTTATTTTTTGATCCGGATCCACAAGGAGCACGCTCTATGCCGGATTTGAGTGTTTTTTATAGCTGGATGGTTGTACCGTTTTTTATTGGTATTTACCACCTATTTAAAAAAAGGTCTTTGCCGGTAATTAAAATACTGATGCTTGTTATTTTAATTAGTCCGATACCGGCAGCTTTGACAAGAGATCCTTTCTATACAATACGCACCCTAGTTTTTTTATGGTCAATTAGTTTTGTTATTGGAATTGGGGTTTATAATTTTTTTATTAAAATTTCTAATTTTTATCTAAAGTTTGGACTTGCTTTGGCAGTTATACTTTTTTCAACAGTCTCATTTTATATTTCATACTTTATTTTATTTAAATATGAGAGAGCAGAGAATTTTGGTTATTCTTATATAAAACTACTTGAATTTATAGAACAAAGTAAGGATTTCTCTCAAAAGAAGTTTGTAGTTGATAACGCCAGGGATCTTGGTGCAGGCATAAGAATGGCTTTTCTTAAAAAATATGATCCTGTTAAAATACAAAAAACTCTTCAGCCAAAAGTGGGCGATATGTATTATAGTTCTGTAGAAATTCCAGAAGAATATTCCATTGATAATATTGAGGCAAGACCTATTTTTTGGAAAACGGATTTAATTAAAGATCAAATTTTAGTTGGAGATAATTTGGCTATTTCTGATGAGCAAATTGAAAAACATAAGTTGAAATTTGAATTTGAAATTAAAGATTTATTCGGGAAAGTTAGCCTTAAAGGCTATTCTACTAACTACAAAGAGAAAAAGAATTAGATAGCTGAAAGAAGATCTTTAAGATTTACTTACCATATTTAAATTGTTAACATTAATCTGTATTAATGAAATATCTTTACTCTACACTGCTTATAGTAGTTGTACTACTTACCTTTGGCCTAAGGTTTTATAAGGTTACCGAAGACCCTCCTTCATTAAATTGGGATGAAGTATCTATTGGTTATAATGCTTATTCTATTTTAAAAACCGGTAAGGATGAATGGAACCAGAGCTTCCCAATACACTTTAAATCCTACGGGGAATACAAACTGCCTCTACAAATATATGCCAGTATCCCCGGAATATATTTTTTTGGACTTAATGAGTTAGGAGTTAGAATTACTCCTGTTGTGTATGGGACTTTGACTGTTCTGGTAATGTTTTTCTTGGGAAAAACTCTTTTCCAAAGTAGCCTGGTTGGATTAGTGGCTGCATTTTTACTTGGAGTTTCACCCTGGCATATTCAATTAACCCGTGCTTCTTTCGAATCTTCTTTAGCTACACTCTTTGTGACAGTAGGAATTTGGTTTTTGGTTAAGGGTTTCAAAGATCAAAAGTGGTTTGTCTTATCAATGGTACCTTTTGCCATGTCGGTTTTTACATATAATTCTGCCAGGATTTTTACACCACTGTTTTTACTGGTAGTACTAATACTTTATTGGAGACAGTTATTTAAGTTTAAGAAATTTTTAATAGTTTCTATCGCAGTTTTCGCTGTTTTATTAACACCCCTTACACCCTATTTCTTAAGCGGCGAAAGAAGCGCCAGATATAAATTGGTCAGTATTACTGATGATCCCGGGTTAGTACCAAGAATTAACGAAAACCGGGGAAATTCTAAATTGCCTAAGCCGTTTAATCGTCTAATCCACAATAAGGTTACCTATATTGCTTTTTATTTCACAAGAAATTATCTTGCTCATTTTACGCAGCAGTTTCTGTTTATCTCCGGTGCTCCACACAAGCAACATCATGTTCAAAATATGGGACAGCTTTACTATATCCAGGCACCATTTTTATTAATTGGTCTTTGGGGTTTATTTAAATTCAGAAGTAAATTTAAAGGATTACTATTGTCCTGGGTATTTCTGGCATTTATTCCTGTTTCGGTAACAGGAGATAGTATACCTCACGCATTAAGGACTGCAGTTGCAGCTCCTTTTTATCAGTTAGTTTCCGCTTTTGGTTTTTATGTTTCCTTAAGTATCTTTAAGAAAAAAGCTTTAGTTTTTAAGATTATATTCCTGCTTTTATCTTTAGCTTTTATTACCTTTGAATTTAGTAGATATTTATACAATTATTATGAAATTTATCCAAAAGCATATTCAAAAGATTGGCAATATGGATATAAACAAGTGATTGATTATATCAGTAAACACAAAGATGGATATGATGAGGTAGTATTTACCAGACACTACGGTGAACCACATATGTTTACTCTTTTTTATCTTAAATTTGATCCGGCAAAATATCAAAATGATCCAAATTTAATCAGGTTTGAAACTTATGATTGGGTGAGAGTTTTAAAGTTTGATAAATTCTACTTTCCTGATTTAGGAGATAAAGGCACTCAATTTGAAGATATTCTAAAGATGAATCCCGGCAGGAAAATGTTGTTTATCGGCAGAGCAGGAGATTTTCCTAAAGAAATCCCCAGACTCTTTACTATTAATTTTCTAAACAGCGAGCAGGCCTTTGATATAGTTGAAGTAAAATGAAGCACAAGTTTTTATTGAGTTTAATCTGTCTACTTTTTCTTTTGACCAGGCTTTATAAAATAAGTGAAATTCCAATGTCTGTTTACTGGGATGAGGCTTCAATTGGATATAATGCATATTCCATTTCAAAGGACTTGAAAGATGAGTGGGGAGAATTTTTGCCGATACATTTCAGGGCTTTTGGGGAATTTAAATTGCCGGTATATATTTACTCTGCTGTACCTTTTGTTAAGGTATTTGGTTTAAATGAATTTTCGGTAAGAATACCTTCAGTTCTATTTTCTTTAGGAGTTTTTATTTTAACCTATCTTTTGGCAAAAAAATTGTTTAATAATACAACTGGGCTATTTGCAGCCTTTTTTGTCACCATATCCCCTTGGTTTTTTATTTTTTCCAGAACAGGATTTGAAGCAACGGCAGGTTTAATGTTTTATCTATTAGGTGTTTATTTATTTTTATTCAATAAAAAAAAATGGTACATATTTTTTTCCATATCCTGCTTTATATTAAGCGCATATAGCTATAACAGTTTCAGAATAATTATTCCCCTAACTTTGCCAATATTAGTTGCAGTAGAATTTGAGAAACTTAAAGAAACAAAGCTATTACCCTTATTTTTATCTTTTCTGATTATTGTTTTAAGTATAATACCCATATATAGAATATATAAATATGATAGTGGAGCTTCCCGCCTACAAGTTGTAGCAGCTACTCCCCAAACTTTTTTAAAAAATTATCTTTCGCACTTTGATCCCAGGTTTTTATTTATATCAGGTGATAAAAACTTAAGAAGTCAGCAATCGGGTTTTGGACAACTATATCTACCGGAGCTAATATTATTACCACTTGGACTTTTGTATTTGATAAAAAGTAAATCTAAATATAAGTTATTGCCCATAATATTATTGATATTTGGACTAATACCTGCTGCTATCACAAAAGAGTCCCCGCATGCTTTAAGGGCAATTGCTGTTATACCTTTCATAGCAATCATTTCTGCAACAGGTGCGACTATTCTTGGCACTTGGATTAAAAAAGCAAGCATTATAAATACGTTAATTGTTCTAGTATTCCTTGCCTTTTTTGCGAATTATTTTTTAAACTTTTTGAATATTTATCCGGCTCAATCGGCAAAAGATTGGCAGTATGGTTATGAAAAAATATTCACAGATCCAAACCTTAGATTGGTAACATCGGACAGGATTTTAATATCGGATAAATATGCTCAACCATATATTTTTGCTTTATTTTACTTACAATATAATCCTGAAAAATTCAGAGCGGAAGTTGTCAGAAACAGTGTTGATAAATGGGGATTTTCATCAGTTAAAAGTTTTGGTAAGTTTGAATTTGGAGAATGAATGAAAAATAGTATAAAAATATTGTTATTAATTATTATTCTACTTGCAGCAATTTTGAGAATTTATAAACTTGATCAGGTTCCACCATCTTTAAATTGGGATGAGGTAGCAGCTGGTTATAATGCTTATACTATTGCCAATTGGGGAAGAGATGAGTGGGGAAAGTTTCTACCTTTGGTTTTTACTTCTTTTAGGGATGATAAACACCCTGTACATATATACCTGACAGCGCCAATTGTGAAAATGTTTGGATTGTCTGATTTTACTGCCCGCCTCCCGGGAGCGATAGTAGGGATCTTAAGCGTAATAATAATTTTTTTTCTTGCGAAAATATTGTTTAAAAGTAATCTGGTAGGTTTACTATCTGCGTTGTTTTTGGCAGTGTCTTCTTATCACCTGCATTTTTCGAGAGGCTTATGGGAAGTTAATTTTGCTCTTTTTTTCTTTATCCTGGGGCTGCTGCTATTTTATCTGGCACTGCAAAAAAAGGATTGGCTTATTAGTCTGTCATTTTTAAGTTTTGGCTTAAGTATTTTATCCTATCATTCATCAAAAATTGTAGTTCCTCCTATTGTTTTGTTACTTATTCTTTTTTATTTCAAAGATTTAAAAAAACTTTCGTTAAATTTTTATACAGCTATATTGATTTTTATAGTATTTATAGCATTACTATTTATTGACCAAAGACTGCTGGGAATTGCCAGGATACAACAAACTGAGTTTTCGAAAGATATTATAGAAAAAACTCAGACTTTTCAAAAAACAAAAAACCACATTCTGGGATTTTCGGAGATTGTTCTCAATCAATATCAGACTCATTTTACTCCCCAATATCTTTTTATCTCAGGTGATCAAAATCCAAGAAATTCCGTTAAGACTAATGGAGAATTTTATAAAATTGATACATTATTTATTTTTGTTGGACTACTCTATCTACTAAAAATGAGATCCAAAGTAACATTAATAATATTTGCATGGTTGCTGTTAGCTCCTATACCCTCAAGTTTAGTAAGCGGAGCGCCTAATGCCACCAGGGCAGTTTTTATGGTGGGAAGCTTGCATCTTATTGCAGCTTTTGGAGCAGGAAGCCTTCTTAATTGGTTTAAAGGAAGATTAAAGGTTGTTGTTTTACTTGTTTTACTGACTTTACTAAGCATGCAAGTTTATATCTTTCTTAACTATTATTTTAACGTTTATCCCAAAAAGGATGCTATTGATTGGCAGTATGGTATGAAACAATCAGCGGAGTTTGTAAAGTCTCATCCTGAATATACGGAGGTGTATGTGACGGATATCCGTTCACAGCCATATATCTTTTATCTTTTTTATTTAAAAACTTCATTACCTGAATATTTAAATTCTGTGGTCTATAATAGATTAGAAGAGAGTAAAAGTTATAACACAGTTTCGTATTTTGAAAACTCTTTTCTTACAGAGGAAGGTCAACGGAAGAGGGTTAATTTTTACTTTGGAGGTTGGGATCCAGTTGAAAGCATGCCAAGTCCTGGTGTATTGTATGTTGTTAGTTCCAGCCAATATGATGGATTAAGATATAGTTCATTGTTTGACGTTAAGAAGATAATTTATTATCCTGACGGAGGAGCTGCATTTTATCTGGTAAGTAGTATATGACAAAAATCTCAGTAGTTCTAGCTGTTTATAACGAAGAGGACAATTTATCAAATTGTTTAAATTCAACAAGGGATTTAGCTGATGAAATTGTAATTGTTGATGGAGGGTCAACAGATAAGACGCTAGATATTGCGAAGGAATTTAATGCTAAAGTTATTAAAACAGATAATCCTCAAATTTTTCATATAAATAAAAATAAAGCAATAGATGCAGCATTCGGGGATTGGATTTTGCAGCTTGATGCAGATGAAGTTGTAACTAAGCAATTGAGTAAAGAAATAAGACAGATAATATCTGAAAAATCTGAAATTAACGGCTATTGGATACCGCGCAAGAACTTTTTCTTAGATAGATTTTTAACAAAGGGTGGTCAATACCCAGATTATACTTTAAGACTATACAAAAAAGGTAAAGGTAGGTTACCGGCACAAGACGTACACGAGCAGGCAATAGTGGAAGGGAACGTCGGTTACTTAAAAAGTGACCTTTTGCATTTAAGAGATAAAACCTTTTCAAATTATATTGAAAGATTTAACAGATATACAGATTTATTATCTACTCAAATTATAGATCCTAATTTTTTTGATTACTTATTTATAAAGCCTTTATTTTGGTTTTTAAAAGTTTATATTAGACATAGAGGCTATGTTGATGGATTTCCCGGGTTTGTTTTTGCCTTATTTTCTTCACTTCGATTTCCTGTCGCATATTTTAAACTAATAAATGAAAAACTACTAAATTCATGAAAATTGCAATTAACATTTTACCTCTGAAGACCGGTCATAAAGATCGGGGAATAGGTTTTTATACAAGCAATTTACTGGAGAATTTAAAAATGGATCCGGAAATTGACGTTCAGGAATTTACTGGAATTTCAGAAGTTAAAAAAGCAGATATAGTTCATTATCCATGGTTTGATTTTTTCTTTCATACATTGCCAATAAATAGAAAATTTAAAACCATTGTTACTATTCACGATGTAATACCATTACTTTTTCCAGAACATTACCCAAAAGGACTAAAGGGGAGATATAACTTCATTTTACAAAAACTTGCTCTAAATAATTGTAAACATATAATTACGGACTCCTCTGTATCCAAAATTGATATTTCAAAACACTTAAATTCAAACGACAAAAAGATTTCAGTTGTTCATTTGGCAGCTAATGAAAATTTTAAAATGCAATCAGATACGAAACTGATTCATACTAAAAGAAAATATAATTTGCCTAATAGATTTATTTTATATGTGGGCGATGCAAATTGGGTTAAAAATTTACCCTTTTTAATTGAAGGATTTAATAAACTATCTAAACTATCTGATTTTAGTGACGTAAAGCTGGTGTTTATTAATGGAGTTTTTCTAAAAAATCTAGAACATATAGATCACCCTGAGCTTAAGGATTTAAAAAAAGTCAATGAATTAATTAAGAAATATGATTTAACTGGTAAGATATTAAAGCCAGGAGATTTAGACCTTGATGAGTTGATTTCTTTCTATAATTTGGCGACTGTTTATGTTCAACCTTCATTATATGAAGGTTTTGGGTTACCTATATTGGAGGCTTTTCGTTGTGGTACTCCTGTTTTATCTTCAAATAGAGGGAGTCTTATGGAGGTGGGAGGAAATGCAGCTTTATATTTTGATCCTACCAAAATGGATCAGTTTACTTCCCTTCTGATTGATATAATAAGAGATAAATCCTTGCGGAATAAAATTTCTAAATTGGGCCTACAGAGAGCTACGAAATTTTCCTGGGATAAAGTGATAGATGAAACTAAAAAAGTCTATTCAAAGGTTATAAATGCTTAAATATTTAAAATTAAGTTCAACTACGGTACAGGTTTGTTTAATTTTTTTCAGCTGGAAAGTACTTTTAATATTGATTTCATTACTTGCTATTCAATTCATACCTTTAGGTTATACGGATCGTTTTTTGGGAGGCGGACCGGAGAACTTCAAATTAGCGCCGGAACTTTTTTCCTGGGCAAATTTTGACGGAGAACACTACTTATCAATTGCCATTTTTGGATATAAAGGATTACAACAAGCTTTTTTTCCTGTCTATCCATTACTAATTTCTTTCTTTGCCAAACCATTTTCTCAGGGTTTACTATCCTCTTTAATAAATTCGACAATTGTTGGACTGATAATTTCCAATACAATGTTCTTAATTGCACTTTTATTTCTTTATGATTTGATCAAGATAGATTTTTCAAAAAAAATTGCTTTTTTGGTAATAACTTTGATTGTTCTTTTCCCAACATCTTTTTTTTTTGGAGCTTTGTATAATGAGTCGCTTTTTTTACTGCTTACAGTACTATCTTTTTATAACGCCAGAAAAGGCAAATGGTTTTTAGCATCCTTTTTTGGGATGATTGCATCCGCGACAAGAATCTTTGGAGTCTTACTTCTTCCGGCATTACTGATAGAGGTGTATTTACAAAAGGAAAAAATTTCCAGGTCATTTTGGCTGATTTTAATACCATTAGGACTGGGAGCTTATATGATGTATCAATATCTAACAATTGGAGATCCGTTGGCTTTTTATCACATTCAGCCTTTGGTAGGGGAACAGCGCCAATCTAATTTAGTGGTTCTGCCGCAGGTTTATTTTAGATATATAAAAATGATTTTTACCCTGGATTTACACAATCCGATATATCAAACAATTTTACTTGAGTTTATTGTGGGAATAGCTTTTTTTATTTTACCTATTTATGGATATTTCAAAAAGATTAGATTATCTTATTTGTTTTACGGCTTTGTGGGTTTTCTGATTACAACTGTTCAGGGCAGTTTTTCTTCAGTTCCAAGATATGTACTTGTTTTTTTTCCAAGTTTTATTGTGTTAGCTTTATGGCTTAATCAATTCCCAAAAATATTAAGAATAATATTTTTTTTAATGTTAGGTGTTTTACTTATAGTTGAAACCATGTTATTTTTGAGAGGATATTGGGTAGCATGAAAAGATATTTTAAAGAAGTTATTACACATCCTCTGTTTTCAGGAAGTGCCATAATGGTTTTAGGCAGCAATAGCACAAATTTTCTGAATTATATATATCATTTAGTGATAGGGCGGATGTTAGGACCCAGCTTTTATGGGGAGTTGGCATCACTTATATCTTTGATAGGACTTTTGGGGATTATCCCTGCGTCTTTGAGTTTAGTTATTATTAAATATGTATCAGGCGCAAAAAACGAGACAGAAGCAGCAATTTTAATCCATTGGTTAAAAGCAAAGGTTTTTAAAATTTCATTAATCTTTTTTATTTTCATAATTGTTATATCGCCGGCTTTAGCCTCCTTTTTACATATCAATAGGTTGAGCTATCTTTTTTTGATTGCCTTGGCTTCTCTTTTTACCATACAAACACTGCTTAACAGATCCATACTGCAAGGTTTGTTGAATTTTAAAGAGATGATATTATCTGTCTTTGTAGAAAATGGGGCAAAACTTTTAATCAGTGTGATTCTCGTTTATTTGGGTTTCAGGGTCGGCGGGGCAATGTTAGCTTTTGTAATGGCTGCCGCTTTGGGCTTTTTAATTACCAATCATTATCTCAATGTTAAATCTGAAAAGACATCAAATATATCGTTAAACTTAAAGCCGATGTTCCTTTTTACTATTCCGGTAATGGTACAATCTTTAGCCGTAACCTCGCTCTACTCTTCAGATTTAATTTTAGTTAAACATTTCTTTTCTTCCCATGATGCCGGTCTTTATGCCGCATTATCTACATTGGGAAAGATTATTTTCTTTGGAGCCGGTCCAATTGGATCGGTCATGTTTCCTATTATCTCCAGTAGACATGCAACGGGCCTTAAGGTTAACAAGATTTTTCTTTACAGTTTTTTTGCAACAGCAGTAATATCTTTGAGTATTTTAATAGTTTATTTGTTATTTCCGGGAATGGCCATAAACTTGCTTTATGGGTCTGCCTATCTGGAATCAGTTGATTTACTGGTGTGGTTTGGTATTTTTATGAGTCTTTTTACACTTTCTGCGCTGCTTATGAATTTTCATTTATCACAAAACAGGACAAAAGTTGTTCTATTACCTTTAGTGGCTGCCATAGCTCAAATTGTAGTCATTTGGTTTTATCATCAAACTCTTTTTGATGTAGTATTAGTTTCTATTGCAGTGACTGCTTTACTACTGGGGTCTCTGCTTATATACTCTACCTATGGAGATAAGCTTAATATCAATAATAGTTCCTGCCTTTAAACAAGAAGAGACAATAGTTAAAGATCTTAAAAGAATAAAAGAGGTTTTAGATAAACTTCGTTATCCAACTGAGCTAATTTGTGTTGTGGACGGGAAGATTGATAAGACTTTTGAAAGAGCTTCAGGATTTGCCAAAAAATACCAGAATGTATCAGCCATAGGGTATGATTCAAATAAGGGTAAAGGATACGCTGTACGTTTCGGTATGGCAGAGAGTAGGGGGGAGATTATTGGTTTTGTGGATGCCGGGATGGATCTAAATCCTAACGGACTATCTCTTCTTCTGGAGCATTTTGAATGGTATAACGCCGATATTATTGTAGGTTCCAAAAGGCACGCTGTATCAAAAGTTGATTATCCTTGGCAAAGGAGGATTCTTTCAATAGGCTATCAGTTTTTAGTTTGGTTATTATTTGGTTTACGGGTGAGAGATACACAGGTGGGGATGAAGTTTTTTAGAAGAGAGGTATTGGAGAAGGTACTTCCCAGGCTCTTGGTTAAACATTTTGCCTTTGATATTGAGATTTTGGCTGTGGCAAATGATTTAGGTTATACAAGAATTTATGAAGCCCCTATTGACATTAAATTAAGATTTGGAGGTGCATCAACTCTCACAAATCAAAGATTCCTAAGGACTGTATTTGCTATGCTGAAAGATACACTTGCAGTATTTTATAGATTAAGAATTCTGCAATATTATTCTGATAAAAATAAACGAAAATGGAGATTTGATCCGGAATTAAACTTTAGGATAAATGTGGGATGAAAAAATTAAATATCTTAATTCTTTCTTGGAGAGGTCCGGGTCATCCAAATGCGGGGGGAGCAGAAATATCTACTCATGAGCATGCTAAAGGTTGGGTGAAGGCAGGGTACACTGTTACTTTGTTTACTTCCTATTTTTCTCATGCCAAGAGAGAAGAAGTTGTTGATGGAGTACAGATTAAAAGATATGGCAGGCAAATGCTTGGAGTACAATGGGAAGCGTTTATTTGGTATTTATTTAAACTACATCAAAAGTTTGATTTAGTTATAGATCAGTTTCACGGTATACCATTTTTTACGCCGCTTTACGTCCGAATTAAAAAACTGGCTTTTATACATGAGGTGGCAAAAGAAGTATGGGGTTTAAACCCCTGGCCAAAACCATTTAATTTACTGCCAGCATTCTTGGGAATGTATTTAGAGCCTTTAATATTTAAAATACTTTATAAAAAAATACCTTTTATGACTGTTTCAAAATCTACAAAAGATGACTTAATTGAGTGGGGAATACCGGATAAAAATATTACCATTATTCATAATGGTATAAATATACCAAAGGATGTAAAAATATTTGAAAAAGAAAAAGAACCAACACTTATTTTTTTGGGAGTCTTAAGTAGAGATAAAGGAATTGAAGATGCGCTAGAAGTTTTTTCAATACTACCTACAAAAGTAAAGTGGAAGTTTTGGGTAGTTGGAAGAGGCGGAAAAGAATATTTAAAACACTTAAAATTTTTATGTAAGAAGCTAAATATTGAAAAACAAGTTATTTTTTATGATTTTGTTGATGAAAGACGAAAGTTTGAATTATTATCTAGGGCTAATTTATTAATAAATACATCAATTAGAGAAGGCTGGGGATTGGTAGTAATAGAGGCAGCCTCTGTTGGTACGCCTACTGTTGGATATAATGTGGCAGGGCTTAGGGATTCAATAAAGAATGGAATTACAGGATTACTTTGTAATCCTAATCCGAAGGATTGTAGAGAAGAAATCCTCTCTTTAATAAATAATAAGAAAAATTATAACATTTTGAGAGAGAATTGTTTAAAATGGGGAAGTAAGTTTAGTTGGGAAAAATCTGTTAAGGAAAGTTTAGAACTCATAGAAAAGATTGCTCGGTCATGATATAGTTCCAAAACCATGGATAAAGGTAAAAAGAAAACCGTTTTGGTAACAGGTTCAGGTGGATTAATTGGTTCTGAAGCTGTCAGTTTTTTTTGTAAGAAAGACTTTGAAGTAGTCGGGATAGATAATAATATGAGGGCTTACTTCTTTGGGGAAGAAGGTAGTACAAAAGAAAGCGTAGAGAAGCAGCAAAATATTTTTAAGAATTATAAACACAATAATTGTGATATACGAGACTCAAAGGCAGTTGAAGAAATTTTCAAAAAAGATAAATTTGATTTAATAATTCATACAGCTGCTCAACCTTCACACGATTGGGCTGCTAAAGAACCCTTGACTGATTTTACTGTAAATGCCAATGGGACATTAATTTTACTTGAGAATTTCAGAAAGTATTCTCCGGAGGGCGTATTCATTTTTACCTCAACAAATAAAGTATATGGAGATTCACCCAATAAGCTTCCTTTGGTTGAAAAAGAAACAAGGTTTGAGATAAACCCCTCGCACAAATATAAAAACGGAATAAGTGAGGATATGGCAATTGATAATAGCACACATAGTTTATTTGGTGTTTCAAAGACTGCTGCAGATTTGATGGTTCAGGAGTACGGTAAATACTTTCATTTAAAGACTGGAGTCTTTAGGGGTGGATGTTTAACAGGGTCAGGACATGCTGGCGTAGAGCAGCATGGATTTTTATCTTATCTGGTTAAATGTATTTTGACCGGAAGAAAATATACCATATTTGGTTATAAAGGTAAACAAGTTAGAGATAATATACATGCTTATGATTTGATAAATGCTTTTTACAATTTTTATTTAAATCCCAAAGAAGGGGAAGTTTACAATATAGGAGGGTCACGGTTTGCGAATGTTTCAATAATTGAGGCCATTAAAAAAATTGAAAATATTTCAGGTAAAGAAACTAAAGTTGAATATATTGACGAGAATAGGATAGGAGACCATATTTGGTATGTTTCAGATGTTTCAAAATTCAAAAAGGATTATCCTGATTGGGATTATAAATATGATATTGATGCAACCATTGAAGATATCTGCAGAAACAGTAGCTTTGGAAGAAAAGCCTTTAGCTTTGCCATTGCAAAGAATCTAGACTACTGGAGGGAAAAGAATTGGTATTATCATAAGCAATTAAAACAAATATTTAAAGATTTTGTAGGCGAAAATTCAAAAGTTCTACAAATAGGATATGGGCTGGGAGATATTATTGCTGACCTTTACCCAAAGAAAGGAGTTAGTTTTGATGATGATTCAGGGTTTATTGCCATATCAAGAAAAAGATATCCTAATATAAAATTTACTAATTTTGATTTTACAAAAAATAATGTAAGGGAACAATTTGACTTCGTAATATTTCCGGATTCGCTTGAACATATGTATGATATACAAACAGTTTTTGAAAATCTTTATCCATCTTTAGGTAATGATTCAAAAATAGTTATAGCAGCACTAAATCCCAGGTGGGAACAAATCTTTTCAATATTGGAAAAATTAAAATTAAAAAGGCCGGAAGAAGATAGGAACTGGCTAAAATTAGAAAGTATTGAAAATTTACTGGAAATATCAGGTTATAAAGTTCTTGATAGTGGATATAGGATTATTTTACCAGGCCATATTCCCCTACTTAGTAATTTTCTAAATAATGGAATAAAAAAGATAAAGTACCTATCTGCTTTTTGTGTTGAACAATATTTAGTGGCAAAAAAAGATAATTTTTCTGTTAATAATAATTTAAGTTGTTCAATTATTATCCCAACTTTAAATCATATAGAAGAAGTTAAACAATTGATTCCGTTACTTCCAAATTTAGGTAAAAAAACTGAAATAATAATAATCGATGGTAGCCCAAATGGGAGAATGGAACAGGTAATTAAAAAACTTACCCGTGATAAAAAGACTATTAAATATATTGAAGCGCGTAAATCTACAACAATTGATAATTTGATTAAAGAAGGAATAGATGCAGCGCAGTCAGATATAGTAATTACCTATGATGATTTAATGAGTATACCCCCTTTCGAGTTAACCCGCTTTTATAATTTACTTGCCGCAGGTAGAGCTGATTTTGTAAATGGTATTCGTTACGTGTACCCGGTAGAAGGTCAGCCCCTAAGACAGCTTAATATAATTGGCAATATTATTTTCAGTTCTGTTTACTCTCTACTTTTGGGACAAAAGGTTAAAGATCCGCTTTCTCTCATCAAGGGCTTTCACCTTAGAGACTACAAAAACATAAAAATTTCAAATAAGGACGTTTTTCTGGATTTACTTATTAAAGTTGGAGGAAAGGGGAAAATAAAGGAAATACCTGTGCATTATAATTCTAAATCCTACTTTGTTTATAAAAAAAAGACCACCTCTCGAATTTTAAGTCTTATGAATGGTATGTTAAATGGTGTCTGGTATCTTAAGATATTTTTACCAATTAAGAAAATTTTAAATAAATGAATAGTAAAAGTTGGCAAGTACCAAAATTTAAAGCTTTAGAGTTAAAACAAAAAAAATCCAAATATTGTGTTTGTATTCCTGTTTTAAATGAGGGTGAAAAAATTAAAAAACAACTACAAAGATTGCTTCCTTTCTCCAAAATAACGGATATTATCATCGCGGATTGGGGGAGTACGGATGGCTCTACTGATCCAAAATTTTTAAAAAAGATGAATGTAAGATCGTTACTTACTTTAAAAGATAAAGGTAGACAAGGGACACAACTCAGAATGGCATTTGCCTATGCTTTAAAACAGGATTATGAAGGGATTATTCAAATAGATGGGAATAATAAAGATGGTGTAGAAAGGCTGCCTAAATTTATTAAAGCTTTAGATCTGGGTTTTGATTATACTCAAGGATCAAGATTTATAAAAGGAGGTAAGGCTGTAAATACGCCGTTTATTAGATGGTTAGCAGTCAGGTTTATAGGTTCACCTTTATTAAGTTTTGGAGCAAGATATTGGTACACAGATATAACGAATGGTTTTAGGGGATATAGCAGAAAATATTTAACTCACCCTAAAGTTGCTCCTTTTAGGAATATATTTGTAGGATATGAGTTAAATATGTATCTTACAGTAAGAGCTAATCAGCTAGGATTGAAAACTCAAGAAATACCAGTTGTCAGAATATACCCTCCAGGAAAAGTTCCGACAAAGATAAGTTTTTTCAAAGGTAATTTAACTTTTTTAATTGTAATAATAAAAACAGCCTTTGGTTTTTATACCCCCTAAGCCTTCAGGAGGCCTTTGGATCTTAATTCTTTTGTGGCTTCATCAAAAGTATCTTTTGCTTCCTGTTTTTCTCCCCAATTAATTAAATCCTGCATTCCTTTTTCAAAACTCCAGGAAGGCTGCCAGCCTAAAGTGTTTTTAATCAGAGAAATATCGCTGCTGCAGTGTCTCACATCTCCGGATCTAAATTTTTCAGCAATTGTCGGTTTTATATTTTTGCCTAAAAGTTTCGCCAGTATCTCTGCAATTTCTTTTATAGCAACCGGGTTATTAGTTCCTACATTGAATATTTTACCGAATGATCTTTCGTCTTCCAAACAAGCAACATTGGCATCTGCAATATCATAAACAGAAATAAAATCTCTAGTCTGTAACCCATCTTCATAAATAACCGGAGGGTTGTCGTTTTTAAGTCTTGATAAAAATATAGCTGCAACACCGGTATAAGGATTTGAAAGAGATTGTCTGGGACCATAAACATTGAAATACCGAAGAGCTGTTGTAGGAATTCCATAGGCCTTTCCAAAAATCATAAACATGTCTTCCTGGGATTGTTTAGTTACTGCATAAATAGAATTACACTTAAAGCTTTCGGTTTCCGGGATTCCAATTGGCGTTAGGATACTTTTACAATTTGGACATAATAGCTCCCATTTTTTTTGACTCATTTGCTCGTCAGTTCTAAGGGAAGGCCTGATAGGTCCACACTTTTTACAATTATATAAACCCTCCCCGTATGAACTCATTGAGGAAGCAACCAGCAATCTTTTAGTTGAATGTTTATTATTTGCAAGATAATCTAAAAGACGTGCAGTTCCCAGCGAATTTTGATAAACATATTTTTTAATGTCATACATACTTTGTCCAACTCCCACAACTGATGCTTCGTGGAAAATGGCGTCAATACCATCTACAGCTTTTTTAATATCCTTAATTTCCGTTACATCTCCCTTAATAAATTCTGCTTTTTTGTTTAAGTAATCAGGGATCTTAGCTTGATGAACCTGGGGGGTCAAATTATCCAGAATTCTTACCTTGTAACCCTGAGAGATTAATCTATCAACAAGATGGGAGCCGATAAAACCCGCACCGCCTGTGACAAGAATATTTTTAAACTTTTTCATAAGTATACTTAGGTATGATATCATTCTAAGATATGAAAAAGAAGGTCCCTGTTCGGGATAAAGATCTGGTTTCCATAATAATAATTAGCAAAAACGAAGATGATGTAATGAAAGTATTGCTTTTAAGCGCTGTAAATCAAACATATAAAGATATTGAAATAATCTTAGTTGATAATCACTCTACGGATAATACTCTAAAAATTGCAAAAGAATTTAATAATGTAGTAATCTACAACTTTGGTCCGGAAAGGTCGGCACAAAGAAATTATGGAGCAAAAAAAGCAGCAGGTAAATACTTACTTTTTTTGGATTCTGACATGAAATTAACCCCAAAAGTTGTGGAGGAGTGTGTTAAGAAAATTAAAACCGGAAAAAAAATTGGTGGAATCGCAATACCTGAAAAATCTGTAGCTTTCAATTTTTGGGAGAAAGTAAAATCATTCGAAAGGTCTTTTTACAATGAAAAGGGGGATTCTGTTACAGATGCGGCAAGATTTTTTCCAAAAGAAGTATTTAATAAAGCAGGTGGATACGATGAGACTATTACAGGTCCGGAAGATTGGGACTTATCTGATAATATTAGAAATTTAGGATATCATATAAACAGAATCGAATCCGTTATTTATCATAAAGAGCGGATTAATTCAGTCATTGATCTGGCACGGAAAAAATACTACTACGGCTTAAAAACTTACCGTTATTTAAGGAAGCATAATATTTCACCTCTTTCCGCTAAGACTGTCTTTTTCCTGCGGCCTATTTTTTACAAAAATTGGAGTAAAATTATATTACACCCTATTTTATCTTTATCGCTTTTGTTTATGTTAACTTTAGAATTAATGGCTGGTGGAGCAGGGTATCTTATTGGTAGATTAAGCAACAAATGAATAAGCAAAGCTTTTCTTCGAATAAGCATATTTTAATTTTGACAACTCCTTTTCGTCCTAATGTAGGTGGTGTTGAAACGCATCTTGATGATTTGATTGCAGCCGGAACAAAACAAGGTTTTAATTTTTCTATTTTGACCTACCAGCCGCTTATTACAAAAGCTCATGGACAAATTATAGAAAAAGGGGATGGATTTGTCATATACCGTCTACCTTGGGTTAGAATGAACCTATTTTTAACTTTTGCAAAATTTCCATTTTTTGAATTTCTCTATCTTTTCCCGGGATTATTCTCTTTAGGATTATTCTTCCTTTTATTTAATAGATCTAAAATTAATACTATTCATACTCAAGGACTTGTAGCCGGTGCAGTTGGAGTATTTTTGGGAAAAATTTTTCAAAAGCCTGTCGTAATATCCACCCATTCAATTTATAACTTTCCCAAAATTGGATTATATCCTTTTTTTGTAAAATTTTTATTTAGAAATTGTGAACATATTCTTACACTTTCAAATCAATCCAGACAGGAGGTTCTGGGCTTGGGTATTCCTCAAGATAAAGTTTCTGTTTTTACTTATTGGATTGATCAAAATATTTTTAAACCAAACAATAAGCAAAAAGCCCGTGAGCTTCTTGGTTTAAATAATGCTCATATTTGTCTTTTTGTAGGCAGACTTGTCCCGGGTAAAGGAGTAGAGGAACTATTGGAAGCATCAAGAAAAACCCCGGAAGTTACATTTTTAATTGTGGGGGACGGACCACTAAAAGATAAAATTATTAAACTGGAGGGTCAATCAAATGTTGAATTTGTAGGTAAAGTTGATAATAAAAAACTTGCCGTTTATTACAATGCCGCTGACATACTTATAGTTCCATCAACTCACGAGGAAGGGTTTGGCAGGGTTATTTTGGAGGCTCTGTCTTGTGGTCTTCCGGTTATAGCAGCAAATAGAGGAGGTATCCGCGAAGCTTTATCCACAAAGGTAGGTATCTTTATAGATGTAACATCTTCAAACATTAGCAGAAACCTGAAAAATATATTTAGATATCCAGATAAGTTAGCAAAACTTGCTTCTTCAGCTAGAGATTATTCTAAAACTCACTTCGGTGAAAAAAATGCAATCAGGATACTAAAATATTACGAGCGTGAAGATAAGGGAGTTCTTATTATTACTTCCCACTATCCCCCTAATATAGGCGGAGTAGAAAGTCATCTGCAGGCCCTGGTGGCAGGTCTGGCTAAATTTAAGTGGAATGTTTTTATTTCGACCTATCAACCTCTTGCATCGTCAAAGACAGCACCTCTGTTTGAGAAAAGAGAAAACTTTAGATGTTTTAGGTTACCTTGGTTTGGTTTTAACATAGTTCATAAGCTTACTAATTATCCGGCGTTAGAATTTATTTATTTATTTCCAGGTTTATTTCTTATTTCATTTTTTGTCTTAATCAGGTATAAAAGTCAGATAGATGTGATTCATAGCCAAGGGTTAGTACCAACTGCAGTTGGAATACTGCTTAGTAAAATATTTGGAAAGAGAGTGGTAAGCAGCACTCATAATCTATATTTTTTCCCAAAGAAAGGTCTGTATCCATTAGTTTCAAGGTTTATATTCTTGCAGTCAAATCAAATTCTCACGCCAACAAATTTTGCAAAACGGGAACTCGTAAAATTAGGAGTACTGGGTAATAAAATCTCAGTTTTCCATTATTGGATAGATCTAGCGCACTTTTCTCCAATTAATAAACCGAAAGCAAGAGAAGAACTTAAATGGAGTAAATTTACAATCCTTTTTGTTGGAAGATTAATCGAGACAAAAGGAATTATTTTACTCCTGGAGGCATTTTTGGAAATTGATTCGTCTATACAGCTAGTGGTTATCGGGGACGGCCCTCTCAGAGATTATGTCATAAATGCTTCAAATAAAAGTACGAATATAAAATATCTGGGAAGAGTTGAAAATGATAGATTAGTTCCTTTCTATAGCGGTGCAGATTTGATTTTAGTCCCCTCAATAGTTGATGAAGGTTTTGGCTTTGTTATCATGGAGGCAATTGCTTGTGGGACACCTGTTATTGCCTCTAAAAAAGGTGGATTATCTGATGCACTTACCCCCGCTATCGGCAAATTAATAGAACCTACAGTTTTTAATCTAAAAAAATGGATAGAACATTTTTTCCATTCCAGACAAAAGCTGAATGATTTAACATCAAATACCAGAAAATACGCAACAGAAAATTTCGGTGAAAATAATATTAAGGAAATCATTAGGGCCTATGAAAATTAATTTGAATAATGCACTTGACGTAGTAGGGGATGTAGCCTTAAGAAGAAGGGCAAGGTGGCTTATTTCGAATATGAATTTAAAAAAAGGAGACATCATTCTTGACGTTGGATGTGGTGATGGTTTTTATCTTTACTTACTAAGTAAGATAGACTCTACTTTTAAGCTAACAGGTGTTGATATAAACGTACACTCTTTAAAAAGTGCTGAAGCAAATTTGAAAGGTAAGAAAGTTGATCTAATTCAGGCTGATGTTTTAAAACTTCCTTTCCCAAATGACACATTTGATAAAATTATCGCCAGTGAAGTTTTGGAGCATGTCAACGGTGACAACTCGGCCCTAACAGAAATAAATAGAGTACTTAAAAAAGGAGGAATTTTTGTTCTCTCGGTTCCTCATAAAAACTATCCATTTTTTTGGGATCCAATAAACTGGACCTTGGATCATCTCTTTGATATCCATATAAAGTCTGGTTTTTGGGCAGGAATATGGAATCAGCACTTGAGATTATATACAGAAGACAGTTTACAAACTCTTCTAAAAAAAGGTGGTTTTAAAAAGTCAACGATTGCAAAACTAACACATTATTGCTTACCATTTAATCATTACATAATTAATATTGTTGCCATAATATTAGCTAGTAAAAAAATGCCTAATATATTTCAAAAATTATTTAGTAAGTATGAAGAAAATTACCAAACCCATTTAAAACGCAGTTCATTACAAAGAAATAAATTTAGTTTATTTACACCCATTTTTTTCTTTGATCGGTTGAATGATAATTGGAATGAGAAAGGAAGTGCCGTTTCTTTAGTGGCAGTGGGAGTTAAATGATTAAAAAGCTACTTTCATCAGAAATTTTTTCAATAGGTCTAATTATATTTTTTTGTATTTTGATTATTGGTATTTGGTTTAGAGATGGAAAACTTTTAGCAACAGGGGAGGAGGGTTTAATGTTAATTAATCCAATCAGAAATATTGAATTATATAAGTATTCGTGGAATGAAACTGGATTAGGAGGCGCGGGTCCTGGTTCCAATGCTATGATTCCGTTTTACTATCTTGAATTTCATATCCTAAATGCTGGTGTGCCAATTTGGCTTTTTCAAGCAGTGATTTTCTTCTTACTTATGTCTATTGGCGCATGCAGTATTTATTACTTAAGTAAAGAATTATTTAAAAACCTGGTTGAAGATAATATCAAAGTTAAATTAGCATTAATTGCTGCAATATTTTACATATTAAATCCCGTATCCTTGCTTGGAGTTTGGTACAGATTTTTGCTTGGATTTATTTTTTTTTACTCCTTAGCTCCATTATTCTTTTACCTTTATGTTGTTGGATTAAAGTATAATAAGAAATTTTTTATTATTATTACTCCACTCATTACGCTACTGTTTTCATTTGCTTTTACAAACCCCGCATCAATTTTAACATTATGGTTCTTACCGGCTATATATTCGCTTTCCTTAAGCTGGCCGAAAAGATACCCTCTAATATATTTTAGTCTAATGTTTATATTTTGGATGCTAATAAATCTTTGGTGGCTTTTTCCGTATATTGAGCTTTCGGCAATTGCATTTTCTTCAGAGACTAGTCCTATTCATGCCATAGGAACACTAAAAGCAAACAGCAAGGATTTCTCGTTGGATAATGTTATCAGATTAATCCATAGAGGCTTTTTGTACAGAGGTGAAGCTTTCGGAAGTATTTATGAAACACCCTTTTTCTTACTGTTAAGCTGGTTGATACCGGTTATTACTATATATGGACTTATTAAATTAAAAGGGGGTCAAGTTAAAATATTTTTTGTCTCTGGTTTAATACTATTGCTATTTTTGGTAAAAGGAATCTCGCCTCCTTTTGGTGAAGTTTTCTTGTGGTTTTTTAATAAGATTGCCTTTCTACAAGTATATAGAAATCCGTTAGAGAAAATTGGCATGCTTTTGCCAATCATATATGCACCACTTTTTAGTTTTGGATTGTTTTATATAGCCCTCAAGATCCAAAATTTCAAAAAAAGGACAGTATTTTTAATATCATCCTTATTATTACTGGCAATATTTCATTGGCCCTTTTTTTCAGGCGCATTGGCATCATTTGGGAAAAGAGATATTAGGGTTGTGGTACCTTCCTCATTCCAAAGTGCCAATCAGTCAATACCTCCAGGTAGCCACATAATCTTATCTATTCCGATGATGGGAGGTGCTTCAGGGTTTTACAAATGGCCATATGGGTATAAAGGTATTGAATCGAGTGCGTATCTTTTTAATTACCCTGTTATAAATATATTCTATGATGCTACTTCTTTTTCTGGTCAGATGCTCTTAGCATTTAGTAATGGCAACTTAAATAATTTAGTTGGTCTAGCAGAACTTTTTTCAGCAGATATAGTGGTTTACCGTAAGTATACTGATATCTTAGCTTTTGGTGATAATCCTAATGCCTTAGAGCGGTCTGAAAAAATGATTGGAAATTCCAATCTCAATAAAATTTTTGATTCCAAAGAATTATCACTCTGGACATTATCTGAAGAGAACATTGTGCCGGTGATATATACCCCATCTTCAGTTAAATTTGGAGAATCACCTAAGGATTTAATCTCATTATTGGAGAATAATCAGTTCGATCCTAAGCAGCAGGTGTTTATCTGTACAAACAAAGATAAGTGTAAACCTTACTTGATATCACAAGATCCATCGCAGATTAGGATTGAAGCCATACCTGAAAAAATTGAATTTAAAAAAATATCCCCTGTTAACTATGATGTTAAAATTATTAACAGTAAAGGAAAGTTTCTATTAGTTTTTAATCAAACTTATCACCCAGGATGGACAGCTTTAGTAGAAGGAAAACCAATTGATGAAAATAAACATATCATAGCCAATGGTTATGCCAATGGATTCCTAATTGATAAAGTAGGAAGTTTTAATATTTCACTTAAGTTTGCACCTGAAGAAAAAATACTTAGAAGTTACCAAATTTCACTTTTGGCCATATCTTTGGGAATGGTAGTCTTATTAGGATTTTCGGTTAGTAAAATCAAAAAAATTACATGAATAAATTAGGCTTTTTTCTAAATTCCCTCTTTTATGCTAAGGATTTGTTAGAAAGCAAAATTGTTAAGAAAGTTAGTTTATAAAAATAGTAATATTGATTATTTTAAAAAGATGATTTTTAAAAGTAAAGTTTGAATAAATTTAAAAACAATAAACAGTCTAGGCTAGGTAGTTTTATTAAGGCTCAAAAGTGATTTGTTTGTTTTCCTTGAGGGACTGATCACACGCTTCAAGTAACTCTATAATATCCAAATTAAGTTGAGCATTAGCGTAGCTTATTCTTGCTCCTGCGATTTGATTTACTATGTCTTCTACCTCTAAATATAAAGCCTCTTCCTGATCAAGTTTTGGAATAATCACGTCTCCGCTACGATAGAGTGGTTTAAAAGGGGTGACAGACTCTGCAGAGATAGTGATACCTTTATCATAAATTTTTACCTTTTCATCAGGTTGTACATCATCAAAGAAGATCATTTTTTTCGTTCCGCCAATTAAGATAGTTCTAAGTTTTACTGGGGATAACCATGATAGGTGTATATGAGCAATGAAATTATTTGTATAGGTTACTGTTATATGAGCCATCTGTTCTCCTGAAGAGTTGCCGTGATGCTTTGATCCTACGCAGAACACCTTTTTTGGCTTTAGACCGAATAAATAGCTAATGATTGCAAAATCATGTGGTGCCAAATCCCAGATAACGTTTACGTCGTTTTGTATCAGTCCTAAGTTAGCTCTGGTTGAATCGTAATATAAAGATTCACCAATGGCCCTTGTCTCTAGGGTTTCCTTAATTTTTCTGACAGCACTTGTGTATAAGTAGGTTAAGTCCCCATGTATCAAAAGTCCTTTTTCCTGTGCTAAAGATATCAGTTCTTTTGCATCTGCAAATTTGGTTGCTATCGGTTTGGCGATTAGCACATGCTTATTTGCTTCAAGAGATTCTCTCACTATTTTGTAATGGGTTTCTGGAGGAGTTGCGATTGCTACGAGTTGAATGTCGGGATCGCTAAGAATCTCAGAATAGTTTTTAGTAATTTTTAAGTGAGGATAGTAATTTTTAACTATATCTAAACTTTTGTCGGATAGATCGCATCCATAAACTACTTCAGTTTGATCATGCCTGATAAAGTTTCTTATATAATTTGGTCCCCAGTAACCTAGTCCTATAACTCCGACTTTTATTTTCATTAATTCTTTTTAAGAAACTCCTTAATAGAATCTATTATATAGTTTTGCTGATTTAAAGTTAACTCCGGATAAATTGGAAGAGAGAGAATTTCACGACCTAAAGATTCGGTAACAGGAAAATCACCCTTCTTATAACCTAAATGCTGTAGTGATTTTTGCAAGTGTAAGGGAATAGGGTAATGTATTCCTGTCTGAATACCTTGGGAACTAAGGTATTCAGCGAGTTGATTACGTTTTGGGGTTCTTATTACATACAAATGATAAACAGATGTTGAGAAGCTATTTACGTATGGAACTTTGATAAAAGGAATTTCTCTATTAAACCTTTTATTGTAATAATTTGCAAGCTTAACTCTATTGTTATTCCACTGCTCAAGATATTTAAGCTTAATTTGTAAGATTGCTGCTTGTATTGCATCAAGGCGACTGTTTAATCCTATTGTGTCATATCTATATTTAGAGATACCTCCATATTCTCTTAATTTCTTTAGAGTTTTGGCAAGTTTAGTGGAATTGGTAGTTACAGCACCCCCATCTCCATATGCACCAAGATTTTTACCCGGATAAAAACTAAATGCTGCTAAATCTCCAAATGTTCCGGCGTTTTTACCTTTATATTTTGCTCCATGCGCTTGGCATGCATCCTCGATAACATAGAGATTATGTTTATCTGCGATGGACTTTATCCTGTCCATATCGGCTATTTGGCCATATAGATGTACAGGGATGATAGCTTTGGTATTTTGCGTTATCTTTCCTCTTAAAAGATGTGGATCTAAGTTGTAAGAGTTAGGGTCTATGTCTACTAATATTGGTTTTGCCCCGGTGTATAAAACGGCATAAGCAGTGGCAATAAAGGTATTGGCAGGCAATATAATCTCATCTCCCTTGCCTACTCCTAAAGCTAGAAGACTCAAATGTAATGCATCTGTTCCTGATGCAACTCCTATGCAGTGTTTTATTCCAATAAATTTTGCAAAGTTTTCCTCAAATTGTTCTAGGGTGGGACCCTTGATAAAAGATGCAGAAGTCATAACTAATTTTAATGAAGCTTCAATCTCTTGATGGAGAGAGTCATGTTGTTTTTTAAGATCTACTAATGGTATATTCATTTCATTCATTATATCATTCAAGAAGATGCCTATAACAGAAGATGTCAAAATCGGTAAAAATACTAAAATTTATCATCCGCAAAATGTCAATTTATATGGATGTGAGATTGGTGAAGAGTGTATTATTGGAGCTTTTGTTGAAATTAGGCGTGGAGTTAAAATTGGAGATCGTGTAAAAATTCAGGCCTTTGCATTTATTCCAGAAGGAATTACAATAGAAGATGAAGTTTTCATAGGGCCTCATGTTGTATTCACCAATGATGATTTTCCAAGAGCAACTAATGAAGATGGTAGTTTAAAGGGATCTGACGATTGGGAGGTTCTTTCTACTAAAGTATGCAAAAAAGCATCAATAGGAGCAAATGCGACCATTCTTTCTGGTATTACAATTGGTGAGGGAGCTTTAGTTGGGGCGGGGAGTGTAGTAACCAAAGATGTGTTACCTTGGACTATAGTTGCAGGTAGTCCTGCTAAGATAATCCGTAAAATAGAACCTCAAAAATAAGTATACCTAGTTTCCGTAAGTGTTAATTTTTGGTCTTATATTTAAAGATTTTAGAAAATAATAATAAATAATAATAATACTTGTATAGATGCATAAAGGTAAATGAGATAAATAGATAAATTTTCTTCTGGTTATTGCAAGATAAACACAATCTATTAATGGGAAAATTATGAATAAAGAGTAGGGAATAAATAAAAATTTTTTTAGATGAAACCAAAATGGTTGCAATTGTTCTCGTCCCACAAATCCCCCCTTACCCATATCTGTTTGGTACACATTATTTTTCACTCTGGATGATATTTTCTTAAGGTATTTATAGAGGCTTGAAGATGAATAGTGAATTGTATTATCATTTTTGGTAATTGCAAGCAAGGTGTTCTTACTATTAAGAAGATAAAATAAATGTGCCACAAGATCAGGATTTTTCTTAAGCTGGAGAAAATTCAATCTACAAAAATTTAAATCTATCATACATCCACCTGCCCAAAGTTCTATAAGTGGTAGTGATTTGGTATTAAAAAAACTGAATACAACACAATTTTTATCTTCATAAATAATTTTATATTTACCAAGCCAGTCCTTAATAAAAAATTTGTCTCCTTTAGACTCTCCATAAACAAAAAAAGTAAATGGATCGCCGAATTCATTAATATAATAATTAATGGGTGAATAATCAGTAGGAGTTTTATAACCAGAAGGCATAACTGCTTTTACTCTGTTATCTTTTTCAAATACTAAATATTTTAGTTTGAGGCTTCGGTGATTTTCTAAAACCTCATCACTGTCTAAATACATAAGGTATTTTCCGAGTGCTTTTAAAAAGCCAATATGCTTTGCATAAATTAAATCTACTTTAGGGTTTGCAATAATTTTACAATTATATTTTTTTGCAATGTTTACAGTATTATCTTTAGACCCCCCATCAATTACTAAAACTTCTATATTTTTTTGAGGATAAGTCTGTTTACTAATAGATTTTAATGTTCTTTCAAGCGTTTTTTCTGAATTAAATGTGGCAATGGCAATACTGATTTTGGGATAATTCATAGTTGAGTTTTAATCCTTGCGGATAGCAGAGTAGCTCTCTATTATTAATTCATCCACAGCACCCATAATTAGATGATCTATTGCATCTTTTGGTGAATTAACAATTGGCAGTCCATGTCTGTTAAAACTTGTATTAAGTAGTATGGGTAAATCTGTTTTTTTATGAAATTCTTCTAAAAGTTTATAATATAAGGGGTTGTTTTGCTTGTTTACACTGTTAGGTCTGGCAGTATTATCTATATGAAGTGCTGCTTTAAAAAGTTTTTCTTTGCCGGAAATTACATCAAAAACAATAGTCATAAAAGGTGAGCTTCTAAAATTTTTAAAGTATGATGAGCCCTCTTCCTCTAAAATAGAAGGCGCAAAAGGCATAAACCATTCTCTGTTTTTAAGCACCTCATTAATTCTATCTTTAACTTCAATTTTTCTTGGATCCGCAAGAACCGATCGGAAACCCAAAGCCCTTGGTCCCCATTCAGCTCTCCCTTGAAACCATCCGATCACCTTCTCCTCTAAAATCTTATCAACTGTGTAGGAAACTATGTCATCATGTTTTTTATATACAATTTTACCTGCATACCCCTTCAGAGTTTTTAATATTTGGTTATCAGTGAAAGAGTCCCCAAGGCCACAACTTACCAAAGGTTGATTTACAGTTTGTTGTAATATCTTTGGAGGACTTACAATAAATGCAGCACCCAAAGCTACTCCGCCATCCCCTGCATTTGGATGTATAAAAATATTTTTTACCACCGGTAGTTCCATAATCTTTTTATTAGCCTTAACATTTAGAAAAACTCCTCCTGAAAGACAAATGTTATTATAATCAGGGTATCTTTTAATAAGATAGCTAACTAGTTTTAATAACTCTTCTTCTAAAATCTTTTGCGCGGCAGCAGCTATGTCCTCTTTTTTTACCTGATTTAGAAGCGATCCCAAAAATTTACCAAATTTTGTTGATCTGAAAAGGTAAGATAGTCTGGGTATGCTGGTCAGCATTCCTGCTAGCCAATCTTTGCCTGGTTTCCAAATACCGTTCTTGAAAGAGGGGGAATATAGTCTTAAAGCGCCATAGAGTTTTTTAGGATTACCATATGCGGCAAGTCCCATGGTTTTGCCTTCTCCATCACCCGGTTTGAATCCTAAAGCATAGGTAACAGACATATAAAATAGTCCTAAAGATGCAAAGATTGGAACGGACATGATTTCTTTCATTTCACCATCTTTACACAAAAAGACGGCACCTGATCTGATTTGTCCTGAATTTTTCGAACCGAAGGCGTCAAGGGCTACGGAAATACATTTATCAAAACCGCCGGTATAATAAGCGGATGCAGCATGAGCAAGATGATGATCGACGTAGATTATTTTTTTATTCCTTAAAATCTCATACTTTTTGTTTTCAGAGGATTTTTCATATAAAAGTTTTGACAAAGATAGTGAGTCTTTTAAAAGCCCAAAATTTCTATTTGTTAAAATACTTAGTGTAAAAGGAATAATTTCATAAAAATATTTGTGGTATAAAACAGATAGAATCTTTCTTTTTGGATAACCTACCGCTATGGAATTTATTGATGAAGCTTTCAATTTAAGATGGTCTAGCGCACCTTTTATTGCCTTTTGAGGAAATGAACCATCGTGTTTAATTCTGCTGTAACGCTCCTCAGAGGCTGCAAATAAGACCTTACCCCTTTTAACTATTGCCATGCTATTATCGTGAGTATGATTATAAGTACTAGTTATTCCTAATATTAAATGGTTAAAAAATTTATCCATAATTTTTCATATTAATGACTTATTAAATAATCAACTATTATTTTTGAGGGGCTTACTTTAAGAAAAACGGGTTTAGTTTTATATTTTTTATAATTTATAAAAAATTTTTCCATAACTTTTTGATCGCTTTTGCATATTACAACATTTTTATTAACTCCTTCAGGTTGTTCAGTCCTATCTCTTAATGCTAAGCACGGTATCCCCATATAATATGCTTCTAATTGGTTGATGCATCCATCGGTTGCTATAAATTCTGCATTCTTCATTAATTTCATAAAATCCGGATAGGGGAGCCTAGGTATTTCTATAAGTTTTTTTATCTTTGCAGATCCTAAAGTAGGTTTCAATGATTCTATGATCTGTAATGTAAGAGGATGTTTCAACAAAATACAGTTAAAATTTTTATTCGCATTTTTTATAACAAATCCCAGTATTTCTGTTGACCATTTTTTTCTAAATATAACATGCTCTTGTCTGTGCAGTATAAGGATATAATACTTTACTATTTTTTTGTTGTTTTTTATAAATTCTGATATGGGTTTTACTTTCATAGCCCAATGATAACTTTCTATCAGAGTGTTTTCTTCTGTCATGATTTTCTCTCCGTTAGTATTCTTAACATTATTTTTGGCCCATTCGTTAGATAGGAAAAGAACATCTGCAATGTGATCAATAATTCTTCTGCAGATTTCTTCAGGGAATGGCTCCAGCAGATTATGTGAATACAGACCAGATTCAATATGAGCTAATTTTAGGTTATATATTTTGGCAATAAATGCGCCAATAAGAGCCGAAACTGTATCACCATGAACAATAAAATAACTAGTATTTTTATCAAGTCCTCTAAATTCTTTCCTAAAAGTGAATAAGCTTAGAATGAAAGTTTTTACTGCCCATAATATAAAATGAAATAGAGAAGATCTCTTAACCTTTTCCTCCAATGCAGTATCTGCTTTAATATTACCGATATAACCACTAAGATCTTCAAAGTTGACTTTAACTTGTCCGGAGGTGATTATTTTAAATTTTATTCCTCTTTTCTTAAATTCCTTAATAACAGGAGCAATTTTTATCAACTCTGCTGTTGTTCCAATAAAAAAATATATATTTTTGGATTTCATATTTATCTTTTGAAATTTTCTAGTGTGATTGTAAAATATTCACAGAGAAACTTCCACTAGAAGTTTTACGCAATTGCTTAACTTTTCAAGCAGTTTCATTATATAATGCTAGAAATAAAGTGAAGAACAATTTTCAGTTTCATATAATATCTTTATCTACCTATGGTCATGGATTATCTGGGGGAGATCGGGTTTGGATAGAGCTCTCCAAGAGAATTGGAATAAAATATACAACGAAGGTGTATGTTTGGGAGGAGGGTTTAGAAATTGCCAAGAGAGAAAAATTGACTAAAGTTAAATATGTATTGTGGTCGGCGAAAAATACTGCTTATTTTGGATTTTTTTTAAATTATTTTTTTCGGATATTAATTGGAGTTTGGCAAGCTTTCAAATTAAATTTAGATAACTCTCCGAAAACAATCATCTATTCAGCATCGGAATTTTGGCAAGACAGCTTGCCTGCTGTTATTTTAAAATTAAGGCATCCAAAAATAAAATGGATTGCTGGTTGGTATCAGAGTGCTCCAAATCCTTTTAAAGTAAAATATCATTTTAGAGCTTTTCTTTATTGGCTAGTACAACTTCCAATTAAGCCGCTCATAAAAAAATTCGCTTACTTTGTGATAGTGAATAATGATAATGAAAAAGGCGAATTTCCAGAAATGAATAAAAAAAACAAAGTATTTGTGATGTTAGGAGCTGTGGACTTAGATAAAATTAAAGCTTACCAAACGAAACACCAATCTATCAGAAAAATTTACGACGGAGTATTCCAAGGTAGATTTCATCCACAAAAAGGAGTAGCTGAACTTATCGATATCTGGAAACTAGTAGTAAATTCAAAGCCAGATGCAAAATTGGCAATGATTGGTGATGGTTCATTGATGGAAAAAGTAAAAAAAAAGATCAAAAATGAAAAATTAGAAAGTAATGTTGAACTTTTTGGTTACCTATTTGATGGAGAGGAAAAGTATAGAATCTTTTCTCAGAGCAAAGTTGTCGTACATCCTGCCTTTTACGACAGTGGGGGGATGGCTTCAGCTGAGGCGATAGCTTTTGGTATTCCAGTTGTAGGCTTTGACCTTGTTGCCTATAAGTCCTATTATCCTAAAGGTATGGTTAAAGCTAAAGTTGGAGACCTTCAGGATTTCGCTAAACAAGTATTATTCTTACTCGATAACCCGAGGTTCCGTACTAAAATAGGGAAAGAAGGATTAAGGATGTTAGAATCGAATTGGTCATGGCAAACACGTGCTGACAATTTAATCAGGTTCATCTCATAAATATATGGCCAATAGTAGATTATTTATTTTTATTCTTTTGTTAATTATTGGTTTATTTGTTCATTACCCAAGCTTTTATTTAAGTCTATATGGAGATGATTGGTTAACTATTTATCTTTATTTTGTTCCCGATGGTGACCCTGCTCGTTTTGGATCTTTACCAGGTTTGTTATCATTTTTAACTCCTTATGGTCCTTCCATACTTTTAATAGGAAAACTTTATGAAATTTTTAGCACTAACTATTACTTCTATTTTATAGTTTCGTTTATTTTAAAATTGTTTGCTTCTTGGGTCCTTTTCTTATCTGTCCAACAAATCACTAAATCAAAAATAATTAGTTTCTTAGTTTCCCTCTTATTTTTAGTAGGTTTTACGGGGATTCAAACAACAGACTGGGTCTTTTATATGAATGTATATTTAGCTGCTGCTTTATTCTTTCTATCCGTATATTTTCAGTTTAAATTTTTTGAAACTTATAAAAAAAAAGATTTAATTTATCAACTTCTATTTTCAATAACAGCAATAATTGCTGCTCCTGTTAGACTTTTCCCCCTTATTCTAACAATACCTTTAACAGAGATTGTGCTATATTTTAACAGAAAAAAAGAAATATCGAGAGTTGCAGCAAAACTTGCTATCTTTTTTATTATAATTATCCTTTTGTGGATAATTGGAGTTTTTGGGGGGGTTGGTAGGATTTATTCTCCAGATGCATGGTCAATAAAGGAATTTTTTGAATTTATTGTTAAAAATCCGCTTTATAGCCTAAATTCATTTTTATACTGGATAGGTATAGTAACTTTTCCTGATTATCCTAATGTCCAGCTTTTTAAACCAGAGCTTACCGGATTTCTATTTTTGACTTTTTTCACTTTGGGACTGGTACTAAGCAGGAAAGATCGAGAGAAATTTACCTTAATAATGATTAGTGGTTTAACATTCCTTATTTTTTTGATATCAATGTGGTTTTATTCAAAGCTCAGATTAAGTAGTTCATCTGACAGATATCTCCTTTTACCCTTTGCAGGTTTTTGTATTTTAACGGGTATACTGTCAGCTAGATTTTTCAATTATTTTAAAATAGGTGTTATATTTTTTCTAGTCATGTTAATTGGTATAAATTTTTTAGCGACCAAATCCATCTATAGTTACTGGTTGGATCAGGGTAGGTCTTCAGACTATATATCAGCTGTTGATGCACAATTAAAAAAAGATTTCCCTAAACCCCTAAAGAGTTTAACCATAATATATATAGAACCGGATGATGCTGGAGTTGAACAATCAACAGTATTTGGTATGGCTTTTAAGATTGCTGTTTTTTCCAAGACTTGGAATGATAATTTAATACCGCACGTAGTTGATGAAAAAAAGGTATTAATTAAAAAGATTGATGAGCAGATTGCCAAGGGTGCTGTTAAAGAGGATGTAATTTCAAATGTTTATGGCTATAAAATACATAATAAAAAATTTACTAGTATTACCCCTCAGATAAGAGCTGAACTTTTACTTCTTTAATACCAAAACCACTTCCATCCCAAAATGTGTGAAAATCTTTTTTTGAACCTTGAAACCGAGATCTTTTACTAGCTTTTCTAGCTGTGCATGATGATAAGCATTCAAATGTGCGCCTTGCCAGACTTTCCCAGTCGTATTTTCCCAGAAATACCACACAACCTTAAAAAGTAAATTACCAGAATCCATCGCCAAAATAAATATACCATTCTTTTTTAAAATTCTTTTTATCTCCAGTAAAAATCCTTCGGGATTTTCAACATGCTCAATAGTTTCATAACTTATAATTAGATCAAAACTGTTATTTTTAAAGGGCATTTTTTCTGCAGGTGAAAGGTAAAATTTTATATGAGGATATTTAATTTTTGCATATTTAATTGCTTTGTCGTAAACATCAACACCAAAAAAAGTGGCATTTGTATACATTGCAGCAATTTCAGAAATCATATATCCGCTGGCACATCCGACGTCTAAACACTTGTGAAAGGGTAGATTTTTGATAATTTTCTTGGCTTGTTCAATCTTATTTTTGTGCCAAATTTTTTGCAAAAGGTTATTTTGAACGCCTTTTTGATAATAATCCTTAGGGACCTTGTTCCAAATCTTGTATAGATTATTTTTTGTTAGTTTCTTTTCCATAATACAACTAGTGGTGTTTCCTTAATCTTAATAAAATTGTCATTAGTGATTTCTTTAATATCCTTATCTGGTCTGGTTATAATATAATCCAGTGGTTCAAACTTTTTAGTAACTTCGCTAGAGCATTTAGGAAGATAAGGCGCTTCACAAATATAAGTGAAAGGTAGAAAAGTTTCAATATACAGAAAATAATCTCCACCGGCTGAAAAGCCTGGTCCAATTAAATTTGTTTTTTTGGCCAAACGTAAGACTAATCCTCGACGAAGCTCTACTAGGTCAAAAGTATCTAAATAAATATTTTTTCCTTTAGGGACAGAGCTAATAAAATTATCAAGTGAAAATGGTTGGTTAGGTAAGCTTAAATAATCATAGGTAACTTTATATAAAATACCAAATTGATCAGAATAGATCTGTTGGAAAAAAATGGGATTTTGAAGATCTACCCCATAATTTGCCAGTCTTTTATCTGCCGGATGCTGGACGAACACATACTCAATTCCAAGCTTCTTAAGTGTGGGAGGATTAAGACTTAAGGTAACATCAAGCCATTCTGAAGCTGCCTCAGGACTTACCACCTTAACATCAGGGGGTGCAACAGGAACGAAAAAACCAAAACGGGAGATTGCTTCAGCCACCATCCCCATAGATCTGTCCCCTAGAGGGAAGTTATAAAGAAAGGCAATTCGTGCATTGTATGGAATTAGTTTTCTAATATTTTCAAGTGTAAATTTATAAGATAATGAGGATGGACCAAAGTAATTTTTTGAAGAATTTGCAAAATAAAAACTAATAAGACGAGCATTGGAACTTATAAATTGGGGACCAAGTAAACTTAAAACTAATAAAAGTAATCCAATTTTGAAAAATTTATTACTTTTCCTGGACCATAGATTTATAAATATAAATCCAAAAGCTAAACTTAAAAGTTGTGCTGATTGATGAATAAATCGAATTGAAGTAGGTGGAAAAAAAGTATAAACAGTAAAAAGACTCGATAGTAAAGCAATAAGAGCTGATATTGAAAATAAAATCCCCATTGTTGATCTAGTAAGTAAAGATAAAAATAGAATAATGATTGCTGCAGCTAATATATTTGGTAGTATCCATACAGTATCCCCAATATGTTTAGCTTCGGATTTAAATTGATCCAGATTTTTCCAGAAATATTTCATGGGTATATATCCAATTGTTGATTTTCCCGAATGCTCCTCATCTAATTGGTTAAAATACTGCATATACTCCTGATCTCCGGGGATTAATGTGAATTTTCTAGGATCGCTGCTCTTTACTGCGTTACCGGGAATAATGAATTTGAATCGAGTACTTTCCAAAGAGGGATTAAGTATTGCGTCTCTTAAGGAATTTTGTATCAAAAAGAATAGAGAAGTGAAAATAATAAAAAGTAGGATTAATAATCTAAATATCTTGCCTAAAGGTTGTTTTCGGAGGTCTATTAAAAAGTAACAACCTGCGATTAATAACTCAGGTAAAAAGAACGATTCGTCAATAGAAATAGTTAAAACTAAAAGAAGCGTTACAAGAATATATTTTTTTATTAATTGATTTTTCCATGGGTGCAGAGCTAAAGAATATAAAGATAAAATAAAAGTTGCCAGAGAAAATGGATAAAAATTTCTATATATTTGACCAAAAAAATCACCAGTACCGGAGCCTAAGGAACCCATGAAATCTGCATATTGTGGATAAACTTTTATAGCCGATAAATTGGAGAAAAACTGAGCGTGACCACTTATCAAAATAATCGGAATACCAAACATAATAACTCCAAAAATTGCCGGAAGAATAGAAACTACAGAATTACACATCTTCTTAGCTATACCGGTAATAAGTAAGAAAAGAGCAGAGATTATATAAGCTGAAAAAAAGCTATGGATACTATAAATTGATAGTTGAGTAACGCCGTAAATAACCCCTTCAACAATAAAAGCCCCCATATGATATGAGGATAGAAATTGAGGTTGCCAGGGAAGATATGAAGGATAGTTGCCCCGTGCAAAAGATGTGGTAATACCAAAATAAACATCCACATCACCGCCCAGATTAAAGGTTGAAGAGATAAGGAAAAAAAGTAAAATATAAAAAAACAAAAGTATACCTAGTAAAATATTAGTTCTATTTAAAAAGCTGTGTGCATAAGAATGAAGATTACCAATTCTAAGAAAATGTCTGTTTAAATAGATTGAGAATATTATGTAACCATAAAATACAAATGTCAGAGCCATGAAACCTTTTAAAAAATACGAAGTAATTCCTGCAACTAAAAGCAGTCCTAGTGGGCCAATCAACATTCCCGATCCAAGCAAAAATATTATGTTTGAACCTTGAAAAATTCTTTTTGAAATTGATACACCGGCTACTGCTAAAAGTAGAAAGATAAAAATAAGAGTTGCCAGTTCCATATTAGCATGATATAAGATTGTAGATCAGATTGTAAAGGGAAAAATAATAATATATACTAGCAAACTAAATGAATTTTTTTAAAAGTTTTTTTGTTTCTAAAGGAAAGAACTTGTTCATATTAAAGTTTGGAAATTTTCTTTCTAAACAGATAGAAGCTGAGGAACATCAACTGGTAGTTGACTGTTTGGAAGAAGATAAAAAGGCGATTTATGTAGACTTAGGTTGTTTGGATGGTAATACCACAACTGTATATGCAAGAAAGATAAAGCCGGCCAAAATATTTGGACTTGACCTATTTATTCACTTTTTAAAAAGAGGTAGTAAGGAATTTCAAATTATTGGAAAAAAATGTAATCTAAATAAAACATTTCCTTTGGAGGATAATTCTGTTGACGTAGTAACTACGTCTCATTCGATTGAACATTTAACAGATACAGACAATTTCCTTTCGGAAGTAAAAAGAGTTCTGAAGCCTAAGGGTTATGTTGTAATTTCTACAGATAATTTAGCAAGCTGGATGGATATTTTCTTTTTGATTCTTGGAAAACAACCCAGAACAGGTCCCACAATTAGTACTAAATATTTAGTTACTACCAATCCATTATGGTGGGAAAGTGGTGAAGGAGGAATACAAAATATTGAATGGCCAATGCATCATAATGTTATGACTATGAAAACTTTGGAGTTACTTTTAACAAGGTACGGATTTAAAGTAGAAAAGGTGTTGGGTGCAGGATATCCGCCAGTACCGTATCCTTTTGCCAGCTTTTTTACAAAACTTGATCTATACCATAGTATGTTTATGGTGATAAAAGCAAGGAAAATATGATTATTATTTATGTTAAGCTTGTATAATGAGAAAGATGCTTAGAATCCTTCTGCTGTTAGTGGTATCATTTGTAATTTTGAGTTTTCAAAGTTTAGTTTTGGCTCAGGAAACTATTGCTATTTCAAGACAAGGAATTAATCCTGATTCTCCATATTATGATATCAAAAGAGTTTGGGAAAAAATAAATGAACAAGTGAGATTTTCACAGCAAAGTAAGATAGAATACAGTCAAATTTTAGCAGAAAATAGACTCTCAGAGTTAAGTTATATAGCAGAAGGGAAACAGCTTGATTATTTTGAAACAAGTAGTAATAGATTATCAGCTCAACTTGGAACTGTTGCAAATTTAGCAGTAAAGACGGCATCCTCTACAAAAAAAGCGGAGATTGTCCTTCAGTTTACTAAATATATTAGAGTATTGGAAAAACTGCGGGATTTATATTCGGCAAATTCGAGTTATTGGTTACTTATACAGCAAAATATTGATACTTTAAACATTCTTTCGGAAAAGTTAAGATAAATCTTAAAACTTTTTCAAACCGATTTCTGCTAACACCTGATCTGTAATATCAGTAATATCCTTGTTTGCAAGCATGAAAGCATAAATATTTTCGGGTTTATAAAAAATATCAGGGATATCAGTAAGATTATTAATCTGATTGTTGTTATTGGTTACACATGTACCAGAATATTGGAGTCCTTTTAGACCATTCTTAACAACCACTGCTTTTTTGAGTTTGTCCTTCTCTTTAAAAATCCATCCTATACAGCCCTTCGTTAAACTTCTTTTCTCCAGGTGTATCCAGTGAGTAAAATTATTATGTAACGCTTCATAGAAAAATGAGCCATTTTCTAAATCGCCGGGAGTCTCAAAGTAAAAAAAGGATGGTTCGGTGGTTTTAAAGTTGGATCTATCCAGTAGTTCTGAAAGTTTACGGTGAATTCTAGCTTGATCTTGACTGCCTCTGCCTCCTTTTACTGCTGAACCAAAATTATCTTGCAGTATTGTTTTACTGGATTGGAAATTAAAAATTAAATAAAGTATGACAAGAGCTGACAATATTAGCTTAACGGGAAAAATTTTAGTCAAAATAATTTTTTGAATTAGAGCGGTGAGTAAAGCAGCAATAAATATGTATATTCCCATTGAGGGGATGACTAAATAACGGTGCATCCCATTAAAACTGAGACCTTTTCCGCCAAACATAATGGTGAATTCAATAAAAAGTAGCGATATAGTGGGTCCCAGTGCTAGTGCCAGGAAAACACCATTTTTCCTATCTTGTTTGAACCATTCCCAAAAACTCACTATGGCTACTACCACAATGTAAACGCCTAAAAGTAGGAATTTAAAAACAGATGTATCTGTGAGATTGTTGCTGATATTTTGTACTTGAATGTAAATATCAACAGCCCATAAATCAGCCAGATAATTTAAAAAAAGCACTAAGATAATAAACACGAGAGGTTTTTTCGAGCTAATAAAAGCAACCAACATAGTTAAGATTAAAAAATATGGCATTGGACCCTTAAGTAAATACCAGTTGTACTTAATAGGATCTCTAATAATTTCGGAATTGATTAGTCCAAATAATTGACCCAATTTTACTGGTTCAATTGCTATCTGACCGATAGCAGTAAAGAGTAATAAGATTTGAGCCAAACCCCCGTGCCGTAAATTATTAAAATAATTTCCAGCCATCATCAATAGTGTAGTAATCTGGTCGGGTTTAAAAATAAGCAAGATAAACACCCAATAAACAGCAACTAGTCTAAATAAACTAGATTTTAACGAATCGACTGAGTGGTTATAGAGCAGAAGAAAAATCTCTATTAATAAGGGTACGCTCGCTAGAGGATAAACCCTCATTGGTGAAAAAAAGAAGGTAACCCCAAAAAATATACTTAAGAGTAGAAACCATTTAACTTTCTGGTTTTTTTTAGATAAAAGATAGAAATATGTAAGCAAAAAGAAATTCATGAAAGTTAGGGCTAAATAATCTCCACCGGTGATGACCCAGTATAAAGTAGCAGATGAAGTGAAGCCCATAGAAAACAATAAAGCCGCCAAGGAGGCTAACCATCTGTTTTTAAAAACCACCAGGGTTAAGGGAAAAAGGGAAAGGGCGGCGACGGATTTTAAAGCGATATTAGCTTTTTGAAAGGCCTCTGGGTTAAATCCAAATAATTGCTCCAGGAAACACATGTGGTAAACTTGATAAGTCCAATCAATATTGAACTGTTTGACAATATCAAAAAATCTGGTAAAAATATCTGGACCTAGCACTTTACACCAAACCCTTACTTTCCAGTCATCACCATGTGGTCCAAGATGGATTGCTGGCTCAAGAAGGATAGAATGGATAATAAGGACCGCAAAAGTTAGGAGAATAAACAATAAAAAATTAATTTGTTGACCGTTAATTTTAAATGGACTTAAATCTATTTTTTTCATCTAGAAGCTTTCCTTGTCAATTAAGTTAAGTTCTTCTAATAGTTCTTTTCGAAAATCGGATACTTTCTTATTGTCAAACTTAAATGCGAAGATGTTACTTGGTTCATAAAAGACATTCTTTTTGTTGTGATATGCGAAGAAGTCGCTTCTCTGCACACCTTTGTCCAAACAGGAGCCAAAATAGATTAAGCCTCTTTTACCATCCTTTTCTGAAAGGATACTTTGAAGAGTTTTTTTATCGTTAACGATATATTCTATACATCCATTATTAAGGTCTGTTTTCTCAAGAATAAACCAATGAATAAGGTTAGAACCGGTTAAGGCTTCATATAAGTAGCGTGCATTTTTTGGATCATTATTATTTGTCTCAAAGTAAATAAAGACAGGTTTATCGGGGTTGAAGTTATAAAGGTCTAAGTTTTGGGAAATGTCGTGATGAATTGTTTTTTCAGCTCTACTATCTCTTCCTGATTTGATCTTGGACTCAAAATTACTCATAACCTCTTGGCTACTAATTTTATATGTGATAAAAAAATAAACAACTAAAAAAAGAATGAAAAAAAGCTTTAGTACAATGTAGTTTGTTTTAAATGATTTGCTTATTGATATTGCCAATAAAGAAGAAATGAAGAGGATTATTCCGAAAGATGGAATGACGAGATAACGATCTGTTGTTTGATAGACTAAATTGATATCACCAAGCATCACAGTAAGCAAATTGAAAAGCAAAGTAATTAGCGGACCCACCCATAAAGCTAACAGGAGTAAATTACTAACTTTTTGTGTGTACCAATGCAAAAAAAAATAAAAGCTTAAAAGAACAAGGTATATTCCCAAAATAATATTTTTGAATGTAGGAAGATCGTTGATAATTGAATTTTGAGGATTTTGTAAATAAATTACATAGCAAAGAAATTGGGCTAGAAAAATCAATAAAGAGATTACAATAACAATCTTCTGCTTTCCGAAAATAAAAATTGATACTAGAAATGTTGTAAGTGCTAAAATGTAGGTGTTGAGTACTGAGGATATGAAAAAATCCTCAAAAGAGTTTAAATTTAGTGATAAGGGTAGTTTTGAAGTTTGGGAAGGATGTAATAATAATACCCCTATACCCTGAAACGGAACTAGTATACGGTCTAAATGTTCTGGTAAAACATTTGTCAGGAAATTGAAGATTCGCTCAATAGTAAATACTAATTCAGAAGGTTTTAATATGAAAAGTATAAAGAACCAATATGCGGCAACTAATCTTTTGAGGTTTTGTTTAATGTTTTTTGCCTTACCCTTTTTTGTTAGGATTACCACTTCTGTTAAGAACGGAATTGACAATAAAGGATAAAGGCGCATTGGAGATAAAAATAGGGCAAAAATTAGGGAAAGCGACAACAAAGATAACCACCTAATATTTGTCAGCGACTTTGTAATTACATGATAGTAAACTATTAGAAATAAATTCATGAAAGCAAAAGCTAAATAGTCACCTCCCGTAATTATCCATAGCAAAGATCCTGTAGTTGAGTAGCTGATAGTAAAAAGAAGAACCGCGATAATCGAGAGTAGCCTATTTTTAAAAACCATTAGAGTTAAAGGAAATATTGATAATGCTGCGATTGATTTAAGAAAAATGTTTGCCTTTATGAACGCCTCCGGATTAAAGCCAAAAATCTTTTCTAGAAACCAAAGATGGTAGATCTGATAAGTAACCCCTAGATTAAAAGTCTTAATTACTTCAAAAAAACTTGTCAGAAACTTATCACCCCAGAGTTTATACCAAACTCTGACTTTCCAGTCATCACCATGTGGCGCAAGATAGATTGCTGGTTCAAGAATGATAGAGTGGATAATAACGACTGCACAAGTTAGGATGATAAACAACAGAAAATTAATTTGTTGACTACTGATTTTAAATAATTTTAAATCAAGTTTTTCCATCTAGATAATATTTTTTTCAAAAACCAGCCACTTTTTTCCGTATAAACTAAAATTACTAGTTGGTCTAAAGTTAAGATAATTATAAAAGCCTACAGCTTTTTTACTACTCACAACTGTTACTTTATATTGTTTAATTCTGTTTTCTAAAAAGATTTTTTCCAAAGCCTGAATTAGAGTTTTTCCTATTCCTTGACCACGATGTTTTTGATCGACGGCAATTATTACCAATTCAGCCTTAGGTCCTGACTCTTTTTTAGTATAAAATAGTGTCTCAAAGACATTTTTAAGCAATCGGGGTTTTTTGAGGATTTGGTAAGTAATTAGTAAGGAGAATTTAAAAAAACGCTTCCTGAGGATATTTTTAAAAAAAATTCCCATATCATTTGTACCTATAATAAACCCTTTGACTTGGCGCTTTTGACAATAGATCAGAGTATAAGCGCACGGTTCGTTGATTAACGATTGGTAGAAGGTTGTTAGAAATGCTATCCCCAAAGAAGGTAAAAAATCGCCTTTTAAAGCGTTGGTGTGTAATCTAGCTATGTCAGCAATCTGTTCAGGTTTGAAGGGAGTAATCATGATTCTGTGAAGCGCAGTGCTAAAGCAGTTTTCAAGTAATCTTTAAACATACTAAAGAATTTAGATTTGCTGTAGCCATATTGACGGTTTTTATAAAAGCAAGGGATTTCTGCAAAGGTCAGCCCTTGTAGTTTGGCTAAATAAATTAACTTCATGAAGTATTCGCCGTAGCCAATAAAGACACCATTGAGATTAATTTTATTAAGTTGTGCTTTTCTGATTGCAAAGAAACCACTTAAATTATCATGGACAGGACTAGATAGTAGGATTCTAATTAAGACGTTAAACCAGTAACTGAATCTTTCCCGAATCTTATTTTCCATGCCTCCGCCTCTAATGTAGCGAGAGCCAACCACGAAATCATACTTGGAACATTTCTCAATGAGTTTAGAGACTAATTTAGGTTCATGGTTAAAATCCGTATCCATTATCACCACGATATCTCCCACCGCAGACTCTACACCTTTTCTTATGGCTGTAGCCAAACCTCTTTCGTTTTTTCTGATAATGACCCTTACATCTGGAGTTTTAAAGAAATATTTCTGAGCAAGTAACCCTGTCTTATCAGGACTATCATCATCTATTACAATTATTTCATTTGAAATCCTTTCTCCCAACAGCTCCTCTCTGATAGCTTCTATTAGTTTAATAATATTTCCTGACTCATTATAAGTAGGAAGAATAATTGAAGATTGTATTTTGGACATAAGGTTTAAGCTAAAATTTCTTTAATATTATCACAGATAAATTCAATTTTGTTATCAGTTAAAGTTACACTGGATGGCAGATTAATTCCGCAACTTCCCAGCATTTCGCTAACCGGTAAATTTTCCCCTGTTTTATATTGTGGAAGTTTATGAAGTGGAAAGAAAAATGGCCTTGAATCTATACCTCTTTTTTTAAGTTCATTTATTACACCGTCACGGTTTTTTTTACTATACCTATTTATTAATATTGAATACATCCAGTATACATTTTTTGCCCAACTAGCCTCTGGTTGAAGGGAAATTTGTGGACAAAGCAAATCTAATAATTTTGAATAAAGCATTGCAATCTCTCTTTTCCTTTTAATAATATTTTCGATTTTTCTTACCTGTGCTAAACCTATGGCCGCCTGTAGATTAGTCATTCTGTAATTAAACCCAATGCGTGGATAATAGTAACGCCTTTTTTTAGAATAGCCATGATCTCTATACATACGGATTTTTTCAACCAGATCTTTATTATTTGTAGTAATCATCCCCCCTTCTCCGGTAGTAATAATTTTATTTCCAAAAAAAGAAAAGCATCCCATATTACCTAAAGAACCCACTTTTTTTTGTTTATACATAGCTCCATGAGCCTCCGCAGCGTCTTCTATAACCACAAGTCCGTATTTTTTAGCAATAGCAAGTACTGTTCCCATATTTGCTGGATTACCATATAAATGGACAGGAATTATTGCTTTGGTCCGAGAATTAATCTGCTCTTTAATTTCATCAGGATCTATATTCCATGTTTCTTTCTCGGAGTCAACAAATATGGGCTTTGCTCCTGTATACGAGACTACGTTGGCTGTTGCTACAAAGGTCATTGAGGGTACTATTACTTCGTCTCCAGGTCCAATATTTGCCGCAACTAAACATAAGTGAAGTGCTGCCGTACCATTTGAGGTGGTTATTGCATATTTAACCCCGCAGAATTTTGCAAATTCTTCTTCAAAAGTTTGAATATATTTTCCAGTTGAAGATATCCAGCCTGATCGAAGTGCATCTAAAACTAGTTCTTCTTCCTCTTTGCCTAAGGTTGGTTCAGCAATAGGGATAAAATTAGGATTTAGTGATTTCATTAATTGTGACTATATCAGTTTTTTATACAAAAAGGGAAGACTGAAACTGATCCCCCAATATTCGCTATTTCTACAAATCGCTCTTTACAAACCAAAGAATTTGCCATACTATTGTTTAGAATTGTTAGGATAAAAATAATGAAGTCTGAATTTAATATTGAACAAACAAAATTTTTAGTGACTGGAGGAAGTGGGTCGCTTGGGAGAAGTATTATAAAATACCTTTTAAAAAAAGGCGCCAAACATATCACCTCAATAAGCCGTGATGAAGATCTGATCAAACAGGCAGAAATAGCAATTGGGTCGTCTCCTGTACAGTTTAAACTGGGAGATATTACGGATACAAATTTAGTATCCCGTTTAATGAAAGATGTAGATGTAGTATTTAATACTGCTGCAATAAAACATGTCTCACTAGCTGAAAAAAATCCAAGAGAAACCCATAGAATTAATATTGTAGGATTATTAAATTTATTAGATAACAGCCAACATGTAAAAAGGTTTATACATGTATCATCGGATAAAGCTATTGGAGTAATCAATTGTTATGGAGCTACAAAACTGCTTGGAGAATATTTGGTAAGAGAGAGTAATGAACTTTATAAAAATTGTAAATATATAATAACGAGATGTCCGAATATTTTAGGGTCGCGGGGATCAGTTCTGGAAATTTGGAAGCAACAAGTTTCTCGAAATAGTGAGGTTACAATTACTGACCCTGAAATGACAAGATATTTTATTACACCCCAAGATGCAGCTAAATTTATAGTTGATTTGGGATTAGGTGAAGATACAACCTTAAGTAAAATTTATTATCCTTTGGAATATACCCACAAATTCTTATTAAGAGATCTTGCAGAAGCATTTGTTGAACTTTTGGGTAAGGATAAAGTTTCACTTAAAGTAATTGGTGCTATGCCAGGAGAGAAAAAACACGAGGATTACATTGAAGATGTTAAGCTTTCCTCAAAACAAGAGCTTAAAGATTTTCTTTCCAATTTATCCCCCTAATACAAAATTATGTTCTTTAACTTCTTAAACATTTCTCAACTCACATCACCTTTTAGGAGTAAACTAATTGTGAAGCATTTTAAAGAATGGATAAAAAAGGATCAGAAAATCTTGGATATTGGATGTGGTACTGGGATTACAACAAAGGTCATAACTCAAAACTTCAAAGTCTCTGTAACCGGTTGCGATGTAGCGAATTATTTAATGTTCAATATACCATTTTATAAAATCTCCAAGAATGGCAAGTTACCATTTAGGAATAAGTCTTTTGATTTGGTTATGCTAAACGATGTATTACATCATGTTGATAAACAGTATCAGATACGTATTATTAAAGAAGCATTAAGGGTTGCTAAGAAAGTTTTGATTTTTGAAGCGCAGCCAACAATTTCGGCAAAGATTTTTGATACCTTATTAAATAAATTTCATTATAGTTCATTGGATGCTCCACTTACTTTTAGATCTGGTAGTGATTGGCAGGAATTATTTAGTTTCATGAAACTAAAGTATATAATTAAGAAAGTGGAAAGACCATTTTGGTATCCATTTTCACATATTGCAATGATGATCAGATGAAAAATTTCAAATCAATTATAGTACCAGTATTTTTAAATCTCTTGCTTATTCTATACGTTTACCAAGGTGTTTTTTTGTTAGAACTCCAAGGTGATACCTGGCAATATGCCTGGGCGTATATTGTTGCTTACGGGGATACTTTATTTAATCAGGATGGTTGGAGAAATTTACACTCTAGTTTGGCTGGAGCTACCCTTACTTTTGATCTAATTAAGGATTTTTTTGGTCTTAGCGCAATAGCTTATTATTCCATCTCAGTGATGTTAAAGTTTTTTACAGTGATCGCTTTCTACTTTTTAGCAAAAAAGCTGACAAATAATATCCTAGCTTCACTGCTTGCATCGGTTCTTTTATCCGTATCCTTTGCCGGAGTTGAGGCAACTCATTGGGTGTTTAATATGTATGCCTATATCGGGCTCATATTCATTATCTTAAGTATTTTAACGGGTCTTAATCTACCAGAAAATTTTACAGTTAAAAAATGGTTAATATCTTTTACCTTGGCTTGTATAGGGGTATGGTATGCAACGATGCGAACTAACGGCATTATACCTTTAATGATAGGTTGGAGTATCTACAAATTTGTTACTTTAAGATCAATTAGTAGCAAAAAGAATTTATTTTTCTGGATAATAGGTTTCGCAGTTTTTATTTTAATAGACAAATTCTTATTAGGGCAGATGGAATCTGATTATTCACAAAAACATATAATTGGAGCAGGTCTTCAAGCTTTTCAAACACAAATATCTAGTTCTAAATTTGATTTTCTTCTTTCTCCAGCTTCAAATCTAAGTTTAGTGATATTACCAGATATGACTTGGTTTGCGTTTGACTTTCCAAAAATGTTTTCTTTTTTGGGTACTACACCATTGAGTGCTATATTCTTGCCTACTTTTCTCATATTTAGTTTTTTTTCTTGGGTCCTGACCTCAATTTTTCCTCAAAAAAAGAGAATTTTTATTTTCTCTTTAGGGTTATTTTGGACAATAATTGTCTTTTTTATCTCAATATCAGGACCACTAAATTTTTCTTCCTGGATAAATTTAGTCTTAACACTTTTCGGAGGATATTTTATGTGTCTATGTTTATTCCTTATAACTTTAAAGGAGTTACCATCCAACTTGAAAAATCTTTTCTCTTTATCTTTCCTGTGGTCTTTTGTATTTTTGCTTTTGCCGGAATTTCAAAGTGGAGGTTCAGTTTTAGCTACTTCTCATAGATATTTGGTAACTACAGCTCCGGCAGTATCTTTGTTCATGGCTGGTTTAATAAGCATAAGTTTCATATACAAAAAAAACTTCTTTAGGATTTTAATACTTCTTATAACTTTCTCTATGATTTTTGCTCATGCAAGTCAAACTAAAGCTTTTTTTGATAGAAAAGCAATGGTACACAATAGGGAGCTTGCAGCCAAAATTTGGCAGCAATTCACGCAAATAGTACCCAATAAGCCTCAGTATATGAAAAATGATGATCCTAGGGTTGATTTAATTGGTAATGGTAGGGCACCAACCTTGTGGTTTGAATCAGCAGGTAATTTAATAGACAGAGAGACCCTTTTTGAAACTTTATATTTTGGATTTCTTTTTCGAACTAGTTTAAAGTATGGTTGGTATGTCCATTCAGGAACAGGATTGTATTATGAAAATTATCCTGATTTAATTAAGGAGTTTACAAAGAATCCTCAGTTGCTAGATGATTTTTATGCCCTCAGGATGGAAAATCAATCCCTAATCGATATTACAAGCCAAGCAAAACAAAAAATAAATAAGGATCTTCAGAAGTAAATGTCACCAAAAGTTTCAGTAATTATTCCTACATTAAATAGTTGGACCAGTTTAAAATCTTGTCTTATCTCTTTATATAATCAAAGCTTAAAGCCTTTTGAGATAATAGTGGTGGATAACGGATCTTCTGATGATACTTCTAGGAATATTAAGAGAGAGTTTCATGAAGTTAACCTGATAGGTTTAAAACAAAATACTGGAGTAACCGGAGGAAGAAATGTGGGTATTGAAAAAGCAGACAGAAAGAGTGATTATTTGCTTTTCTTTGACCATGATATGATTGCTGATAAAAGCATGATTAATAATCTTGTTAGTTTTGCCAAAAAGGATCCTGCTTATGGAATTTTAACTCCAAAAATATTTTACTGGGAGGATAAAAAAAGGGTTTGGGCAGCAGGGACAAATATTAATCTTTGGACAGGTCAAGTATTGTTTAGAGGAGGAAAAGATAGAGGACAGTTTAATAAAATTGAGGAGGTACAAGTGGCCCCAGCTGCTATTTTGGTTAAAAGGGAGGTGATAGATGCAATAAAAAAATTTGATGATAGATACTTTGCAACATATGAAGATACTGACTTTTGTTTTAGAGCAAGGCAACATAATTTTAAGACTATATATATTCCAACTGCCATTGCATTTCACAAGATTTCTCCTGAATCTAAAGATGAGCGGAAACGCTTGCTGAGCCGAAGTTTTTGGATAGGACGCAATAGAGTTCTTTTTATGAAAGACTTTGGCAAAAATTACCTCATTTTCTTGCTTTTTTCTCTTGTATATTTACTTTATTTTATAAAAATGTCTTTAGAACAAAAAAATCTTATTGGTTTGAGAAACTACTTAAAAGGGTATATAGCTGGTATACTTTCCTCTAGATAATGAACAGAAAATATCCTTTGATTTCTATTATAGTTTCAAATTATAATGGGGCTAGTCTCAATATCCTGCAAGATTGTCTGACTAGATTTAAAAAAATTGATTATCCAAATTATGAATTAATTTTGGTTGATAATGATTCTTCTGATAATAGCTTGGTTATTGCAACAAAAATTCTTGGAAAAAATCCCCGATTTAAAATAGTTAAAAATTCCATCAATATGTACAGCCAAGGATTAAACTTAGGACTTAAAGCCTCAAAAGGGGAATATGTTGCTTATTTTAATAATGATATTGCTATAGAAAAAAAATACTTTCACAAACTTATAGAAGCTTTTAATAAATATCCTAAATTAGCTTTAGCACAAGGAAAATTACTTTGGTATTTTAACCATTCAATCATAGATAGCGGAGGAGAAACAATGGATATTTTCGGAAACCCAGTAACAATTGGATACAAAAGTAAAGATGAAAAACAATTTGATGAAGAAGAAGAAATTCTTTCTGCCAGCGGTTCAGCCTGCATCTTAAAGAAGACAGTTTTAAAAGATATTGGTGTATATTCACCTTACTTTGGTATTGGTTATGAGGATATGGATTTATCTTTAAGATTACGCAAAAGAGGTTTTGTAGTAATGAGGATACCTAAAGCCGTTTGTTATCACAAGCGTGGAGCTACTGATCTGGCCGAAATGGTCAGGATAAAAGTCAGGTGGCATTTTAATAAAAATAGATTGGCCACAATGATTAGAAATTATCCTCTCAACTTACTTTTTACAACACTCCCAGTAGCTATCCTTATATATTTAGGCAGCATGATATGGGAAATACTGGCTCACAAAAATATCAACCTTGCACTAACTCGTCCTCAAACCATTGCCTGGGTATTAATAAATTTACCTATGCTGATAAGAGAAAGAAGAAAGATTAGAACTGGGGTAACAGAGACACAAGATAAAAAAATATTGAATTTATTTGCAAAAGCTGACATAGGAGGAAAAATTAAAGCAGTGGTATTAGATAGAATCCAGTACCGTCTTCCCTGGACTTATCCATCTGAAATAAAAAAATTAATACCTCAAAATTCAAGTATTTTGGATGTAGGCTGTGGGGATGGGCATCTAGCACAATGGATAAACTATAGGGGAGAATATAAGATAGTAGGAATTGATATAAACAAAGAAGATCTGGAAATTGCCAAAAAGAGGGTAACAGAAAATAATAAACTTATTTTTGAAGACTTACTTTTGGTAGATCTAACTAAAAGGATACCATTTAATAAAAAATTTGATGTGGTTTTGTGTTCTCAGGTGATTGAACATCTTAAAAAAGAAAAAGCTTTGGAACTTATTGAAAGAATGGAGAAATTAGCAAAAAAAAGAATCATTGTTGCCACCATTAATGGCTTTTTTCAGTTTAATACCCGAGTAGCAGGGGAGCATGATATTCATCTTTCCGGCTGGTCTCCAAAAGAGTTTACTATACGGGGCTACAAAGTACAGGGATCAGGATTACGTGTAATTTACAAACCAGGAGCTCTAAAAGATATTACTCCTAATTTTTTACATCCCCTACTATTCCTTATTTCTTATTTGGCTACGCCACTGCTAAGGTTTATACATCAGCCTGCTTTATTTCAAATTGCTCACAAAGATAGTTCCTGATTAGAAGAGACTGATTTTTGAATAGCATCTAATATCTTTATAGTACCTATTACTTCGTCAACTCCTGGCAGCGGAGAATAAGATTTAACTTTACCAGAAAGATAATCATCAACAATTTTTATCTCTTTTGGAATAGTCAAAGTCTGGATATTAACCTTGCCTAGTTTATTATTACTTGCCGATTTTCCTTTTTCACCGGAGACTATTAAGTCTGTTCCACTAACTAATCTTGATGAATTGGCATTAAGATTAATTTTTCCTATGAGGCCTGAAGAAAATTTGAGAGTTATTTGGAAGCTTAGTTTATTTTTTGAAGATGCCTTAACACCGACTACCTGTTCTCCAGCAATCCAACATGCTAAATCAACAGCATGAGAACCTCCTGCGTAAAGAAAATTTTGTTTTGCATACCTTTGTTGAAAATCATTTTTATCATGAAAGTAGGTTGTCTCAATTTTAGTAATTTTTCCTAATTTTCCCTCCGAAATAATTTTCTTTGTTTCTAAAAATGTGGGAGTAAGACGGTAATTTTGTCCCACAATCAGAGCTGCATTATATTTGTGAGATAATTCTTGTAAGTACAAAGCATCTTTAAGATTAGTAGTAAAAGATTTCTCACAGAAAACTGCTTTCCCTTTTTTAAGCGCTAAAGCTACATATTCTGTATGCTTATCATCAGGTGTACAAACATGAACTAAATTAGCCCAATTCAATGCTTTCTCTAAATTGTCAAAAACAATTACATTATTTTGATGCTTTAAGGATTTAACAGTTTGAGGATTAGTGGTGTATATACCGGTTTTAATGCCTAAGTTTAACTGTGCCTCCAAGTGCCTTTTCCCGGCAACCCCTATTCCAATTACAAGAGGCTTGATTGCTTTTAATTTCTTTACCATATTTTACTTTTGGGCATAGAAATTATACACTATGCGAATAAACATGGCAGAAACTCAAAGAAAAGAATCAGAGACTGAATTTAGACTGAAACCTGAATCCATTGCTGTAGTTGAATTAACCCTTTATCCAAGCTGGTATCCTGGTGATGTAAGGTCCATTGGAGATACAGATAAGGTTAGAGGTGATCTTGCTTTGGAATCTATAGCAGGAGGTGTAACTGAAGGTTATCATATGGTTGTTGCAGACGGAGGTAGCTCTTTTGCATTTCAAGAAGAGCTATCAGCTTTTCCAGAAATAAGTTTTGTTAGACGTCAAGAACAAGGAAGAGGTGCCGGGAGGCGCCAGGGATTTAAAGCCGCATCGGCGACTCCGGAAGTTGAAGCAATCCTACGGGTTGAACCTGAGAAAGTTTCAGTTGTTGGGGAGTTTATACCACAAATAATGCGACCAATTTTAGAAGGAGAAGCAGATATAGTCGTCCCAAAACGGAATCCTGAGTTACACCAAAGGACATACCCTACTTATCAGTGGGAATCAGAAGTTGCAGCAAACAAAAGGTATAATGATTTATTACATAAAACAGGGTTGTTGCCGACCGATCAATTTTTAGATATTTTTTTTGGACCAGTAGCTTTTCGAAATGCCCCCGCAGTATTACAGTTGTTTTTAGAAAGATATAACTTTACCCTACCTACTTTAACAGGTATCCGACGATTTGTCGAACCTGAAAATTGGTCAGATGGTTATTTTTTCTCTGTTGTCAAAGCACTCCATCAAGGACTTAAAGTTGCAAGTGTGGAAGTAGATTTTAAATATCCTGAAAAACAGAAACAAAATGAAGAAACTACAGCTCAAGGAGCAATAGATGAATTTGTGGCAAAACGAGCCCAACAAAAATAGGGGCTTCTTGATGAATTAATCCATTTCATAAGATATTTACGAAATGATCCAAAGAGTGGGTTAAGAAAAATTGAGTAATGAAGATATTTCTTATGAAACCTCTGAATTTTTGACTATTTTAAAGTCTGGTAGGGGAATTATAAAATCTGATTTTAAACCCCTTGCTTTTAATTGTTCCGCGATAGGTATGGCATAGTGCCAGGCTAGTAAAATTACATAATCCGGTTGTTCATCTATTAATCTTTGATTATTTACAATAGGTATATGTTTACCAGGTAAAAACATATTAAGTTTTAAAGAAGTAGGTTGCTCGGCTAAATAGGGGAGTAATTCGGCATCTACTCCGTAATAATTGAGTAGAGTTGATGCTCTTGCAGGACTTGAATTTCCTACAATGGATTTTCCAGATTTTTTAGTTTTGATTAAAAAATCCATAAACTCTAATCGGGCTTTTTTAACACGCTTGGCAAATTTTTCAAATGTCTCAAGTTTATTAAGCCCAAAATTTTCTTCTAATTTGAGTAATTTTTTAACCTCAGGACTAACTTTTCTACCTTTGCCTTTTGTCGCATACACGCGTATGTTTCCTCCATAACGATCGCCCCTTTCTACATCTGTAACCGTAAAATCGTATTGATTAAACAAAGAAATTAGTGACTTAAGAGAATAAGTTCTTAGATGCTCATGATAAATAGTATCAAACTGTCCTCCCTTGATCACATCAAGTATATAATGTGTTTCATTAACAAAGACCCCGTCATCCTTTAATAAATTGTAGGCGCCCATTATAAATTCACCTAGAGTTTGCATATGGGCAAAAGTATTGGTTGTGATAATTAGAGATGCTTCTCCATATTTTTTCTTAATATTTTGTGATGTTTTAATATCAAAAAATGCCTGTACTGTTTCTATCCCGCTAGCATTGGCAATTCTTGCGATATTGGTTGGTTCAACTCCAAGGACTTGAATTTTTTCTTTCTGGAAACCTTTCAGTAGAGTGCCGTCATTTGACCCAACATCGATTACCAGATCCTTAGATGTCAAATTGTATTTTTTTATAAGAAAAGAAGCTATGCTTTCTTGATAAATTGCTAACTCTTTGGTGATTCCACTTCTGTAGGGATAATCCGGGTGATATACTTCTTCTCCGGATACACAATAGTCTATTTGAACAAGAGTACAATTTTCACACCAGACCATCCTTAATGGATAAGTTTTTTCCGGTTCGTTAAGCATTTCTTTGGTAAGCAAACTATCGCAAAGCGGTTGGTGACCTAAATCCAGGATAGTATGAAGTTTTTTAGAATTACAGACCTGACAGGCGGAGATATATCCTGATTCTATAGCATGATGTTTAGGATAAGTAAAATTCATAGTCCTATTCCTTTGTAGATTATTCCAGCTTTTTTGAAAGAGTTTTTATCATATATTCTCCTACCATCAATCACAATAGGTTTTTTCATATTTTCTTTAAAGAATTGGGGAGTCAGTTTAGCATATTCAGCCCAAGCAGTCACTACAATTACAGCATCTGCGTTTTCGATTGCTTTCTTAACAGTATCAGCTCTGGGTATATCTTCCCTTCGTGCCATGGGATCATGAATAATTATCTTTGCACCTTCTGATATAAGCTCTTCAATAATAGGTAAAGCAGGGGACTCACGAGTATCATCTGTATTTGGTTTAAAACTAAGGCCCAAAATAGCAATTTTTTTATCTTTTAAATTATCTCCCAAGACATTTTTTAGAAGGGTTAAAAGTTGATGGGGCTGTGTATTATTAATATCGATGACACTTTTTATCAGTGATGCCTGGATTCCCAGATCATTAGCAAAACTCAATAATGCTTTAGTGTCTTTTGGAAAACAGCTACCTCCAAAGCCACAACCTGAAAAGATATAGTTTAAAACTTCAGGTTTTATCCGCATATTCCTATAATAAGGACTTAATCTTCTATCCAAATGTACCCCCTCCCAAACATCTACTACGTCCACTCCGTCTGTTTTTTCAGAAATTCTGGCAATTTCATTTGAGAAACTTATTAATGTTGCAAAAAGCGCATTGGCAGCGTATTTTGTTAACTCGGCTGTTGCAAGTTCTGTAAAAATTACAGGAGCGGAAACTTTTGCATAGATTTTTGCATATTCTTTGCCACTTTTATCATCTATTTGTCCGATAACTATTCTATCAGGGTGCAGAGCGTCATCTAAGGCGCTACCCTCCCTTAAAAATTCCGGATTCATACATAATCCAAAATCCTTCCCAGCTTTTTTCTTAGAATATTTTTCAAGAATGGGTTTTACTATAGTTTCTGTTACCCCTGGTAAAACTGTAGACTTTACAGTAATTACCTTATATTTATTTGTTTTTGATATGGCTTCACCAATTTGTTCTGCTGCTTTTTCTATAAAAGTCAAATCAATTTTACCTTTAACTGTGGGGGTGCCAACTGCAATAATTATTACATCTGATTCTATGACTGATTTTTCTAAATTTTCTGCTGCAGACAACCTTTTCTTTAATAGTTTTTTAAGAATTTTATTAAGGCCTGGTTCGTAGAACGGGGAAACGCCGCTATTTATTTTGGAAACCTTATCTTTGTCATTATCAATGCAAGTAACCTCGTGATCTAATGCGCTAAGGGAGATTCCTGTAACTAAACCTACATAACCTGTTCCAATAATTGAAATTTTCATCGTGAATTATTTTTATACCAAAGTAAAGTATTTGTTAGTCCTTCGGTTAAAGAAACCTGGGGATTATACTCTAAATCTTTTCTGGCTTTAGATATTTGAGGACATCTTCTATTGGGACTATCTGTTAGATAATTTTGATCCTCACTGCTTTTCATAACTACTTTACCAGAATACCCAAAAAGCTTCATTGATATTTCTTTCATTTTTATTGCTAAATCAATCATAGAAATTTCCTCATTTTCAACTCCAATATTATAACTTTCTCCAGATTTCCCTTTGATTAAAATCTTAATGTATCCTATGATAGCATCAGTTATATAACAAAATGTACGTGTCGGGGAGCCTTGTGAGAGAAGGGTAATATCTTTATTTGCTAGAATATCTTTTGCAAAATCAGGAATAACTCTTCCGTCGGAAATTTTTAATCCTGGTCCATAATTATTAAAGGGTCTAGCTATTTTGATTGGAAGGTTATGAACCCTTGAATAATTAACACAAAGGGTCTCACCAAATCTTTTCGATTCATCATAGCAAGCCCTTGGACCAGTGCAAGATACATTCCCCCGGTAAGTTTCAGACGTGGGAATATTGCCATTAACTGGATCTCCGTATATTTCGCTGGATGAAAAAAACAGCAGTCCTTTAACAGGATTTTTTGTCTTCTTTCTTGCAACAGTAAATTCCAAAATATTCATAAGGCCTTGAACGTTTGCCAGCATAGTTTCTATTGGATATTGCCGGTAAAAAGTTGGTGAAGCAATAGAGGCAGCATGAATAATATAATCAAGAATTTGATTAGTTGGTATTTTATATTTTGTCACATCTGTTTTAAGGATTTTTACATTAGGATTTTTTAACCACCCCGATGGCTTATTTAGAAAAATGTCTAATGCATACAAAATAATTTTTTTATTTGGATGAGTACTGTTCCAATGTAGAATTGATTTTATAAAATAGTACCCTAAAAAACCGTCAGCTCCTGTAAAAAGAATTGTACTTCCAGCTAAAATCTCAAATTCTTTATTTGTTTTTATTAGAATATATTCTAAATCTTTTTCCTCAAGTGAATTTTTAACTGAAGCCATTACTTCCAAACCTTCCACTTTGGATCCTCATTCCAAAGCTTATTTAGATTATCAACATCTGGATATGTATCCATGGAATGCCAAAATCCATTATGGATATAAACGGCTAGTTGTTTATTATCAGTAAGTCTTTTAATAGCTGGGTGTTCAAATTCTTTTTTGCGAAGATATGAAAAAAAATTCTTTTTAAAAACCATAAACCCACCGTTTACCCATTCGGTAAGTACTGGTTTTTCTGAAAATCTTTGTACGACATTGTTTTTACCGATTGCCAAAAGACCGTATTTACTTCTTGGGTGAACACCCGTGACAGTTCCAATTAGCCCGTGTTTTTTATGAAATTTAAATAATTTTTTAATATTTACATCAGCAACTCCGTCTCCGTAGGTAACCATAAAATCTTCGTCTTCTTCTGGTATAAAATCTTTTATTCTAAGAATGCGTTCTCCAGGAAGAGTTTCTTGTCCTGTATCAACAAGTGTAACCTTAAAGTCATCTTTATTATTTTCAATATTCTTGTGAAGTTTTATAGATCCATCTTTGGTACCCAGAGTAAAATTTTCAGATAGGTTTTTTTGGCTTAGAAAGTAATCTTTTATATAGTCACCTTTGTATCCCAAAGCTATAATAAATTCGTTATAACCGAAGTGAGAGTACATTTTCATAATGTGCCATAAAATAGGTTTATTGCCAATAAAAACCATTGGTTTTGGTTTAAACTCTGTTTCTTCTTTAAGCCTGTATCCAATTCCACCACAAAGTATAACTACCTTCATAAGTATCCTGATTCTAAAGGAAGGTTTTACTAAAATCAAGTTTTTGTGCTAATATGAGTTTTTAAATTATGAAAATTAATGATCAACAGCTTATTTCTATCGTTCTTGCAAATTATAACGGCAAAAAATACCTAAAAACTTGTCTGACATCAGTATTAAAATCTTCTACAAAAGATTTTGAAATTATAGTGATTGATAATAATTCCACCGACGAGAGTGTTGAAATAATTAATGAATTTGCTAAGAAAGATTCCAGAATTAGGCTTTTTAGAAATAAGATGAATATGGGAGTTCCTTTTAGTAGAAACAAAGCAATAAAAAAAGCAAAGGGAGCTATATTGGTATTTTTAGATAATGATACAAGGGTAGATAGGAACTGGTTACAAGGAATTTCTCAAGCTTTTTCAAAAGATGAGACTATAGGGGGAATGCAATGTAAAATTTTTGACTTTAATAAAACTGATATGATTCAAGAGGTTGGAATGAAGTTGTATCCTTACACAGGTTTTGGAATTCCTTTAGGAAGAGGAGAAAAAGATAATGGGCAATTTGAAAAGGAAGAGGAAATTATTGCTTTAGGGGCAGCTTTGGCTGTAAGGAAAGAAGTTGCAGGCAAGATAGGAGGTTTTGATCTAAAACTTAAGCATACTACTGATGATTTAGATTTTTCCTGGAGAATATGGATTGCAGGCTATAGAGTTGTATTAGCTCCAAATTCGAAAGTTTATCATTACACAAAGACGCATAACTTAAGCAATAAATTTTATTTCCATCTTTGTAAAAACTCCATAAGAATGTTAATTAAAAATTATGAGCTTTCTAATACGATAAAATACTTACCGTTTTCTTTAATCCTTAATATTTTAGGAGCAGTTTCTGTACTTTTTAGAAAAGGAAGCTTTGCAGCAATTTTAGGAGTTTTGCAAGGATTTACTTGGAGTCTATTTTTCTTACCGGATACATTAAGAGAGAGATCAAGAGTTCAAAGTTTAAGGAAAGCTAGAGATAAAGATATTTTTGATAGGATAATGATTTCTACAAATATTTTCAACATGTATAAACTATATTTTAGAACCGAAAAAACATCAGTTGCTCTTATGAAGTGATTAGACTATAGTAGGTGAGTTAGGCTCACCTAAAATATCAATGATTCAACTTATCAAATCAACATTTTATAAAGAGGAAGAAATAAAAAGAAAGCTTTGTAAATTTATTCTAGCTTCAGATAAACTTAGCATTGGAAAAGAATGCAAAAAGTTTGAAACAAGATTTGCTAAATGGCAGGGAAGAAAATACTGTGTTATGGTTAACAGTGGTAGCTCAGCTAATCTTGCTATAATTCAGGCACTTCTCAATTTAGGAAAAATAAAAAAAAATGACTATGTTGGTTTTTCTGCTGTGACCTGGTCTACTAATGTTATGCCACTTATGCAACTGGGATTATTTGCGATACCTGTAGATGTCGAGCTTGATACATTAAACGTTTCAAGTAAGAAATTACTCCAGGTTCTTGAAAAATACCCACTAAAAATGTTTTTTCTTACTAATCTGCTGGGATTTTGTGACGATATAGATGAAATCAAGAAATTATGCCACAAAAAAAAGATTATATTAATTGAAGATAATTGTGAGTCTTTGGGAACTGAATATAAAGGTCGTAAGCTTGGAAACTTTGGAATGGCTTCAACATTTTCCTTTTATGTCGGTCATCACTTATCAACTATTGAAGGTGGAGCAATTTGTACGGATAATGAAGAGCTTGAAACAATGCTTCAGATGGTTAGAGCACATGGATGGGACAGAAACTTAACAGAACAAAAACAAATAAAAATTCGGGTGAAGCATAATGTTAACTCTACATTTTATTCTCGTTATACTTTCTATGATTTAGGGTATAATTTCCGAACAACAGAAATTAATGGATTTATCGGAAATGCACAAATGCAATATCTGGATGAAATCATCTCCAGGAGAAGAGATAATTTTTTAAAAATAGCGACTTTAATTTATAAAAAAACTAATGAATATTATCCCCTAAGGTATCAGCATATTGACTTACTCTCAAATTTTGCGATGCCAGTAATTTGTAAATCTCAGAAAATTAGAAAAGATTTAGTAGAGAAATGTAAGGATAAAGTAGAGATTAGGCCAATTGTAGGAGGAGATATGGTATTGCAACCATTCTACAAAAAATATATAAATAATTACATTGATGAAAACGTAAATGCTAGGATTATACACGAACAAGGTTTATATTTTGGGAATAATCCAGAGTTAACACAAGCAGAAATTAAAGAGTTGATTGAAATATTTAGTTAAATATGAAAAAGGTTTTTTGGAAAAGTGAACAGAGTTCTTTCTGGCAAAATAAAAAAGTTTTGGTAACAGGCGGATGTGGGTTTGTTGGAAGCCATGTTACTGAAAGATTGGTAGCAAATGGTGCAATCGTGACTGTTTTAGATCACATTCGTCCTAACAAGCTAGATAATATAAAAAGTGTTAAAGATAAGATTAAATTAATAGATGGTAATATTGAGAATTTAGAAACCTGTCAGATAGCATGCAAAGATCAGAAGATTGTTATAAATATGGCAGCCAGAGTTGGCGGTATAGAATATAATAGAGCACACCATGGGAGTATTTTGCGGGAAAATTTATTGATAGCATGTAATATGATGGAAGCGGCAAGACTTGCTAAAGTGGACAGATTCTTACAAGTATCTTCGGCTTGTGTATATCCAAGAGATGCGATTATACCTACTCCTGAATCAGAGGGGTTTAGAGATGAGCCTGAACCTACAAATGGAGGTTATGGATGGGGGAAGAGAACGGGAGAGTTGTTGGGAAGATATTATTCGGAAGAATATGGTATGAATATAGGGATAGTCAGGCCATATAATTGCTATGGTCCACGAGATCATTTTGATCCCCAGCTTTCTCATGTAATTCCTGCTTTAATAAAACGGGTTTTTGATGGAGAGAACCCCTTAGTGGCTTGGGGAAGTGGTAATCAAACAAGGGCGTTTCTATACGCGGAGGATGCGGCAGAAGGGATATTGCTTATAACTGAAGAAACTTACATACCGGATCCAGTTAATTTAGGGACAGATGAAGAAATATCAATTAAGAAGTTAATTGATATAATTTTAAAAATAAGCGGACAGAAAAGAAAAGTTATTTTTGATACTTCCAAGCCAGATGGGAGTCCAAGGAGAAATAGTGATAACACTAAAGCAAAAGAAAAATTTGGGTTTATTGCAAGAACACCTTTAGCTGATGGATTAAAAAAGACAATTGATTGGTATATTAAAAATAAATGAAAAAGAAATCACCATTGGTCAGTGTAATAATTCCAGCCTATAGAGCAGAATATTTCATCAGTAATTTTATTAAAAATATTGGCAGTATCCGTTACTCAAACTTAGAAGTGATTATGGTTTTCGATCCCTCTTCTGATAGTAGTGTGATGAAAGCAAAACAGATTACAGCGGGAAAAGAAAACTGGCATATTATTGTTAATAAAATACACTTAGGTATTGGTAAATCATTGAATTTAGGAATAAAGAAAAGTAAAGGTAAATATATTGTATTTTTTATGACAGATGAGTTTACTGATCCTAATTGTGTTGATGAATTGGTGAACTTTATTGAAAGGGTTCCTGATCAATCTGTAGGAGCTGTTGTTGCAAAAATTCTAGATTTTAATCAAAATGATAGAATTCAAACTTACAGAATGTATTTAATGCCTCAAACAGGATACTTATATATTCCAGAGTATGGTTTTAAAGACAGTAAAAAATACAACAAACCCTTTGTTGGTTTTAGTGGAATAGATGGTACGTTATTTAAAAAAGAGGTTTTTGAAAAGGCAGGGTTGTTTGATGTTGATATAGATTTTAATATAAATGATTTGGATATGATATGGAGAACTTGGCTTGCAGGTTTTAAGGTTGTAAGAGTTCCTTCTGCAAGAATTTATCATTGGTCACTTAAAGTAGGCAGAGGATCTGTTAAATGGGAATTTGCATATGCTAAAATGATAAATCTATTTATACAAAATTATAGTATGAAATATCTTCTAATTTATCTCCCACAGCTGATTGCTGTCTATACAATTAGAGGATTGGTTACTTTAATACAGGGTAATCCTGATCCCTTAAAGGGTTGGATTAAGTCAATTTTTTGGTCGCTTGGTTATCTTCCTAAAGCACTTAAGAAAAGGAAAATTATTCAAAATCAAGTTAGAACTGTTTCTGATGACTATCTTTATGACAAGATATTTGGAAAATTATCGTTATGGGATTTTTATAAACACTTAAGATGGGTGCAGAGAACTATTACACCAATAATGCTTACAAAGGAGGATAAGGATGAAAGGATTCTTACCTATAGTAAAGATAAATAATTTCTTATCAAAAATTTTTAAGAATCAGATGGTTAAAGAAAGAGCTTTTTTAATAGTTCTGATTACTACACTCGCAACCATTTGGTTTAGAAAAGGATTAATTCTTGGTTCAGGTGAGTCAGGTTTACCTTTTTATAACACATCAAGGCTTTTTGAAATATTAAAAAGTAGTTGGGGGGATGTGCCTATTGGTGGTAATGGTTCAATAGCATTCCCAAGTTATCCGCTTTACTCTACTGTAGCTTTTTTCCAGCATTTAGGCATTCCCAATTTTATTCTTCAAGCTATATTGTATTGGTTAATATTTGTTGTTGGGGTGCTTTCTGTTCATAAAATTGCTTCTTTAATCAAAGATAGTTCGCCTTTATCCAGATTTTCATCAGCTCTGTTTTATATTTTTAACCCAATAGCACACATAGCGGTACTACATAGATTTCAGTATCCCTTGATATTTTTTTACGGTTTTATGCCACTCGCATTCCTGATATATCTAAAAGGATTAAAGTCTAAAAAATTTATTTATCTGATTATTCTAGGTTTAGCAAGCCTTATCTTTAGCTATTCATTTGTTGGACCTGCTTTTTTGGAGTTATTTTTTGTGGTATTAGGTTTTTTGAGCATTTATATATTCGTATCAACATTTAGGGAAAAGAGAGATTATTTTCCATTATTTTACTTTTTAGCATTTGTAGTAATTTTTGTGTTGATACATTCCTGGTGGTTAATGCCTCTTTTTAGTTCAGTATTTGTTGATTTGGGAAGTAGAGGTTCTGTTAAATCTTTTAATCCATCGGATAATATCGCTACACTTAAAGGTATTAGTGATCAGATAGAATCGGTATTAAGTGTTTTCCGACTTTTCAAACCAAATGCATATCCCAAGGATGATACTTCATGGGTATGGATTTATGGAACAATTCCTTTTATACTTTTAAGCTTTTTTTCAGCAATTGCTTTTATTATTGGTTTATTTAAGAAAGAGAAAGAATTACTCTACAAGTTTTTAATTTTAGTATCTTTTATAATTATGTTTTGGATGAAAGGTACTTTAGCGCCTTTTGGTGGTGTTACTTTGAAAATATTTGAATGGTTTACATTCTTACATGTTTTTAGGAATCCATTCGAAAAAATTGGGTTGTTATTACCCTTTGCCATGGCAATCCCTGTTGGATTTGGTACTGTTGCGATTATTAATACCTTAAGCAGTAAACTTAAGCTGTCAAAAAAATTAATGACCTTTTTAATTCTAATATTGGCCTTTCCTGTGTATATGTTTCCTATAGCAACGGGCCTAGCTTTTACCGGGGGAGGTCCTCCAGCCAATAATATTAATATTGGTCAGTATGTTAAGGTACCGGAATATTATAAAGATGCCAGAGAGTGGTTGGATAAACAATCGGATGTTTTCAGGGTATTGGTATTGCCCATTGATGGAGAGGGAATGACTTATAAATGGGAGTATGGTTTCGCAGGCGTAGAGCTTTCTAATAATCTCTTCAATCAACCAATGATTTCATTAAACACCAGTAATGGTTCTTTACCGGAGTTGGTAGACAATATTAAACAGACTTTGTTAGATTATCCGGAAAAATTTTGGATTTTGGCACAACAATTAAATGTGAAATATATTATGGTACGTGATGATATTGATTATTTAGCTAGGGATACAGAGGCTCCATCGACAGTTTTAGCTAATATAAAGGAAAATTTAAGTAAAAATTTTTCACAAGTTGCGGAATTTGGTAAATTAAAATTTTTCGAATTTAATCCTGTTCAGTTTACTCGCAAAGTTTTTGCCAGCACAAAACTTGTTTATTTGTCCGATCCATTAGGAAAAGGTTTAGATCTGATGCTTCTTTCTAATTCTTTAGGTGATGATATCTTTATAAGTCCTCCCAAATTTCCAGTAAAGGATCCTTTTTTAGCACTTGCCGATAAAATTATTATTAATGGGATTAAAATTGAAAACATCAAAATTAATGTAAACAATCCCATTGAAAACTTGCCATTTGTGAGCATTTACAGGGATACTCCTTTTTACGCTTTAGTTAGGTTAAAGGAAGAGTTGGAAAATCAACTGCAGACTGTAGATACCCAAATGGCTTTTCGGGTTAATTTGTTGGGAAAAAGAATGTCAGAAATAAATCATTCTCCAGAAGATGTGTTAGCAATGAATGAATACTATCAAGGGATTCAAGCAGTTGCTACTGAGTTAATTAGCTCTAAATCAGTTGATAGAGCAATAGTTGAGGCATTAATAAATCAAAGAGAAGCTTTGGAAGGGATTTATAAGAAAGTTAACGATTCTAATACTATAAATCAAATTATTTCTTATCTTGATAATTTATTTATTGCAGTAGGAGCTAAATCAGTCTATCCAACGGAGAAGGATTTAATTCATCGTTTTGATATACCCAAGGACTCCCAATATGAAATTTTAATCACAAAAAGTAAATGGAGTGATTATTTTGAGAATACTGGAATTTCGGAATTTGATTTGGATGGACAGACTGTTAAATTAGATCCTTTGAAGCAAAAAGATGACAGATATAGTTTTTCATTAGGAACTTATAAACTTAGCAAAGGGATTCATGAGGTTAGTATAACTCAACCTAAGGCTAAAAACCTTATTACAGAAAAACTACCAGAAGAGCTATTGTTATCCTCTGAAGACAGGAAACCTATTACTAAAATAATTCCAATTGGAGAGCTAGATAACAACTATGCTTACTCAATATCATTTGAATATCTTGAGGAAAAGGGTAATATTCCAGTAATATCGATTCACTCTGATGTTGATTTCATAGATAATAAAAGGGAGAGAATTCCCAGGTTTGGGATAGCTTTAACCCGGGATAATTATGATTTTGGGTGGAAGAAATATAGTGGTACATTTACCCCATTTCCTGCCTCTGGTGAAAATTATGTAGCAATTAAAATTATTCCCTTTGGAGATTGTAAAGGAGTGGTCCAGCGTCCGTACCGTAGATATTGCGAGGATAACAGTTTTAACCAAAGATTTCTGCAGGATTCAAGCACCAAGATCCGCAATCTAAGGGTGGAAAGGCAATTTCTTAATCAAGTTTTTATACGAGAGGTGGAAGCGATTCCTGGTAAGAAGATTTCTCCAAAAGTAGACTTTGAAATAATCAGTCCTGCCAGATATAAGATAAGGGTAAGCAATGCTCAAAATCCATTCTTTTTAGTACTTTCAACCTCATTTGACCCACAATGGAGTGCATATTTTACCACTCTAGCTGGTAGTAATGATCCACTGTTAACAAAAAATCATCTTGAGGTAAATGGATACGCTAATGGTTGGTATATAGATAGACTTGGTAGTTATGATATGTTTTTAGAATACTCTCCCGAAAAAGTCTTTATAATTGTGCAAAAATTCGCGTTCGTTTTTATAATCATTGCAATTTTAATTTTAATTGGTTATTTTATCCGTAAGCGGAGCTTGCGGGCTTTGCCCTAAAAATATGATAGATACAGTAATTGATAATTTATCAAGACTAGAGGATTTTAGTCGCTATATTCCTTCTATTATTCAACTATTTATTTTTATTCTTTGGATTTTTATTATCCGGGTATCAAAAGCTAAATATCAAACTTCATTAAATCTATCAATTTTTCTTCTTATGATATCTGTTCTAGCTTACCTATTTAATATCATTTTTTTAGCACGAACTTCAGCCGAATATGCTTTTATGTTGCTTGGTGTTGGAATTATACAAATAGTTTTTACAAAGAATGGTGACAGTTAATTTTAGTTTATTTAGATATAATTTATTAAGTGAAAATAAATAGCAAAATTGTTTTTTTATTTGCGTTACTGATCCTAATCCTCTCAAGTTTAGCAACCTTGTTTAATCGCTTAAGGATCGCATCAAACCTGATTCTCTTAAGTTTTCTTATCTTAAGTTTAGCCACATTTTTGTATCTTTGGGAAATAAATAAAAATAATGAAGATTAAAGTTACACCCATTTTAATAATGGTTTTACTCTTTTTAATTTATTGGATCTTTTGGGTTCCAGGACCTAGGGTTGGTAATGATTTTTCTTTAACTTCTCAGTCTTTATTAAAATCCATGTTTAATATGCCCCAAACTTGGTCAGTAAGTGGTACGGAAGGATTGGGCGAGTATACGGTATTTACCCTCTGGTCTTATCCGTTTAACTTATTAACCGGTACCTTAGCTAATTTAGGATTATCGTTTGAAGTTTTAGAAAGAGTTTTGATAATAATTCCGCTTCTATTTTTTGGTGTATTAAGCATTTGGAAATATTGTGACTTTCTAAAATTTTCAAATTATGCAAAATCTATCTCAACTATTTTTTATCTTACTAATACCTATATTTTATTATTAATTGACGGAGGACAGTTAACCATAGGATTAACTTATGCCTTTTTCCCGTATGCCTTTTTAACTATTGAAAAATCTCTGAAGGGGGGATTTAAAAAAAGAATACTGGCTGCTCTTTTAGTATCAATTGTAGGAGTTTTTGATGTTAGGTTTATTTTTGTGCTTTTATTGCTTTGTCTAATTCGTTTTGTGTTTGAGTTTTTATTTTTAAGTTCCTGGAAGTCGTTTGAATGGATAATACGTTGGATTAAAACAGCGGTTACAATAATTCCAATTTATATTGGACTTAATTTTTATTGGCTTTTAGTATTGTTTGAGTCACCTATTTCTAGTAGTACTTTTGCGAATCTGACTCAAACTACATTTGTTAGTTTTATTTCATTAGGTCATTCAATTTTACTACTATCCCCTCATTGGTTTAAAAATGTATTTGGAAATATTACACAACTTCGTTTTGAGTTTTTTTTAATACCGGTGCTAGTATTTTTGGCCCCTATTTTAAGACCGAAGAACAAGATTGTTAGTTTTTGGTTGTTAGTCGCAATTATTTATATATTTCTGACTAAGGGAACATCAGAGCCGTTCTCAAATCTTTATCAATGGCTATATTCAAATGTACCTGGATTTTCTCTTTTTCGTGATTCTACAAAATTCTTTTTTCTTATTTGTTTATCTTATACAGTATTGATTGGAATAACTGTAGATGAATTAGGTAAAAGATTTCAAAAAGCCAAGATCATATTTGTTATATTAATAACCGCCTATCTAATTTTACTAATCAGACCTGTTTGGATGGGAAAAATGACAGGTACTTTTTCAAGTCAACCTCTTAATAATGAGTATTTACAGTTGAATAAAATATTTGAAAGTGACAAGCAATCCTCTAAAGTTTTTTGGATCCCGACAATAGCTCCATTGACTACTTTAGACGAGTCACATTCTGCAGTTGAAGCCGCAAGATTGGTTCAAAAAAGAACCTTTGGTCAGGCTAGCGTTGGAACATATGAATTTTTTAATTTCCTAAGGGAAGCGCCATATATGGGACAATTATTTGATGTTTCAGGAATAGGGTATTTAGTTTATCCGAATCTTGATCCAAGGAGAGATAATATGCATCCAGATAATATTAAATATCATTCTATATTTTCTGATCAATTATCTAAATTACCTTGGTTATCTAAAGTTGAAAATTCCACTATACCGTTATGGACAGTTAATCACTATCAGGAAAGATTATTCATAACTCCAAATATATGGTGGGTGATTGGCTCAGATGATATATACAAAGAAGCTACGAAAAGTAGCGAGTTGGCACTTTCCAAAAATTCTCTGATATTTGCTGAGGACCTTCCGGGGTTGGGTAAAAGAATTGATGAATTGTCTTTTGCAAAGATAGTGCTTTTCCATAAAACTATGCTAGATTTGGCTGCAAGTTTTATAGAGCAAGATAGTTTGATTTTTCCAGCAAAGAATTTAAAATATGATCCAAATGCTTCTGGTTGGTGGATGAGAGGAACATCAGACTTAATTGAATGGAAAGATTTCCTGAAAGAAAAATACCGGATTGATAATCAGGATTTTGATTTAAATGGAGGATGGGCAGTAGCGGAGAAAAATTTGGAGTTAAAAGTTAAAAGTGAAAAGTTAAAAAAGGATCAAATACTACTAGCCAGAGTACTAGAAAGTACGAGAAGTGGCAGTTTAAGTTTTTATCAGGATAATGAATTAGTTGGTCAAATTAATACAAAAAGTCCTGGTGATAATGTGAGATGGTTTGAAATAGGAAGCCTTGTTGGTAACAAGGACTTAACTATTAAAACTCAAGGTGAGATTAATGTGGTAAATGCTCTAGCTTTATTACCGGCTTCTCTGTGGCAAGAATATAAAGCTAAAGCAAAAGGTTATCAAGACAGAGTAGTTAATTTTGGTAAGGAAGCTCAAGAGGCAAATTCCTCAGTCAGTTATAAACAAATTAATCCCACTAAATATATAGTTACGGTTAAAAATTTAACACAACCTGCTATGCTAATATTCTCACAAAATTTTGATAACAATTGGAAGCTGGATGGAAAATCTTCCCTTCCTGTTTATAGTTTGTTGAATGGATTTAGTATTGATAAAAATGGAGAATATGAGCTAAATTTTGAGCCGCAAAAATATATTCTGCCTGGACTGGTAATTTCTATTCTGACTTTATTCGCTTCCCTGTTTCTTCTTCTAGTATAATTAAGTAATGAAGAAATTTCTGTTTGATATGATGAGCACAGCGACATTTAAACAATCCAGTATAACTATTGTGGGAACCATGCTTAATGGTTTGCTTGGAGCTTTATTTTATATCTCTGTTGCAAGAATTCTAGGGCCAGTTGAGTTTGGTTTACTTACTATCTCCATAGTTACTTTAACCTTAATTTCCGATATTGCAGATATCGGAATTAATACAGGACTAGTTCGTTTTGTCTCGGCTAATCTAGTTAACAATAAAGATAAGGCTATGAGAATCCTGAAACTAAGTTTAGAGATAAAGATAGCAGTTTGGGTAGTAGCTTTTTTTATAGTCTTCTTTTCGGCTCCGTTTTTAGCTAAGGAGATTTTTCATAAGTCTGAGCTGATTTTACCATTACGCTTGGTAGCGTTTGGAGTTGGTGGTGCCCTTCTTTTTTCTTTCGCAACATCATCTCTGCAAGCTTTTCAAAAATATTTTCTTTGGAGTGGAATAAATATTACTATCAACCTATTAAGGCTAATTCTTATATTTATTTTAGGATATAATTTAGTACTTAATGTTGAGAATAGCTTATTTGTCTATATAATTTTACCCTTCTTTGGATTTTTTATTACCTTGCTGGTTTTGCCATGGAAAAGAATTTTTTCCGCAAGAGAAGAGTTTAGCCTTTCAAAAGAACTTTTTGCCTATAATATCCCAGTGGCTATCTTCACTATTATTGCAGCTTTTTCTGCCAGACTGGATACGTATCTTACTGCCTCTTTTTTATCTACAAGAGAAGTAGGTATTTATGGAGTAGCTACTCAATTAGCTCAGGTAATGCCACAGCTTATTTCTGCAATAGGATTGGTTGCGGCACCAAAATTTTCCAGTTTTCAAAGTAAAGAGCAGATGCTGACTTATTTTAAAAAATTACAATTATTAATTACAGCGCTTTGCGTGCTTGGTATTTTATCAATTCCAGTTGTTGCTTATTTAATTCCAATTATATTTGGGTCATCTTACATAGAAGCTGTTACTCCGTTTATATTTATATTTTTAGCAATGCTAGTTTTTCTATTTTCAGTGCCCGTCCATAATGCAATTATTTTTTATTTTGGAAAACCTGGTGTATTTATTCCTGTTGCCGTAGGACACTTATTAATAATTGGAATACTAGGTTATTTTTTAATTTCAAATTTGGGAATAATAGGTGCATCGATAACAGTTTTGGCAGGTACCATTTTTAACTTTCTTTATCCACTTATTTGGTTATTAATTAAATTAAAAAAATGAAAATTTGGGTAAATACTATTGTTCATAATGAAGAAAACTTTATCTGGTTTGCCATTATGAGTGTGGTGGATTTTGTTAATAAGGTCTTAATTTATGACACCGGTTCAACAGATAAAACTGTTGAGATAATTAAAGAAATTCAAAAAATAAAAAAAGATAAAATTATTTTTAGAGAATTTGGACCAGTTGATAAGTATGAGTTTACTCAAGTTCGACAAAAAATGCTAGATGAATCAGAGTGCGATTGGATTTTAATAGTTGACGGAGATGAGGTTTGGTCAAATGAATCTATGAAAAAATTAACACATAAAATTAATTCGGATGGAAAGAATTTGGATGGGATTGTCGTTCCCTACTTTGTAAACATTGGAGATATTTATCACCTTCAGGAAAAAGAAGCAGGACAGTATAAGTTATTAGGAAAAAAAGGACATTTTAGTTTAAGGGCATTAAATAAAAAAATTCCAGGTCTTCATGTTGGTTTGCCTTACGGAAAAGAAGGGTATTATGATGAAAATAATAAGCCAATTTATGAAAGAATTAATGTTATTTATTTGGATTCTCCTTATTTTCATCTGACTCATCTAAAGCGCTCAAGTAAAAAAAGTGATAAATTTAAATATGAATTAGGGAATAAAGTGGAAAAAGATTTCAAATTTCCGGAAGTTTTCAAGATGAAGACTCCTGATATTGTGCCATCACCCTGGAAAAAAAGAAGCAGATTATTTTACCTGTTTGCTCTACCACTAACACCCCTACGAAAAATAAAAAGAAGGATCTTAAGTTGATGAAGTTTCTTGTGTGTGGGATTTTAACACTCTTTATTATTCTTTCAGTAATAGATTTAAATAAACCCGGAGTAACTGCAGATCAACTCCTTTTTGTAAATGCCGCCATAGGACCTTTGGATGGATCCTATATTTATAAAACAATTCATGGTTTCCCGATTTTTCTTATGGCTTATATTGGAGCTTTAAAAGCTTATATTTATAAACCAATTTTCTATCTTTTTGGAGTCTCAGTTGATTCAATCAGATTGCCTGTTATTTTTATAATGGCTTCTGCACTGCTGATTTTATATAAAGCTATTTCAATTAGGGTTGATAAGAAAATTGCTCTATTTACTATCCTTCTTTTAGCAACGGACCCCAGTAATATAGCTTATACCAGAGTAGATACTGGTCCTACAGTTTTAGAATTCTTTTTTAAATGCTTATCTATGTTTTCTTTATTTCTTTTCTTTAAAACAAAGAAGCATAAGTATCTTATACTTTTAATAATTTTCTTAGGGCTTGGTTTGTTTAATAAAACCAACTTTGTTTGGTTTGTAAATAGTTTATTCTTAGCATGTCTGATTTTTTACAGAGACAAGTTTAAAGGTAAGTGGACTCTTTTTTTAGGTGTTTGCTACATAGCATTCGTAAGTTTCAGTTTTATTATTTTCAGGATAGCTGCTACTGACTATTCTGCCGTGGCAATTTCATTTTCTTTTGTCAAACTGCAGCAAAATATTGTTATTGTCATAAGTAATTTTTTGCAGCTTTTAGGCGGTGAGGCTTTCATGCAGTTTGTCTATGGCAGATCGCCGCACAATTTTACTGGTATTTATGCATTTTTACTTATTTTCATAAACTTACTTGGGATTTATTTCTTTATTAAAAACAGGAAAAAAATATCCAAAGAAACTTCTAAATTTTACTTTTTTATATTAGTAATTTTTCTTGCTACATTAATCCAGCTTTTCATGACTCAAATTGCAGTATCTGCCTGGCATGCATATGCAGTTTATCCGTTTATTACGATATTAACTGTTGTTTTCTTAATCCAATTGCAAAAAAAATGGATCTATTCTCTGTTTTTTCTTATGGTTTTATACAATCTTTTTACTTATTCAATTTATATAAAAAATTACTCCCAACCAGTTAGTAATCTATCCTGGAACAATAAGTTTTATGAATTGTTGGAATTTACAGACAGTCGTCTCGAAAGCGTTTTAGTAACAGATATTAGTATGCAAACCCAATTTCTCTTGTCTAAAAATTATAAGAAGTATACTCCAATTGAATGGATGATTGACGGGAAAAGGTCATATGATTCATATTCTGTTTTGCAAACATATTTTAGCATGAATAAAAATGCCATAGCTGTAGTCCCACATCCTGATTATCCTGTTTTTAAGGATATACAACCAAACCTTTACAGATTTATTAGGGAATATAGATATCAAGCCGATATAATTGCAACGTTTACCGATGGAGATAAAATTATCTATACAGTTTATAAAATCACTAAGCCAAATTAAAATGAAAACTAATTTTGTACTGACCCCTTTTTTATTGTAACCTATCCTGCATATAAGAATTTATTCCTGCCTGAGTTAATTGATGGACATGATGTTGAAGGACATTTAATAAGATTAATTGAATTTGATAGGGCTTTGGTTGATGGTAATTTTCCAGTCAGGTGGGTAGTTTTTGTAAATGACAAAAAAATAGATTTAATTGATCCAAATGATGTTAGAGCTCATGGTTTAATCGTATTTGAACTTCCTCCTGGCAAACATAAGGTGGAATCAAAGCTGCAGGAAGACCCGATCGAGAAGATGGCTGATTATATAACCATAGCTTCGTTTTTATTTTTTTCATTCTTAGTCCTCAGAGAGAAATTTAAATTAAAAAATTAATGTTTAATCAGTTGATAAGTAAAACCGAACTTACCTGTATCAAGGCCTGTCATTATTACTGAATATTCAACAGCAGTATTGTGAATTTCATTTGGGTATAACCACCCAAATGCAGAATCAATATCCGCTCTTTCAGGTGTTCTACCGAATGTAGCAAATAGATATCGCCAACCCTCAAATCGGTGACATTCTCCTTTCTCTGCTAGATCAAATGGTTCATTTACTATTTCTGACATTATTTTAGAAATCATCTGCTTTTTTGCAGTTAATCCGTAGGGGTTATGAGTAGTTAACACTGAAGTTACACCAGCAATACAAACTACAAAAATAAGTATTGAGCTTAAATATTTATTCCAGATAATTCCAGGGATAAAAGTAAGAAGAGGAAATAATCCTAAAAGATAATATTCATCCAACCTTCCTGGGTATAAGATATAGCTTAATGAAATAAGTAATATTCCAAGGCTCAGTATTTTTGAATTTTCGCTGCGCCAGGTATCTCTCTTAAGCAGAAATATTAAAAGAAGTGCTAAGAATGGTATGGCTAAAAGATGGGGTGAACTTCTGTATTTTGAGCAGGCAGCTAAAATCTCATTTGCATTTATAGAAAAGGGAGGCAGATACCAGACTCTGGCAACAAATTCTATGAATGCTTGGACTTTTTCTAGTATATTAGGATGTGCAGCTGATACAATTTCGCCTAATCTTAAGGGAGTAGTAATATTGCTCCATTTATGGAAATAATCGAAAATAATTAAAGGAAATATTGTTAATACAAATGTAACGATTGACCAGGCTAATATACTTTTTTTTATTCCCTTTCGTATCGAATAAATTGCTAGAAGAATGAATGGAATTAAGGATAAGTGTGTATGAAAAACTAAGCCAAAGATAAGTGCAAAGAGAAGCCAATATCTTTGATTATCCTTAACCTTATATAATGAATAGATCATAGTTACGGACAAAAGCGGGATAGTGGATGGATTCCAATATTTTTGGTCGAAAAAAACAATAAGAGGCAAGCATGAATAAAGTATTGAAGAAATTATACCTACTCGTAGTCTGAACATTTTCCATCCTACATAGAAAACTGCAAGAGCTGTAAAAGATCCTAGGAAAGCTGCTATATATGCTGTAATTAAAGGGTCTCCCTTTGATAAAGATAGCCAAAGATATGTGAAATAACTCCAATATGGTCCCAAGTAAAATCCGGTATTAGCAGCACTTACCCCAATCCAAATGGGATGAAAGTCTCTTACTAAGGTCATCGCTATGTTAGTTTGATATTCCTCATCTGCACCAAATACATATAATTGATCGAGATGGAAAATTCTTAACACTAAAGCTAATATGAAAATTGATATTCCAATAAACCAAGGATTATTTAAGTAAGCATATTTAATTTTCATTACTTAATGATATCATTATCTATAAAATGAAAAACTCAATAGATTATAAAGGTACAAGCACGCTGGAGAGTATGACTCAGGCGAAGTTTTATAATAGATGGACTTTGGCAAAATTTGATAAGTTTTTAAAGGGTTCAATTTTAGAAGTGGGGTATGGAATTGGAACTTTCACACAAACTTTAGCCAAGTATGGAAAAGTAACTGCAATTGATATAGATCAAAACCTGATAGAAAAAATAAAAATTGATAGAAATTTTAATACAAGAATTGGTTATGGAGATATTGAGAGAGCTGAGTATTTTTTTAAAAACGGAAAATTTGATACTATAGTTTGTATTAATGTTTTGGAGCATATAGAGGATGATAGTAAGGCATTTGCTAATATGTATAATCTTCTTCAAGAAAACGGGGTTTTAATTTTACTTATTCCCGCCCACCTTTTTTTGTTTGGGGAAATAGACAAATCAATAGGACATTTTCGAAGGTATTCTAAAAAAGATATTATTGCGAAGCTCGAAACCAGCGGATTTAAAATTATTAAATTTAGAAGTCTTAATTTATTTGGATCCATTGGATGGTTTATCTCCGGAAGAGTATTTAAAAATAAAATCGTTGATCAGTCGAAGATTAGATTGTTTAATGTAGTAGCACCATTTTTTTTAAGGATAGAAGACTTAATAAATCCTCCGTTTGGTACGTCTTTTTTAATCATCGCGAAAAAAAAATAAAATGAAACTCTCAATAATAATACCTGTTTTTAATGAGCAAAATACTATAGATCAAGTTCTAAGAAAAGTAAGAAGTACTGACTTACCAGATATACAAAAAGAGATAATTGTGATTGATGATGCCTCAACAGATAACACTGAAAAGGTGTTATCGGAATTTAAAATTGAAAATTTAAAATTTAAAATTTTAAGGCATGAAAAAAATATGGGCAAAGGAGCCTCAATAAGAGATGGAATAAAAAATGCTTCAGGAGATCTAATCATCATTCAAGATGCAGATTTAGAATATGACCCAAAATATTACAATATATTAATCAAACCCTTTGAGAAAAAAACTATAAAGGTTGTATTTGGTACAAGATTAACCAATTATCCGCTTAAGATTTGGGGGAAAGATAAAACTATTTTACCAACTCATCTCATAGCCAATAGATTTTTAACTTCCTTAACAAATATTTTATTTGGAGGTAATCTTACAGACATGGAAACAGGATATAAAGTTTTTAGGAAAGAAGTTTTAGATAAGATCAAAATAAAAGCTAATAAGTTTGATTTTGAAGCTGAAATTACAGCTAAAATATTGAAACATGGGATAAAAATAATTGAAATTCCAATTGTGACAAAACCCCGCACTTATAAAGAAGGTAAAAAAATAGGGTGGGTAGATGGAATCGCTGCAATTTGGACCTTAATAAAATATAGATTTACAGATTGAAATATGAAAATAGTATTTTTAAGCAGATATCAAAATGTAAATAAAAGAGGAGCGGAATCTTTTGTTCTAGAGATACAAAGGAGGCTTTCCAAAAATCATACTGTTGATGTATTTTCTGATAAAAAAGCCGATTCAATAAAAGATATATTAGAGGGTAAATACGATGTTGTAGTTCCTATAAATGGTAGACTACAAAGCCTAAAGGTTTCTTTGGTAAGATTAGCAGGAGGGTATAAAGTATTAATTACCGGTCATAGCGGAAGAGGTTGGGATGATATTTTAAATATTTTGGTTAAGCCTGATATTTTTGTGGCTTTGACTGATGATTTAACAAAATGGGCAAAAAAATATGCCTGGGGATCAAGGGTGGTAAAAATTCCCAATGGAATTGATTTAGATAAATTCTCTTCAAATGGTGAAAAAATAAAAATTGATTTACCAAGACCAATTATTTTATCAGTTGGCGCATTGGTTTGGTATAAATACCATGATAGGGTAATTGAAGCAGTGTCCGGGTTAAAAGACGGATCATTATTAATTGCAGGAGAGGGTGAAGATAAAAAGAAATTAGAAGAGAAAGGGCAAAAATTACTAGGTGGAAGATTTAAAATAATGAGTTTTCCATATGATCAAATGCCCAAGGTTTATCGATCAGTGGATTTATTTACTTTACCGTCTTGGGACAGGGAGGCTTTTGGAATTGTTTATTTGGAAGCAATGGCATCAGGATTGGGGGTTGTGGCACCTAATGACTTATCAAGAAGAGAGATAATTGGAGATGCTGGAATTTTGGGCGATTGTGAAGATATTAGTGCCTATGCGGAAGTTTTAGAAAAAGCTTTAAATATAGATTGGAAGAAAAAAGCCAGAGCACAAGCAGAAAAATTCTCCTGGGGTGAAATTTCAAGAAAATATGAGGATACAATGATAGAAATGTTCAAAAAATGATTAGTGCAACGGTAATTACATTAAATGAGCAGAAGAATATTAAGAGAGCATTACAAAGCCTAAAAGGAGTTGTTGATGAGGTGATTGTTGTAGATTCCGGAAGTACTGATAAAACAGTAGAGTTTGCTAGAGCATTTGGTGCCAAAGTTTTTATAAGGGATTTTGATAACTTCTCAAATCAGAAAAACTTTGCTGTAACTAAAGCAAAAGGTAATTGGATGTTATCTTTGGACGCAGATGAAGAAGTGACACAGGAGTTAGGTGAAGAAATTAAAAAATCGCTGGAAAATAAGGAGTTTGATGCATATTTAATACCAAGAAGAAATTTTATATTGGGAAAGGAAATAAAACATTCAAGGTGGAGTCCAGATACTCACATTTGGCTTTGGAAAAAAGATTTTGGTAAATGGGTAGGGGAAGTTCATGAGGAAGTAGCAGTTTCGGGGAAAGTAGGTTTTTTAAAAAATAGCAAGATACATAATTCCCACAAAACAATTAGTGAATTTATGGAGGCGAATAGCAAATACTCTGATTTGGAAGCCTCCAGATTATTTAACAGTGGAATAAAATTCTCTTTTTGGAAAATGATTTGGCAAGCTTTATTTGAATTTATAATAAGATTTATCTACAAGAAAGGGTATTTAGATGGGAAAGAAGGATTTATTTTAGCCTATCTTATGAGTATATATAAATTAACAGTAGGAATAAAATTATGGGAATTAAATATCAAAAATTAATCTTACCTTTAATAATTTTACTTAGCTTTATATTAAGAGTAATTAGTTTAAATCAGAGTCTGTGGTTGGATGAGGCAATTAATACCTTGGCTGTAAAAAGTTATTCTTTGTTTGATTTAATCACCCAATATGCCAGGGCCGATTTTCATCCACCTGGTTGGTTTATAATTTTATGGTTTTGGGGTAAACTTTTTGGCTATTCTGAAATTGCAGTTAGAATGCCTTCCGTAATTTTTGGAGTATTAACTATATGGATAGTTTACCTAATTGGTAAGAAATTCAAATCCAGCGAACTTGGAATGATAGTTGCATTACTATTATCTATTAATCCTCTGCATATCTATTACAGCCAGGAAGCCAGAATGTATGCCTTAGCAACTTTGGCGGTAGCTTTAAATGTCTTTCTTCTTATCAAACTAATTAAAGGAGAAAGATTAAATTTAGTAGTTCTTGTGATTAGTAATTTATTTATACTTGTGTCCGATTATATAGCCTATTTTATATTCCCGGCACAATTTGTGTTTTTGTTGCTTTTCAAAAAAGAACTAATCAAAAAGTGGTTAATAGCATTATTTTCTGCATTATTACTTGGAATTTGGTGGCTGCCTACATTTCTGGATCAACTAAATGTTGGAGCAGTTGCATCAGCTAATTTACCAACATGGAAGTTTATTAATGGGGCTTTTGATTTTAAAACATTACCTCTGACATTTGTGAAATTTATTATCGGGAGAATTAGTTTGGCGGATAAAACTTTGTATGCAGCAGTTCTATTACCACTTTGCAGTTTGTTTGTTTTTCTTTTATACAAAGGTGTGAAATCTACTGATAATTTGCCTAAGAAATTTTTAACTGTTTTGATTATTGCTCCTCTGTTTATAGCAACAGCTATTTCTTTTGTGGTGCCGGTTTATAGTTACTTTAGAGTTTTATATATTTTACCTTTGTTTCTTATTTTAGTGTCCCTAGGTATTTTCTCAATGAAAAGATTAAAGTATGTTTTCTTGGGTGCAGTCATTTTAATAGAACTATTTTGCTCATTGATTTATTTGTTGAATCCTGGATATCAGAGGGAAGATTGGAGAGGAGTTGTGAATTACTTAAAATCTATGAAAAATTCCCAGGTTTTGTTTGAGAGTTCAGGTATTTTGCCTCCCTTTGATTATTATGCAAAAGGTGAATTAAATGCAAAAGGAGCTTTGAAGGATTTTCCTGCAAGAAATGAAAATGATGTGGTTGATTTATCAGGGGTTGAAAATGATATTTACCTTATTGATTATTTGGTGGAAATAAGTGATCCCAATAGACTGGTGGCTAAAAAATTAGCTGAGTTGGGATATAAACAAACTGGTATTCAAAATTTCACTGGGGTAGGATTTGTATATCATTATGTCAAAGAATAATTTACAATATTTTTTACTTGGTTTAATTTTACTGGTTCACGGTCTTTTGCTTACTAAATTAATTTTTTTTCCATACCCTGAGCTTTTTATTTATCCGTATTTAACAAACCATGGACTTTTACCCTATTCTCAGATTTTGGATCAGCATTTTCCGGGGTTGATGTTTTTACCGATAAACTTTGACAATTTGGGGATGACTACCCCTGAGATAGCAAGAATATGGTTGATTACTGTGGTTATTTTAACCCATCTTTTACTGTTTTTTATTTCAAGGGATATTTTTAAAAGTAATAAAAAAGCCCTTTTGGTAAATTTTTTATATCTTGCCTGGCAGCCCTTTTTTGAAGGGTGGGTTCTTTGGATTGATAGTTTCTTACCGCTACTTTTATTGCCGGCATTTTACGCCTTATATAAAGGTAAATTTTTTTCAACAGGAATACTTTTAGGTATTGCTATTGTTTTTAAGCAAACTATTATCCCGCTTTCGTTTTTAATTTTGATTTATATTTTTTGGAAGTCTCATAAACTTAAAGATCATCTTAGATTTTTAGGAGGATTATTGATTCCTGTTGGGTTGATGGTTGCATATTTTATTGGAATAGGGGTATTTTGGGATTTTTGGTACTGGACTGTTGTGTTTAACCTGACAATATTTGCGAAGGAGGGCAGAGGTGTTGGTCCAACTCTGGCTCATTTTTCCAGAGTATTATTGGTATTTGGTTCAGCTTTTATAGTAATCAGAAGAATTAAAACTAAAGAAGCGCAAATCTTACTAATCTTTTTGATCGGGGCATTGTTGGGACTTTCTACCAGATTTGATTTTGTTCATTTTCAACCAGCCTTGCCTTTTGCAATTTTGGCAACAATTTTAGGTTTATCTTCAATTAAATCAAAAAAGTCGCTTGGGATTTTTATGTTAATCTATCTGCTGATAACTGCCTGGTGGATAAATATTTTTTACAAAGGTCATATAGGGAATAAGGTTTTCTTCTTTGATGACTTAACTTATCAAATAGCAGGAAAAATTATGCATTATACAAAACCTAAAGATAAGATATTTGTTTTTGGCTCAGCTCCGCATCTTTATCAAATGAGTAATACTTTACCGGCAGGTGATATATTTGTTTTTCAATTTCCATGGTTTTTCCAAGCGGCACGAGATCGGATATTAGTGGGAATAAAACAGGATAAACCAGATATAATAATTTCTGATAGAACCGTAAAAATTGAAGATATAAAAATTACAGATTTTGCAAAAGAAATTGATAAATATATACAGGAAAATTATCAAAAAATTGATGCAGTAGGAACTGCAGAAATTCTAAAAAGGAAGTAAAATAATTACATGGATAGAAAAATGAGAGTAGGAATGGATATATCACAGTTGGCTCATATGGGAGGAGTTGGTGTTTATACCCAAAACCTAACCTGGGAGTTTTCCAAAATCAAGGATCTGGAAATGGCTTATTTCTATTCTTCCTTAAGAAAACCCTATCATGGTTACTTAAAAAACGTCAAAAAATATAAACTACCGCCGACACTTTTTGAAATACTTTTTAACAGATGGAGAAATGTTGGAATTGAAAAATTTATTGGACCTTTGAATATATTTCATTCTTCAGACTGGACACAACCACCATCCAAAGCAAAAAAGGTTACTACGTACCATGATGTAATACCTATAAAGTATCCGGAGTGGTCTCATCCTAAGATTGTGGCAGTACAAAAAAGACGACTGAAGATTGTGGAAAAAGAAATTGACATGGTAATCGCTGTTTCTAAATCCGCAAAAAAAGATCTTTTAGAAGTTTCCAAAATACCGGAGGAAAAAATAATTGTGATTTATGAAGGTCCGACAGCTGATTTTAAACCACAATCCAAAGAAAAAATTGCACAATTTAAGAAAAAGTACAAGTTACCCCAAAATTTTGTTTTAGCAATTGGAGGAATAGGGGAGAGGAAGAATTTAGAAAGAATTAAAGTAGCTACCAAAGAGTATAACCTGGTAGTCGCCGGGCAAACTATCCCATGGCTGACTATAGACGAGTTAGAGCTACTATACAACTCAGCTCAAGCGTTAATATATTGCTCGCTATATGAAGGATTCGGCATCCCCATTCTTGATGCTATGAGTTGTGGATTACCGGTCGTGACTTCTAATGTTTCTTCAATGCCGGAAGTAGGTGGTGATGCAGCCATTTATGTTAACCCAAAAAATGTAGAAGATATTGAAAAGAAATTAAATATGGTGATGAATGATTCTGACTTAAGGGAAGAACTGATAAAAAAAGGCTTTCAGCAAGTTAAAAAATTCTCATGGAGGAAAACTGCTGAAGAAACAGCAAATTTGTATCGTAAATTGATACAATAACAATTGTGAACGGATGGTTTATACAGGCAGTATTTTTATTACCATTACTTACAATCCTAACTTTTTTTGGGTCTATTATCATTGAATCTAGAAAAAAAGTATTTTATATTTCGAAGATTTCTATTTATCTGACAGCAGGATTGGTTGGTGCAGGTTTTACACACTACTTATTGAGTGCTTTAAACTTTCCTTATTGGGTTACAACTCTGCTTTTAGTGATTATATCGCTTATAGCTATTTTTAAATCCCATATTTTATACGACTTAAAAATATTGAGCATTTCAACTATTCCCTATATTATTTTTCTAAGCTTAGGAATCATTATCTTATCAAGTAGCATATTTTTTGAAGGCTTTGATTCTTTAGGGAACATTTATCTACATGGGGCTAATAGTCATGATGCACTATGGCATATTGCCCTGCAGGAATCAATCAAACAAGATATTCCTCCGGATAACCCCCTTTATTTACCTGAAAAAATCCGTGGGTATCATTTTTTAACAGATATAATCGTTTCACTAATTAGTCAAGCTACTACAATCTCTATAGTAGAATTGTATCTAAAATGGTTCCCGCTAATATTGACCTTTTTATTTGTTTCTAATTCTCTAGTAATAATGATGAAGGTAACTACTAATAAAATCGTTGCATATTTAGGTGCCTCGTTAATTGTTTTTGGTTCAGGGTTTGCTTATCTGGCGCCTTTGTTTTTTCCTTCAGCCAGTAATGCTCAATCTGTCTTCTGGCTTGATCAACCTACTCATTATTTAGTTAATCAGCAGCTGACCTTCTCTCTCATATTGATGAATGTAATTTTTATCCTGGTACTGGACTCATTTAAAAGGAATTGGCTACCTATAGGAATATTATTAGGTTCCTTAGCTGGTATTAAGATTTATGGTTTTATTATTTTGATTAGCACTTTTACTTTACTTGGTATTTTTTACTTAATTGCAAAAAAAGAATGGTATTATATACGCCCTCCAATTTTAGGACTGATCATTGCTGTTTTTCTTGTTTCCTTTTCCGGATTTAATTCAGAGTTTCCTTTTATCTTTTATCCAGGTTGGTTTATCGCAACAATGTATGAAGCGAAAGATAGACTAAATTTGTCAGAATGGGAGATACACAGGCAATTATTCCTACAAACTCAAAATTATCTAAGGCTAGCAATTCACTGGTTAAGCGGATTAGCTGTATTTCTAATAGGTAATTTTAATCTTAAACTTTTGGGATTTCCTCTAATTATATTAATGATGATTAGGAAAAATAATATTGATTTCTTTCTTTTAATGCTGGGTTTTACTACCGTCTTCAGTATAGGATTGCCTTTACTAGTCATTCAAAAAGGAGTAGTTTGGAATACAATTCAGTTTATGCATTATAGTCAAATCCCACTTGTCTTGGGGATAGTCTTGTTTTCTACAAAATATCTTTCTAAGGTAACCCGGTCTATTTTTATATTAATAATCCTGCTTCTTGCCTTACCAACAACTTTGCAAGAAATACCAAAAAAATTTAATCCGGATGTCTATCATAAGATAGATTACCAATTAGTTGAAGGTATGGCAAATCTAAATAAAATTATTCCCCAGGATAAAATCCTGATAGTTGGATCTAATTTTGATGATAATAGTTTAGTACCAGCATTAAGCAAAAGGGCTGTGTATTTAGCAGATCCTACTATTTTGGATATATTACGTATAGACTATACCAGTAGGCTTTCTTATATAACTGACATAGAGGGTAGTCTAAAACATTGTAGCAGCAAAGAGGTAGTTTTATTAAGCAACAAATCAAAGATACCTTTCTTTGCTCGAATAATTTTTCAAAATAATTTTTTCGTAATTTTTACATGTGAGGCGAATTCAGTGGTATCTTCCTAAAAAGTCATTTAATCTTATTAAAAATAATTCTTTAAGTGAGTTGATAATATCCTGAGGGAATTTTACCTTAGTTAACGGATTATTTTTCCACACCACGCCAACCTCTTTAATCCTAAAACCTTTTTTTTGGGCTATAAACAAAACTTCTGAATCAAAACCCCAACGCTCTATGGTAAGTTTTGGAAAAATTTTCTTGCTGGCCTTCTCAGAAAAAACTTTAAAACCACATGTGAAATCAGAAATACTCATCCCTAAAATAATTCGCGACAAAAAGGTAAAAGTTTTTCCCAAAGACTCCCTTATAATTGACTGCTTTAATATTAAATTTGATTGCGGTAGTCTTCTGCTGGCTATAATAACATCAAATTCCTGCAAAAAAGTCTCGAATTTTTTAAATTCCTCAATCGGGATTGACAGGTCAATATCGATAAAAAGTCTATATTTACCTGATGCTTTTAACATGCCATTTTTAATGGCGTATCCTTTACCTCGGTTGTTATTATAGTTAATAACAGTAAAACGATGTTTTTTTTGAAGTTTTTTAAGTTCAGATAGAGTATTATCCTCACTACCATCATTGATTATAATAAGTTCGCAGGAGAATTGACTTTTTTCTAAAAAGTCAAAGATTTTATAGAGATTGAATAATCTTTTTTCTTCATTAAAAATGGGTATAATAATTGATAGAAACACTTTTTCTTTTGTGAAATCTTTATTCATTTTTTGAAGCTAGGCAGACGATACTGGTACCAAAGGGTATGGATATTTTATTAGAAATTATTATTTCCAGATTTGCCAAATTATATAATATTTTATTAATTAACGGAGAGGATAATTCAAAATCTGAGCCGTAATTTGTTTTTAAAAAAAAAGCTTTCATTGTCCTAATTAAAATCACTGGTAAAACTAAAAATGAGTACATATAAGAGATTTCCAGAATTTGAAAATTGTTATCCTTAAGGATTTTTTTTAAACTCTCTTTACTGTATCTTCTTCTATGATGTAGTATTACGTCCCAGTGACTCCAAAGCCAGGAGAAAGCGGGAACTGTTATTATCAAATATTTATCAGGCTTTAATATTCTTTTTATTTCCTTAAGCGTTCTGTTTTCCTCAACGTGTTCTAAAACATCAAGTAAGATTACTGCATCAAAATAATTGGAAGAAAACCCTGTGTCATCGCTAGACGCCAAGTGTACATTTAATCGTTTAGCTCTGCAATATTCAATGGCCTCTTTGGCGTTGTCGATACCCAAAACTGAACCGAACTGTTCAAAAGATTGAAGATTTCTGCCTGTTCCACAACCAATATCAAGAATGCGATTTTTATGCTTTTTTAGATATTTTGTAAGTATGTTAATTACACGCTGTCTTTTTACAAGGTGCCACCAGTGTCTATTTTCTAACTCATGTAAATCTTTATATAAGTATTTCTCCATTTATTTATATTATAATATAGCAAGGTTAAACTTACGCATGAAAATTGTAATTGACGGGTATGAGGCAAATGTTTTACAAAGATTAGGTTCTTCTCAAGTGGCATTTGAACTACTGCGAGGTTTTGAAAGAATTGATAAGAAGAATGAATATATTATTTTATTGCCGTCTCCACCGCTGGGGGATTTGCCTAAAGCTCGGGAAGGGTTTAAATACAAAATATTAAAACCTGAAAAGCTTTGGACCAGGATTGCCCTCCCCTTATATCTTTATACTACCAAACCCAAACCGGATATTTTTTTCTCCCCTACTCATTACATCCCGAGATTTTCACCTGTAAAGAGAATTGCCATTGTTTTCGATCTTTCTTTCCTACATTTTCCGGAGACGTTTGAAAAGGGAGACTTGTGGAAATTGAAAAACTGGACAAAATTCTCTGTTGAAAATGCTGATCATATCATTACCATTTCTAATTTTTCTAAAATAGATATTATCGGGCAGTATAAAATAAGTAAGGATAAAATTACTGTAGCCCACCCTGGATACAACAAAGAAATTTTTCACCCCCAAGATCCAGCAAAGATAAAAAAGTCTTTGAAGAAATATAGATTAGATGAGCCCTACATTATATATATAGGAACTATTCAGCCCAGAAAGAATTTGATCAGGCTTTTTGAGGCAGTTTCCAGAATAGATGGTCTCAATTTGGTGGTGGTGGGAAAAAGTAGCGGAGAGGGCAGACAAGGGTGGAAATATGAAGAAATTTTAGACTCCCCTGCTAAATTAGGTATAAAAGAGCGGGTAGTCTTTATAGGGTTTGTTCCGACGGAAGACCTGCCCTATCTTATCAGCGGGTCAGAGGCTTTAATTCAGCCATCTCTTTGGGAAGGATTTGGCATACCTGTTTTAGAAGCCATGGCTTGTGGCACACCTGTTATAGTGTCGAATGTATCTTCGTTTCCTGAGGTTGTGGAGGGAGCAGGAATACTGATCGACCCTTATTCATTGGATCAAATCGAGCAGGCCATTAGGACTATAACTTCAGATAAAAAGTTAAGACAAAAGTATTCCAGGTTAGGATTAGAGCGGGCAAAACAATTCTCCTGGGACAAAATGGTAGAAACAGTTTTAAAAGCTTTTGAGAGAATTCCCTCTTAAACTGGTATAATTTATTTATGGCGCTTTTGAGAGATCGAATGGGAAAGTCTTTAACAGCTATGGAGATCTCCCAAAAAATTGTTACAAGAATATATAATTGGTTCTTGGATTTTGAACTATTACTTATTACATGGGTAGGGTTTATACCATCTCATTTATTCCGGTTGCTTATTTACAAATTAGCAGGAATAAAAATTGGTAGGAATTCCAGAATTCATATGGGAGCCAGATTTTTTGATCCAACAAATATTGAAATTGGTAATGGTTCCATAATAGGAGATCATGTTTTTTTGGATGGTCGGGATAAACTAATTATTGGTAACCATGTTGATATTGCATCACAGGTTTTAATTTATAACAGCGAGCATGATATTAATTCTGAAGATTTTCAGGCGTTGTCAGGGCCAGTTGAAATAGGAGATTATGTATTCATTGGCCCCAGAGCTATAATCCTTCCCGGTGTCAGGATTGGCAAAGGAGCTGTTATTGCTGCTGGAGCGGTGGTTACCAAAAATGTTTCTGATTTTGCCATAGTTGGTGGAGTACCCGCAGCAGTAATAGGAGAAAGAAAAATTAAAGATCTTCATTATAAATTGGGACGCGCAAGATTATTTCAGTAATTTATGAAAAAAATATACATAGGATTTTGCGTATTACTTTTAGTTTATATGATTTTGCCAGGGCCTGGTAAAATTTCAGATTTCAAAGCTTTGCCGGATTCTTATAAATCAGCTCTTGCAGGTGATAATATAGCCCAGGTTTCTAATGTAGCCGGGTATTTTTCTGACAATTACAGAGAGTTTGTTACCTCCTTTTACTCAAAAGATTACAAAGATAAAACATGGCTCCCATTTCCACCCTTACGATTAAACCATCCACCTGAGTTTTCATGGAATGTTATAAAAAAGCATACCGACTCAACATATCTGGAAGAGTTAGTTTATCCTCTTAGGGACTCTATATATGTTAATGGTTTTGAGCCATACTACGTTGACAAAACACCAAAATATTGGGGGGCTTCACAATTTAGTGAAAACGGAAATACCTGGTTTACTAAAGTAACTTTAAGATTTTATCCATCAAATATATTCATTAAATTTTTAGTCTGGTTAGGTATTGCTGCTTCTGTTGCATGTCTATACAGGTTAGGAAAAAGGATAATATTTTAATATGGGAAAATTAGCTAAATATTTAAATATTTTAATCTTTTTTCTGGTAATATTTTTATTTGCATTTATCCCACTTTATCCAAAATTTCCTTTGATTAATATAGAAGGGACTTTTGTGGCCATCAGGATTGAAGATTTTTTAATCGCTTTGACAGTTGCCCTTTGGGGAATATATATAATATATACTTCCCGGTTAAGGGATATTTTAAGAGATAAACTAAATCAGGTAATACTGTTATTTTTCTTTGTGGGATGTGTATCTACCTTTTCTGCCATTTTTTTGACTCATTCAGTTACACCCAACTTAAGTATCCTTCACTTTTTAAGGCGTATAGAATTCATGATGCTTCTTCCTGTTGTTTTGAGTATTGTAACAACAAAAAAAAGATTTATTGGAGCACTTATTGTATTGGCGCTAACAATATTAGCAGTAAATTTATATGCGCTTGGACAGCAGTATTTAGATTGGCCGGTAATTTCAACTACAAATTCTGAATTTTCAAAGGGCTTAATTTTAAGATTAAGCTCAAGCTCTGGAGCTAGGGTGAATTCAACTTTTGCCGGACATTATGATCTGGCCGTATTTTTGGCAATGGTAGTTACTATTTTAACAGGATTATTCTTTGCAGCTAAATTAAGATTTAGATTACCTATTTTACTTTTGGGAGGTTTGTCTTTAGTTGTTTTAATAATGACTGCAGCAAGACAATCATTTCTAGCAGCTTTTATTGGTATGATTTTATCACTGGTTCTTTCTAAGAAGAAAAAATATATTTTTATATTTCTAGTACTCATTGCATTTATACTGATTTATCCTTCACAACTTAGGGATAGATTTATTTCCACATTTACAGTAAATGTTTTAAATTTAGGTCAAAGATATCAGGGTAAAACAGAGGATCAGCAAAAAAGAGCGAAGTTAAATATCCCTACTCTTGCAATTAAAACATCCAGTACTTCAGCAGAAACATCTACATTTGCATCAAATTCAGGTAAAATTGCTACAGATATAACTCCCGGAGAACCAATTAATACCACACAACTTGGAGTTTATAGATCTTTGCAAATTAGATTGCAAATTGAGTGGCCAAGAGCAATAAATGCATTTTTGAAAAATCCCTTATTGGGAACCGGATATTCGTCAATTGAAATCGCCACTGATAATGATTTCCTAAGATCACTCGGTGAAGTTGGTTTTTTGGGAACTTTTGCTTTTGTATTAGTTCTAGTAGAAATCGTAAAACGGATTTATGTTCTGTTAGCTCACGGTAGTAAATTAGTCAGATATTTTAGTGCAGGGGTTTTATCTATGTTAATTGTTTTTTTGGTTAATGGCGTATTTATTGATGTTTTTGAGGCCTCTAAAGTGGCGGCACTTTTTTGGATGATTTTGGGGCTTAGCTTAGCAGCAAAGGACTTGAGATAAATGAGATTACTTTCTATTTTAAGAAATCAATATTTTTGGCTGGGATTAATTTTGATTTTAGGTTTTTTAGTTAGACTTTATAAAATTGATTCTCCGATTGCAGATTGGCATTCCTGGAGACAGGCAGATACAGCTGCAGTTACCAGAAATTTTATTAAAGAAGGGTTTAATCCATTTTTACCAAAATATGATGATATGTCGGGTGTGGCAGAGAGACCGATAGCTAATCCTAACAGGTTCAGATTTGTCGAATTTCCTTTATACAATATTTTTGTTTATCCTCTTTATTTAATCTTTGGTGTTGACGTAAGATTTCATCGCCTGGTCACAATATTATTTTCTTTAGGTAGTACCACATTTTTATTTTTTATAGTCAAAAAATATAGTGGTATTTTGATTGCTCTTACCTCTTCCTTTGTTTTTGCCATGCTGCCGTTTAATATTTTTTTCTCCAGAACTACTTTACCTGATCCAACATTTGTTTGTTTTGTTTTGGGAATGATTTGGTTTTTGAGTAATTGGATAGAGAAGGAAAAAAGAATAGATTTGAATTTAGGATTTTTGTCTACAGCAATTGCCTTTTTAATAAAACCCTGGGCTATATTTTTTTTCCTGCCGCTTTTATATTTACTCAGAAAAAAGAGTAAGCGTTTTACTTTTTACTTTTTACTTTTTACTTTAATTTCATTAACTCCTTTTATATTTTGGCGGCTTTGGATCCTGCAACAACCTGAAGGTATACCTGCTTCCAGCTGGTTACTTAATGGAGATGGGATAAGATTTAGACCCGCATTTTTTTGGTGGATTATTTCTAACAGATTAGGAACAGAAGTTTTAACAGCTGCCGGTATGGGATTATTTTTACTGGGTCTTATTACCAGACCAAAAAATGGTAATTACTTCTTACATATTTGGGCTTTTTGCTCTTTTTTGTTTATCGCAATATTTGCTACAGGAAATGTAAGGCATAATTATTATCAAATTCTATTTATCCCGGTAGCTTCCATATTTTTAGCTAAGGGTTTTATAATTTTATTCAAAGGGGAAAGGTTATTTTTACTCAGAGTGTGGACAATACCTATTGGTATATTACTGTTTATCTTAACTTTCTATTTTGGATGGAAAGAAATAAAGGGTTTATACCAAATTAATAATCCATCAATTGTTGAAGCAGGATTGCAGGCAGATAGAATATTACCAAAAAGTGCTGTTGTTGTTGCTCCGTATAATGGGGATAGCGCATTTTTGTATCAAACAAACAGATCAGGCTTTGCTTTTGTGGTTTTACCTATTACAGAAATGATTACGGATTATGGAGTTACATCCTATGTCTCCACAACCATGGATGCAAAGACTGTTTGGATCAGCAAACACTTTAAAGTTTTAGAGCAAAAGCCCAATTTTATAATAATAGATTTAACCACCCTAACATCAAAATTAGATTTCAAGTTAGACCCGGAAAGATAAAATTTCACTATGAAGATTCTAATGCTTACCCCATATTTGCCGTATCCTTTGCTTACTGGCGGACAAACAAGATCTTATAATTTAATCAAAAGAATTTCAGTCTTGGGACACGAAATTACTCTTTTTTGTTTGATAAAAGATAATAGTGAGCGAAAATATATTGGCGAACTTGAAAAATTTTGTATGGAGGTGCAAGTTTTTTCCAGATCACAACATCCATGGACTGTTGCCAATATCTTAAGAACCGGATTTAGTTTGTATCCATTTTTAGTTATAAGAAATTGGGCAAAAGGAGAGAAAAAGGCGATCGAAGAGAAACTTAAGGCAGAGAAATTTGATCTTATCCATGCGGAAACTTTTTATGTTATGCCACATATTCCTAAAACAGAAGTGCCAATACTTTTAGTTGAACAAACTATAGAATATTTAGTTTACAAACATTTTGCTGACGAGTTTAAAGTTCCGCTGATTAAACAGCTTCTTTATGTTGATGTGGCGAAAATGAAATATTGGGAACTGAATTATTGGAAGAGAGCAGATAGGGTTGTTGCCATGTCGGATGATGATAGAAAGTCAATGTTAAACCAGTTATCCAATCTGGATGTAGATATTGTCCCAAATGGTGTAGATAGCCGGTTCTTTGGTGAAAGTGTGACGGAAAAATCAAAGGATCCGATAATTTTATATCTTGGAAATTTTACCTGGTTGCAAAATAGAGAAGCTGTCAGAGTATTGGTTGATAAGGTGTGGCCAAGTATAAAAAAAAGACTGCAAAATGCTAAACTTTGGATAATTGGGAAAAATGCAAAGGACTTTTTTTCATCTCTGGAGTCAAAGGATATCAAAGTCGACGAGATAGACGATGTGAGAGAAGTTTATCAAAAATCTTCAGTTCTAGTTGCTCCAATATATGGAGGAGGTGGTACAAGATATAAAAATTTGGAAAGTTTTGCCTCAGGATTGCCTGTTGTGACAACATCAATAGGAATAAGAGGTACAGATGCAGATGATGGGGAGGATGTAATTATTAAAGATTCGCCTGATGACATAGCTAATGCTGTAGTATCCCTATTACAAGATAAAGCTTTATATAAAAATATTGCAGAAAATGCCAGGATTATGGTTTCCAAAAAATATGATTGGGACCCGATTGCCAAAAAATTAAGCCAGATCTATGAGGAGCTAGGTAGGAAAGTATGAAAATTGTAATTGATGGCAGGATGTATAGTGAGTCGGGAATTGGTAGATACATTAGGAATCTGATAGGTGGACTACAGAAGTTAGATAAGAATAATCAATATTTTATCTTACATGTATTGGGTGATTATAATACTCTGGTGTATCATAATAATTTTAATAAAGTTTTAGCTGATTTTAAATGGTATGGAATTAGTGAGCAAATTAGATTACCTAAGTTGCTAAGTAGCTTAAAACCAGATCTTGTTCATTTTCCGCACTTTAATTTACCTCTTTTTTATAAGAGTAAATTTGTAGTGACCATACATGATTTAATCCACCAGCATTTCCGGATGGATAGGGTTACCAGATTAAACCCATTAGTTTACAGATTAAAACAGCTGGGATATAACAAAGTATTTCAAAATGCCATAACAAAATCTGCAAAAATATTAGTCCCGTCAAGTTATGTTAAAGATTTATTAACCTCGGATTGGCACTTGGATAGCAAAAAAATTCAAGTGACGGAGGAGGCTGTTGACGAAAAGATATTAACAATTGCAAAAGTTATGTCGAAGGAAAAATGTAAAAAAATTCTTACTAAATTTAAAATCAAGCCTCCATATTTATTCTATGTGGGCAATGCTCACCCTCATAAAAATCTTGAAGGATTAATTAATGCTTTTTTGAAAGTTAAAGAAAACCGTGTTAATCTCACACTGGTTTTATCCGGAGGTGACCATTATTTCTGGCAAAGATTAAAAAGGGAAAATAAATATAAAGACATCAATTTTACAGGATTTGTTTCAGATGAAGAGTTGGTAGCTTTATATAAGAGTGCTGAATTGTTTGTTATGCCCTCATATGAGGAAGGATTTGGAATTCCTTTACTTGAGGCGATGGCTTCTAGTTGTGCAGTTGTTTCATCAAATGCCGGGTCTTTAAGAGAAGTGGGTGGAGATGCTTGTTTGTATTTTGATCCGGGAGATAAGGGAGATATGGTTAATAAGATAGATAAGGTATTAAATAATGAAAGTTTAAGAAAAGAAATGATTAGAAAAGGACAAAAAAGAGTAAAACAATTTAGCTGGGAAAAGCTAGCAAAACAAACCTTGGAGGTATACCGGAAATGCATATAGCTATAGTTCATGATGATTTAGTTCAGTGGGGTGGGGCAGAGAGAATTTTGGAAGGACTTTGTGAAATATATCCTGATGCCCCAATATTTACTTCTGTAATAGATTTAGAAAACAAAGAAATAAAAAAAAGATTTGGTAGTAAAAAAATAATAACTTCTTTCTTGCAACAAATTCCCGGATGGAGGAGTATGTATAAAACACTCTTACCGCTTTACCCGATTGCTTTAGAACAGTTTAATTTTGACAAATATGATCTGGTAGTTTCCCATACTACCCGTTTCGCAAAATCAATAATTACCAAGCCTCAAACCCGCCATATTTGCTATTGTCATACCCCGCCCAGATTTTTGTGGCATTTTTCCGGGGAGAAAAATTATGGTTTAGGAGAAATATTAATGACTAAATTAAGAATTTATGATCAGGTTTCGGCTCGTAGAGTTGATTACTTTATTGCGGGTTCTGAAAACGCAAAGCGCAGGATAAAACGGGCTTACGGAGTAGATTCAAAAATAGTTTATCCTTTCATTGAGAAGGAACGCTTTCAAAATGTGGAAACTTTTGACGGTGGGTATTTTGCCATAGTGGCAAGACTAAATAGATATAAAAGATTAGATTTGGCTGAAGATGCTTGCAAACAGATAGATATCCCTTTAAAAATTATTTCCGGAGGATTAGATGATAGTATGGTAGTTGGGATTCTTGCAGGGTGCAAAGCTTTAATTATACCCGGTATTGAAGATTTTGGTTTAGCAGCACTTGAGGCTCAAGCTCTTGGTAAACCCGTAATAGCTTTTAGAGAAGGTGGTTGTTTGGAAACAGTGATAGATGGCAAAACAGGTATCTTTTTTGAGAACCAAACAACAGACAGCTTAAAAAAAGCAATTATCAATTTAAGTTTAAAAAAAATTAAAGTGAAAGATTGTATGGATAATGCTGAACGCTTTAGCAAGGATCACTTTATAAAAAACTTCCGGCAAACTATTGCTTCTTTGATGTACACTTAACAAAAGGGAAATAAATATTAAGATGATTTATAATTTTTCCAAAAGACTTTTGGATATAGTTGGGTCGTTTGCAGGATTGGTGTTGCTTTCCCCATTACTATTGCTAGTGGCTATATCCATTAAATTAGACTCACCAGGGCCAATTTTAGCAGATACTCCGATGAGAGCTGGTAGGAATGGAAGACTTTTTAAAATATATAAATTTCGTTCAATGGTACAAAATGCGCACGAGATTTTAGAAAGCAATCCTAAACTTTTAGCAGAATATAAGAAACATGGATATAAGATATTTAATGATCCGAGGGTAACTGGGGTGGGCAAGATCATCAGAAGGTTTTCCATTGATGAGTTGCCACAGTTTCTGAATATATTAATTGGAGAGATGAGTTTGGTTGGTCCGAGAGCCTATTATCCATATGAACTTAAGGAGCAACAAGACAAATACCCTGCCTCAAGAAAATTTGTTAAGATAATTCTATCGGGTAAACCAGGACTTACAGGACTTTGGCAGGTGACCGGAAGATCAGAGATTAATTTTGACAAAAGAGTGGAAATGGATGCTGAGTATGTTAAGAAAAGATCTATTTTATATGACCTTTGGATAATGTTAAAAACTATTCCGGCTGTTGTGTCTGGAAGAGGAGCAGTTTAATCCTATGGCACTTATGAATTTAAACAGAAAATTAGATGCAGGTGATAGACGATATTTAAGAAAGACTTCAAAGAGCAAGGTAGTCAGAAGATTTTTTGTGGTTTTAGTAATATTATTTTTAGTCCTACTACTGCCATCTATATTTATTTTTTTAGGTCTAAAAGAAACCGCATCATCCGGAAAATTATTAGTAGAGGCATATAAAGAGCAGAATTTTGATAACTTAAGGACGGAAATTGCAGCAACAAAAGGTGCACTACAAAAGATAAATTTTTTCTTAAACTTTCTATTCTGGTTAAGAGCTATCCCGATTGTGGGAGGTTATTATTCTGATGCTAAAGGGTTTGCATCAGCCGGAGTTGAAGAGTTAATAGCAGCGGATAAGTTACTTTCTAATTTGGAAACTGTAAAAGGTGAATTAGGATTCGATGGTCACCAAAAAAGCGGACCGGATAGGATTACCCAGGCAATAAATTTGTTGGATAAATCATTGCCGCATTTAGATAAGGTGGATGATAATTTGATTAAAGCAGCTAACTTAGTTAAAAATATTGATACTGATAAATACCCTAAAACTTTTTTTGGTAAGCAGATCAAGAGAAGTCTTCAGACAGCAAGAAATTTCATAATAGGAGCGGGAGTTGCTGTTAAAGAGGGGAAGATGGCATTAACTCTGGCTCCTCAGTCCCTGGGCATTTCTTCAGCAAAAACTTATCTTCTATTATTCCAAAATGACAAAGAAATAAGACCAACAGGTGGCTTTATAACAGCCTTTGCAACTTTAAAAATAGAGAAGGGTCAGATTTCCTCAACAACATCCGATGATATTTACAGATTAGACGAGAAATTGCTTGATGTTTGCTTGACAAAGATTTGTCCGCTGTCACCACCTGAGCCTATTGTTAAATATTTGCCTGAGGTTTCCGGAAAGGAAAGGTCTGCCTGGAGCATGCGGGATTCCAACCTTTCACCGGATTTGCCAACCTCTGCAAAACAATTTGAGAAGATGTATTCTTTTTTGGGAGAAGGATTACCTTTCGATGGAATAATTTATATAGATTCCCAAGTTGTTGAAGAATTAATTGAGGTAACAGGACCCATTAATGTTTTTGACACTGAATATTCTGCCAGGATAGATAAAAGATGTAACTGTCCAAATGTGATTTATGAGCTGGAGGCTTATGCAGAGATTGCAGCCAAAGGAGAAAAGGACAGAAAAGCGGTTTTGGGAGTTTTAATGCAACAGATTTTGGCAAGATCTGTTGGGGCAGATATTGAGAAGTTGCCGAAGTTAATTGAAACTGTGGCCAGACTTGCCAATCACAAGCACGTGATGTTTTTTATCCATGATGGGGGAGTTCAGAGTGCATTATCTGCACTTAACTGGACAGGTGAGATAAATGGCGCCTCCGGCACTAAAACTTATGACGGAGATTTCCTGCATATAAATGACTCCAATTTTGCCGGAGGAAAATCTAATTTGTATGTTGAACAAACAGTAACTCAGGAAATTAGTACTCAAAAAGATGGAACTGTGAAAAAGAAAATCTCAGTAGAGTACAAGAATCCTCAACCGTTTGGGGTTTGGTTAAATGGGATAAACAGGGATTATGTCAGATTTTATGTGCCATTAGGAAGTAAGTTGGTTTCTTCCAAAGGGTCAGAAGTACCGGTAACTACCATTGAAGATTTAGGTAAAACAGTGTTTGAGGCGTTTATTCAAATCCGGCCGCAAAACTCCAGAAAGCTGGAGATAGAATATACAATTCCCTATCAGCCAAAAGATGAGTATAAGCTGTTAATCCAGAAACAACCAGGGGCTAAGGATTTTCATTATAAAATTAAATTAAATGGTTCCCAAAAGGCGGATTTTAAATTAGAAATGGATAAAGAATTCATATTCCCGCTATAATTTTCTAAATGCAAGGATTTAAGACAGAAGGGGTTATTTTAAAAAGAAGGAATTTTGGGGAGGCGGATCGGATTTTAACCGTATTTTCTCTACAAAAAGGCAAAATTTCTGTTTTGGCAAAAGGGGTAAGAAGAATTACTTCCAGGCGGGCCGGTAATGTGGAATTATTAAATAGGAGCATTTTATATTTATATCAAGGTAAGGGGATGCCGATTTTAACTGAAGCAACCACTCTGAATACTTATTCTAAGTTAAAAGAGGATTTAATATTATCAACTTATGCATATCACATTATTGAGCTGGTTGATAAACTTACAGCAGAAAATCAGGATAATAGGATATTGTATGAGCATTTGGTTGAGGTCTTAAGAAGACTGGAGAGAAAACCCAGACAGATTCTAATTAGAGCATTTGAAGCAAAAATTCTTTCTAATTTAGGGTTTATTACCTTTAAGCAAGAATTACTGCAAAAATTGGAAAATTATTCCTGGGATGAGATAGAGAAAATAAAAATAGATGAAAGATCGGCTCTGGAACTTGAGAGAGTATTGAGATATCATTTAGAAAGGGTGATTGAAGGATCGCTTAAAAGTAGACAGTTTTTAAAGAAATTATGAATGATTTAATGGACAAAATTGTAGCTCTTTGTAAAAGACGGGGATTTATATATCCAGGGTCTGAGATCTATGGAGGATTATCTAATTCGTGGGATTATGGCCCCCCAGGAGTGGAATTGAAAAATAATATTAAGGCCGCCTGGTGGAAAAGATTTGTCCATCTGAGAGAAGACATTCTTGGTCTGGATGCGGCCTTGATTATGAATCCTAAAGTTTGGGAAGCCTCCGGACATATTGCAAACTTTACAGATCCTCTGGTGGAATGCAAAAAATGCCACAATCGTTTTAGGGCGGATCATTTAATTGGTGTAACTCTAGAAAAAAACAAAGATAGAGAAATCTATCAGATTGGTAGTGATACAGAGTGTCCTAACTGTCATGCTAGAGGAGTAATGAACTGGTCAAAACAAAAACAGTTCAATCTTATGTTCAAGACATTTATTGGTCCAGCTGAAGAAACTTCAAATATAGCCTATTTCCGTCCTGAAACAGCACAAGCTATTTTTGTAGATTTTAAAAATATATTAGATACAATAAGGATAAGAATCCCATTCGGGATAGCACAAATAGGTAAAGCTTTTAGAAATGAAATCACTCCTGGTAATTTTCTTTTTAGAGTTAGAGAATTTGAACAAATGGAGATTGAATATTTTATCGCTCCTCCTAAGTCTGATGCAGATTGGCAGAAATCTTTTGATAAATGGGTTAGTGAAGTTCATTCTTGGATAGAAGAAGATTTAGGGTTAGATAAGTCCAAAATTGCAGAATATGAAGTACCAGATGCTGATAGAGCACATTATTCCAAGAGAACAATAGATTTTATGTATGATTTTCCTTTTGGAAAAGAAGAACTTTATGGTTTAGCATATAGGGGGGATTTTGATCTGAAAAGCCATCAAGAAGCTTCTGGCCAAGATTTAACCTATCGAGATCCAGATACTGGTGAACAGTATTTACCTCATGTTATAGAACCTTCTTTTGGTGTGGATAGATCGGTTTTGGCAGTGTTAGTTAATGCCTATACTGAAGATAATGGGAGGGTATATCTCAAGCTTCATCCTAAATTGGCTCCATACAAAGCAGCTGTTTTCCCGCTGCTTGCCAACAAACCGGAGCTTATTAAAAAAGCTAAAGGAATCTATGAGGATTTAAAGCAGGATTTTATGGTTGCCTGGGATGACAGAGGAAATATTGGTAAAAGATATGCCAGCCAAGATGAAATTGGAACCCCTTTTTGTATAACAGTTGATTTTCAAAGTTTAGAAGATGAGATGGTAACCGTTAGAAATAGAGATTCCATCAAACAAGACAGAGTCAAGATAGTTGACTTAAAGACATATTTGAATGATAAAATAAACGTATAGTGGAAAAGTTGAAACAATATCTGACAGTCCACAAAAGGACTGTCATTTTAATAGTAGCTGCCATTGTTCTGATTTTTGGAGGAGTTTTTGTATTTCAAAAATTTAATTCACCTGGAAATATACCGCTTGAGGAAGTAGACCTTATCTTTGATGCAGAAGGTCCATACGCCCAACTTTTCCCAAGACGTGATGGAAACGCTTTAATCCTAAATATTAAAAGAACCAGCTCTTATGATAGTGTTTCCTATGATCTGGCTTATAGTAGCAAAGTTGATGAAACTGTGGTGGAGGGGGGGAAGGTATCTGATGATGGAGAAGGTAATTTGGGAGCAGGGAGTATAGATAGAGGAGTATCCGGTACTATTGATACAAAAGAGAAGAAAGGTGAATATGAACAGGAGATCTTATTTGGGACTTGTTCTAAAAATGTCTGTAAGTATGATAAGGGGGTGGAGAATGGAACACTAACATTGCATATAAGAAAAGGGAGTAATGAGTATAGGATGATAACTCAATGGCATTTGCAGCAGCCGGATGTGGCTTTGGGAAGCCTGACTTCCGGTGATAATCATCTTATATATAAGATGGATGCAGATAGGCAAGCGCTGTCCAATGTAGGTTTTTCTATCATAAATGATTTAACAGGAGTACCAAAACTGCCTTCAGGTAAAATCGTACTAGGCAAAGTTTATTCTCTGAATGTGCCTATTGCCAAAAGCTTGTTACAAGGCATGGTTACTTTTGAACTGGCTGAAAATCCGCCAGGTGAGGCAAAACTTTATAGACACAATGGAAATGATTGGCAGGAATTAGACACAAAATTAGAGGGATCTAAATTGTCAGCTAAAGCAGACGGCGCAGGAATCTTTGCAGTACTAACCTCCAAGAAATAATTTTCCTTTAATTACCCTCTTGACAAGTAGTATTAAAATGGCGGAAAATGGTTATAGATGGTGAAAATAGGTGATCCGGCTCTGCCGGACCAATGATTTTCTGCCCAGAAAGTCGAGGATGTCCTCAATGTTTTTGGGCGAATACAAATTAAAATTTTCAGGCAAAGGTAGGATTGTTTTACCTAAGCTAATGCGTGAGGAAGTTGGTGGAAAAGTCATATTAAGCCGAGGGTTTGAGGGGTGTATCTGGGGCTTTTCCGAAAAAGGGTTTGAGAAAGAGGCAAAAAAGCAACTGGAAATTTCTTCAACAGAAGAACGGGCGAGGATGATACGAAGATATCTGTTTTCAGGCAGCGTTTCAGCAGAGCTGGATGTTCAAGGTCGGTTTGTCATACCATCCACTCTTTTGATTTATGCCAAGGTGGAAAAAGAGGTTGTAATAATAGGTACAGGAGACCATTTTGAGGTTTGGAATAATAGTCAATGGATAAAGCACTTAAAGATAGTGGAGAGGGAGTATGGAAGGGTATCATAAATCCGTTCTTTTGAGGGAAGCGATAGATGCACTTGACATCCGAGATGCCTGGTATTTGGATGCAACACTGGGCGACGGAGGGCATTCGATAGAAATTATAAAGCGGGGTGGGAGAGTGCTCGGATGCGACGTAGACCCGCAGGCCCTAAAAAGAGTGCAAAAAAGGTTTAAGGAATTGAGGATTTCAGAAGATAAGTATAAGTTATTACTTGGTAATTTTAGGGATTTAAAAAATTTAATAGAGCAGATGAACACTGAGGGATTAAAATTTGCAGGAGCAATTTTCGATCTTGGGGTTTCCAGTTTACAACTAATGAGTCCTGAGCGGGGTTTTTCTTTTAGCAAAGAAGGACCACTGGACATGAGAATGGATCCTAATTTAGCTGTCAGGGCTCTGGATTTAATAAATGCAGGCGGAAGAAGGGAACTTAATGAATTATTTAAAAAATTGGGTGATGAAAAATATTCTTGGGCCGTGGCTAATGCTATTATCAGCGCCCGTGAAGTAGGAAAGGGGACAGGAATACAGACAACAAAAGATCTAGCAGAGTTAGTGGAAAGGAGACTGGGGAGGAAAAGAGGTGAAATACACCCTGCGACAAGGGTATTTCAAGCCTTAAGAATTGCGGTGAATGATGAGTTAAATGCGCTGCAGGAGGGATTAGATCAAGTAATTGATCTGGTAGAAAAAAATTGTCGGATTGTAGTTATTAGCTTTCATTCACTTGAAGACCGAATTGTAAAAAATAGTTTTAAAAACTGGGCAGAAAAAGGATTAGGTAAGGCAGATAAGCCTATTAAACCGACAGATGAGGAAGTGAGAGATAATCCAAGATGCAGGTCGGCCAAAATGAGGATTTTTGAAAAAATATGACAATAATAAAAAAATTTGATCCGGAGAAAGAAAAGCGGGGATTTCCAAAAAGATATGTAATTATAATCTATTTTTGTCTCTTCGCCCTTATTTTAGTTGAAGTTTGGGTGAGTAATACTGTTGTGATATATGGAGAAAAATTTGAAAAATTATCAGCACTTGAGCAATCTTTCAGTTTGGATAATCAAATTTTGGAAAATGAAATAGCAAAACATGCCTCTTTAGGAAGTATTGCTTCAAAATCCGCATCTCTTGGCTTTTCCAAACTTGAGAGTATACAATATATTCGTTAATGCGAATATATTTGGTTAAAGCATTTTTTCTGGTCTTTTTTCTGGCAATCATAATCCGTCTGTTTTATTGGCAGATAATCCGGGCAGAATATCTGCAGGCTCAAGCAGAAAGTCAGTACTTTACTAATATTAAAGTAGGAGCTTTACGGGGAAATATCTTATTTCCCGACGGTTTTATTCTAGCCTCATCAAATCCATCCTTTTCAGTTTACGGACTTCCCAAAACAATCCCCAAAGATAAAAAAACAAACTTAGCATACCAATTGGCAAAAGTTTTGACAGAAGACTCAGATGAAGATTTGGAGATAACGGCAAAAGAAATATTGGATAAAATTCAGCAAGATTTATATTGGGTGCTGTTGAAAAAGGATGTCAGTGTAGCCTCAAAGAAACGAATTGAACAGTTGAATTTATCAGGAATAGGGTTTGAGCGGGGAAGCAGCAGATTCTATCCGGAGGGTTCCTCATCCGCGCATCTTTTAGGCTTTGTAGGTTCTGACGCCAAGGGAGCAAGTAAAGGTTATTTTGGGTTGGAAGGTTACTATGATGGGGAACTCAAAGGCATTTCCGGGATTCTACGGCATGAAAAAGATGCCCTGGGTTTACCTATTTTGATTGGAAATTTCTTAACCAATGAGGCTAAAAATGGCAAGGATTTGGTTTTAAATATAGACCGGAGTGTACAATTTATTGTTGAGAAAAATTTAAGTGCGGGAATGGAGAGATATGGTGCCAAAGGGGGTTTAGTTGTGGTAATGGATCCTAAAACCGGGGGGATTTTGGCTTTAGCTTCTTATCCTAACTATGACCCGCTAAAGTTTTTTGATTTTCCGAAAGAATACTATAAGAATCCCTCTGTTGCAGACCAGTATGAACCAGGTTCAACTTTTAAAGTATTGGTAATGGCAGCTGCCTTAAATGAAGATCTGGTTAAGCCGGATACAAGCTGCGACATTTGTTCCGGCCCCATTTCGTTAGGCGGTTTTACTATCAGGACCTGGAATAATAAGTATTATCCGGATGCCAGTATGCGCGATGTAATAGTACATTCTGATAATACGGGGATGGTGTTTGTTGGTAAAAGATTAGGTTTAGATAAATTCTATGAATATCTTGAGAATTTTGGTTTTGGTAAATTGACAAATATTGATTTGCAGGATGAATCTGCACCGGATATCAGGTCTAAAAATGAATGGAGGGATATTGATTTGGCAACAGCATCATTCGGTCAGGGAATTGCAGTTACCCCGATCCAGATGGTGACAGCTGTGTCCGTAATTGCTAATGGTGGGAATTTGATGGAACCACATGTAGTAAAGGAAATCAGAGATAGAGAGAAAACTTTTGAAATAAAACCCAAAATTTTAAGGCAGGTTATAAAGGACTCAACCGCCCAGATGGTAAAAGAGCTGATGGTAGCAGCAGTTGATGATGGTGAGGCAAAATTTGCTAAGCCTGCGGGTTTTAAGATTGCCGGTAAAACAGGTACTGCTCAGATTCCGGTTGCCGGACACTATGATCCGAATAAAACTATAGCATCATTTGTGGGTTTTGCTCCGGCAGATGATCCAAAATTTATTATGCTGGTGCGCTACGATCAGCCATCTTCCTCACCATATGGCTCCGAGACTGCAGCTCCCACTTTTTTTGAAATAGCTAAAGAACTGTTTAACTACTATAAAATCGCTCCCAGCGAGTAATACTGATATAATTACCCCCGTGAACATAATAAAAAATACCTTAAGACAAGTATTGTCTCAAGAGTTAATTAATTTTTTTTATCATCTCCCAAAGGCCATTTTGGCCAATTTGTTTTATGGCTCCCCTAGCAGGGGACTTACAGTTATTGGGGTAACAGGGACTGATGGGAAAACTACCACTACCAATATGATTTATCAGATCCTAAAATCAGCAGGCAAAAAAGTTTCCATGGTTTCTACTATAAATGCATATGTTGGTGGAAAATCTTATGATACTGGTTTTCATGTTACCTCTCCTGATCCATTTATGGTGCAAAAGTTTGCTAAAGAGGCATTGGATAATGGAGATCAATATCTGGTGTTGGAAGTAACATCACATGCTCTAGATCAGTATAGATTTTGGGGAATAAAATTTGAAGTTGGAGTCATTACAAATATTACCCATGAACATTTAGATTATCATAAAACTTTTGAAAATTATTTACAAACTAAATTAAGTCTTTTAAAAAATATTAATTATGCAGTAATTAATGAAAATTTAAACAGATTGCCACGCTTCGCTCGCAATGACGACGGTAAAAGAATGGTTACATTTGGATTAAATAAAGGAGATTTTAATCAAAAAGATGTTAAATTAAAACTAAATTTACCTGGGAACTATAACATTGAGAATGCTCTGGCTGCACTGTCTGTAGCCTTTGCACTAAATATAGACAAAAATATTGCCCGAGTTGCTTTAGAAAAATTTAGTAATTTAAAAGGAAGAATGGAGGTAGTTAAAAATAATAAGGGAATAAAAATAGTTATTGATTTTGCACATACCCCTAATGGATTAGAGCAGGCATTAAATACCCTAAAGGCTCAGACAAAAGGCAGATTAATTTCTTTAATCGGGGCAGAAGGTTTTAGAGATATAGGGAAAAGATCAATGATGGGTGAAATTGCCCAAAGGTTATCTAATATTGTTATTGTGACAGCTGTTGACCCGCGCGGGCAGATGGAAACTATTAATAGTCAGATTACTGAGGGAGCAAGTAAAGCTGAGGCAAAAGAGGGGATAAATTTTTTTATAATCGAAGATAGACAAAAGGCCATAGATTTTGCTATTAATAGTTTAGCCAAAAAGGGAGACACTGTTGGAATTTTTGGAAAAGGACATGAAACAGCGATGAATCTGGATGGAAAAGGGGAAATCCCCTGGTCTGATTTTGAAGCAGTTAATAGGGCTCTACGAGTAAAACATTAAATGGATACTAAGTACAAACTTATAATAGATTCTTTTGGGCGCGACAGATTTAAATTTGACGAACCCTTAAAGGATTATACTGCTTTGGAAATTGGTGGACCGGCTAAATTATTTTTTATTGCCTTTACTACTTTGGAGATTATCAAAATAGTAAGTATGTGCAGACAACTTAAGTTACCTTATTTTCTTTTCGGTACCGGCTCGAAAATGATAATCTCTGAACGAGGTTTTGACGGGTTGGTGATTAAAAATCGAACTAAAAATATCCAAACTGTTTCTGTCAAGGGAAAGGCTACAAGGTTTGGCATAGGAGTTGATGAGGCCTTAATTGAGATTGAATCTGGAGTGAGTATGACTAAATTTATTGAATTTTTGAATTCTCAAGGTTTATCGACCAAGGAATTTATCGGTATGCCGGGAAGTATTGGGGGGAATCTTTTTTTATCCAAATCTTTGCAAAATCGTGTTAAAAGTATTAAAGTATATAATCTTGTATCAGAAATAGAAGAAATTTCCGCTGAAAATTTAAGTCCTAAAAGACATATAATTTTATCAGCGGTGTTTAGAATTAAAGCAAAAACTTAATATGAAATATATTATTAATGGGGGAAAAAGATTACAGGGATCAATTGTAGTTTCCGGCAATAAAAATTCGGTTTTTCCATGTGTGGCGGCAGCTCTTTTAACAAAAGAGGAAGTAATTTTAGAAAACGTTTCGGATTTAAAAGATACGGAAGTTTTACTACAAATTCTCAAAAAATTAGGCGTTACAATAGAAAGAAATCAATCAACCCTTAAAATTTTGGCAAATAATATCAACCACTTTACATTATCGGCAGAGCTGATGACCAAACTTCGCGGATCGATTGTTTTGGTGGGTAGCATATTGTCTCGAGTTGGAAAAGTGATTTTTTACCATCCGGGAGGAGATATCATTGGAATAAGGAGCATAGAAACTCATCTGCAGGGACTTAAAGCAATGGGTGCAAATATTAAAAGAAATAACTTAAAATATTCAATTAATTTTGAAAAGGATTTAAAGGATAAAAAATTTGATATTTTCTTAGGAGAGGCATCTGTTACGGCAACTGAAAATCTAATTTTGGCATCGGTTTTGGGAAACAATTCAGTTATTCTTAGGAATTGCGCCAAAGAGCCTCATGTTTTGGATCTTTGCAGAATGCTGTCCCAAATGGGTGCAAAAATAGAAGGGATTGGGACAGATACCTTAATTATTACGGGAGTAGAGAAGTTAAAGGGCACGAAATATATTATTGGAGCAGATTATATTGAAATAGGTACTTATATTGTGGCTGCAGCAATTACGGGAGGTGAGATCAGAATTGATAGAATAGATGATACTGATTTGAATCCGATACTTATCCCCCTAAAAAGTTTTGGCATCAGAATAGAAAACAACAAAAACAGTATTATAGCTACTGCAATAAAACTTAAATCAATTCCGAAGCTTGTAACCAATATCTGGCCGGGTTTTCCCACAGATTTGATGAGCGTTGCTATAGTTTTAGCATCGCAGTCGAAAGGAATGACGCTTTGTCACGATTGGATGTATGAGGGAAGAATGTTTTTTATAGATAAGCTAATCACAATGGGTGCCAAAATTATTTTAGCTGATCCCCACAGAGTTTTGGTGTATGGGCCAAACAAGCTGCGGGGGAGGGTTATGGAAACTCCGGATATTAGAGCAGGCATGGCCTTGGTATTGGCTGCTTTGGCGGGAAGAGGAAGAAGCATAATTAATCAGGCAGAATTGATTGAGCGCGGATATGAGGATGTTGTTGAGAAACTAAAGAGCTTAGGTGCAGATATTAAGAGAGTTGAGGTATAATTGTTCCCGTGGATATCACAGCTCATCCTATATGGGATCAGATCACTCCCTATAAAACCAGAATCCCCATATACAAAAAACCAATTCATCTTTTGAGGATGTATTTGGCCAAACAATATGCAAAATTGTATCCCAAAGATTTATTTATAGGTGTCACAGGTTCTGTTGGAAAGACCACTTGTGTTCAAGCAGCTGTAGCTGTTTTATCTCAAAAGTATAAAACACTGTCTACCAAACCTAATCTTGACCCGCTCTTAAATATTCCGGCAACCCTTTTGAAAATAAACCCCACGGTTAAGAAAGTGATTCTGGAAATGGGAATTGAATATAAAGGTGAGATGGATTTCTATCTTTCATTAATAAAACCTAAAACTGTAATTTTTACCAGGATTGCTTATGCACACTCGGAATTTTTAGGCAGCCTAAATGAAATATTACAGGAAAAAGGCAAACTAATTGAGAGTATAGAGGAAGACGGAGTGGCTATATTAAACTTTGATGATGCAAATTGTAAAAAACTGGCTGCAAGATGCAAAGGATCAATAGTATATTATGGTATGGATCCAAATAATTGTACTGTTTGGGCAGGAAACATCAGGATAGAAAATTTTCAAACAATTTTTGAATTAAACTTAGGGGTAGAGAGAGTTAGAGTGAATTATAAGCTATTGGGAATACATCAGGTTTATCCGGCTTTAGCAGCAAGTGCTTTAGGTGTAGTTTGCAATATCCCTTTAACTAAAATTAAGCTGGCTCTTGAGAGTATTGAACCTCAAGAACACAGGATGCAGGTTTTGCAGGGCCCCAACGGCTCAATTATTTTGGATGATACTTATAATTCCTCTCCGGCTGCAGTGGAAGCTGCCATAGATACTTTGCTTGCGATTCCTGCAAGGAGAAGGATAATAGTTTTAGGTGAAATGCGGGAGTTAGGTAAATATTCCGACAGTTTACACAGACAGATTGGCCAAAGGATCTATAAGGAAAAACTTGATTTTGTTTTTTTAGGTACAGGGGAAGCACAAATTATAGCTGATGAGTTAAAAAGCTTGGGGTTTTGGGAAGAAAGGCTGGATGCAAATTTGTCACCCGGTCAACTTGTCTCTAAACTGTTGAAGACTTTAGGTCAGGGTGATGTTTGTCTTATTAAAGGGTCGCGAGCTGTCAGGTTGGATGAAGTAGTAAAGCGCATAAGCAAAAAAACATGACACAACTCTTGGGGTTAGTTTTATTATCATTTATTACAACCAGTATATTCATGGTGCCTTTTATTGATTTGCTTTTTTATCTGAAGCGCCGGTTTGAGAGAAACATTAAAGAATTAAAAAAATCCGAGACTCCTATTCATGATCAATTAATGAAAGCGGATGAGAATATTCCTTCAGGAGCAGGTATATTGCTGATTTTGATCTTGATAAGTTTAAGCATGGGGTATGCTCTTTTTAACCCTGGAGCAGATAAGGTTAGTTTAAAGATTTTGCTTTTTACCCTTGCTTCCTTCGGATTACTGGGAATTATTGATGATATTAAATTAATTGTAACAAGAAGGAAAGGGAAATTTTTAGGATTAGGAAGAAAAAAAATGCTGCTTATTCAGATAATCTTAGGTCTTTCTATTGCATCAATGCTTTACTTTATGGGGGGGTTTAACAACCTTTATATTTCCGGCTTAGGCAATTTTATTATTAATGGATGGTATATACCGCTTGCGGCTTTTGTGATTGTGTCTTTTGCCAATGCGTATAATATTTCTGATGGGCTGGATGGTCTTTCGGCAGGATTGCTGCTTATTTGTTTATTCGCTTTTTTGGCTCTTACTGCTTCGGGTTTGGATTTAACTTTGGCTTCGTTTATTGGGATTTGGATTGGGTTGCTTTTTTCGTATCTTTATTTTAATGTTTGGCCAGCAAGAATTTTTTTGGGTGACGGAGGAGCTTTTGCATTTGGAGCGACTCTTGCGGTGGTGGGGCTTTTGACCGGGAAAATTTTGGCCCTTGCAATAATAGGAGGTATGTTTGTAATTATTGTCAGCTCTTCGCTTTTACAAATTATTTCCAAAAAAATCCTGGGAAAAAAATTATTGCCGGTTTCGCCTGTACATATGTATTTTAAATATATTGGTTGGGAAGAGGCAAAAATTGTCACCAGGTTTTGGTTGGTCCAGGGGATGTTTGCTATTTTGGGTCTTTGGATTGCTTTACTCTCACGATGACTTTTAAAAAAGCTAATCTTCAATCTCAAAAGCAACAAGTAGACTTACCCCTTTTTATAACTATTGGGTTTTTGTTAAGTTTTGGGTTATTGATGGTCTATGATGCTTCCGTAGTTCAGGGTTTAAAAGATTTTAAGGATGGCTATTACTATATCAGGCAACAGCTAATTTGGGCAGTAATCGGAATAATTTCTATGATTTTTTTTGCAAATTTCGATTACAAAAAATTTAAAATATTTTCTTTGCCGCTAATGCTACTCTCAATACTGATGCTTCTTGCAGTTTTTATACCCGGCTTGGGAGTTTCCGGCGGAGGAGCGCATCGCTGGTTAAAAATCGGGCCAATTACGCTGCAGCCGGCTGAAATTATTAAACTTACGGGAGTGATTTTTTTAGCTGCCATGTTTGAGAAAAAGGTGAAGGTGTTGCCCTTTATAATTTTTATTACAACGGTTACGGTTATTACTGCTATATTGCAAAAGGATTTGGGTTCAACCATTGTTTTTGTTATCACAGCCGCATTTATATATTTTGTTTCAGGAGGAGCAATCTGGCATTTTATGTTAGCCTTACCGGTGGGAGTGTTAGCCCTTTTGGTATTAATATTTACCTCAGGATATAGGAGCAAACGAATGCTTGCTTTCTTAGATCCCTTTTCAGATCCTCAGGGATTTACATACCATATTTCTCAGGTTTTGATAGCTTTAGGCTCAGGGGGCTTATTTGGTTTAGGGTTGGGCCATTCCAGACAAAAGTTTGAATATATACCTGAAGTTTCAACTGATTCAATTTTCGGAATTATTGGGGAAGAACTCGGGTTTGTGGGAACTGTTTTAGTAATAATGTTATTCGCAACAGTGCTATTTAGGGGGTTTAAGATCGCGGAGAATTGCCAGGATAATTTTGGCAGAATACTTGTCTTAGGTTTAACTTCATGGTTAGGGATTCAAGTAATCATCAATCTCTCATCCATGACAGCACTGCTGCCATTAACAGGGGTACCGCTTCCTTTTATTTCTTACGGCGGTTCAGCTTTAGTTGTTAACATGACTGCAATAGGAATACTTCTGAATATCTCCAGGCAAAAGGGTTAAAGCGAAATGATTTTAGTATTCTTCTAATATTTTGTTTTGTATTACAGAAAAATCATCCTTTTCTTCTACAAAAGTTTTATATGTAAATTTAGAGTTGGTTTTGGAAAAATAACTTAATACATCTGCTGGGTGAATCCATTCAGTTTTTCTTTTACCTAAGTATTCAGGATATGAAGATGGTTGTTCGTAGCCTTGCAAGGCCAGGCCTTGCGTGTGTAAATGAATTAGGGCTTGCTTGTGGATATACTTTGATAAGTAAATGAATTGTTCTTTATGATCTACAGAAACTGCTTTATAGACTCCTTGATATAAAGATCCCACTCTTTTATATTTCCTATTAAAATACATAGTATATCTAGTACATAATGAATTCATAAACCGGTCAATAGATAAAGCGCTTTTTTGTTTGATAAAAAAATGAAAATGGTTTGACATCAGACAATAAGCAACTAGAGTTATCTCACTGTAGAAGTTATTTAAACGAAGCAGTTTAAGAATTTTATCCTTTTCTTGATATGAAGTGTTGGGGTCAGACAGTTTATCTAATAGACCTTTTTCGTCTTTGGGCATTAAGTAATTTTTAAGGTAGGAAAGAAAGACTGCATAATCTTGTTGATCCTGGAAAATTATCCTTTTTTCAACACCACGGTTATAGATGTGATAATAGCCATCTTCTAAATATAGCTTAATTCTATTTTTTGCAGGCATTATTCCTAATGTACACCAAGTTCACCCAGCCTTGCAAGGCCTGGCCTTGCGTGCTTGGCGTACATGCAGTTGATGAGTATAGGATAATGACGTATCATTATGCTGATGAAAATACTAATAACCGGGGCGCATTTTACCCCGGCAGTTGCCGTTATCGAAGAGCTTAAAAAATTCAAGGATTTGGAAATTGTATATGTTGGAAGAAAAACTACACTTGAGGGTGATAAATCTCCATCTCAAGAATCAAAAGTTTTACCTGCCATGGGAATAAAATTTATCCCTATTATCATGGGACGATTACAACGGACCTTTACTTTCTATACTATTCCCTCTCTTTTAAAAATTCCCATAGGCTTTATACAAGCTTTATATATAATTTTATCTCAAAAACCTGATGTGATTCTATCTTTTGGGGGGTATGTGGCTGTACCGGTGGTAATTGCCGGATGGCTATTTTCTATCCCCATCATAGTTCATGAACAAACTTTAGTTTCCGGGCTGGCTAATAAAATAAGCTCTGTATTTGCCGATAAAATTGCCATTTCTTTTGAAAGGACTTTAAAAGAAAAAGAGGTTTTAACTGGTAATCCAATAAGAAAAGAAATTTTGGGTGTAAAATTATCACATTTTCGAAGGGAGAAACCTTTGATTTTAATTACAGGTGGCAATCAGGGATCCCATATTATTAATTTGGCAGTAGAACAGTCTTTGGATAAATTAACTAAGATAGCTTCTATAATTCATGTAACCGGGGATAATAAATATAATGATTTTGAGAGGCTGGAAAAATTACAAGATGAACATTATCTGGTTAAGAAATGGATAGGAGAGGAGTGGGGAAGTGTTTTATCAAAAGCGGATCTGGTTATTTCTCGGGCGGGAATAAACACTTTAACTGAGCTAGCTTATCTGGGAAAGCCAGCACTTGTTATCCCCATCCCCTATCTTTATCAAGATGAACAAATGAAAAATGCTAAATACTTTGAAAACTTTGGTCTTGTTCATGTGCTACCTCAATCAAAACTTTTTAGTGAAAGCCTGTTAGAAAATATAAAAATCATGCTAAAAAATTTGGATAGGATAAAACTAAAAGCTAAAGAGGCCAAAAAAGTTATTATTCCTGATGCTGCCAAAAGACTATCTTTGGAAACAATTCTTTTGGTAAAAAATAAATGAACAAAGTTTTCTTAACAGGAGTTAGTTTACTACTTATTTTAATAATTTTTTTTCTACGTTCTGATTTTTTTACTATTAAAAAAATTGATGTTAAAAAAGAGCAAATATCTTGCGCAAGTGATAACGACTTAAAAGATTCCTCAAGACTTTTGGGACAAAATTTTTTTCTGTTAAATACCCAAAAAACAGTAAAGATTCTTAAAGAAAAATTTATTTGTATTAATAACGTGATTTTGTCGCGCTCGTTTCCGGATAAAATAAAGATAGATGTAATAGGCAGAATAGCTGTTGCGATACTTATTCCACTAAATAGCAGCGAGGCGACTCTATCCTCTATAGAAGAATTCATCGCTACCCCTAGCGCCGATGAATCACAAAAGTTCTTGCACTTAGATAATGAAGGAGTTATTTTTCCTCAAGGAGAAGAGAATCCCTCCATAAAAATATACTACTTTGGGCAGAATCTAATCTTTAAAGATGCTCTGGTTATTTTAGAAAAGCTAAAAACATTCGGATTAGATGTAAAAGAAATTAAAATTCTGGAAAATTTTTTGTTAATTAATCCCGGCAGCGGACTAAAAATAATTTTCCAAATGGGTGATAAAATTAATATTCAACTTGCATCTTTACAATTAATCCTGGAGCAGGCTAAAATAGACGGTAAGAGCTTGGAGTTTATCGATTTAAGATTTGATAAGCCCATTGTTAAATTTGCCCCCGGGAAAAAGTAGTTATGGCTAAAGATAAAGTTATTTGCGGAATAGATGTTGGTTCATCTAAAATTGCAACCCTTATTGCATCAGTTGATGAGCACGGCAAAATTAATCTAATTGGTGTTTCGTCAACCATTTCTAAAGGAGTAAGAAAAAATCAGGTGGTAGATATTGATGAAGCGGTTTCGGCCATAACCGAATCTGTTGAAGCATCGGAGAGGATGGCCGGTTATTCAATTTCCCAATCATTTGTTTCATTAGGCGGGCCTCAAGTCGAAAGCGTCAATCAACATGCGGTAGTGGCAGTGTCCGAACCTGAGGGTGAAATTAGAGAAAGTGATATTCAAAGAGTTAATGATGCAGCCCGGGCAATTCCCCTGCCTTCCTCAAGAGAAATTCTACATGTAATTCCGCGAACTTTTACAGTAGATGGTCAGGAAGGCATCAAAGACCCGATTGGAATGACAGGGATTAGATTGGAGACAGAAACTCATATTATCACAGGATCCACAACATCCATGAGGAATCTTGTTAAGTGTGTTTCTGAAGTAGGTATAGATGTTACCGAGTTAGTTTTTTCCGGAATTGCCGCATCAATTGCCATACTCACCGATACAGAAAAAGAGTTGGGGGTAGTATTGGTTGATATCGGAGGAGAAACAACAGATGTGGTTATTTTCATAGACGGGTCAGTTGCTTACTCTGCTGTTGTGCCGGTTGGAGCAAGACATATTACTTCTGATATGGCTGTAGGATTGAGGATTTCTTTGGAATCGGCGGAAAAAATTAAATTACATTTAGGTAAACTTCAAAAAACTCCGGCTCTTTCTGAAGAGGAGAAGGAAGAACTTGCCAAAACTTCATCTAACAAAAGATCAAAAGAGGAAGAGGTATTAGATGTTAAGGCTTTGGGGATAGAAGAAGATGTACAAAAGATTTCCAGAAAAGCCGTTGTTGATGGAATTATAAGACCAAGATTACAGGAGATATTTAAATTTGTTGGTAAGGAGCTAAAAAAAAGCGGGTTTGGTACCCAAATACCCTCAGGCTTGGTAATTTGTGGAGGCGGTGCTCAAACGATTGGAGTTTTAGAGCAGGCCAAATATGTGCTGGGATTTCCGGCAAGGATTGGTCAAATAGAGGGCCTTTCGGGATTGGTGGAAGAGTTAGATTCACCGGCATTTGCCTCGGCAGCAGGCTTAATTCTATATGGAGCGACTCAGGGATCAAAAGGAGAAATACGAATTCCGGTTCTTTCCGCCAGTTTACCGATTAAAGGGATGATTCAAAAGGTAATATCACTTGTGAAATCATTTCTGCCGTAAGCGTTTTTAGTGCTTGATATTAATAAAAAGAATTGCTATATTCTGCCCAGAAGTAAATTTATGCTTATAACCGATAGGTTACAACTATGTTGATAAACAAGTTTGAAAGCATCGCTACGAAAACTTCGTTTTCAAGCTTAAATTTTACAGGAGGTAAAATTTATGCTTATTAAACCGGACGTACAAAGATTTGCAAAAATAAAGGTAGTGGGTTTGGGTGGCGGTGGTTCAAACTCGCTAAATTCAATGATTTCCCTACAACAAATACAGGGTGTGGAATTTGTAGCTGTTAATACTGACGCTCAAGCGTTAATGAATAATCAATCCCCCACCAAAGTGCAGATTGGCGAGACTTTAACAAAAGGTTTGGGATCGGGAGGAGATCCGGAAGTAGGAAAACAGGCTGCAGAAGAATCCACACAAAAACTACAAGATGTACTGCAAGATGCTGATATGGTTTTCTTAACAGCGGGAATGGGAGGAGGAACAGGTACAGGATCTATACCAGTAGTTGCACAAATTGCCAAAAGCGTTGGTGCTTTGACTGTTGCAGTAGTCACCAAACCCTTTAATTTTGAAGGAACCAGACGTATGGTAGTGGCAGAAGACGGAATTGAAAAACTAAAAGATAAATTAGATGCTTTAATTGTAATTCCCAATCAAAGACTTCTGGAGACGGTTGAAAAAAATATGTCTTTGCAGGAAGCATTCAAGCTGGCAGATTCAGTTTTGGGACAGGGGGTTCAGGGTATTTCTGATCTGATAACTATGCCCGGACTCATTAATGTTGATTTTGCGGATGTTAAAACCATCATGTCCTCAGCTGGTTCTGCTTTAATGGGAATAGGAGTTGCCGGTGGAGAAAATAGAGCAGCTGCAGCAGCCAGAATGGCTATCGCCTCTCCCCTGTTGGAAGTTTCAATTGAAGGTGCCAAAGGAGTGCTATTTAATATAGTGGGAGGAGCAGATCTTTCTATGTCTGAGGTTAACGAGGCTGCACAAATTATAGCTCAAGCTGCAGATCCTGATGCCAACATCATCTTTGGAGCAACTATTAAAGAAGATCAGCTGGATCAGATTAAAATTTCAGTTATAGCCACTGGTTTTGACGAAACAAGAAGAAGGTTAAGAGAGTATATTGGAACAGGTATTGGCTCTGCCTCATTGGGAGCGCAGCCGGTGAGTTGGTCAGATGCCAGGCAAGATGAGGAACTACAACCGACAGAGTCAGTTTCAGAGTCAGAACAAACTCCACAAGAAACAGAGTCTCGCGAAGAAGATGAAGACTTAGAAATTCCCGCATTTTTAAGGTCAAACAGGTAATTTGCTTTTTCCCAGAGTTTAATATATAATTATAGGGTAATATTTATGGCTAATGAAAGACCAGCAGAATCAAGATGGCTATACAATCAACCGACTAACGGTGTGGTTGAAAATTGGTATAGAAGAAATGAAGAGAGAATAAGAGCTGGATGGATTGACCCTAAAATTTTAGATGGAGCTTTTATTTTAGCAAGCACTGCAGAAGAGATGGATGGAACTTCAAATTTCAGATATTCCAAAGATCAAATTGTTACTACTAAGACCGGTCCGGAAAAACCAGCCAGAGGTTCAGAACTTTGGGATAGATGGCAAGCTTATGAAGATAAGATGAAAGAAAGTGGTGAGCGGGATGGTCAAAAATTTAGTGTCCACAGCTTTACGCCATTTTTAACTGATAGAGAACTCAGGATCGAGATGTCTGATTATAGCTGGTTTAGAATGCAATCATTAAATAATGAAGTAGGTAGAGGATTACCTGAATCCTTAAGAGACGGCATATTACCTACACGAAGAAAAGAAGGATACATTTTTGAAGGAGATTCTCCTAATAATGCTTGTATTCAAGGGATATTAATAACCAGAGATAATCATATAATTTTAACCACAAGAGCATTACAAGCAGATTACTATCAGGGAACTGTTTCTCCCTCTTTTGAAGAACAAATGGATAGAGCAAAAGATGCTGATCCGATAGCAACATTTCTTAGAGCAGTATCATATTCGCCAAAACTAAAGCTTAGAGGAGAAGAATTAAGATTAACAGTGCAGGAAGATAAAGTGAGATTAATTTCTATTGTTCAGGAACCTGCATTTAATGCAGTTGGATTTGTAGTAATCGGTCAATGCGAAGAAGAGGCTGCGGAGATTGATGAAACCAGACTTGGTGTTGATAGAGCCGAGTTTGACCCTTCAAAACCTATCTGGACTCTTCCGCTAAAAGATCCAACACAGCTGATTAATGATTGTTTTGATTTAAGGTATAGGTGGCATGGGGTGGGAAGGCATAGAGCTTTTGAGGCAGTGGCTTCTGTTTTAGGTTATGATGAAGCAGCTGATCGTTTCTATAGAACTTACCAGTTGTCTTATATTTAGTTCTCTTACCCTTGCCTTTTACAGACACAAACTCTAAAATTACCTCATGGCTAAGTTTAAAAGTGTTTCATCACAAGTGGATTTTCCGGCAATGGAAAGGGAGTTGCTGGATTTTTGGTACAAACAGGGGATAGTAGAAAAATATTTAAGAAAAAATAAAAAATCAGATCAGAAATTTTCATTTCTGGACGGGCCAATTACTGCTAATAATCCGATGGGGGTTCATCACGCTTGGGGAAGAACGTATAAGGATTTATGGCAAAGATTTTTTAATATGCGCGGATTACGGCAAAGATTTCAAAATGGATTTGATGAACAAGGGCTTTGGGTAGAAGTTGAAGTTGAAAAAGAATTAGAGCTTCATAGTAAAAAAGATATAGAAAACTTAATCCCAAATGATAAATTTAAGAGTTTGGAGAAATTCATTAATTTATGCAAAGAAAGGGTCAAAAAGTATTCAACCATTCAAACAGAACAATCAAAAAGACTGGGATATTTCATGGATTGGGATAATTCATATCACACCTCCAGCGATGAAAACAATTATGCCATCTGGAATTTTTTGAAAGTTGTCTCAGACAAGGGCTGGCTTTATAAAGGACATGACAGCGTCCCCTGGTGTCCCAGATGTGGGACAGCAATTTCCCAGCATGAGATTTTAACTGAGGATTATAAAGAAATTGTGCATGAATCAGTTTATTTTAAGCTTCCTATCAGAGGTCGTGAAAATGAATATTTAGTTGTCTGGACAACAACACCCTGGACAATTCCGGCAAATGTGGCAGTGGCAATTGATCTTAAAAAAGAATATTTAAAAATTAAACAAGGCGATGAATTTATATATTTAATGGAGGATAGAGCCAAGGCTTTAGGGTATGAGGGGCAAAAAGTAGCAGGAAAAGAATTAGTAGGTTTAGAGTATGACGCACCTTTTGATCATTTGCCCAGAGTATCAGAGGCTTTGGGTGAATATGTCCACAGAGTGGTAGAAACTGATAATTTGATTTTGCCCATAACTACGGAGGAGGGAACTGGTTTAGTACATGTATCAACTGGTGCAGGACCAGAAGACTTTAAATTAGGTAAAAAATTAGGACTTCCCGTAATAGAGCTCATTGATGAGGAAGCAAATTACATGGACAAAATGGAGGATTTCTCCGGGAAAAATGCCAAAAAACATCCTGAGTTAATAATAGATTTTCTAAAAAGTAAGGATGGCGGAAGATTTTTGTTTAAGACTGAGAGAATAAAACACAGATATCCAAATTGTTGGAGATGTAAATCAGAGTTAGTTTGGAGAGTGGTTGATGAATGGTACATAGCAATGGATCGTGATGATTCTTCAGGTAAAACCTTTAGAGAACAGATGGTAGAGGTTGTTAAGAATATAAATTGGATACCAAAGTGGGGACTAGACAGAGAGTTAGATTGGCTTAAAAATATGCATGATTGGTTAATATCTAAAAAAAGATATTGGGGTCTATCTTTACCTGTTTGGGAATGTAATAAATGTGGAAACTTTGAGGTCATAGGAAGTAAAGAAGAGCTTAAGGAAAAATCAGTAGAGGGGTGGAACAAGTTTGAAGGAAATACTCCACATCGGCCTTGGGTAGATCAGGTCAAGATAAAATGTTCAAAGTGCGAAGAGATTATTTCCAGAATTCCTGATGTAGGAAATCCCTGGTTGGATGCCGGAATTGTGCCTTTTTCAACTTTACCTGATGATTGGAGACCAGCTGATTTTGTCACTGAGAGTTTTCCCGGACAATTTAAAAATTGGTTCTACTCACTGATTGCCATGAGTACTGTGTTGTTAAGTAAAGAACCATTTAAGAATATTCTGGGTTTTGCTTCTTTACTAGACGAGAAAGGGGAGGCAATGCACAAATCCAAAGGTAATTCCATTGAATTCAATGAAGCAGCAGATCAGATTGGTGCGGATGTAATGAGGTGGATGTATGTTACTCAAAACCCGGAGTCTAATTTACTTTTTGGATATACCTCAGCCGGAGAGGTTAAAAGAAGGTTCTATTTGATTTTGTGGAACACCTATAAATTCTTTGTCGACTATGCCATTTTTTCAAATTGGGAAATAAGGGGAATTGGGGATATAAGGGAGATGGGGGTTTTAGATCGTTGGATTTTGATAAGATTGAATGAAGTTACTTTACTGGTAAATGACAGACTGGAAAAATATGATGCATCAACAGCTTCAAGAATGATTGAGGATTTTGTGGTAAATGATTTTTCAACCTGGTTTATCCGAAGATCAAGAAACAGGGTTAATTCTGAGGCGGATAATTTAGATAAAAATACTGCTCTTTCTGTGATGTATGGAGTTTTGGTTACTTTAGCAAAGATTGCCTCCCCTTTTATACCCTTTATGACAGAGGAAATATTTAAAAACTTGACTGGAGAAGAATCCGTGCATCTTCAGGATTTTCCTGAGGGAGATAGGAGACTATTAGATGAAAAATTAATAAGGGACATGAGGATAATTAGGGAGATAGCAGAAAAAGGCCATGCTAAAAGAAAAGAAGCTAACATAAAATTAAGACAGCCATTATCGAAAGTAGTGTACAAATTATCTAAGCAATTACACTCTGAATTAGAGAAAATATTAGCAGAAGAGTTAAATGTAAAGCAAGTTGAGTACCAAAAGTCCTCAACCAGCGAGATTAAGGTAGAATTGGATACAGAAATTACTCCAGAGCTAAAGGAAGAGGGTGAAGCAAGGGATTTAATGAGACAAATACAGCAGCTAAGAAAAGAGCAAAATCTGACACTGGCTGATAAAACAAAGATTATTCTTCCTTCATGGCCAGAGGCTTTTGAAGGTCAGATTTTAGCCGGAACTGCATCTGTTTCTATTACGAAAGGGGATAAGCTGAAGATATTTAAGGTTTAAGATGAGATTTCTTAACGCAGTTAATTGGCCAATTACCCTATGCAGTTTCTTGCTTATATCAGTGGGTATACTGGTGATTTATTCTTCTTCCATGGAATTGGCGTTTCAGCAATTTTTATATGCCATAACAGGTATTATTATTTTTCTTGTGATTTCTCAGTTTGAGCCTTCATCTATTAGAAATTTAATTAACCCAATTTTTGTATTTATACTATTTCTCCTTGTGTTAGTTTTATTTTTGGACATTGAGACACGAGGTTCGGTCCGCTGGATTCCTCTTGGTGCATTTAATATTCAACCCTCTGAGTTTGCAAAACCTGCTTTAATACTTTTTCTTGCGAAATTTTGGTCAACAAATATCCCCAGTTGGATAAATATTTTTAAAAGCTTGTTTTGGTCTGCCCCTTTTATACTGCTGATTTTTAGACAGCCGGATTTAGGATCAGCGCTTACTATAATTGCCATCTGGATGGGAATATTAATCTCAACACGAGTTTCTATTAAGAAGCTGGTAATTCTTGCACTGATTGTAATTTGTACAATTCCCGTAAGCTGGTTGTTTTTACATGACTATCAAAAACAGAGAATCTTAAGTTTTTTATCTCCACAGAGTGATCCTTTAGGAGCAGGTTATAATTTAATACAATCCACAATTGCTGTAGGGTCGGGAGAAATTTTTGGAAGAGGTTTAGGGAGAGGTACTCAATCCCGGCTACAATTTTTACCGGAATTTAGGACAGACTTTATTTTCGCCTCAATTGGAGAAGAAATGGGATTTTTAGGGACAGCTTTGATTCTATCAATATATTTATTTCTACTAACATATTGTTTGAAAGTCTCTTATCAAACCCATAATTCATTTAGTTTTTTGATAGTAATTGGTGTTACTTCGATGCTTTTGTTTCAAACGGTTGTTAATATCGGAATGAACATAGGACTTATGCCCATAACAGGTATTACCTTGCCGCTAATTTCATATGGTGGAAGCTCGTTGATTGCCACTTATTTTTCATTAGGCATGGTTGCTGCGGTAGCAAGATTTAGAAAAGTTGACCGTGAAGGATTGACATGATAAAATTCACTCCATGTTAAAATACGCAATTGTTGAAATTTCAGGGAAACAATATAAATTTATTCCCAGTCAAGAGATGGAAATAGATTTTCAAGGTGAGTCGGATAAGGATATAGAAGCTAATGTATTATTCTTAGTTATGGACGGAAAGGTAAAAATTGGCAAGCCTTATCTTAAGGAAAAGTTGACCTTGAAACGTCTTGAGAATATCAAGGGTAAGAAAATTCGGGTTTCTAAATTTCACGCTAAATCAAACGACAGAAGAGTGGTAGGCATCAGACCAAAGCTGACAAAAGTTGTTTTATCTGTGTAAAAAAGCTTCTTAACCCTGAATGAAATTGAAGGGTTGATTTTAGTTTTCACAAGCATTAGAATTATCAAACTATATGGCACATAAAGCAGGTGGAGGAAGTACCAGAAAAAACAGAGATTCTATCTCAAAGCGCTTGGGGGTAAAAATTTATGGTGGTCAAAAAATTAAACCCGGCAATATTATAGTCCGACAAAAGGGAAATAAATTTTATTCCGGAGCCGGAACTAAGCAGGGTAATGACTACACAATTTTTGCAATTGCTGCCGGGAAGGTAGAATTTAAAAAGAAACTAAATAAGACTTTTATTACAGTTTTATAAGATATCATGGATCAAGAACAAATTTACGAACTGGAAATTGACCTTCTGCAACCGAATCCGCTGCAGCCGAGAGGATTGATTGCCCCTGAATCTTTATCGGAGTTGGCTGAATCAATTAGGACTCATGGAGTTTTAGAACCATTGGTTGTAGCTAAAACCCCTGCCGGATATCAAATTATCGCAGGCGAGAGAAGATGGAGAGCGTCTAAACTGATAGGAATAGTAAAAGTACCGGTTATTATCCGCGAAACCTCCCCTCAGGGAATGTTAGAGATGGCAATTGTGGAAAATGTTCAAAGAATTGATCTTAATCCACTGGAGCGGGCTCAGGCATATAGGAGGCTGATGGATGAGTTTGGTTTGACTAATTCTGAGATCTCAGAAAGAGTTTCAAAATCTCCCTCTTATATTTCTAACACCATCAGGCTTCTGACACTGCCGGATGCTCTAAAAGATGCCTTAATGTCTACAGCAACAACCGAAGGTCATGCCAGAGCGCTGTCAGCATTGGAAGATCCTCACTTAATAATTACCGTATATAAAGAAGTGCTTAAAAGAAATTTATCAGTCAGAGGTACAGAGGAGTTGGTCAGGCGTTTTAGAGCAAATACCGGCATTGGGCCCAAAAAAAGTGCGGTTACCGAATCAATGCATATTATGTCTAAGGAACTTGACCAAATTCAAAAAGATTTAAGTGATGTTTTATCTCAAAGAGCGGAAAAAACTCTTGTTAAATGTTCCCAGACAGGTAAGAGGGCAAAACTGGAATTATCAATTGATGGAGATCCTTCTAAAACCAGCCCTCTTTTGGAAGATATAAGGCAGGCGGTTGTGGGGTATTTTAACTTGAAGGGGGCATAAATTATTTGTCAGTAAGCAAGCCAAGATCCTTTGGGGGCCAGTAGCGGAAAAAAGCTCTGCCCACAATTTCCTCCCTAGTCACAGCTCCCCATTCTCTGGAATCAGATGAATGATTTCTATTATCCCCAAAAACAAAGTATTGATTCGAACCTGCTTTAATTTGCGCCCCATCTGCAAGAAAGTTGCCCGGGCGGGTGATTGTACCTGATGGTAAATAAGATTCACTTATCAACTGCCCATTTACAAAAACCAAATCATTTTCAATTTTGATGGTGTCTCCCGGGACAGCCATAATTCTTTTGATAAAATCCTGAGATTCATCTCTGGGGTTTTTTAAAACAATAATATCTCCCTTTTTAGGGTTCCCAAGCCTGTATGTTATTTTTTCTGTAATAAGATAATCTCCGTTATGAAGGATAGGCACCATAGAATTTCCCGAGACTTTGTGAAATTGGGCAATGAATAGATAGATGAGAGCAAATATGGCCCCGAAAACTACCAGAGTTTGAATAAAATCAATAATATGTGAACGTAAATTTTCAAAAAAGCTTTTGTGGGGAGCTGTAGAGTAATAATCCAAATTATCCATAAATTTATCTTTAAGCTTTGATTATCTCAAAGGATGAAGTTGTCGTGCAAGGGGTGGGATGCTAGAATAGGGACTGTCGGACTCGTGGCGCAGCGGTAGCGCGGTCCGATGTACATCGGACAGGTCGTTGGTTCAAAAAGATTTATCTAGTATGGGAATTGTATATATTCTGCAATCACTCATTAATAGCAGATATTATATTGGATCCACAATTGATCTAGATAGGAGGCTTTTTGAGCACAATTCTGGAAAATCGAGTTACACGAAATTAACAAGACCATTTAAAATAGTTTTTAGTAAACAATATGATTCAATTGAAAAAGCCAGAAGGATTGAATACAGACTAAAAAAATTAAAAAGTAAGAAAATTATTGAAAAGATAATATTTGAAGGTGATATAAAAATGGACACTTAGCTCAGTGGTAGAGCGCCTCGTTCACATCGAGGAGGCCGTAGGTCCAATCCCTACAGTGTCCACAGAAGGTGGCGATCGTGTTCCAACCGAAAGGTGGGGGATCTCATCATTCTACTAATCTTTATAAACTAGCTAACACTAGTTCATTAACGGCATCTTTTACTTCTTTGGACGGAAGAGAAGTTATAAATTTTTCTATTTCATCCAGCGTTATATTTCCAATAATTCTATTTAGTCTAGGTATAGATGTTGCTGTTGATATTCCTTTAGTATCCAATTCTCCGTCAACAATGCCACCTAATATTCCCCTCATAACGTCTTCATCATTTGGAGTATAGTTTGGATCTAGTTCTTTCCTCTGGACTAGTAGGTCATTGGGTCGTTTCAATTGTTGACCTAAATCATAGGACCCTATAATTTCTGGCATTGCTAAATATCTGTGTCTACTCAGTCTTTGTCTAAGAACTTCGGGTAATAAATCATGTACTTCACCAAAACTTATGAACATTCTAGTCTCTCTTCGTTTCTTATGTTCTTTTAAAACCCTCTCTTCTAACTGCTTTGCTACACTCATATTCCTACCCCTTAAATAATTTGCGTCACCAGCTACGGCTGATCTACCATGGTGTATTATTCCTCTTAAATCACCTGTCCTAGCAGCTTGAAATGCTGCCTTATATGCATCAATGTAAGCTTGATGTTGTCGTTCTTGCGATGCTAAAAGATTTTTTGGATAGGATTCAGCATCATATTCAAACTTTCTCACCTGTGCTAAATCATCAAGCATTGATAATTCCATCATCCAGTAATAATATTCACTGTCTGGATTATTCATCTGAGTTCTTAATTTCCTTAATTCGCTTGGATATAGTGGTCTGCCTATTGTTGAGTAGGGGTAACGAGTTTGTAGTAAAGCATCAACGTGCGAATATCCTCTTGAGATTAATGTCCTTATTCCTTTTACTTCATGCTCACCAAACTCTGCAGCCTCTTGAAAGAATATATTTGATACCTGGGGATCTTCACAAAAAAACTCCTCTGCTTCTCGTTTAATTTCTGGGATATGAACTACATCTTCTGATCCATGGTACCCAAAGTAAAAATGTACCTTTATTAAAGGTCGGTCTCTTTCCATAGAGCTAATTATGTCTATAACTAGTTTAAATTCAATTTAATTAGAAAATGGGAAAATCTGGATTCTGCAATCAAGGCCAATAACTACACTTTAAATTCATCTATGGTATATTTCTTAAAGAAGAATGGCTATTATAATTTCTGCAGATGAGATAAAAAAGGAATTAAAAGGCTACACTCCTAGCCAAGCAGAGAAATTTCATGCTGAATCTGCAAAGATGGCTGATCAAGAATTCGAAAAGGCAGTTGAAAGTACTTCCTATAAAGAGGTAATTTTAGTCTGCGGTGGATCGGCTTCTGGAAAAAGTGAGTTTTTAGCTACCCAACTAGCGAATAGAGAGAGTATAATTTTTGATGGTACTTTATCTTCGATAAAAAGAGCTGAGAGAAAACTTAAAAAAATTATTAAAGAAAATAAAAAGCCGATAATTTACGCAGTAATACCAGATAATTTGAAAAGAGCTTTCATTGCGTTCTTAAGAAGGGATAGGAAATTTAGTGATAATCATTTCTACAGAACACATTCCAGTTCAAGGAAAACACTGCTATGGATTGTCCTAAATTATCCCCAAGTGAAAATAAATATTGTGGAAAGCTTCTATACAACTTCACAGGAACTCAAATTCGCAAATTTAAGACTCGACAACAAGCAAAAATTAATCGAATATTTGAGCGGTTTGCAAATGACAGAAGATGATATAATTAAACAAACAGTATAAACGTATGAAAAAAATATTTTATAGAACAAATCAAAATGATCCTCAAGTAAGAGCATATAAAGAGGCTGTAGAGAAGGGAAAACGGGACCATCATGTCGTTTACAAAGAAGATTCATGGCGGATAATACGAGGTGGGGCAGAAAGACCTATTGAGATGTTTGGAACACAACAAGAAGCTATAGAACGAGCTAAATCTATTGCCAGAAGTCAAGGGACAGCAGTATATATACATGGAGTAGATGGAAGAATCAGAGAAAGAGAAAGTTATGAAAGAGGCCCATTTCCTCCAAGAGACACAACTCATTAAGGTTTATCACTAAGCTAAATTTTTAACCCAAATAAGCCCACATCTGCTACAATTAAACAAATGAGACAAATTCTCAAACAAACATCCTGGCTATTTTTGGCTCAAGCTTTAGGTAGGGTAATTGGTCTTTTCTACACTATATTTTTAGC
>ORMF010159761.1_pt1 | contig 185350 bp, 91 predicted proteins | sample 1779871 | NCBI WGS metagenome assembly ORMF01 (sample SAMEA104232316, study PRJEB22302) | groundwater metagenome | biome: forest; feature: aquifer; material: groundwater | place: USA | collected 2011-08-07 | depth 5.4 m | reverse complement strand
TGACGGCAGCACGTCGCACACGGTGGCGGATGTGACGAACACGTACAACGCAGTGACGGCCAAGCTCGAGACGGCGACGGGCGTCAGCGACACGACGGGCGAGGACGCCTTCCAGTTCAACGCGTTCACGACGCATACGGATGACACGTACGCGGTGATTCGCGGCCAGGCGCGGGTGCGGCAAAGCCGCAGCTGGACGATCACTGAGGGAGTGGACGGTTCCCGATCCGTGGTTTATGGCGACCCTGTGCTGGCGGTCGATCCGGCTACCGCTACGATGGCTCAACTGCAGGGAAAGATCGGCGCGGTCGTTGATTACACGCACGATTCGCAGACCGCGAAGTTGACCGGCGCTTCCGGCAGCAGCGCGACGAGAGGGATCGATGCCTACGGCTTCAGTGGTTTCCGCACTCTGTCGGAGGACGTGTATGACAGCGCGCTGATTGGCACGACCGGCCAGGCCCGGGTTGGCGTGAACCGGACCAAGACCCTGACGCAGGGCGTGGATGGTTCCTGGTCGGTGACGGGCGGCACTTCTCTGGATTCAAGCTTGAGCCGGCCGGCTAACTTAAGCGCGGTTCCCTGGGCGATCGTGACGTACCAGTACGATGCCCAGGCGCGCGTTCAAGGAATGTCGGACACCGATAACAAGACCGTGGGTGAGGACGCGTTCGCCTTCAGCCGGTCTGTCACTCTTGGGTCAGAAACCCACGCGGTCATCCAGCGATCGAATGCCGCGGTGGCGCTGGGCCAGCCGCGCTCTACCGGCCAGATCCGGGTTGAGGAATCGGAATCCTCCACCGAAACGATCAGCGACGACGGCAGCAATAACGTCTCTCTGCAGCGGCTGCGGTACAGCTATGACGCGGACACGGCCAAGCTGGTCGGCGTCGGAGCCGTGGAACAGCCGGTGACATTGACGGCCCATGGGCTGACGATGACCAGCCGGGGATCGCTGAGCATCACGCTGGATCCGTTCGGCAGCCGGACTGCCACGATGACGGAAAACACGTACCGCGTGATCGACGGACAACTGCGCCTCGACACGGCCCGGACCACCGCGCAGTCCTACAACATTGACGGTTCTTCGGCGCGGACACGCAGTGCCCTAATCTATCAGTATGATGCTCAGGCCCGTTTGACCGGCGCGAATGAACAACCGGTTTCGTACACGTCACTTGAGACCGGGGTGGCGGGAACCTTTAACGGCACCGTTACCGATACCACCGATGCCTTCGGCAATCGGATCCAGACCCTTCTTCAGAACAATTACGCGGTGATTCAACGGGCCAGCGGTACTTCCACCGGCCAGCTGCGGGTGATCCGCGCAAGCACCACGAGCTTTTCGCTGAATCTCGATAATGCCGTTTCCAAAAGCCGGAGTGTTTTGAATTACCGGTATGATTTCGAAACCGCGAAGGTGACCGCCGCGGAGGAAGAGCCGGTGTTGCTGGCGCTGCTGCGGCAGGAAGTTGCTTCGGCTCCGGGCGTCAGCTTGACGTTCAGCGGATACAAGTTCAAGGGAACGGTGACCGAGAACACCGATGCCTTCGGCAACCGGACACAGACGCTGATTGCCAACACCTACGCGGTGATCGAGCGGCCGGACGGCAGCTCCACCGGCCAGCTGCGGGTGATCGAGGCGGCTACGGCCGGTTTTACCGAAAGCATCGACACCTCTCGCTCCACCAGCCGGGGCAAGGTACTCAACCATTACGATCCCAACAGCGCGGTGCTGACCGGCGCGGAAGATCTGCCGGTCGAATTCACGGATCTGCTGACCGGGAATCTCCGCAGTGACCTGCGGGGATCGGTCGTGGATTCGCTGGATGCCGCCGGCAACCGGACCCAGGCCGTGATCTTCAACACCTATGAAGTTCTGCGCTTCTTCGACGGCCGTTCCACCGGATTGCTGCGCGCCGTTGAGAGCCGGACCGACACCCGGATCGTCAATGTGGACGGCACCGTGGGGACCACGTCCTCCCGCCTGCGAAACCGGTATTCGGACGGCAGCGAGCCGCTGACCGGCATCGCTTCCGGTGACCCACTGGCCCGGACCGACTACGTCGAGCCGGATGGAAGCAATTTCCGGGTCAAAGCCAATTTCATCGACAGTTTCACGGGCCGGATGGTGCCGGGCCTGTTGAAAGCAGTGGAAGAACTGAGCGTGGTCGGCTCTTTTGATCTGGATGGGGACGGCGTCATGGAAGCAAACCCGGCCGGAACGTACACCGATACGGTGGACCTCGCCGGCGGCCGCACGCAGGCGCTGATCCAATCCATCTACCGGATCATCCTGGGTCAGGCGAAGGCCGTTGAGTCCGTTAACGCGACCCTCACGGCTTCGCCGGATTCTTCCCGAACTTTTATCCGCAGCCGGACGTTGAACCAGTACACGGACGGCAGCGAGGATGCGGACGACCTCCTCCAGACGGACCTGGTCGAAGCCGGGCAGATCAGGCCCCAGTTCATCAGCCGGCTGAACGGCCGGGTGGTGCTCGGTCTTTTGAAGAAGACGGAAGAAGGATCGGTTCATTACACCGATCCGCTCGATGGAACAGCGCAGGATTTCACCGGCTCCGTCTCGGTCACCCGCAACGGGTTCGGCGATGTCACGCGCGTGCTCACCACCACCCTTTACCGGGTGAAGGTGAATGCAGCCCGCGCCATTGAGGTGAATTCCACGGCCGATACCCGCGGGCCGGTGGATCTGTCTGCTCACACCGAAACGAGAACGATCACGCGCTACCGGGCCGACGGCCGCATCCTGGATGTCGACCAAGCCCAGACGGTCGATTCCACCGGCCACGACGGAACCCGAACCTTCACCAAGAGCCGCACCTTGACCGGATACGGCGCGGTGACCGTTCCTCTCGATGGGGTGGGCACAGCTCGATGGGGAGCGGTGTCCGGATCGGACCTGATGAGCACCGTGACGGCCGCGGAGTTGGGCTGGGCGGCGGGAGTCTTCAATTATTTCGACACCTTTGACGGGGCGGTGGATGGGCAGTTCCGGTTCGCCGGCACGCTGGCTGTCTCCACCGATGTGTTCGGTTCGCGGCGCGTCAGCCGGATCCAGACCGGTTACGTTTACATTGCCGGCCTGATGAAGCCGGGAACGACGACCACCGTCACGGATGGGCTCACGGTCGAGGGCGGCCGGAGCCGGCAATCGACGACTCAGAACTTTACGTACACCGCCGCGGGTGAAACGGCGGCTCAGATGCCCGGCAGCGACTGGGTACTGCCGTCGGGCGCCTTCCGGGATCTTCGGCAGACGTACCTGGCGGCGGGTGGAACGCGGAAGTTCCGGTTCGCCGGGGCGCTGTTGGCGTCCGCCGGCACCGGCACCTCTCACGATGAGGACGCGTTCGGCAACTTCACCGATGGCACCCTTACGCAGACATACGCGGTCATCCAGAATGCCGCCCGGCTGGCGACCCAGCGGACCGTGATCACCGGCGAGAACACCGACGGCACCACCGTATCGTCCGATAACATGCAGACCTACTTCTACACCGCCGGCACCGAATCGGCCGGCGACCTGGCGGGGACCGATTACATCGCCGGCGGCGCGGTGCTTCCCAGCTTCATCGATCCGGCAACCGGCCGGATCTACCGCGGCCTGTTGAAGAAGATGGTGGCGACGGGCCAGACCCTCTCCATCGATCCGCTGGGTACCGAGACGGTTTCCAACCCAATGCAGACATTTGTGATCCGGCGTTTGAACCCGCTGCTGGGTGAAAGCGACATCCTGAACCTCACGCGCGGCGTGGACGGCACGCTCTCCACGACCCATTCACACATGGTCTATCACTACACGGACGGCACGGAAAACCCGGCCGATCTGACTCAGGTTCGCGCTGAAGACCGGACCTTTTACCGGGTGGGCACCACGAACCATGTGTGGGCCGGCCTGTTGAAGGAAGTGACGGAGCCGGCGGTTCCGCCCGCTTTCGACAGCAACGGCAACGGCGTGATCAACGGCGGCAATGAGGTGCCTGCGGCGGGCCAGCGGATGCCCGAATTCTTCAACTGGAGCGGGCTCGCCGCGATCGACGGGCCGGGCAGCTGGACGCTGACGCTGGGGGCGACCGGAGAGCGGACCCGTTCGCGGGCCCTGACCGACTACGTGATTGTCCACAACCAGGCGAAGACCGACAAGACCCGGACCTGGATGCAGACGCAGAACCTGGACGGAACCCGGACCGTCGGATACGGCGTGACCGATTTTGACTACACCACCAACAACGAGACGAACCCGAGCGCGTTTGTCCAGACCAACTACCTGGTGCAGGGGACGAACCAGCTGCGGCCGAATCTGATCAATCCGGAAACCAGCCGGATTTACAGCGGCCTGTTGAAGAGCGCGGTGGAACTGCCGGTTCAGGGAACCCCGTTTGATTCCGACAGCGACGGGGTCGTGGAAGCCGGCGAGGTGATCGGGGCGTTTGACTGGAACGATGACGGGGTGATCACGCCGGACGAGCAAGGCCGGGCCGGCATGATCCGGGTGGGCCGGTCGCTGTTCGGCGAATTGACCGAGACGCTGACGGTCACGGCCAACAAGATCTTCAACGGCCAGGTCCGCGGCGCGGATTCGGAGTCGCGGACCCGCACGATCAGCTCGGTGGACGGCAGCCGGACCCAGGTGGTCGCGACGACGCACAGCGACTACAGCACCGACCGCGGCCGCCTGAGCAGGACGGAGCAGCGGCAGACCAGCGGAACGCAGAGCCCCGACGGCACGCTCAGCGTGACGGTGTCGGGGACCCGGTTCAACTACCAGGATGACCCGGCCGATCCGGCGCGCCGGCGGCTGGTTCTTCTGACGCCCGAGAACCTGGGCGTGACCTTGAACGAAGCGGAGCTGCTGCGGTGGGGCAGCCAGCTGTTCAGCTGGGATGCCAACGGCGACGGCGATGCGGCGGACATCATTTCGTTCAGCGGCACGTTATCGGCGAACCGGGACGCGTTCGGGAACATCGGGTTGACGAAGACAACGCAGGTTTGGGCGGTGGTCAACGGCACCCTGCCTCGGATGGCGGAAGCGTCGGCCGAGACCATCAGCCGGACCGTGGAAGGATCCTTCAGCGTCCGCAAGGTGCGGCAATATTTCCGGGACCCGGCGACGGGCGAGCTTTGGTACGGGTCGGACGAGAACGCGGGCCAGCGGGGAATCCAGGGGCTCACGGCGCAGCAGCTGGGCGACCGGTTTTCCGGAGAAGAAGATCTGGATCTGGTCGTGGTGACGGGCCGCCGGCCCGACGGCACGCCGATCTATGGGTTCCGGGACGGGTTCCTGGATTACGACGGGGACGGCCGGCTGAACTTCTCCGGACTGCTGCTGCATTCCGAGGCGGTGTCGGAGTCCCTCACGGCTTCGGATTACGGGATCGTGATTCCCGCCGGGGAGAATCCGCGGGGGCTCCTGGAACGGGACGTGTTCGGCAACCTCACCTGGGGCGAGACCCTCACCCAGACGTTCCGGATCCTGAACAACACAGCCCGCGTAGACGTCCAGCGCACCGTCACCGAAGGGGAGGGACTGGATGGGACCGAAATCCGGACCGACAACACGCAGACCTATTTCTACACGACCGGATTGGAAACCGCGGCGGACCTGGCGAAGACCGACTACGTGGTCGGCGGGCAGATCCGTCCGGAGCTGATCCAGGACCCGGCCACCTCCAACCGCATCTTCCGCGGCCTGCTCAAGGGGATGATCGCGCGGGGAGAGAGCCGGACGCAGGACCCGCTTGGCGCCGTCACGATCTCGAAGCCGATCCAGGAATTCTCCGTCCGCCGGTTCAACCCGGTGCTGGACAACGCCGAGACCGTCAGTATCAACATCGGTATCGACGGCGGGCTCGCCACAACCCACAGCCACCTGGACTACATTTACACCGACGGCACCGAGAATCCGGCCGATCTGACGCAGGTCCGGCCCGAAGACCGGGAATCGTACCGGGCGACCGGAACGAACCATGCCTGGGTCGGATTACTTAAGCAAGTGTCGGAGCGGCAGGTCCCCGCTTCGTTTGACCGCAACGGCAACGGCGTGATCGACGGCGGCCGTGAGTTGCCTTTGGCAGGTCAGCGGATGCCGGAATTCTTCGATTGGAGCGGGCTCGCCGCGATCGACGGGCCGGGCAGCTGGACGCTGTCGCTTTCCGCCACGGGCGAGCGGACCCGATCTCGAGTTTTCACCGACTACGTGATCATTCACAACCAGGCCAAGACCGCCCGGACGCAGACGTTCGCGCAGACGCAGAACCTGGACGGGACCCGTACGGTCGGGTACGGCGCAACGGATTTTGACTACACGAGCAGCAGCGAGGCCCCGGCGACGCTGCGCGACCGGACGAACTACCTGATTGAGGGCACGAACCAGCTCAAGCCGAACCTGATCAACCCTCTGACCGGCAAGATCTACAGCGGGCTGCTCAAAAACGCGGTGGAGCAGACGGTCGAAGGCGCGGTGTTCGATGTGAACAACAACGGCCAGTTGGAAGCCGGCGAGGTGATCGGCCGGTTCGACTGGGATGACAACGGGCGGATCGACGACGACGCGAACCGGGCCGGGTTCTACCGGGTGGGGCGGTCGCTGTTCGGAGAAGTCACGGAGACGCTGACGCTGTCCGGCAACCGGGTTTACAACGGCCAGGTCCGCTCGGACCATTCCGAGGGGCGGACCCGGACGATCAGCTCGGGGGACGGCAGCCGCACGCAGGTCACGTCATTGACCGACTCCGGGTACAGCTACGACCGGGGCCGGCTCAGCGACACGCAGCAGCATCAGACCAGCGGGACCCGCAATCCCGACGGTTCTTTAAGCGTGACGGTGTCGGCCACCCGGTTCCGCTACGTGGATGATCCGGTGGACCCGACGCATCGCCGGCTGAAGCTGTTGGCGCCCGAAAACCTGCCGGTAAGCTTGAATGAGGCGGAACTGCTGCGGTGGGGAACCGAGCTGTTCCGCTGGGACGCCGACGGCAACGGCCTGCAGAACACGATTTCCTTCAACGGCACGCTGTCGGTGAACCGCGACGCGTTCGGGAACACCGGCATGACGAAGACGACCAACCTTTGGGCCGTGGTGGCCGGCACGCTGCCGCGCGTGGCCGAGGCGGCGACCGAATCGATCAACCGGACCGTGGAAGGATCTTTGAGTCTGCGCAAGGTTCGGCAGTATTTCCATGACCCCAGCGACGACCCGACTCGGCCCGAAACCTGGCGGCTCTGGTACTCGGCGGACACGGACACCGCAGCCGGGATCGAAGGGCTCACGGCGCAGCAGCTCGGCGACGCGTTCGCCGGAGAAGATGATCTGGATCTGGTGGTGGTGACCGGCCGCCAGCCGAACGGGTCTCCGATCTACGGGTTCCGGGACGGCTTCCTTAACTATGACGGGCAGGGGGGGCTGGACTTTGTTGGACTATTGCTGCATTCCGAGTCGGTCGGCGAGGCGATCCCCGGCCATCCGGGTGCGGTCGGGCTGTATGAGCAGGACATCTTCGGGAATGTGACGAACGGGCAGGTCTGGACGGACGGCGCGGATCGGCCGGCGAACCCGATCACGCAGACGTTCCGGATCCTCAACAACACGGCCCGGCTGGACATCCAGCGGACCGAGATGGTCGGGCAGGCGGTCGACAGCACGCTGACCCGCTCGCTGACCATCCAGCGGTACGCCTACACGGACGGCACCGAAACCGCTGCCGACCTGGCGCATACCGATTACGTGACCGGCGGCCAGATCCGGGACGAGCTGCTGCAGAATACGGTCACCCGCCAGATCGTCCGGGGCCTGCTGAAAGGGCTGACCACGGAAGGCCAGACCCGCTCGCGGGATCCGCTGGGCACGGAATCGGTTTCCACGCCGACCCAGGAATTCCTGATCCGCCGGTTCAACCCGCTGCTGCGCCACACGCGCAACGAAGTGGTTTCCTCCGCGCTGGAAGGATCGCGGTCCACCACGATCACCGAAGTGGATTACGATTACACCGACGGCATGGAAAATCCGGCGAACCTGGCGCAGGTCCGGCCCGAAGACCGGGAATCGTACCGGGTGGCCGGGACCAACCACGCGTGGGTCGGCCTGCTGAAGTCGGCCCAGGAAAGGTCGGTGGTTTCGGCGATCGACTGGAATTGGGATGGAGACACCACCGATGCCGGTGAAGCCGGATCGCCGGTGGGTGCTTATACGACCGGCCGGGACATCACCGGCACCCGGACCACGGCGCTGGCCCGCACCACCTATCAGATCATCCACAACCAGGCCAAGGCCTTGAGTGTTTCGACGAAGAACGCCCGCCTGGAGATCGACGCCGCCCGCAGCGTCACCGAGGGGGTGGTGGACTACGCTTACACGACCGGCGCGGAGACCGCGGCCGCTCTGAGCGCCTCCACCAACTACGTCAATCCGGCGACCGGGATCTTCCGGACCAATCTCGTGGATTCCGCCGGGAAGATCATCAGCGGCCTGCTCAAGGGCGCTTCGGAGCGGTCGGTCGTCGCCGCGTTCGATTGGAACAACGACGGCGATACCAATGACGCCGGCGAGGCCAATCCGCTCGGCGCGTACGGCACCACGACGACCGCGTTCCAGGAACGGCGGGAGAGTTTGACCCGCACCGCCTATCGCGTCTACAACGGCCAGGCGAAATCCCTCTCCTCGGAAACCCATTCCCGCACCATCAGCTCCATCGACGGCAGCCGTTCCTTCGCGCAGGCCCGCACCGTGTCCGCGTACGAGGAATCGACCGGTCTTCTGCAGAACACGCAGCAGCGGCAGGAGAGCTTGTCCGAAGCGTTCGACGGCGGCCGGTCTTTCTCGATGAGCGGCTCCGAGCTGGTCTACGGCCGCGGCGCCGACGGGTTCCTGCAGATCACGTCGGCCCAGGACTTGCCCACTCAGATCGCTGAAACGAGGATCCTCGGCACCGATGTCGACGGCCGTGACATCGTCTGGAAATTCGACGTCAACGGCGACGGCGATACCAACGACGTCATCACGCATCCGGGCGGGTTCACCGCGGCGTTGGACGTCTATGGTTCCGCCACGCTGTCGCGGGTGCAGAACTCCTGGACCGTGATCGCCCGGACTCTGCCGCGCGTCGATCACGCTTCAACGGACACCATGACCCGGACCGTAGACGGCGGAATGACCCGTCAGATCATCACGCAGTCGTTCCAGTACACCAACGCGATCAATCAAGTCGTTCCTTTCGCGGCGACCGCGCAGCTGCTGGGAGACCGGTTCCCCGGGGAAGAGGACCTGGATTTGGTGGAGGTGACGGGCCGCCGGCCCAACGGCACGCCGCTTTACGGGTTCCGGGACGGCTTCTTCGATACCCAGCACACCGATCTCATGACCGGCCTGCCGCTGGACGGGGCGGACGGGCGGATCGACTTCGCGGGTCTGCTGATCCATTCGGAGGCCGACGGCACGGTTGAGGAGACCGACCTGTTCGGTACCCGGACTTCCGGCACGGTCCATCAGAATTTCGCCGTGGTCCACAACCAGGCCCGGCTGTCGGAGAACATTCAGCATACGACGGGCACCACGCCGGACGGAAGCGTGGTCACGTCGGACACGCACCTCCATTACGCTTACACGCAGGGGAACGAAACCGCGGCCGATCTGGCCGGCACCGATTACGTGAGCGGCAATGCCGTCCGGACCGAATTCCGGGATTTCCTGGATCCGTCCAACACGATTCTTCGCGGGCTCCTGAAATCGGCCCGGTCGGACGGCAGCACCACCCGCACCACGGACCTGTTCGGCGGAGCCAGTGTCAACCGGATCGACCAGACCTTCATCATCCGCCGGCTTCAGGCCCGGGTGGACAAGGTCTCCACCGGCAGCTCTTCCTTGAGCGTGGATGGAACCCGGTCGACTTCGGCCGGCCAGGTGGACTATTCCTATGTGGTGGACGCGGGCGATCCGGACCCCAATTCCGTTGATACCAACGCACTGCCGGTGGCGGGACTGGACCCCAACAGCGCCAATCCATTCGTCCGGATGCTGTTGAAGACCAACCTGGTGGAAGCCGACAGCTCCGGCCCGCTTTTCCATGTGAAGAGCCAGTTCCTGTATCTGAATGCGTCCGGCCAGCGCCGGATCCGCCAGGGTCTGCTGGTCCGAGCGACGGACCTGCCGGTTTCCACCGCAGCGGTGCAGGATCCGGACACGGGATTGCAGCACACGGTGGCCCTCACCGATCCCTGGACCGGCGGCTCGATCTCCTTCGCGGGCAACGCCTCGCAATCCACCGATCTGTTTGGCACGCAGACGCTGGTGCTGACGGGGAATCAGTACCGCATCGTCAACGGGCGGCTGCTGGTTGAAGAGACGGACACCCTGCAGAAGGTGAAAACGTTCGACGACGCCCAGAGCGTCAACCGGACCGTGACTCAGAACGTGTTCACCACGGGCGCTGAAACCGTCGGCGAACTGCTGGGTACCGATCTGGTGGAACCCAATCCCGCCGGGCCCGCCGGCACGTTCCGGATCAGGCCGCAATTTTTGCGGCTGGAGAACGGCCGGATCTACGAGGGGTTGTTGAAATCGGCCCATGCGCGGCCCACGTTCCTGGATGGATCCGTCGTTACGGGGCTTGCGGGCTTAGGACTCACCGAGCAGCTGCTCGGCGCCGATGTGGACGGCGACGGCAGTGTGGAGAATTCAGTCCGCATCGACATGCCGGCGGCCGCGGAAGGGTCGCTGACGTTGAGCCGGGATCCGTTCGGTACCGTCAGCGCCACGGTGACCCGGATCACGCACCGCGTGCTGGCCAACCGGCCCATGACCGCGGCGACCGACACGCAGACCTTCACACGCACCTTTGACGGGGCTCGGCAGATCAACCGTTCCGCCGCCAACTACCGCTACTCGGACGGCACCGAGGTCCTGGGCCCCAACCTGGGCGCCCAATTCCCGGACGTGGACCCCCTCTCTTTGGCCCGGTACGTGGATCCGCTGACCGGCCGGCTGTACAAGGGGTTGGGGCTTTCGTTGACCGAAGCCGACGCGTCGGTCAACTGGAACCTGCTGGGCCTGAACGGGCTGGCTCCGGTGGTCGGCCGCGGCAACGTGACGCTGACGCTGGATGTTCTCGGAACCCGGTCGCAGACCGTGGTGCTCAACCGCCACCAGGTCCTGAAGAACCGCTTCGTGGTGGCCCGGGCCGAGACGATGACGACCGCCCGCACCTTCGATGGGGCCGCCAGCACCAGCAGTGGAATCCTGGAATACTTCTACACTTCCGGAACTGAAATCCGGGATGATCTGATCCATGTGCATGACTCGGACAAGGACCGGTACATCGGCTCGAACGGCCGGGCTTACGCCACACTGCTCAAGCAGGTCCGGGAATCCGCGGTCTCGCGGCCGGCGATTTTCGGCGCGGACGCGCCGGCCGGGTTCACGCCGGACGGCGTCCTCAGCCGTTCCGATGATGTGCTGGGCAACCGCATCTTCAGCGGCCAGGCCACCGGCTACATCATCCTGAAGGGGCGGGCACTCGCCGACACCACCGCCAACCGTTCGCTGACGCAGGCGTTCGACGGCAGCCAGACCCGCAGCATTCAGAAACTGCAGTATGCCTACAATCCGGCCACCAGCCATCTTCTCGGTGCGGTGGAGACGGACGTGAACCTTGCCGAGCTGTTCGGAACGGGCTCCACCGAAGCCGACGTGGACCCTGTTACGCCCGGCCTCCAGCCGTTTGATCTCGATGAGAGTGGTTCCGCGGTCGACACGGCTGTTGCGGCCACGCTGACCATGACCACCGATCCGTTCGGGACCGTGAACCGGATCGCGACCCGCAACGACTACACCCGGATCAACAACCGCCTGCTGGTGGCCGCCGCGTACAACCGGGGCATCGCCATCGGGTTCGACCGGTCCGTCACCACCACCGCCAGCGCCATCGCTTACGATTACACGCGCGGCACGGAGACGGCGGCAGATCTCACCCAGGTGGACCCGGCCTCGGTGCCGTTTTACATCAATCCGCTGACGGGCCGGGCCTGGGCGACTCTGCTGAAATCGGGTCAGGAGCAGTCGGTCCGGATGATGCCGCTGTTCGGTTTCACCGAAGCGCCCCGCTCGCCCGCGCTGCCGCGGGACACCGCGTTCGACTTCAACGGAGACGGAGACACCTTGGACAGCATGATCGCCGGTTCCTTGACCCGGATGGACGATCCCTTCGGCACCACCAGCGCCAGCGTGGCCCGGTCCCGGTTCGTGATCATCATGGGCCGCTCGTTGGCCGAGACCGTGACGACCCGCACCAAGACCTACAGCATGGATCTTTCCGTCACGGCCGCGGAAAACCGCGTGGAATACCGCTATACCACCGGCCAGGAGCTCTCCACCGATCCTTTGCCGGGGCTCGACCCCGCCATGCGCGGCCGGCTGACCAACCCGGAGACCGGACGGTTCTTCGCCGGCTTCATGAAGAGCGCCCAGGAAGGGCAGGTCCCTCTCGGCGGAATCCTGACCGCCGCGCCCGAGCTGTTGTCCGAGCTGGATCAGACGGCCAATTCCGGCAACGCCTCGCAGACGATCGATTTCTTCGGCACCGTCACGGTTGCGGCCAACCGGACGCAGTATCTGGTTTCCTTCAACCGGGCGCTGGCCGTGAACGTCACGACGCAATCGGCGGCCCGCGCGTTCGACGGCACCATCACCGGCAGCTTCCAGACGATCGCCAACCAATACACCGACGGCACCGAGACGGTCTCCGACACCAACGGCAACGGCGCGATCGACGCTCAGGATTTGGAAAGCAAACTGGGCCAGGTGAATCCGGCGAGCCGGATGCTGTATTGGGACGCGGTGCACAACCATCTTTATCCGGCCCTGCTGAAGACGACTTCCGAGGCGATGGTGAACCTGGCTTCCTTCTTCGGTTTTTCCGAGGCCGACACGGAGCCGGACCGTGCGGGCCTCCAGGCGTTTGATTTCAACGGCGACGGCGACGAGACGGACACGTCCGTCGCGGCCACGCTGATCCGGAGCCGCGATCCGTTCGGGACCCGGATCCGCACCGCGACCGCCAATCACTATCAGATCATTCAGGGCCGCTCCGTGGTCGACCAGAGCCGGAGCCGGAGCGTTCAGCTGGCCTTCGATCTGGCCCGGACGGTGACGATCGGCGGCGTGAATTATCAGTACGATCCGGCCACGGCCCACCTGACCGGAGCGTTCGATCCGACGGTCAGCTTAAGCGAAGCGAAGCTGGGCTCGTTGACCGGCGACATGCTGCCCTGGGACTTGAACGGCAACGGCAGCGGCAGCGACTCGTTCACCGAGACCGGCACGCTGTCGGCCACGCGCGACGCGTTCGGCGGACTGACCTGGAACATGACCCAGACCGCTTATGTGATTCGGGCCAACCGGGCCCTTTCCGAGCGGGTTTCCTCGGCCACGCGCAGCCAGGCGCTGGACGGCAACGAGACTTTTTCCCGCAACCTGCTGATCTATTCGTACGATCCGGTCACGACTCATCTGCTGGGCGTCACCGAAGGTTCCGCCGGCGAATGGCCGGGTCTCTTAAGCGCGCAGGAACGTCTGCAGATGGCCGAGACCGAAGGCCAGCTTGAGCTGGTGCGCCGGACGCAGGCCTTTTACGCGGCGTACCCTTCGGCGTCGGTGGCCGAGGTTCGGGCCTATTTGGCGGCGACCGCCGCTTCACTGACGGCCGAGCGCGGCGCGCTGACTGCCGAACTGGCCGGATTGCCGGCGACCGCGTTTGAAGGCGTGAACGACGGCCGCCGCGGCGAAGTGGAACGGCGGCTCGGCTGGATCGACGGATGGCTGGTTCAGCGGGACCGGATGGACACCACGCGCAACCAGATCGGTTCGGAGATCAACGCGCTGATCAGCTCTCTGGAATCGGAACGGGGCCGGCTCAATGGGGAACTGAATCAGCTGATCCAGAACCGGGATGCGACCGCCGCCTTGCGGCAAAACCTGGAGCAGCAGCGGCAGGCCACCCAAACCGAGTTGACGGCCCGGCAGACCGAATTGGCGCGGGCGCAGACCCAATTGGCTCCGTACGAAGAGCGGATTCAGCAGCTGAACGATCAGATCCATACTGCCACGTCGGAACGGGACGGTCTGGTGGCGCAGAGGAATGCGCTGGACGCCCAGGCCCTGGAACTGCTCGGCGTGATCAACAACCTGCAGACCGCCATTCAGGGGCTGGAATCCCAGATTGCTGTCCTCAGTCAGCAGCTGGAGGCCCAGAGCAGGATCAATCTGACATCGCCGACCCGTATCGGGGCCTGGTATTCCGGAACGGATGGCGGCGTCTTCACGCCCTATGGAGGCCAGGCGCTGGAGTATCGGGTCGATCTGGCAGAGTCGGCCGATTACCGGCTTGAAGTATCGGCGATCAACAACGCCAATGCGCCCGGATCTCCGGCGGTTCACACCGGGTTTTCCCTCCGGCCGGCCTACACGCAGTTCCGGATGCACGTCTACGTGGACGGCGCGTTCAAGGGAGAATTCACGATCGCCGCCAGTGACGCGCAGGTGAACACCGGCACGTTTAGTCTCGGCGGGCTGGCGGCCGGCACGCGCCGGATTACGGTGTACTGGATCAACGACGATTACGATCCGTCCGCCGGCCATAAATGGGACGCCAACATCGAAATCCGCCAGTCGCGGCTGGTCAACGAGACCAACAGCCGCTGGCTGAACCGGATCCGGTCCGGATCAGGTTCTCTGGACGATCTGACCCGCTTGAACTTCAACGCCGCGCCGGTCCGGATCGGCGCCTGGTACACCAGCCCCGCCGGCGGACTTTTTGCCCCTCATGCCGGCAGCGGTCTGGAATATTCGGTGAATGTCGGCGAGTTCGGCGATTACCGGCTGGAGCTCTCGGCCATCAACAACGCCAATGCCGTCGGATCACCATCGCCGGAGACCGGATACAGCCTTCCGTCCCATTACGACGAATTCAAGCTCCACGTCTACGTCGACGATGTGTACAAGGGAGAGTTGCGGATTGCCGCCAGCGACACGCAGGTGAACATCGGCACGCTCGATCTCAGCGGGCTGGCGGCCGGCACGCGCCGGATCAAGGTGATCTGGCTCAACGACAGCAGGGCCGGTGCCCGCCGGGACACCAACATCGAGATCCGCGCCGGCGCGCTGGTCAATCGGTCGGCGTTCATTCCTTCGGCCTGGAACCAATACTCCACTTTGAGGGACCAGCTTGCCGCCAACAACACGGCGGTCAGCGTCAACAGCGGAAATCGCGCGATCCTGATGTCGCAGTCGAGCACCGCAACGGGCCGGATCAATCAAATCGATGTTGAACTCGTGCGGCTGAACGGGTCCCTGACCACGACGCAGGGATTGTCCATGCCCACCCGGGTTTGGAGAAACCAGGTCCAGGCGCAGGTCCAAACCTTGACCACCCATTTGGCCGATCTGACCACTCAGATCTCGGCGGCCAATCAGCAGATCACCGATCTGAACGCGGCCATCGCCGCCAAATCGGCGGAATTGACCGGCGTGGACAGCCAGCTGGCGCAGGCCCGGTCCAACCCGTACCGGGTCCAGCGGGAGCAGGCGGCGCTGACCGGTGAGCAGGCGGCCCTCGGGCAGGCGCTGGCCGCTCTGGACCCGAACGCGGCCCGTCTTTTCGCCACGGCGTTCCCCGCGTCGGCCGGTTTTGACCCGGCGGTCGGAGCCCGCAGCGTGACGCGGGATCCGTTCGGCGGCGTCACCTTGGGGCTCGTGCAGACCGAGTATCAGATCCTAAAGAACCGGCCGGTGGCCCGGCAGGTGACCAACCGGACGATGTCGCTCAGCTTTGACCAAAGCACCACGGTCACGATCAGCCGGCTGGCCTACACGTACGACCCCGTTACCACGCATCTGGCCAGCGTCACCGAGCCCAACGGCGCTCCCATAGAGCTGTCGGAGCCGGCCCTGAGCGCGCTTGTGCCGGGCCAGATGTGGGATCTCAACCGTGACCATGACGGCGCGGACTCGATCAGCGGCGTGGGTTCTTTGAGCGCGGTCCGGGATGCTTTCGGAACCCTTTCGCTGACCCGGACCCTGACCTCCTACAGCCTCATCAACAATCGGGCGCTGGCGAAAGAGACCCGGATTTTCACTCAGCGCAGTCAGTTCGACGATACCGTTACGCTGACCGATAACCGGCTCCAGTACAGCTACATCGGCGAATTGACCGGCGTGGTCGGGGAGGTGGCGATCTCCCTGGGCGAGACGGCCGATACCAATGGGAATGGGACCGTGACGGATTTGGAGCTGGCCGCGCTTCTGCCTCAGGTCGACGCTGCGGTCCGCCGCTCTTATCTGGACCCAGTGACCCGGCGGCTGATACCCACCTTCATGAAGACGGCGCGGGAAGCCGCCTTCCTGTCGCCTACCCTCCCGCTCGCGCCGGAATTCGTCGCGGCGTTTCCGGCCCTGGGCGCCAACCCGGTCGGTTCCCGCAGCTTGACGACCGATTTTGTGGGAGCCCGTACTTATACGGTTACGCAGACGAACTACCTGGTCCAATTCAACCGAGCGCTGACGCAGTCGGTCTCCAACAGCTCTTTGACGTTCGGCGTGGACAACGGCCTCTCGGTGAGCGTCAATGCGACGACCAGCGCCTTTACCCATGGAGAATCGGCCGATGGGGACGGCATCGGCGGCGTGTCGGATGCCGAGCTGGCCGCTCTTCTGCCGCAAGTGCACGCGGATCAGCGCCGGTTGTACCTGAATCCGTCCACCGGGCATTTGTATGCGGGCCTGCTCAAGACCTTCGTGGAGTTGCCGGTTTCGCTGAGCGAGCAGACCCTCAGCGGGTTGACCCCCAGCCGGCCCTGGGACCTGGACGGGAACAACTCCATCGGCGGAACGCTCGAGCGCGCGGCCGCGCTGACCGCAACGATGGATGCCTTCGGGACGCTGACGGCCAATGTCACCCGCACCCTGAGTTTTGAGATCGTCAAAGGGCGCGCGCTGGCGACGGGAGTGGAGATCCGCAACGACAGCCGGTCGTATGACCTGTCCCGCACCATCACGCTTAACGCGCTGGACTACAGCTACAATTTTGAAACGACCCATCTGACCGGTTCGGAAGAACGGCTTCCCGATCTGAGCTCCGTCCCGGAGATGCTGGACCCGGCCGAGAACCAGAAGTTCGCTCAGATGTTCGGCCTGCCGGCCGGCGTCTCGTTCGCTTCGGAAGTCGGCGCTCACAGCCGCACCGAGGATGTGCTCGGGAACGTCACGTTGAGTCTGCTGCACACCGACTACCTGGTTTCTCATAACCGGACCCTGCAGGATGAGGTCTTCACCCGGAGCTTGACGCTCGGTTTCGACGACAACCGGATCGGGACCCTGCAGAGGATCGATTACAGCTACGACCCGGCGACGACGCATCTGATGACCGACGGCACCGGCGCTCGCGAGCTGCCGGTGGCACTGTCGGCCCTGTTCCGCCGGCCGGACGGCACGACGCCGATCCATTCGGAGGCGGACCTCGGTTTCGATCTCGACGGCGATGGCCAGATCACCGCCGCGTCCGCCGCGATGCCCGATCAAATGATGGAAGCTACGCTGATCGTCAGCATTGACCCCTTTAACGGCGCCATCGGAGACAGCGACGACAGCATCACCACCACGGCGACCCGCAGCACCTTTGGGGTGATCGCCAACCGGGCCGTCGTGACGCTGGGCCGGACCCGCACGCTGACCGACGAGTTTGACGGCGGCCGGACTTCCAGCGAGAACTTCCTGGCCTACGAATACACCGACGGCACTGAAGACCCGGCGGCCCTGCTGGGAGTCGACCCGTTGGACCGGGAGCGCTACCGGAGTTCGAAAGGCCTGCTGAAAGCGGTCCGTGAGGTCAGCCACGGCGGTTCTTTCGCGGCGTTCGGGCGTGCGCTTGAGGATCACAACGCCGCCCTCTCGATCGGACGGGACGCGTTCGGCAGCATCACGGCGATCGTCGCTTCTTCCGAGCACCAGCTTCAGAGAGGGAAGGCGCTGGTCAAGCTGTCGAGCACCGAGAACCATTTCTACGGCATCGACGCCAGCGAGAGCATCACCCGCCACGAAGTTGCTTTCGGCCACACGCAGGAAGTCAGCGCGGACCAGGACGGCGACGGCGTGGTAGAAGACAGCGACCTGGCCGTGCTGATGCCGCTGGTCGGCTTCGGGCTCTCGGATTCCGAAGCGGCCGCCGCCCGGCGGGCGCTGGTGGACCCGTTGACCGGGAATGTGGCGCCGACCTATCTTCTGACCATTGAAGAAAGGCCCAGCACCGCTTCACTCACGGTCAACGGACAGCCCATGGAATATCAGGCGGTCGGAGCGATTACCGTGACCCGGGATTCCATGGATGTGATCACGCGGACGCGGGTGGTCACCGAACAATGGGCGGTCCGGGTCAACCGGCCCCTGGCTCTGCAGACCCACACCTCCTCCAGCTCCATCGGGCCCGATCTCGTGACCAGCTATACCTCCGGCCGCCTGAGGTATCAGTTCGATGCCGACAACCGCATCACGAGCGTCGACGACCGTCCGGTCACGGTCGACGTGTCCCGGCTGAGCACGCATCCGCTTGACGATCGGGAATTCACCGCGGCCGACGTGAACCGCGACGGCCTGGTGACCCAGTACGACGCCGACTTCATCGCCGCGGTTCTCAACGGCACGGCCCAATTCGAGCGGCTGGTTTCGTTGGGAGGGCCTCCGCGCCCGATGACCGGGGACGTTACCGGCGACGGGGTGCTGACCCCGACCGATCTTTTGCGGGTCAACAACTTCCTGAACGGCCGCCTGCCTTTGCTGAGCGAGGCGGTCCTCGGGCTGAACTTCGACCGGTCGTCCGGCGCCCTGGACGGTTCTTTCCGGATCTCAACGCCCTCCACCGCCGCGGACCTGAACCATGACGGTGATTTCAACGACCCGCATGAAGCGGCGGGCGGGACGCTGATCATCTGGACCGATTCTTTCGGCTCCTCGAACGCGACGATCAGCCAGACCGACTACCTGACGGTGCGCGGCAAGCCGCTTCCGGCTCGCGTGACGACGATCGCGTCCGGGCTCCTGACGGACGGGCAAGTGAGCCGTTCGGTCGGGTTCATCCGCTACACTTACAACACGACCGACCGCGGGCGGATTTCGCACCTGTCCAGCGCCCACAACACCGACCTGGCGGCCGACGGCGTCACCGAAGTGCCTTACACGCTGGAAGTTACGATGGATTTGAACGGCAACGGCCTCATCGATGCGGCTCATGAGCGGCTGACCGCGGTGAACGCCTCTTCGGTCAGTTTGTCGCAGGACCTCTTCGCCCGCATGCTTTCCGGCGATCTCCAGGGGAATTATGGTTTCTCCGAGACGGTGATGAACAACGAATACTCCATCATCGCCAACCGGATCCGGACGCCGCTGTCCTTCAGCACCACGCTGACCGCGAACTTGAGCGGCTCGGTCCAGGTCTCGATGCGGGGCACCGAGACGAGATACGATCCCGTGAACGGTCTTCCGCTGGGTATGCGGGATCCTCTGGGCTACCGGACGGACGGGCAGGGCAACCCGATCAGCACATCCCCGCTGACCGCGGAACAGTCTTCCCGCGCCGACATGAACGGGGACGGGCAGGTGACCGAAGAGGACCGGGTTGCGATCTCTGCAATGGTGGGGATGTTCGGCCCGATCCAGGCCGGGCCCGGCAACGGGGATGTGAACGGAGACGGCGCCTGGACGGCGGTGGATGCGCTGAAGGTGGTCAATTATCTGAACGGGTTGAGGGTCCCGATGCTGGAAGTGGCCTACGACGCCAACGGCGACGGCGACACGCTGGACGACCGGGAACGGTTCAATTCAGTCGAGATCACCGCGGCCGAGGAATATTTCCCGGATGGGCGCGTCGGGTCGATCTCGCTGAACGTCGATCCGCCCGGGGACATCATCCATGCCTGGACCGAGAACACGTACCGGAACTTCCCCGACCATCCTTACATCTGGAAGCCGGACCAGACCATCAGCACGGCCCGGACCTACGGGTGGATGGACCAGCCGGACCGGTGGGGGCCGGTCGAGCAGGCCTTCCGGGAGAGCCCCGCATTCCAGCAACAGATTCAGCAGCGGCTCACGGAGCTTTCCGCCCTCTTCTTCACCGGGTCGGCTGTTTCCCGGGATGACCCGGTTTTCTTCGGCCGGCAGGCGGGTCTCCAGTATACGGAAGTACGAGACGCCCAGGGCCGCTTGATCCGCCTGGTCGAGAGCGGGCCCTCCTTTCAGCCGCTTTACGGATCGACGAATCTGGCCGCCGGCCGCACGGTGACGGCGTTTTCTTCCGATGGAACTGCCGCCACCTTGAGCGGCCAGTCTACTTCCTGGGTGACCGACGGTAAATATGGAAGCACGAATCAGTCCTGGAGCGGCACCCACGTCGCCGGCGGCGATTGGATTCAGATGGATCTGGGATCGATCCAAACCATCGGCAAGATCAAGTACGACGCGCGATATCATCCATCTTATCTGAAGGCCATCTGGCAGGAAGGATTCAGGATCTCCGGTTCGACCGACGGCAGCACGTGGACGCCATTGGTCATCCGAAGCGGATTGGCCCAGGGATCGGCCCAGCTGTTTGAGTTTGAGTTCGAGCCGACCCAGATCCGGTACCTGAAAGTGGACGGCATTCGGAGCAACTACGCCGACCACCCCACCTGGCATCGCTCCTATGTGGGAGAGCTGGAGGCCTACGCGGGATTGGGCCATCCGAATGTTCCTTTGGCCGAATACGAGTATCAGTACGGTGCTCAGGGCCGCGTGAGCCGGACGCTGGAATACCGGATTGTACAGAATCCCGCTCCCGGCGCTTCCAACCGGATTCTCAATCACCGGTACGATTACGAGTACGATGCCCAGGGCCGCGTCAGCCACATCCGGGAATACGCGATCGACCAGCCGCTTTACGGATCGACGAATCTGGCCGCCGGCCGCACGGTGACGGTTTATAACCCGGATGGAACTCCGGCCAGCGCCTCCGGGGCCGCCAAAGTGACCGACGGTGTCTATGGAGATAGAAATGAAACAACATGGGCCGGCACGCGGACGGGCGGCGGCGAATGGATCGAAATGGATCTGGGATCGGTCCAGACCATCGGCAAGATCAAATACGATACACGGCACAGCCCGGACCATCTCAAGGACATCTGGCAAAAATCGTTCATCATCTCCGGTTCGACGGACGGCACCACGTGGACTCCGCTGGTCACCCGGACCGGATTGACCCAGGGATCGGCTCAGCTGTTCGAATTCCAGTTCGAACCGACCCAGGTCCGGTACCTGAAGGTGCACGATATCCAGAGCCAGTACGGCACCCGTACCGACTGGCACCGCTCCTATGTGTCGGAGCTGGAGGCCTACACGGGATTGGGCCGTTCGGAAGTTCTTTCGGCCGAATATGATTATCGGTATACGGCGGCTGGAGCGTTACAGGAGATCTTCCAAAGCGCCGGCCAGGTCGACCTGGATTTTGATGCGCTGGCCGGGCAGGTGACCCGAGGGGAGATCTCCCTCGAAAACCTGGGCGACGCGATCATCGCGTCGGGAGCCCTCCAGGCGAGGCCGCAAGCCCCCAACCGGGCTGATTCGCTGATCCCTTACAGGCCCACGCTGATGAGGACCGGTTCTTCCTCCGGTTTCCAGATGGCCGAAAACGATTCGTTCTGGACTCGAACGGAAGGGGCGAACGGGGACCAGTTCGTGACCTACCGGCTGATGGCGCCCGCGGCGGGAGCATATTCCATTTCAGTTTCGGCCATCAACCAGTACCTGATCCCCGGTAATTCAACGGCAGCACCCCAATTTTCTTATCTTCCGAGTGGTTATACCCACTATAAGCTGGCGGTTTTCGTGGATAACGGAGCGCAGAGCCGCGGCACGCTTGAAATTGAGGCCAGCGAAAGCGAAGTCAAGATGGAAACATTCCAGCTTTCCGGTTTGAGCGCGGGCGCGCATACGATCAAACTCGTCTGGTTGAACGAAGCCGGAACGCCGACCGGTTCGAACGTTCATCTCGCGAACCTGAAGATCACGGGGGTTTCCGTCCAACTGGACCAGGCGGTCGTCTCGTCCAAACCGGTCCTGCCCGGCGTCCATAACTGGGCCACACAGGAAGTGTTGCGCCTGTTCCACACCTATTACGGCCGGGAGACGCAGTTCGATGCGGCGGGGCGAAACGAGCGCAACGACGCGGTCAGCGCTTTAGAGCGGGGCGACAAGACCCTTTCCCAGATCCGCCAGGAGATCCTGGCCAGCCCCGAATACCGCAACAGCGAGTTCGGCCAGGAGCACGCGATCACGCAGAGATATCAGCAGCTTCTCGGGCGCGCTCCCACCGAAGCCGAGATCACCTCGGCCCGGACGGTCATGAACTCCGTGGGCGGCTCCATCACGCTGGTTGCGTCGGAGATCCGGCGGACCCCGGAGTTCACGGCGGCCGGCGGGGAAGCCGCGGCCGCGGTCCGGGCGCTGGTTTTGGAGAGCTTCTCGGCCCCGTCCGCTTTCTCGGGCCACTTGACGACGGCGATCCAGCACACCGGCACCCCACTGGAAGAAACCGGGACCAACGCGGATTTCGAATTTTCCGATTTCAACGGCGACCACCGCCCGGATCTGTGGATGGTCAAGAAGAGCGCCACCACCAGCGGAACGACGGAGCTGCACATCCTCAACGGCGCCGACAATTTCCAGACGTTCCTGCTGCATACCCCGACGGCGCTGGGCCTGAGCGGGGATAACGTGGAGTTCGAGGTCGGCGATTACAACAACGACAACCGGCCCGACCTCTGGGTCATCCAGAAGAGCGGCACCGGTTCCGGGCAGACCGAAGTCCATATCCTGAACGGTGCCGATAATTTCCAGACCTTCCTGCTGCATCAGGCGACGATTCAGCACTCCACCGGGACTGATTTCGAGTTTGAGGTCGGCGATTACAACGGCGACCATCGGCTGGATCTTTGGGCCATTCAGAAATCGGGAAGCGCGACCGGGAACGTAGGCGTGCACATCCTCAACGGCGCCGACAACTTCCAGACCTGGCTGCTGCACCGGAACACACCGCTGCCGGCGCTGGGCGCGGCGCAGAGCTTTGATCTGGCCGACTGGGATAACGACGGACGGGCCGATCTGACGGCCCTGCAGAAGAGCGGCACGGGAAGCCGCACCTCTGAAGTGCACGTACTCAGCCGCGCGGCGGAATTCCAAGTTTTTGTCCGGCAGATCGATTCGGCCCTGCCGGAAGTCGGTTCCAACGTGGAGCTGCGGTCTGCGGATGTCAACGGTGACAGCATGCCGGACCTGGTGGCGGTCCAGAAATCCGGCACGAACAGCCGCTCCACCGAAGTGCACGCGTGGAGCGGCTTCGCCAGGGTCTCCTCTTCCGGCGGAGGGGTGCCGCAAAGCCAGCTGACCCTCACGGCGCTGCAGCCCTGGGTCGTACAGCTGGAACAATCTCTGAATCAGCCGCTGGTGCCCACCGCCATGAGCCGGGCCGGCCAGCAGCTGCTTTACAACGAGCAGACCACCCAATTGTCGGGCGCCCGGGACCTGCCGATTTCCCTGGCTTTCAATGGCCAGCACTACGACGGCACCGCGGGCGCGGTAACCATCTCCGTGGACCGTCACGGCAACCTGACTCAGAACATCCTGCACAACACCTACGTGGTGGTGGCCGGCCAGATCAAGGTCAGCGGCTCCATAGTGGAGAACCTGTACCGGGGCGTGAACGGAACCGTCAGCGCCTCCGCGCGCGGCGTCCTGACGCAGTACACCGGCACCGACGGCCGGCAGGACCCGGCCCTGACGGGGCTGACCCTGCAGGACCCGCTGGTGGCGCAGTACGTGGGGTCCGTCCTGCGCAGTACCGAGATGCAGGGCCTGCGGCAGCAGATGCTGACCACGATGGAAGCCATCCAGTCCCGGCGGCCCGCGGTCGCCCAGATGGCGCCGGCCCAGATCGACGCCGAGCTCAACCGGATCGGCGCGGAGGTCAACGACCTCAACCGGCAGATCAGCGCGATCAAACCCGACAGCGGCGGCGGCTGCGGCGGAGACGATGCGGACCGGGGCCGGGAATCCAATCTTCAGTTCCGCAAGGGCGAATTGCTGCTGCAGCGTGCCGAATTGACGGCCCAAAAAGAGGTTCTTTCCGGGGAGCGGATTGCCGGCAGCCCGACCGCGCTCGATGACCTCAAACAACAGCTGATCGAGAACACCGCAGAAACCATCGACCGGGTCATGCCGTCGGATCCCTCCCTCTGGCTGGTCCAGGCGGACCGGGATGCCGAAGGTCTTGAAACCGGGACCTTCCATGTCAAATCCGGTCTCATCAACCCGACCACCGGAAAACTCTTTGCCGGCATCACCTGGCAGGTGGAAGACCAGCCGCTGCGGCAGGAAGAACTGGTCTGGCTCCGCCAGATGGTCCAGCCCACGCCGCCCCAGATCCCCGTGGACAACCCGCAGCGAACGGCAATCCTTCAGCAGATGAGCCAGAAGGAACAGCAGATCCGCGCATTGGGTGTTTCCGAGCAGGATTTTCAGAGGATCGCGGCGGGAAACCGTGCAGGGGAGGATCTCGTTCAGATTGATCCGGGCAGCCCGCGTGACAAGAGCGGCTCCTGGTCTGTAAGCCCCGAGGGCGGTTTGTATACGCCGTTCGGCGGCCAGTGGCTGGAATATCAGGTCAATCTCGAGGACCGGGACGACTACACGCTGAACGTCTCGGCCATCAATCACGCCGCGGTCCCTCCCTATCTGGCGACGACGCTGCCGCCCAACTACGACCGATTCCGCATGCACGTCTACGTCGACGGCGCTTACAAGGGAGAGTTCTCGATCGCGGCCAGCGATACGCAGGTGAACGAAGGCGAGATCCGGCTGTCGAACTTGAATCCGGGCCGGCACGACATCAAGATCTTCTGGATTAACGATGCTTACGCGGGCGCAGGCGGCGACGCCAACATCGAGGTCCGCGGCGTTTCGCTGGAGCATGAATCCTCGGAGCTGGCCGGTCTCTGGAGTGATTACCGGGAGCTTCAGACCCAGCTGAACGCGCTCCCGCTCACCGGTCCCTCCGTGGCGTCGGGGGGTACGCCGGAGCCCGACGCGATCTGGCGCCAGTTCGTCGGCCCCGATACCTTCTCCACCAATCCGGGCCGGTTCCTCGGCGAGAAAGGGGCACTGACGCTTGCCGTCGATCCGAATGGAAGCCAGACCTATTCCTTTACGCAGAACCGTTGGGCCATCATCGCGGGCCAGGCCCGCGTGATCCTGACCACCTTTGTGAACGAGACGATCGGACCGCACGGCCGGAACATGCAGCTGGAGATTTACGAGAAAGAAGACAGCTACAGCGTGGTTTCGCTCCAGGGAGACCAGGACACTGTCACGCTGTCGGGCACCCGGACCCGGATCGTCACGCCGCGGCTTTCCGTGGAACAGCAGGGTTTTTCGGGGACCTGGCTCGGCAATCCGGTCACCGGCTTCCACAACACCTCGGCGGGCTCCGATGGCGCCCGGGCGATCACCTACAACGCGAACGTGGAGGAGTCGGGCAGCTACACGCTGGATGTGGCCGCGATCCAGCACAACCGGGCCGCTTTGCCGGCCGGATTCACCCATTTCGATCTTGAGGTCGAGGTGGATGGGCAGGTCCTTCGGGATGAAGCCGGCGCTCCGATCAACGTGCGGATCGGCGCCTCTTCGACCGAGGAGAAGAACGGCACGCTGGTCCTTTCGGGCCTGTCGGCCGGGACGCACCGGATTCGCCTGGTTTGGAAGAACCCGGCCGCCGGCGCCGCTCTGGAACTGCGGCGGTTCCGCCTGTTCCGGGAAGTCACGACTCCCACCACACTGACCGAGAGGCCGGACAGCGGATGGCTGAACGCGCCGGTGGACGGCGCGCTGATGCTGGTCCACTCGGACCAGCCCGCACCCACCCGAACCTTCTCGGTGGATGACCGCGGCCGGCCGAACATCGGCGTCGGCGGCCAGCGGACCTACAAGCTCTTCCGCGGCATGTCCTTCGTGGACACCGTCAGCAATTCCACGGTCTCCGACCGGTGGCTGAGACCTTCCGACACCCACCGCGTGGAGACCAAGTCGTTTGCCGATTACAACTATGACTTCGAAGACCCGGCGAACCCCGATCCGCGCGGCCAGATGTCGGAGGATGCCGGATTCTCGGTTTCGGAATCGCTGGAGACCGGGTTGACGGACGGCTACCGGAAATACGTCATCGGCCGACAGTTCCTGACCCCCGTGCTGGGACAGGCCAAGCCCCGGTCCGCGATCCTCAGCACCATCACGGACAACCCCGACAACAACCACGAAGAGACCCGGGTTTTCATGAACTACCGGTACTCCGAGGGCGGCGAGACCGCCGCGACACTGCGCGCCAGCCATGCCATCGGCTATCTGACTTCCGATTTCAAGACCATCGATTCGCGCTTCCTGAACTCGGATCAGGAGTTCCTGCCCGGCCAGCTGATTGAAGTGAAGGGCTGGGGTTTCCTGGGAGATATCAACGGGGACCGGCGGGGGTCGAACAATAACCTTGGCGAGACCCTGAACGGCGTGATCAAGGATGAGGTCTTCTTTATCGAGGAAGGCCAGGAGCTTCTGGGATTCGCGGCGCAGGAACGGCTGATCACCAACCCCAACGGGGAGACCCGCATCCAATTCCTTGACTGGTGGGCCGGGAACGCGTCGGCCCTGGGGCAGGCGTTCAACGAACAAGGATGGCTGGATGCCTATGACGACACCGGCCGGCAGATGCGGTTCCACATGCAGATCCGGGAGATCTACAACCCGGCCCTGGATGCCCGCACGACCCTGCTCGACGGCGGCCGCAGTACCAAGACGACCGATCTCGACTGGGTCGCCGGCCCGCACGCGCTGGAAGAGTCCACCGGCCGGATCATCCGGCTGGCCGGCCCGGCCTACGTGGGCCTGACGGAACAGACCACCGGTTTCATGCAGTCGGTTCGCGAGATCTCCACGTTCGACCGGGACGATTATGGATATGCCGGCCGGACAGGCGCCCATGTGGCGCTGGACATGACCCGCACGCAATTGGTCAGCGGCAGCGATTACTGGACGCTGGACGAGTTTGAACAGCGGCTGACCGACAACAATCCGGACAACGACATCCGCCTGGATGAAGTGGGCCGCGTTCAGGGCCAGACCGAATGGATTAACGTCTCCGATAAGAAGGGCCTCTGGACCGAGCAGACGCTTACCAACATCCATTACACGCTGCGCGGGTTCCGGCAGTCGTTCGACACCGTTTACGAGGAGCATTTCTACCTGGTGCCCGGCGAGACCTACTTCAACCGGCCCGGCAAGGACGTGAACGACTGGACCGCCTACACCTATCAAGGAGCGATGCGGCCCGACCGGAACTCGAACGGAACGGTGCACATCCACAAGTCCGAGTTCAGCCGGGTTCAGACGGTCTATGACGCGCACGGCGACGTCACCTTCAGCAAGGACCTCATCAAGTCCGACAGCGACTTCGATCCGGCCAAGTACAAGGACTACAAGATGGAACGGTTCGTGTTTAACAGATTGGACGCTCATGGCCGGGTGGTGGATGAGGATGTCACCGAGCACCGCACCTACAACTGGCAGGGCGATAACGACAGGGAGAAGGGTGGGCCCAAGGGGGTTCACAACGAGGTGCGCAACAACCACCGGTATGGCATGGAGTTCGCCGGCCTGACCGAGAAGGATCTGTTCTACCGCGAGGACAGCGACCCGTGGCCCGGCGAAGACGCGAAATCCTCCACGGTATTGTTCGGCGTGACGAATAACAACAGCCAGTCCCGGATCACCACTACCGGCATGGGGACTGAAGGCCCGAACGCCCGGATCGCTCCGGAGTACGATTCGCTCGGCCGGCTGGTGCGCTATCACACCCGGGAATGGCATGAGAGCCGGACGCCGAACATCTCGGGCCCGCCGTCGGGCGACAAGAAGAAACCGACCGAAGGGCATTTCTTCTTGAGCTACGGCGCCAACTTCAATAACGTCAGCAACAGCGGAATCCGCATCCAGTACGACGCGTTCGGCAACCCGCTGGCCGGCCGGTCCAAGCTGAGCGGCGGGCCGTACAATGTCGGCAAGAACCACTTCAGCATGAGCGGCACCAAGTACGACGCCGCCGGCCGGCGCCAGAGCGCTTCGTTCAGCTACGCGGAGGCCAAGGGCAAGGGAAGCTCCGCGCCGACCACCCAGCAGAAGACCTTCACGCTCAGCGACGCCGGCGGAAAGCTGATCGACAAGCAGAAGGAGAAGCATACGGTCGGAGGGTTCAGCTTCAGCTTCACGGGTATCATCGTCAGCATCATCATGGCGATCATCGCGGTGGCGATCGTCCAGGCCCTGCTGTCGGCCCTGCCGCTGATCCTGCAGATCCTGATCGCCAGCGTCATCGCCAACGTGCTGACGTCGCTGATCATGGGCCAGGACCCCCTGCAGGGCCTGATCGGCGTTTTCATCGGGTTCATCTTCTCCTTCATCGGCGCGCTGATCGGCCAGTTGTTCGGCCTGGGCGGCGGGCCGGGCGGGCTTTCGGCGCTGGGCATCGGGCCGACCGGGGCGGTGGCCGCGGTCAGCAAGGTGGTCAACGGCCAGCTGGTGCTTTCCATCAACCTGGTGGAGATCGCCAAGTACATCATCCGCTCCGGCATCTTCCAGCTGATGCAGATGGCCTTCGCCGATTCGGATGAGGACAGCGCCAAGTTCCTCGGCATGTTCCTGGCGGTGTTCCTGTCCGGCCTGGTGGACATGGCCTTTTCCGGGTCGTTCAACCTGGCCATCCTGCTGTTCAACGTCTTCGCCGGCTTCTTCATGGGAGTCGCCGCGATCTTCGCCAACCGAGCCGCCAAGAACGGCAATCAGATGCTCGCTTCCATCATCATGGCGGTCGCGGAAGGGATCCTGGGCATCATCTGGCGGATCTTCTCCGCTCTGTTCCTGGGCGGCGGCGCCGGGGGCGGGGGCGGCGGCGGACCGAGCCCCAATGAGCAGGCCGAAGCCAGCGCGGCCAAGGCGCCGTACCGCAACGAGGGAGAGCTTTTGCGGGAACAGTCGCAGTACTCGCTGGGAAGCCCGGGATACGAACAGCTCCAGTCCCAGCTGGACCTTCTGCGGGAGATCCGGACCAGCTTCAACTCGGAGACATACGCCGACTACCGGTTCGCTCAGAACAACAGCCGGGAAGCCATTCCGGACCAGAATTTCTTCATCCGTGAGGACGGCCAGCAGGTCCTGGTCAACCGGAACGGTTCCACCGACGCGATGGAGTTCCTGCGCGGCCAGCAGGAGAGCAGCTTGATCCTCCAGATCGGCGACGGCAGCATCAAGGACCTTTTCCTGAGGACCACGGACCCGAACGTGATAAGCCGGTTCGGCCAGGCGTTCAATCTCGACCTGAGCGCCCAGCAGGTGAACAACGGGCTTCTGCTGAATATCGGCGGCCTGCAGGTCGGCAGCACCGGCCCGATCACGTTCGACCTGAGCAAGCAGGGTGACGCGAACCGGGACGCGCTGACGCTGATGGGTCAGCTCACCGTCAACGGCATCCAGAACACGGCGGAATTGCGCGGCTTCTCCCTCCGGTTCAACGAGCTGGAGCCGGGCAAACTGGCCATCGCCGCCGACCAGCTGCTGACCGATCCGAACGGCCAGAAATACGCTACCGGGTACGATAACGGTGCGCTCAAGGCCACGCCAATCGACAACTCGGATCCGCGGATTCGGTCGGCCCAGGACCAGCTGCTGCTGTACATCAACGGCAAGGATCCGAACCTGGCCAACTCCAAATCGGTCCAGATCGACCAGCCGAATGGCCGTTCGGATCTGTCGCTGACCGGCCTGGCCGACCAGCTGTCCCGCACGTTCAATCTCAACCCGGACCAGCGGGACCAGCTGTTCCTTCAGCTGGCCAACCTTGCGACCGCGGTCCAGCCGGGGCAGAACCTGATCCTCCAGCCGAACCTGGAGTCCCCTCTGCTGGACGTGAACCTGCTGACAAAGGCCGGGGAGAACGTCTCTCTGGGCATCACGCTCAACGTGGACACGGCCGAGCTCAACAGCCAGGCGCTGATCGACGCGCTCAGCTACATCGATCTCGCAAGCGCTGTCTACGACGCACTCGACAGCTTGAATGAAGAGGTCCAGAAGACCGACAACGTGGCCGATTTGAAGGACCTTGGGAAGGACCGGATCGTCGAGGTGCTGGGAGACCGGCTGGCCCAGCTGCCTCAGCTTGCACTCAGCGATGCGGGGATGGACGCGCTGGCCGAGGCCTTCCTTAATAACGGGGACAAGGTCCTTGCAGCCGGCTTGCTGGACAATAAATCCGAGGCCATCGCCCTTCTTTCCATCGCGGCCGCACAGGCGCAGGACGCGGCCACGGGCGGTCTGTTCAGCGTCTCCGACAAGGTCGGCGACCTGAGCGGCGAAACCGCCCAACAGCGGACGCCGCAGGCGCCGGCCGCTCCGAAGCCGGTGGGAACCCCCGCGCCGAAACAGGAGAATTTCCTGAACGCCCGGTTCAACGCCGACGCGCTGGTCCGCGGCATCCAGGATGTGTTCGAAGGCCGGGCCGCGTCGAGCCGCGCCGCTCCCGCCGATATCCGGCCGGCCGCGACGCCTCAGGCCCAGAGCGGCACCCGCGGCGGCGACTTCACCAAGGCCCGCGAGGCGCTGTCGCTCCAGGCCCGGAAAGAATCTCTGCAGGTCACGCAGGCCGCCTACGGCAAGCAGGTGATCGATCAACTGTTCAGCCAGCGGGGCTTCAGCGCCGATCAGGTGAAAGCGTTCAAGAGCTTCTTTAATCCGGCCCAGCTTCTGCAGGTGGCGCAGGGGATCCGAGGGTTAACGCTCGACGCGCAGGGCCGGGCCGCGGTCATCGCCGGCGTCATCTCGGTCAGCGCGATCCAGGGCCAGATGGGCCAGGCCCTGCGCAACATCCTGGGCAACAACGCGCAGGTGCAGTTCAAGTTCAACGTGGCGACCCAACAGATGGCGTTCTCGTTCGACCTTCAGCAGGTCAAGGGCGCGAACCGCGGCGAGCAGATCACGGCGGTCACCCGGTTCCTCGCCCAGATCAGCGCCATCCCCGGCGCCGATCAGCAGGCGATCCAGAAGGGAATCCTCACGCAGATCCAGAAACAGTTCGGCACCGCCGTGCTCCAGCAGCTGCTGCAGGCGAAGGACGCGGCCCGCGGCAACAACGTGTCGCAGGACCAGCTCAAGACGGCCCAGCAGATCCTCGGCAACCTGGCCAGCGCCAAGCCGGAGCAGGTGCTCGCCGCTCTGCAGACGGTGGTCAACGTTCTCGATAACCTGGGTGTCCTCAAGAACGTCCAGATCAACACGGTCTTCAACAACAGCCAGCAGCTGGTCAACGCCCAGCTGTCCGGCCAGCTGAACCTGCAGAACCTCAAGGCCAGTTTGAACCAGCAGGCCGCCGCGTCGACGCTGACCTCCCAGATGGGCACCGGCCTCCAGCTGGCCGAGGCGCTGGGCCTGAAGGAAGTGGACTTCCGCCTGCAGGTGATCCAGAACCAGAAACTGCACGGCGAGTTCATGATCTCGCTCGACGTCAGCCGGACCACCGATTTCGCCGACGGCAAGACCTTTGTTTCCAGCTTCAACGATTTCCTGAAGCGGCTCAACGAGCTGAGCAAGGCCGACCAAAAGGTGATCGGCAACGTCCAGGACGTGCTCCGCCAGCTCTCCACGCTGGTCAAGGGCCTGGACAAGCTGGGCGAGATCGGAAAGTTCGGTCCGGAAATCGTAACCCAGCTGAATGCTCAGGAGCTGTCGAACCTCGACCGGTTCGTGCTGGAAGTCGGCACGCAGTCGCTGGGTGAAAAAGCGCTCGTGGTGGCCAATGCCGGCGGGCTGACCCAGCAGGCCGAGACCCGGCTTAACGCTCTGCTCAAGCAGAGCGAGATCGTGGCGCTCGGGCTTCAGCGCGAGGCGGTCACCAAGGTGGAGGTTGAGCTGGCCACGGCCCATGACGAAACCAAGCCGGCCGACTTCCTCGTCCGCTCGGTCCAGATCGACCGGAACCAGATCGACATCAACACCCAGCTGGGCAAGGCCATCACTGAACTGCGCGCGATCGGCGACGATTTCGTCAACCAACTCCAGCTCAAGGTCACCTTCTCCGATCCGATCCTGGCGCCCAACGGCGAGCTGATCCAGAAGGCGTTCCTCACCGCCGACCGGCTGACCAACGGCCAGCCGCTGACGGCGGGTGCTCTGCAGAAGATCATCAGCGCCGAGCAGTTCGCCCAGATCGAGGGCGCGGCCCGGGCCGCGGCCGCGGCGTCCGGCACGGTGTTCCAGATGCAGCAGTTCCTGAGCCAGCGGCTCGCGCTGACGGTGGACCTGCAGACGCTGGATGTGATCCTCAGCGGCCAGTCGTTCACCGAGCGGCTGAACCACCCGGGCCTGGCCGCCGCCGTTCAAGCGCCTCAGTTGGCGGTTTCCCGGCAGGCGACCGAGCAGGTCGGCAAACTGGGCACCTGGCTCCAGGGGTTGGGCCATCTGAAGGACCGCACGGACATCCTGACCGGCGGTACGCTGGCCGGATTGGCCAACGCGCTGGGCTTCAAGGACACCGCGACCGTCTTCGGCAACCTGCCCGGCAACCTGAAGATCCGGATCGAGCTGGGGGCGCAGGCCACGACGTTCACCATTCTTCCGGAAGGGCAGGCGCCGTTCAAGAGCATCACGCTCAATCTGGAATCCGGGCTGGCGATGGTGCGGACACCGTCTCCCGATGCCGGTTTCTCCAGTTTTTCCAACTATCAGGTTCAGTTCTTCAACTTGCAGGATGGATCTCTGGTCCAGGTCACTCTGCCGGACGGCACGAAAACGGACCGGGCCTTCGCGCCGGACCTGGGCGGTCCGGGCGTGCATCGTCCGCTCGGCCGGCATTACGATTACGGCGACCGGCAGGGCCCGCAGGTGGAGACCAACGCCTCGGCTGCGCTGAGTCAGGAAATGAAGCGGATGAACGTCTCTTACGCGCTCCAGGCGCTCGACGGCGGTATCGGGTTCCAGTTGGTCAAGCTGGATGCCAACGGCCAGATCAGCCGGGGCGTGCTTGGGTTGAGCGGCAGCGGCCAGCAAATCCTGCACCCGGACCTGGCCTACACGGCCGCGCCTGGCGCCGGCAAGTTCCTGATGCTGGGCGACCTCTTGAAGCAGAATCCCGGCGCGGTCGGCGCGATAGCGCAGGACCCCAACGACGGGATGGTTCACCTCTATCGCGACGGCGCGACGGTGGAACGGCTGGCTTACCGCCAAACCACCGAGCCGACCCGGACCAGCCGGACGATCACGGCGGGGCTGGCCGAGTTCGTCGAGCGGGGCACACTGCGCATCACGGCGCTGGGCGCCACGATGGAGCGGGCTTCCTATTACAACCCGGCGGCCGGGCCCGATGGACGGGTCCACGCGGGCAGTTCGGTGTACGAAGCGGTCGCGGCCGACGCCAAAGGCCGGCTGGTACCGATCTTGAGCAGTCCGGATGTGAAAGGTGTTCAGGGGATGGCAATCGACACGGTGAGTCGAAAGCTGACCCCGGTAGTGACCGACCTGGGCGGCGCGCGCGGAAACAGCCTGGCGGTGACTGTGACCGCTGCGTCCGCCCAGCCCGGGTCGGACCTGGCCTTCGTGGGCCGCAAGAGCGAGATCTTCACCCAGTCTGGTGACAAGACCACCCGGGCGCTGGTGGAGACCCGCTACGCGGTCGGAGACAACCACACCCTGGACCTCTTCCGCGGCCAGACGTATGCCGATCTGAGCGGCCGCGGCTGGACCCGCGCGGATTCCCGGCTGTTCAGCTTGAAGGGGGCCGACGGCTCCATCGTCACGCGCGAGGTTCTTTCAGTGGCCGGCATCGACGTGGCCGGCGCCTGGAAGCTGGACGACGGCAAAACGATCGTGGACGCCAATCACAAGACATTGCTGGAACAGCAGGGCGGCGTGACGCAGGCGAGCAACCTGGTGACGCTGGTTCCGGACGTTTCGCCGGAATCGATCAAGGGCCGATTCGCGGTGACTTTGCCCGGTTCGGGGTTGGTCTACGACGCGACCGGCCGCCTGACGGGCGTCACCTCCCGGTTCGAGTTCGACATCCAGGCGCCGAAAGAAGGCCCACTCTCCTTCAGAACCAACCAGGGCCACCTCGGGGTTCAGATGCCCGACGGCAATTGGCAGAGGGCGCCGGCCATCCCGATGGTTCGTGACGGGCGCTTGACCGAAGGATTGGCTCTGCCCGGCTTGACCATGGTTCAGGGGCTCACCGGCGAGTTCGCGCTTCAGCCGGGCCAGCCCGGGACCACGCCGATCACCTACGACGCCGTCTTGAACCCGACGACCGGCCGGTGGGCCATCGCGAACCTGCGCGACGCGGCCGGCCAGCCGATTCAGAAGACCGAGCTTTATCTGCTGGACCGCGTCAAAGCGCCGGTGCACTTAGGAGCCGCGCAGGAGAAGGCGTTCCTGGCCGGCCAAGCGGCGGCTGATTTCGAGAAGACCGTTTCTCCGGTGGCCGACCGGGACCTGTACGCGAAATTGTCCGTGGAAAACGGCGCTGTGAAGGATGTCCAGATGCTCGGCTACAACCCGGCCGATCCGAAAGCCGATCTGCCGCGCGTCTTCACCGGTCTGTTCCCCGAAGGCAAGCCGTTCTTCTATACCGAAGGGGCGGTCATGAAGACCCAGGCGAGCGGCCCGGATGTCTGGCTGTTGTCCACCAGGACGCTGGAAGGCACCTCCACCTGGATCGCCGCGGCGATGATCAGCGGCAAGGCCGTGATCAGCGACGACCTCCTGCGGATCGATCCGACGACGAAACAGTTCGCCATCGTCACGCCCGGCCCGAACAACATCACGGACATGGGCACCCGCTACGCGTTCGTCGGCGGCAAGTTCCAGGAACTCCAGACCCGCCAGATCTTCGCCGTGGATGACGCGTATCACCGGTCCGGTTCGCCGGTCTTCGAGGTGAAGATCAACGACAAGTGGGTGCGCGCCTCGATGGAGCAGATCCCCGGCATGACCGACGAGGTCGGCCTGGTCGCGCACAATCAGGAATGGAAAGTCGATCCGGACGCGGCCTACTCCCGCTCCAACAAGCCGGAGGCCGACGGCCTCCTGCGGTTCCGGCACGATGGCGCTTTTGAGCTTCAGCGCACGGCCGACGGTTATCAGTATCGCGGCCCGCTCTCCGAGGGGCAGTGGGTCAAGATGTTGAGCGCCGCCGACCTGCAGAAATCCGGTCTCACGATCCAGAAAAACGGCCAGGTCCTCTCAGGCGGCCAGTTGGTCGGCGTGGTCCTTCCGGTGGACCTGGTGGGCGACCGGTACCTGAACCAGCGGGGCGAGGCCAGCTTCGTGGAGATCAACCGGATTGACAAGGCCAGCACCGATCCCGCGTTCCAGGCGGTCAGCAGCCGGGACGGTCTGCGGCTGATGGTGAACCCCGGCTACGAGCGGGCCACCGTCACCGAGCGGATCCCCGGCACCGAAGGATCCTTTGCCAATGTGCGGGACGCGCTCCAGGGCGGGCTCCGGTACGTCGAAACGGCATCGGTCCAGGGCGGCAAAGTGGTGCGCAATGGCGTCTACGCGCTGGGCGATGGCGTGAAAGAGATCAACATCCCGGTCACCACTACGCACGCCAACGCCCATGTGGAATACGGCGGGCTCCGGTTCGGTGAGGGCAGCGCGATCCGGATTTCCGCCAACGGCATGGTCCTGCCCGATCCTCAGCACGCCAATGGCAAAGTGTGGGTCAGCGCGCCGCTGGGCGATGTCGCCGACCCGGCTACCCGCGTGGTCCGGATCCATTACGGCATCGCGGCCGGGAATGTTCCCGACGCTCAATCCGTCATCTATCTGAAGGAAGTTACCGACCAGGCCGGCGCGATCATCCTCACCGGCGAACAGAAACAGCAGGGCGCCTTGACCGGCTGGGACTTCATCCACAAGGTCAGCGACGAAACGCTGGCCACCAACATCGCCGCCGCGCTGGAAGCGCAGGACCAGGAGCTCATCATGGGCTGGGTCCCGAACGGCCCTGACGGCATGGTCGGAAAAACGGTTCTCCAGTCCAACTACCTGGGCGCCGGCCCGCTCCAGACCCGCGTCTGGGTGACTCCGGAAGGCAAGGTGGTTGACAAGCTGGTTCAGTTCTACGACCTTTCCGGCCAGCAGGGCCTGATTGCGCAGACCAGCACAGGCACCCGCTTCATTCTCGTAGGAGAGGAATGGACCAAGCCGGGCGTGGGCGGCGCAGGCATCGTCTACCGTGGCATCGAGCATAACGTTCAAGGTCTTACGCTGGTCAAGGCCCAGCAGGTGGCCTTCGTTTACACCGGTCGAGGGCGGCCGCAAATGATCCAGGACGCTCAGGGCCGTTGGACGCAGGTGGACAGCACCAAACCGCTCCGGGTGAACGAAAAGGATTACATAAAATTCAATCTCCAACCGGACGCCAAGGTTTACCAGCTTCGCCGAAACGAAGAAGATAATTCACTCCAGTACAAGGAGATCACTCAGGACAAACAACAACCACGGGCACCTCCGCCCGCCAGCACCTTGCCCAAGGCGCAGATGGCCGCGGCGAAGCCGGCGTTGGAAATGGCGCGTGACACGCTGGAAGGAACCGTAAAAGCACTGCAGGACATCCTGGGTCCTGAAAGCGATATCGCCAAACTTCAGGAGCAAATGAAAGATCTGGAGCAGCGTTTTGGCCGCCTGCAGAGGGAGATGGGCCTTGAAGTGTCTCTGCGGGTAGCGGGCCGCGAAGTTGCCTCAGACAAGGAATTGTCAGCTTTGAAGGAAGCGTCGAATTCCTTCCTCAGCAAGGCCAGGGAAGTCTTGAAAGATGGCAAGCCGTCTCTTCAGCAGGTTACGGAGCTGCAGCAGGCGGGTGAAGGACTTCTCAACCAGGTTCGAAATCATCTCTCCAGCGAGGAATTCTCGCTCGGCGCGGCGACCCTTAAATTGAATATGGGCCATCTGGATCAACAGCTTGCCAAGCTGGAGACGGCGTGGGGCGAGAAGCAACTCGCTGCCGCCGACAAACAGCTTCTGGGCGCTCAGCTTTCGCTGATCGCGAGCGAGCAAACGCTGCGAGGAGTTATTCAAAGCGCCGCGCCGATGGTTCGGTATCAGCAGATGTCCGCTGATCTTCAGTGGGCGCGTGAGCAGCTTGGGGGTTCCGGCGAAAAGACGGACAGTTCGCTTTCTGCCCCGGAAGGCAAGCTGGGTGCGCTGGTCACCCGCCTGCAGGAACATCAAACGGCTCTGGGGAACGTTTCGAAAGACTTCGGTTCGATGGAACCCGGCGAGCGCGTATCGAAATTGCAGGGTCTGCGCTCTCAGGCCGATGCGCTCACGAGAGACGTGGCGAAATATTTCGCCGGCAAAGAAGGAAAAGCGGCATTGGCCCGACTGGATCGGGCTCTCGATCGGGTCGCGCCCAGCGTGGAAAACATGCTTGTTTCGGTCAAGGCCTGGGTAAGCGAAGGCCAGCCGGCCGGGTACGGCGGACGGATGGTGGAAATGCACACGCAGGTTCAGGAAGTCAGCCAGTCCTTGAATCAAATCCGGCAGGAGCATCCGGTCCTTCAGCTTCTGGATCAAGCCGATCGCGTGGGGCAGCAGACCGCTGCCCTGGCCGGCGGCTGGCTGGAGAAGGGAACCCTGCTGCGGGATACCCTGGTTTTCCAGGGGCGGCTTGCCCTGCTGCAGGGGGTTTACCGCCAGACCATCGAGCCGTTGATGGCGGTCCAGATCACGGCCCGGCAAGCGTTGTTCCAGGCCTATCAGTCTCACGTGGAAAATCTTGCCGGCAACGTGAGGAGTTTTGAGAGCGCGGTCAGTGATGAAGCGGCGATCCTTCGAGATCCGGTACGGCGTAGTCAAATGGGATTGATCGGTCAGAATGCCGCCGGCTTCCAGCAGATGCATGCCAAGAATACGGCGACATTGGCGGGCCTCCGGGTGGAGCTCCGATCGGCGCGGGAGGCCTTTGATGCGATACTTCAGAAATACGCGCCTGCGGAGATCTCCCTTCCGGGCGAAGCCGGACCGGTGAAATACGAATTGGCGGCGGCAAGCCGCAGCGAGATCCAGTCCCTGCGGAATACGCTCGCGGGTTCCGGCCAGGCGGTTCTCCTCTATCGCCAGCAGGGAAGCGAAGCGCTGCGTTTGATCGAGGTGGACGCCTTCACCACCCAGCCGACCGGCCGCACCTACGCCTATGAAGAGGGAATCAAGGTCGGAGAGAAAACCATCGGCCAGCAGTGGGTGCGAATGGACCCGATCCGGGACGCCTCCGGCCGGGTGGTGGGCCAATCCAATTACAGCTTGAACGAGGGCAGGGAAATTTCCCGGTCGGTTTGGGTAACGCCTACCCGGCGCGTGGATACCCAGTACTTGAACGGCGATTCCGCGATGGGCCAGTTGATCATCGCGGATCTCAAGATGCGCACCGGCCAGCCGAGCCCGGACCGGCAGATCACGGTCACCACGGTATCCAGCCCCTATTCCTCCGCCCGTTCCGATCTGGTCCGGTCGGAAACGCGCACGCACCAGGTTAATGACGTCACCGGGAAGTTCGTGCGGGCCGCGTTCTCGCTGAACGGTGAATTCTTTACCGAGACTCGCATGAGCCCCGACATCCTCATGCGCGACAGGGAAATCACGTTGGCTCAGCCGAAAGACCTTGGCTTCGCGCAGGCCAAAGGGGAGCTCCGGACCTACTACATGAAGCTGGCCGACGACGGCAGCCGAACGAAATGGACGCTTGCGGCGGTTCAGTCCCGGGACGAAAGAGGCCTGCCGCTGTTTGAGGAGCGGACCCAGGCCCTCGTGCGCGTGAACCAGGACGATCCCGGCAAGGGACTGAAGATCCAGCCTATTTCGACGATGCGGGCCCGGGCCGATACGTACACCGTGGAAGGATCAAACGGGCGTGTTGTCACCACGGTCCTGCCGTTCCAGTATAAGGCCGGCAATGGCATCAAGGCGGCGGGCGACAGCGTGATTGAGTCTACCTTCAATGAATTCGGAAACCGGACTGATGTCCGGCACGATTACTACAAAGTGGCGTACGAAGTGACCGTTCAGGGGAACATCCCGGCTTACATCGGCGGCGGTCCGCCGCCCGGTCCGTACGAGTATACGGCAATGCGCGAAGTCAATCCTGCCTACCCGCAGATCACCAGCGGCCAGCAGATGCCGAATGTTTACGGAAAAGCCCGCATGGCGGGAGATACCCTGCTGGTCATTGAAGCATGGACGAACGATGGAAGCGGGCCCAAGCCGGTGACTGGGAAATTCGATGTGGCCGGGACCGATACCCAAATCCGGCTTGCCCAGGTCAGTCTGGTGACGGGCCGGTACCAGTCCGGTATGCGTGAAGAAGTTCCCTGGCTTTTCCGGACCGATCAGGGGGGAGGGTTGAATCCCCTGCGTTGGGTGGCGGCTCCGTTCCAGGCCGATACGATTGCCGATTGGGCCTCCCGCGGCACCGGGAAGGTTTCGACTTTGTTCGGCGACATGGACCCCGTCGCATTCAGCTGGACCGTGGGCGGGCTGCGCGAGGCCGGAATCTTTGTCGGGACCGGCGGGTTGAGCGCCCTTGGGAATATTACTGCCCGCAGTGGAGCGTACATGGCAGGCCGAACGGCTTATGCGGAAGGAATGGCGCGCGGAGGAGAGGCGTTGGCAATTCGCGCTGCCCGTATAGCCGCGTATCGTGAACTGACCACGGGTGCTTCCAGTTGGATGGCCCGCGGCTTACTGGAAAGCGGAACAATCCACCTCGGTTCTTACGGTGTCACGCAAGGCGGCCGAACTCTGCTTTCGGTGGGAGGGCGGACCATCCTCAGCCGTGTTGCCGGAGAGACTCTGGTGGCTCGTTACACCACGGCAGTGGCTGCTGAGACAGTTACCCGGGTGACGACAACCTACAGCCTGAACCAGGGTGGTCGATTCGCAGCGATTGGAGCCAATATCCGGGATATAGGAACAGCGATCGGTCGTACCTTTGGTCTGGGCAACGCCGCCGATGCCGCCGCCGGCATGACCAGAGCTTCACAGGTAGCTCGCAACGCTTGGTTAGGCGATCAAACCATTGGACAGGCCGCCCGTTTTGTTGCGGGCGGCAGCACGCTGACCGGGCAGATGGCCCTGGCCGCCGGTGAGCTGGGTCAGGCCGGTCTTTTGGCCCGGTTTGGCGCGACGTATGTAAACCTGTCACTCCACCTCCAGCCGTTCCTGGGGGTCATCAGCAATGTTTCTCAGTTCGCCGTGTATGAAATTTCCGGCGCTCGGATCCAGGTAAATCCAGCTACCGGCGAAGCGATTGGTGTTCCTAAAACAGTGCTTGGGTTCATTCCGGCGGCCGCCATTGTAGGCGGATTCGCCGGCTGGGGGAACGGCAGTGTTAATTTCTTCGCCGGCGGAGGATGGCTCGGTAACCTTGGGTTGACCGCTCAGGTGATGGTGATGGCTCCGGTGGGCCGGCTTTTGGGATCGGTTTTGGGCGAGACGGTTGCGACCCGAGGGCTGTTGATGGAACGGGGATTGCTTGGCCATACGGCGAACATGCTGCTGGATGTCGGAATCATTCTGCCCACGTTGGAACACAACATCGTGCCTCGGTTGGAAGCGCTCGGGCTTCCCGGGTGGTTGGCGAAGCCGGTGGGATCGATGATGGCGTTTGCGTTCCTGCCGTCCTATCACGCCCAGGTTCCGGAAGGCCGGGCCGGTCTCAGCGCGCAGGAAGTGCGGTCCACCGTGCGGGAAACCGTCCGGTTGGCGGATCACGCGATAAATCGCGTGAATGCCGAGACGCAAAAGAGCAAGACGCAGAAACCGGCTGAAGGGGTCCAGACCCGGCCGGTCGTTGAGGGGGTTGAATCGGCGGAGTCGCGAGTTGTCGCACCCGAGCAAATGGTCGGTCCGGCAGTGGCCGGCAAGCAGGAGTCCGTGACCGTTCCTGTCCGGCCGCAGGAGACCAAAGCAGAAATTACTCCCGAAGTTGCGGTTCTTCCTGAGCCGTCTGCTCCGCCGGCGACCGAAGCGGCAGAAAAACCGCTCGATGTCATTTCCGTGGTGCGCGGAAAAACGGCCGAGCTTTCCCAGACAATTGCCGGAGCGGATCTGGCCGCTCTGTCTCCCGAGACCCGGCTGGCGGTCTCCGATGCGCTCCGGTCGTTCAGCCGTTTCGAGTTCATCCCTGGAGTCAAAGAACAACTTGTTCCCGCGCTGACAAAGATGGTGGACGCGGCCGAGCGTTCCTCTGCCGCCGCGGGGGATCTCTCCGCTCACGATCACGGGATGGCTCTGCTGACCCACGGCAACCTGGCGATGGCCTCCCGGAATTTGAGTTTGCCCGAAATGGCCCAGCGCATTTTGCATGTTGAGATGAAAACCCTTACCGCGCTGCAAGCCCAGGGGGCCCGCCTTTCCCCGGATCTTCTGGTAACAACGGTTCAGACTTTGCTCATCTTGAAAGCCGCCGGCGCGCAGGGGATCGAGAGCGCGGCGGCCACCGCTGCCGACCTGATTCAGGAAAGCCGCCGCGGAATTGTGGCGGCTCTCAGCGCGAAGACGCAGGAAGGAACCTTGACCAAGCTCGATTTCGTGCAGATGGTCCAGGGAATCGCGGTGCTCGGTGAGGTGGCCAAGGGGCTGGTTCCTCTGATGGATCAGGCGGATGCCCGCGTTCCGGCTCTTCAGAACATTGTGGAAAATACCGCTCGGGAGATCGGCCAGAAAGTCCCCGAAGGGATCAAGGTGGTTTCCGGCGATGTCCGGGGCAACGCGAATGTTTTCGTGGAAAACGACGGTTCCACGCTGGAAGTGACGGTCCGGCCGGGCGGCGAGGCCGTTGCTGAAGGGAATTCCTACGTGGATCCCTCGAACATCAAGATTGAAGTAGGTCCGGACGGCAAGCTGGAGATCAAAGCCACCGGAGAGCTTTCCCAGAAGGTCCTCGACAGCGATGTCATCATCCAGGTTGATGGGGAGCTGAAGGTGGAAGGCAAGCTCAAGGACATCGTGGATCGGAAGATTGACCTCACAATCGAAAAAGACCAGGAGGTCATCGTTCGCGTTAAGGGAGAGGAAGGCACCTTCGAGCAGGTCGAAAGCCGCCCCACGGAAAGGGATGTCATCCGTTTGAGCGAAGCCCGGCCGGAATCCGGCGAGCAAAATCTGTTGAGCCGGGAAACACGCGACGTTCTGGACAGCTCTCGGGTTGTCGCTCCCGAGCAGCAGATCGAAATTGTGCGCGGGCTCACCAAGGAATTCAAAGACAGGGTGGATCAGCTTTTGGACCGCGCCGAACGGGAGGAGACTCCCGAGGCGGTGGAGCATGCCGTGCAGGGGATCGATCGATTTATCCGGTTTGCGGATGCCGCGCTGCAGACGGTCAGCCCGTCCCGGTTCTCCGAAAACATCGAGGCCTATCGGCAGTTCGTTTCCGATTTGGTGACTGACGTCGCGCGTACCTACGACAAGCTGGCCTCCGTTGTGAAAGTGGTGGTGGCCCGGGAAGGGGCCGCGGCTTCCGATCTGGTGCGGGCCGTCGGCGTGACGCATGCAAATGTGGTTTGGCTGTCCGGGCGGGCTGTTGAATCGCTGGTCCATGCGAAGGTGGAGCCGGCCCAGGTGGCTTCCTTTATTCGGGAGGTCTCCACCTCGGCTGCCAGCCAATTCCGGGATCTGCTGGGGATGTACGATCGGGTTGTTTCCGATCGCACAGCGACCGCCGAACAGAAACTGCAGGCGTTTGAGGGCTTGACCGCTTCCGAGACCCAGCAGGCCGTGTTTGTTACGCTGGCGCTGGTCAAAGCCAGGGAATCCGGATTGGCCGGCGGCGAACTCAAGAAACTGGCCCGAGAAATGGGCGGTCAGTTCCTTGCAACCGCCAAAGAGTATGCGGCCCGCATGGAACGGCTGTCCCGAACGGACCTGTCCGGCTTGAATCCCCAGCAAATCCAGTCTCATTTGGAATCGCAACTGGGGGCCGTTGAGGCCATTCGGGATGCGGTACTTGCCATTCAGGGTGCGGGCGGTGTGCTGGTGGGTGCTGAAATCAAGCAGATGTTCAAGCAGATGGTCCAGGCCGTCGGCCGGCAGATCGGGGAAGGGATCGTGGCCAGGACCCCCGGTTCCCAGGTCGAAAAACTGGTGGTTGCGATCGAACAAATTTCCGGTCTGCGGAAAGTGACGGAGTCGCTTCAGGACAAAAACCTGCTCGACGGTAAAGAAGCCGGCGCGCTGAAGTACCAGCAGATGGCCCTGGTGGCCCAGATCGTCAAGAGATTGGCCGGTGGAGACGGCTTCCTGCGGCCTAACGAAGTCTTCACGAACCTCATCGCCGATTTCCGGAACCTGACGGATTCCGCCAACTCGAATTCCGCATGGAAAACAATGACGGCGGAACAGAAGGTGGCGGTTCTGAGCGGGGTGCTGCAGGCGCGAGCTGCCTTGCAGACCTTGTCCAGATCAGGCGAAGTGAAGATCGAGCGCCAGCGCGCCGGTGCGATCTTCCTGGGTACGCCTCGTGAAACGGTCAGCGAAAACCGGATGAGCGAATTTGATTCCACGCTGGATCGGACGATCTCCCGCGAATTCGACAACTCCACATCGCCGGATGTCCGCTTTTCGCTGACCCGTTTGGTGCGGGACAGCTCGTTCAGCTTGTCCGAATCCCGGTCCCGCAGTGACTCAGCGGCCGTGGATGTCCTGGTCGATCAATTTGCCGACCGGGCCCGCTCGGCCTGGAGCGCCAAGGATAAGGCCGGCGTTACCGATGCCATGGCCAAGGTGGCCCGGCTTCGCGGTCTGGATGCCGCCGCCGACTGGATGGAATCGACCGGCGCTCGCCGGTCGGACGGCACCCGCGGCGGACCTGCGGAGGCCTCCAAGTCCGATTCGACCGTCAAGTCCCAGATGCAGCAGCTCCAGGCAGAAAAAGCATTCAAAGATCCCAAGGAATTCACCCGCCTCAGCGAATTCGCCCTCGAAACGCCCAAGAGCCAGGTTGAACGCTATGCCGCCAAATTCCTCCAGGGAGAGGGCGGCCAGGATCTTCTTAGGCAGGTGCACCAGGCCCGGGAAAGCGGTAATGAGCAAGCCATCAAGACCGCTGAACAGCGCGTCATCGACACCCAGGCCCGGTTGATCACGGCTCTCGAGAGAGAGGGGATCTACACCCGCCCGGGTGAGAACGCGACCCAACAGCAGTTGAATGAGGCCGCTGATGTGGAGATCGCAGTCTTTGAAGCCGTCGCGAAGACGCTCGGGGACAAGGCGGAATTCTCGTTGCGCGGCGGCCAGAAGGAGATGATCCGGATTGCCGTCACGGTGGCGGACAAGTCCCTCACGATTGAATTGCCGACCGCTTTCGGAAAGACGGTTGCCCTGTACGGCACCATCGCCGCGGCGGCCATGAGAAACCCCGGCGTCAACGTGGTGCTGGTCCAGCCCCGGCAATCCGAAGTCTTTGCCAAGACCCGCACGCGGGTCAACTCCAGCTACGGGTTTGCCGAAGCGGATGCCTTCCTCTTTGCCGGCAAGCGGGGAGTGGCCATGTCGGAGCTGTTCCAGAAGCTTCAGAATAATCCCAACGACGCGGCAGTCCTGGATGAAGTCGTGGCGGTCCTGAAGGACTCCGGTGTGGTCAAGGTCATGGATTACATCGAGCCGAACATGGTCAACAACCTGGCCCGGAACATGGACACGGCCGGCGCGCTGAAACTGCGGGAGGCCCTCCGCTCCTTTAATCTGCTCCTGGTGGATGAGGTACAGAGGGTTTCTCTGGATCTCGTGGATGCCATCATTGCGGATACGCTGGACATGCCGTTGGGCCGCCAGCTTTACATGCAGGCGATGGTGCAGGCCCTGCTCCGGGTGGAGATTCCGGAAAGCATTGGAAACGGCCTGGTTCAGCCGGGACGGGAGTTCGGCAGCCGGCGGTCTCCCGAAACCCGGACCCTCCGGCCTTCCGACGGCGGTGCGCCGCTGTCGGCTGAGTTTAAATATGCCGGCCAGGTCTCCGATCATTCGACGGTTTCAGACTTCCGGAACAGCGACCAGGTGGCGTACCGGGTAACGATCGGCGAAAAGGGAGAAGTCCGGGTCGATACCACCGAGAAGCTTGATCAGGAGTTCAGGGTCACCGTCGAAAACGAGCTCCAAAAACTTCTCGATCGGGCCGAAGGTTTGGATGCCGGCCAGAAAGAGACGCTTCGCAAGGAAGCGTTGGATTTCCGGCACGCTGATGACGCGGGGGCGGCTCTGGAAGGTTTGCTGACGCGGTTCGGAGTCCGGGCCACCAACCCGCGGTTCCAGGTTATTCAGACGATGAAACAGAACGACGCCTGGTTGTCCGAAGCGTCCGGGAAAGCCGGATTGACCTCATCCGAAGTTTCCGCCCTGCGGTTGGTCCGGGACACCGCGGAAGGGATCTTGAATGTTTCCGTATTGGACCGGCTGATTCCGCATCTGCCCAACGAAACGGCTCAATCGGCTCCCGGCAGCGGCGGCGGGGCTACGCTGGAGACGTCGGAACAGCAGACTTCCGGCCGGGAGATTAAGCCCGGCTCCGTCTTCCCCACCGATGTGCTGGGTGACCAGCCGGACCGCGTGGATCAGAACAACAAGTTCACCTGGATCCAGGCGGAAAAATTGAACCTGATGTATTCGGCCGACGCTCCGCTGGCGGGGACTGAGCTGATCAAGATGTCGAAGACCACGGCTGCCACTTCCGTTCTGGAGCTGTTCCGGGCCAACATGCCGGGGGGAGCCCGCTTCGTCGGTGTTTCGGCGACGGTTTCTGCAGTGACCGGGCTGCTGTTTGGCGCCACGGCGTACACCATCGATGGGCGTTCTCTGGTGACCTACGATCCCAAGAGCGTAACCGGGTCCCCTCTGTCCAGCACCAATGTCGGGGCAGTGGAAACAAAGGCCGGCGGCCTGGGCGATCTTTCCGCCCAGGTGGGACGTTCTCTGGAAGAGGGGGCCAACGTTCACGTGATTGTGCGGCACGCGGCCGGCCTGGAAGCGGCACAGGAAACCTTGAGGCCGCTGGTCGAAGCCCAGAGATACAAATTGCTGGTGGTCAACGGTTCTTTGGCTGATTCGGTTATCGGTGAATACGCGACCCGGCTAAGCACGGAAAAGGTGGTCTTGTTGTCCACCGAGAAGCTGCAGGAAGGGTTTAACCCGTCGGATACGATTACCGAGAAAGGCAAGGCTGAGACCGGCAAGACCCGGGCCATTGATATGGTCATCATGGACGCGCAGGAATTTACCGCCGCCGATCTCGCCCAGGCCATTAACCGGATCAACCGCAGCGGCGACGTAGCTGACAGCTATTTCATGGTGGATTCCCAAACCGGTGAAGCGCGGGTCGGCGTCCGGAGCGGCCGGGCGGTTCTGCTGGTCAACGAGGCCCGCCTGAACGAGCATCTGGCCCAGGTGGAGAACGGCCCCCGTGGTCTGGAAGCCGGATTCATGAAAGGACGGTTTGAGGCGGAGATCCAATCCGTTGATAAGACGCAGTACCGCGTTTCGGGTGAGGAGGGCCGGCCCGCAACGCCGGAAGAAATCAAAGGCACACTGCTGGGCAACGCGCGGACCAACCTGAAACTGCTGGAAAGCTATCAATCCGGCGGATTGCGCGGAGAAGGGGATCTGGCCGCCCGCCTGAAGTTGAATGCCGAAGTGATGCGGGTGCAGGCGGAAGGCCAGTCGGTCAGTCACTCCTCGTTCGCGCGCGGTATCGAGCAGTTGACCCGCGACCTGGTCCGGGATCTGTACACAGTGGTTGGCGACTCCGCCGAAGGCAAGGCGATGGTTGCCGGCTTCGAGAAGCAGCTGCTCAACGACCGGGAGGCCTACCTGAGGCCGATCCTGGAAGGGGACGCGCTTCCGGGCCGCGAGCGGATGCGGGCGGCGTTCGAGTCGTTCCGCCGGCAGATGGTCGGAATGGACGGTACCGGCGGGAAGGTCCGCCAGATCGAAGACGCGCTGAAAACCATCAAGCCCGCTATGGCCCAGGAGGTTGGAAAGCTGGAACTGGTGCTCCAGCTTCGGGATTCCGGCATTAACTTTGACAATCAAAACCTCAAACCCACAACGAAGGAGAACCTCAGTCTCTCGACATTCCGGGATGTTAAAGATTTGATTGTATTGACCCGGCAGGCGGCGGAGGTGGTGCCTCCCACTCTGATCAATTTGGCCGAAACCGCTCCGGCGGTCAAGGCGGCCCATGCGGGAGCGCCCCGGCTGGCAAGCCAGGTCGAGGGAGCGTTCAAAACGGCCTTGGAAGCGGCCCGCGCGCCGGAGCAGGCCGTGGGTGGAACCGGAGTGGACGCGGTGGCCCGGCAGTTCAATGACTTGACTCAGAAGCAGGGCTGGGTGAACACGGTGACCGGACAGCTCTACGCGCCGGCCATCAGCGCGTTCAACATGGTAACCGCCGCTTTGCAGGACGATGAGCAATGGAGAACGGCTCAAATCCTGGCCGGTGCCGAAGGGTTGAATGTGTCCGCGACCGCCTCTCCCGCGGTTCGCGCGCAGACCGTGATGACGTTGATCGATAAAGGCACCCTGCGGGTGGATGAGATGGGCTATGGCCTTCAGTGGGCCAGGTCCACGGCCCAGGGAGTTGAATTGGTCAAGAGCGCCGCGCCGGGTACTCGAATCACGCATGAAACCCTGCTGGCGGCCCGCGACAGCGGTAATGGCGCGTTGACGGTCCTGGAAACGGTCTCTTTGCCGAAGTCCAGCAGGTTGAACGATGTCGTCGCTTTGGGCCGGGCGGTCGTGACTCAGCAGGATCTGGAAGCGCGTGAGTCGGACCTGCGGAGCCGCTTGAAGGATGCGGAAACCGACGATGACCGGAACTTCGTTGAAGGCCAGCTGAGCATCTTGGGCCGCGTCAGCGAAGATAATGGCCGGGCTCTTGCCGCCGGTTCCAGGATCACCGGCGATACGCTGATCACGCTGGGCCGGCAGTTGGGCGGCGGCCAGGACGCGGACGGCCGGCTGGCTCAGGCGCTGGCCGCGGTGATTGATCCCGCGCTCGGTAATTTGACCCCGGCCCAATTGCAGGCCGCGACGCAGACGCTGCAAATGGTTACCGCCGGTACCGGCCGGACCGTCACACTGCATGATGCGGCCGAGGGTCTCGGATCTCCGATGCAGGTTCTCCATCACGTTCAGGAGCTGGCGAAGCCGGAAAATGACCGTGCCGGAAAACCCAACGACCTGGTGGTTCGAGTCGCTCAGGCATTGGAGCAGGAGATGAAAGCGCACCGGGGTGTTTCTCGGGAAACCGCTCAGGCACTGGCCCAGGAGACCAGCGGGAAGATGGATGTGCTGGCCGTTTACCGGCTGATGAATTTCGCGGCCACCGCGGAATCCGTGAAAGCCATCGATGCCGTGCTTCAGGGAAGGGATTTGAAACAGGAAGCCGCGAAGAAAGCGGATGAAGTGATTCAAGCGGCTGCGTCCCAGGAGACCCTGGACGCGGCGTTTACGGCCGCCAATCTTCCGCTGGCGTTGATTGAGCTGTATCAGGCGGCCCGGGCCAACACCGATCCGAAGAAAGGGCGGGAAGCGCTTGCTAAAGATCTGGCGGACCGGATTTCCCAGAACCGGCATCTGCTGATTGCGCCGGAACTGACGAACCAGGCCATCGCGCTGGTGTTCGGCGTCCAGCCGCCCTCTTACAGCCGGCTTCAGAGCCGGTCGGCCGATGTTCAGCAGCAGTTGGTTGCGCTGGTCCGGGTGGTTTCTCCCCACCTCGAGGATGCGGAAGGGTGGGCCCACAGCCAGATTGAAGGCCGCCTCGCGGTTTCCGCTGCGGATAAGAAACTGGATTCCGCCGCGCTTCATCACGCCGCCGAAGCCATGCGGGCTTCCCCCGGGACGTTCGTGGACGCAGACGGAAAGATCGGCCGGATCTTCGCGGCCGCGTTGGACCGGTTAAGCGGAGCGATGCGGTTGGATCCGGTGACCCGCAACGATTTGATGACGGGGCTGTTCCAGGGCCGCGGATTGATTTCTCAGAATGGACCGCGCGCGGTTGCTCTGCTGTTGGCTGACCAATCCGATCCCGTCGAGACCCGCCGGTTGGGCCTGCAGGGTGTGCGGGAGATGAGCAGCGATCTGAAGCGGCGAAAGGTGGAGGCCTTCTTCGGGTCCGGCTACCGGATGGCGGTTAATTCCACGGCGGTTCTGTTCCAGGACGGTTTGGCGAAGGTGACTCAGGTCCCGACGGCCGTGCGCCACGGGGATTCTTTCCATGCGGATGTGGATTTGATCCGGGGCGCATGGGAAGAGCTGGGCAGCCGTCAGCCGGCCCTCTTTCAGGTGAACGTTCCGGACCTTTCCGGTTCCCGGAACCATCCGGATTCGGAGGTTCAGCGTTTTGTCGAAGGACACGAGGAAAGCCGCGACCGGCTGGATCCAATGACCATCGGCCAGGCGGTACGGGAAGACGCGGCGGATTTGTACCGGATGAGCGCGGGCGAGCGGGCGAATATCTTCCGTTTCCTGGAAGGTCAGGTCGGCTTGGCGGCCGATTATGGCCGGTTGTTGGCCGGTCTCGTGGCCACTCTGGACGGGCAGATGGAGCGTGCGAAATCCTTCCGGTTCGGCGCGCCGGTTCCTTCCCAGCGGCAGGTTGCTCAGTCCGACAAGCCGGCTCCCTCCGATCTGAACGGCTCCGCCCAAAGAGATTTGCTGGTGGGTGTGATGACGGCCGTGGCTCGGCGCTACGCCACGCCCGCGGGCCAGGCCCTCCTGGGCCGGTACGGCCTGACTTACCAGCAGTTCCAATCGGTTCTGTCTGACGTGCCGGTCGAAGTGGATTACACCAACACGAACTGGGAACAGTTCGGCGCCGCCTACTTCTCTCAGAAACCGGACGGCAAATTCTACGTGGCCTTGAACCCGACTTTCCTTCAGGCATACGAGCTGGTTCCGGTCCATAACCTCAACATTATGCAGGTCGGGACCGACAGCACCGTGACGACCGGCAGTTTGTTCGTGGACGACGCTCTGTTCACCATCTCCCACGAGTTCATCCACGTGTCCCAGGCCATCCAGGGAGCCCGGGCGATCGCCGCGGATTTGCGGACGCTGAATCTGAGCAGCGAGCTGGGCCAGCAGCAGTTCCTTCAGCGGCATTTCAGTGATGACTCCGGTGAGTTCGAGCACAAGGGCGGGAACCTGTCCAAGAACGAAGTGCTGACGCTGGCGAGGAGCTGGTCCGCCGCGCTGAAGGCGCAGCCGGGAGAAACCGGCACGGCCGACCTGTCCAAGATCGTGGCGGAATTCGGCCTCATCAAGCACACGCAGAACGAGGATGAAGCCAACCGGACCGGCTTTGTCTTCTCCGGGGTCCGCGGAATGGCGGCGTTCTTCCTGCGGTCGAAAGTCTGGCCTGAAGTGGCGCGGGCCGGAAGAGCTCTTTCCCAGGAGGATGTGGCTTCCATTGCCCGGCAGTCGCTCGAAGCCAATGACGAGTATTCGTTCCTGAGCCCCGAACAGCGGGATGAAGTGGTTCGTTTGACGGTGGCGATGCATGACACGGTTGCCGCCGGCAGGGCCGGGTTCACCTATGACCTGCGGGAAGGGGTGATCAGCGGTTCAACAACCCTGAAACTGGACACCTCTTCGGTAGATCGGGCCCGCTCGATTCTCGCGCACCGGCAGGAAGCCGGAGACTTGAATGCCGCTGAAGTGGCTCAGATTGAGAACAACCTGCTTCCGTTTGCTCCGCGGGTGGCCGAGGCGACCGGTTTGCCGGTGGACCTGCTGGTCACCACGGCGGAAATGAAGACCGGCACCGACGCGATGGCCCTTATCAGCGCGGCCAGCCCGGTGGCATTGAAAATTCCCGAGAACGATCGCCGCGGCGATGTGGTTTCCGCTTACCGGCAGGCGGTGGCTCCGGAGCCGTTGAGCCGGCATACCGCTCGGGTTGATGCGCCGATGATTGACGGAGAGGCCACGCTGATTCCGCAGGAGCGGGCGCAGACCCTCCGGGCCCAGGTGGAAGGAATCGTGGCCGAGGAGAATGCGCTGAAAGCCAACAAGGGAATGCCGGTGCCGGTGGAAGTGATTGAGAGCCGGATCAATGGCATGTTGACGGGTCTGGTTTTGGCCGGCGCGGGCCGGGCGCAGTCACTGAGCCAGGAGGGCTGGGCCTTCCGGATCGATGCGGCCGGCAAGAGCCGTTTGATTGACAACATAGGGACTCTGGCCAACGGAGACGTGCGGCTGCTGGATGTTCCTGCCGTCGGCGCCAAAGATGTTTCTTCCGGCCCCGTGATGACCCAGGAACAATTTATAACCCGCTTGACGGCCGAGGTGGCCGAAGCCGCCGGGTTGCCGGCGGATCGGGCCGGCCGGTTGTCTCAACAAGTCCGGGAGATGGCTCCCATGGCGCTCCTGGGCAGGACGTTGAATCAGCTGGCCGGAGTCTATCAGAGTCACCTTCAGGCCAACGGCGATCCTGACGCCGCGTTTGATCCCGCGATCGTTGCCGAGTTGGAGCATGCGCTGCAGGCGACCGCGGCGGATCTGTCGGCGCGGGCTCCGGCAGCCGGTGAGGAGGAGAAGGCCCCCGTCACGTGGACTGCTCTGGGCGAGCGGCTGGCTCAATTTTCGCGCGATGTGCTCATCCCCGCCGGTTTCGTGGCGCTGATTACCGGATCGTCGGTGGTGGTCGGCCGAATTGATCCTGCGACTCGGAAAACCGAACAGTTTGAAGGTCAGACTTACGACCGGTTTGTCCTGCAAAGCGCGATGGGCCGGTTCCAGGGTGTGGCCATGGGCAACGGCATTGCGGTCACCTCCAAAGCGGATGCCGACAAGCCGTTGGCCGAACTGATCTGGGCTTCCCGGTGGGAGCCGACCGAGTTTGAATATCAGACCGCGCAAGGCATTCAGAAACTCCCTCTGCTTCGGGCTCCCGGCTTGGGTCGGCCCGGCAGGATTGCCAATGCGCTGACTGAAGCATTGATGGACCCGGATGGACAGGTCGCCAAACAGCTGGGTCAGCCCTTGATCGGTGAGACCGATCGATTGGTGGTTGAGATTGGAGTGGGAACAGCCGGCAACAGCATCGCGATCGCGAAACAACATCCGACAATCAAGGTCATTGGCACGGATATTTCAGGAGAATATGTGGCTTTGGCGGACAGAAACCGCCGGGCCCACAAAGTTTCCAATATGGAAGTCCGGCTTGGCTCGCTCTATGCGCCGCTTCGGCCGGATGAGCGGGCAGACGTCTTGTTTGCGAACCTGCCCAGCCTGCCTTCGCCGGATGGGAAATTGGACGCCAATTTTGGCGGTGCGGATGGTTTGCAGTTGATCGGTCAGGCGATTCAGGAAGCCGATCAGCATTTGGCCCCCGGCGGCCGGCTGGTCCTGTCGATGGCGGGTTGGCACACGGATGAATATTTGAAGCCGGTCTTCGAAAGCGCCGGCCTGGTGCCTGTGACCGTCAAGGAAATCAACCTGGATCTGGAACGTTACCCGCATGTGCGCGAGCAGGCGGAATACATTGCTCAGCGTTTGGGAACAAATCTGATTCAGATGGTTGACGGCAAGGAAACGTTCAGCTATCGGATCATTGTCGCCGTGAAACGACCCAGCGCAGCCCAAACCGGTATTCAGCAGGCCGGGGTCGGGCTGGAGGAAACGGTGCAGGCGATGGCGCAGGCGCGGCTGGCGGCTGTGGCCGGCGGCCGGCACGCCGAGATCGCGCGCACGCTGGTGGGCGAGTTCCTGAACCGGCTGCCGGAGGTCAAGTCGGCCGGGCGCGTCCAGCCGAAGGAGTTTGAGCCGGTCCTACAGTTGCTCACCGATCCGAGGACGCTGGAGAACATCAACTGTTGCATCGCGTCGGTCCAGCATTGGGTGGAGGAGAAGGAAGGGCGTTCCATCGAGCCGACCGAGCTGGCCGACATCACCCGGTCCGTTGTGATCGCGCTTCTGCAGTCCCGTCCCGATGGCGAGACCGGAGACCAACTGCTGTTCCGGCTCTTCTACAGCCACCCGCCGCTGTCGGTTCCTCTGGGGTTGGTGATCCCGGTGATTAAGGAGCGGTACGGCTACGATCTGGCCGGCGTGGAAGCGGCGACCCAGGTGTTGGCTCAGGTGAAGGCGCCGGCGATCGCGCACGCGCGCGTGCCCGGCAATGATCACGCGGTGATCGCGATCTTGGGGTCTGACCCCGGTTTTCTGGGGTCTGACCCCTTTAGGGTTCAGGTGGTCGAATCCGACGGCAGCCGCGTCACGGTGAGCCGGCCGGTCTACGAAGAACATACCTCCGGCATCGCGATCATCGAGCGGCAGGTCGCGGACCAACTGAGCGTCAAGCCGGTGCCGATGTCGGCCCTGATGCGCATCGGCGTGCAGGGGAAGGTGATCTTCACGCCGGCGATGTCCGGTCTGGAAGAGGCCACGCTGGTTTCCGCGATTCCGGGCGTGAACGTTCCGGCTCAACGGCCCGAGGCGGCCCGGTTGGATTCCCGTCTGTCCCTCTCCGGCCGGAAGCGGGATAAGAAAGCGCGCGAGGACAACAAGGCCATCCATGGTGTCATCCGGCACGGCATCCGCATCGCTCATGGCCGCGGATTAGCGGCGGAGCTGGACGCGGTGGAGACCGAGCTGAACAAAGCCGGCATCCCGAACGACAACATTGCACTGGGCATCTATCTCGAGGAATCGGATCGGGATGGGTATCTCGCGGCGATGCAGGGAGCCGCGTATAACGACGGTCTGCAGGCCGAATACGACGCGTTCCTCTCGGCCCTCATGACGTTCGATTCGATCGAGCGGATCCTGGACGCGCTGCCGGACTTCCTGCCGACCCAGCACCCGGCTCTCTTGAACTACCGCCAGATCCGCGTCGTCGAAGAGCCCGAGGAACCGCCGGTTTCCGGGATCAGCGGCATCGCAGAGACGGCCGATCCCGGTTGGATGATGAAGGCGCTGGAGTTGCAGGGCGGCGCCCAACTGCTGGACATGACCGTCGCGGGTCCTGTGAAAGTATCCCGTGCCTCGCTGGAACGGTCCGCTGGGTTGGCCCAGGTGTTGTTCGCCGAGCAGTACGGGTTCCAGGCCGCGCTTGAGAAAGAAGGAATGGTTGCCCGGCTGGATAAGAACGGAAGCGGGTACCTGGTCTTCAAGGATGGCCGGACGGTCCGCATGTGGGATTGTTTCGACGGCTTGTATGGCTACGCGAAGGTGCTGGAAGCCGCCGGGTTGAATCCCATTCTGTACGTGGGGCAGACCAACGCCTTCAGCAAGGACGTGTTCATCCAGGTCACTCTGCCGGATGGCCAGACGGTCCGCTTGAGCATCGTGCCGTCCATGAAGGTATTGGAGCTCGTCGATGAGAAAACCGTCTCTCAGTGGCGGAATGTTCAGCCGATCCCGATGCCGGTGGCCGACCGGATGTTCCTGATGCGCAATTACCAGGTGGGCATCGGCCAATTGCGCCCGATGCAGATGACCCAGCGCAAGGATGGGTTTGAGCTGGCGCTGGCCGGTCTTGAAGAGCACGACGGAAAGATCGTCGTGACTTCCGCTACCCGGTTGATCCGGCCGGACGGAACGGTTCAGGACATCTCTTTCGACCGGGTCCGAGTTGCAGTGCGCGCGATGCGGGCGGAAGGAGAACGCTCTGCTTTGTCTGAAGCGCTTCAGGATCTGTCGGAGCAATCCGGCCGCGACGAGTTGACGCAGGCCCTGCGGGCGGTGGACCCGGACATCGAGGTGGAGCATGCCGGGTCCGGGGAGAGCCGCCGGTTCCTGAAGATGATGCTCAAACTGCCGGTCGACACCTCCAAACCGGTGATCCCGATCCGGCCGACCCAGGCGATCCAGACTGGTTTCGCGCCGGTCCTGGCGGATTTCCCGGGCGCTTTGTCGGCCTTCGTCCGGTGGCAGCAGATGTCCAAGCTTCAGAGCAATGACATCATCCTTCTGCATGACCGCTTGCTGGATCGGATGTCCGCGGAGACCCTGGCGGTGCTGGCCTCTCTGCCCACGCAGGCGCCCGGTCTGGCCCGGCGGATCCGATTGGTCGGCAGCGGCTGGAAAGAGCATGGGTTGGACGGGATCGAGCTGAACCAACTCATCGATCAGCTGAAAGAACTGCCGGCCGGAACCCACATTCAGGTCATCGGTCTGCGGGAAGAGGAACTGCGGGAGCTGGGGTTGAGCCGGCGGCTGGCGCTGTTCAGCGTGACGTTCCTGCCGCTGACCGGCGGCCTGGAGAACTTCCTGTTCACCCTGCGGCTGGCGCTCGGCCTGCCCGGCGACACGGTGGACCAGGAAATCAAGACACTGGCCCGCGTCTTCCAGACGGATAAGAAACTGCAGAGGGATGTGTAATGACGGAGAAAAGGGAACTTCTAGGGTTTCTGAATTCCGAGATCGCGGCAGATCTTTTTGGCGAGGAAGTCGTTTACTTCTGTGTGTTGGGGAACAGATGAGGTTTTCCCAGACGATGGGTTCCAGTAAATGGAATGGCAGCCGCCCTCACGAAGGAGCTTGCAGCCCGTATCCGTCAGGTGCCGCAGAAGCTCCCGACGCTTCATTAGACGGCGATCGAGATGGGTTCTTCGAGAGCGTTTCGGCCGTGGGCTCGGTGGGCAATGGTCCGATTGGCTTCCAGGACCATTTCGAGAGCTTCTTTCAAATTCCGTTTGGCCTCGGCGAGGGTTTTCCCCTGGGTGTTGACTCCGGGGATTTCTTCAACGTAGCCGACGTACCACTTGCCTCGTTTTATATAGACTGCTGTGAATTGTCCGATCATGCTCCTAAGCATACTAGAGTTCCCGGGATACTTCAAGGGTTGAGGGGAACCGGATGAGTAAACAATCACGTATAGTCAGTTATTTTTCGGTTTTTCCAGCAGCCCGGTGCTATACTTTCTGTAGACAAGAGAAAAACTGATCTTCGCGGAGAGGCCTCTCGGCACCTCCGCGGATGATTTTTTACCGGGCTTTAATGGCCGGTTTAAATAAGTAACCTTATGGAACAGAAACCAGCACCAGTTAAGGAAGGTGTGATCCTTCCGGCCTACCGGCCGAGGGTGAAGCCCCTGCTGAAAGCGGTGGCTGCGGTGACGGCCTTTGCCCTGACCGTGACCGGGCTGCTTCCCTCCGGCTGGGCGCAGGGAGATCATTTGCGCTCCACGATTGAAAACAAGGTGGAAGCAGGTCTGGAGGAAGCGCTCCGCCCGGCGACACAAACCACCCGCCGGGATTTCATTACTCAATCAGCAACCGCTCTCGCTGCGGCCTGGCTGGGTCTTTCGGCTCCTGCCACGGCGCCCGCCGTGGCTCAGCAGCCGCCGGTCCCGGATAGTTTGAAAGACCTGCTGGCTCGCTCCGCGCCGGGACTGGCTTCGGGCGCCGCGTTCCTTCGCCGGCAGAAAATAACCAACGCCCGGCCCATTATGCCGGCCAACATCCCGGCCGACCGCCTTCCGAAGGATTTCAAGGGATTTGACTTCAATGGTTTTTACGTCGAGTACGCGCCCGGTTCCCGCGACAAGTTCCTCACCGATTACGGCCGGGCCTGGATCTACACACAGGCGCTGGTCCTCTACGACCTGGTGGCCCAGGGAGACATGAAAGGCGCCCGCGAGCTGGCCGATGCGTTGATCCGGCTGGGTAAGGACGAAGAGGCGCTGGGCTTCAAGGGGGGCTGGCATTTTTCCTACAACACGCGGGAAGACCCCTGGCTGGACCCGCGCGCTCCCACCGGCAACAACCTCTTTCCCCTTTCCGCGCTGTACCAGTACATGACGGCAAGCGGGGATTTCCGGCATCTGAAATGGATCAATGCCACGCGCGCCCGCGTGCTGGACCAGCTCCAGCTGGTGGAGACGAACCTGCCGTCGGTCCGCAAGGACGACATCCGTTATGGGTTGGTCTTAGGGATGAGTTACACCGAAGCGTTGGATAACTCCAACATCGATGCGATCGGCTACCGCGCGTACGAAGGCAATTACAACAAGGTGGCCGGCGACGTGGCGACCGAGCACCAGTTCGACGCGGTCAACACATTCCGGCTGGCCTACCTGGCCAATGAGGCGGCCCCGCGCGGCACGGAAGGGAAGGAATCGCTGCAGCCGCTGGTCGAACGCCACAAGATCCTGCTCGAAAACCTGGGCCGGCTGTGGGTGACCGACGCGAAGGACGGAGATCACTTCATTACCGGCATCCATTACAACAAGCAGGAAAAACGGTGGGAGCGCAACCTCTCCATCGCGGTCGACAACAACTCCTGGGCCGGCGTCATTCTTCCTTATGACGAAGAGATGGCCTGGAAGGCGATCCAGTTTAACGAAAAGAAGTTTGTGATCCGCCAGCGGATCGCGGACATGAAGGATTTGCCGCCTGCCACGCTGGCGAAGATCCGTTCCCGGCAGATCGATCCCAATGAGCGGGTGGCCGGCACGATCTTCTTCGACCCGGCCTTCATCGACCGGTTCATCGCCGACATCGTTCCGCCCGGCGACCCGGACCGGGTGGTCTGGGGCCGGATGCTCCAGCCGGAAGCGACGTTCGGCTACATCCATTTCCTGGCGAAGTTTGCCCAAACCACGCGGGATCCCGCGCGCCGGGCCAGGGCGTCGGCGCTGGCGCAGGAATTGCTGAAAGGAATGCAGCGGCTCCAGGAGCTTTACGGCGGTGAAGGTCTGCCGTACGCCACGCTCACGCCGAAATTGTTTACCACCCTGCACAGCACGACGGCCACCGCGACGATGCGGGTGGTGATCCAGGACCTGCGCAGCGGCAAGCCCAGCCGGTTCCTCATGGTCGATCCGCCGGAGGCGATGCGGACCGGCATCACGATCCCGCTGGGCCAGGCCGGGCTGGAAGAGTTCACGGTGGACCTCTCCGCGGTGCCTCAGCCGGCAGCGCCGATGTCCCATCTGCTCAGCGGCGGTTTGGAAGAGATGGTCCTAACGAGCGCCCACGGCGCTTCGTTCAGCGGGACGAGTGCATCAGCCGGCGCTTCCGGTCGGAGTGGTCCCACGATTGTTCTGCCTGCGGCACCCACTATCTGGCAACAGCGCGAAGCGATCGCGAATCCCGTTCCCATTTCTCTTCCAACAGTGGATCAGGTATGGACTGGAGAGGGGAAGAAGCCGTTCCGAGCCAAACCGTTTGGACGGCTCGAGGTCCTTCTGAAACGGGCTGCTCAGGCAACCGATTCCACCACGTTGTTGAGTTTTGCCAGAGCTCTTTCATTGGAATCCCCGGTTGACAACACGCGGGTTCTTCGAGTCCAAGTTCTTCAGAAACTGGCGGAGGTTTATCGGTTCTCCGACATCGATCTTCTGACGTTAAACCCGGAGGATTCTCGTTTAAAGGCCGGAAATCGGCTCCGCAGAGCCGCCGGACTTCCGGCTTTAGCGTTTGAGCGGCATTGGGAGGACCGCGGATATTTGGTCCAAAAAGCGCTGATGGGCAGCAAAGCCGGCAAGGCGATCGTTTTGGCTCGGGCGGACGCCGAGGGGCTCATGGGAATGAGCGAAGAGGCGAGTGATCGGGTCCAGGCGCTGAGGAACGAGGGAACGGATGTCACCTTGATTCATCTTGGGAATGTCACGCCCGGCGCCTACCTTCGCCAGACGTCCAGCACTCCGGGTCAGGGCTCGCTCACGGTGGTGGTCCCCACGGAGGATCTTGAATCTCTGCGAATGGAGTTTACGAACGACAAAGCTCTCGCGGAATTGGTGACCGCGGGAGTTCCTGAGCCGACGATTCTCAATGGAGCGATCTCTCTTGGAACAAAGAACCAGGCGCGGTTGTATCTGGCAGAGGCCACCGTTCAGGAGGGCCTGGACGAGCGACGGCGGATCGACCTAACGCGGACCGAACAGACGGAGAAAAACCGCCGGGAGCGATTCGGCGTGGGTGGAGCAGTGGCGGTGGGACTAGTGGCTGGTGCCACGTTGATGGGAGGTGTCACGCCGGATTTGCAGGCCGCGGACGGTCCCGGTGTTGGACAACTGCCGATCGTGACTACTCCGGATATGGCCCCGCCGCCGGTGGATTTGACCCGGCCCCCGGCTGTCATGAAGGTCACCATCGACAAAGTGAAGACCCCTGCCGGGGAGGAACGGCTGAACGTTTCAGCGCGGAGCACGCCTTCCGACCGGGTCGTGGCTCCCCCGACGCTGGTTTCTCGCAGCTCCATCGGGTCGGCGGCTCAGAAGACGGGAGGGATCCTGGCTAGAGTCAACCAAACCATCCGACGTTTCTTCTTGGGATCCGAACAGGTGGAGAAATGGTCCGCCGTTCACTCACCGGCTTCAAGTCTTGTTCCCGAGCGCCAGGAAGTCCTTTTCGGCATCAACGACCCGCGCGAATTCCTGGAGCAGGGAGCCGATACAGTGGATGCCACGCTGACTGCCATCGGCCGATCGGCCAAAGAAAGGAGTTCACAGGCGGCGCTGGCCGTGGATATCGGCGGGTATGTGGATTTCCGGGATTACCAGGATCTCGCCAGCCCCGTTGCGGTCACGCTGGTCAAAGAGTGGGTTCTCCCCCTGATCCAAAAGGCCAGGGCTCATGGGATCAAGGTGTACGTCTACAGCTCTGCGCGAGGCGTACAGGCCGACATGGGCAGTTACGTCCGCAACCTCACGGACGCTCTGGCCATGGGATTTGACGATGAAGTGATTGTGACCGACTGGGAAGTCTGGGCGTCCGCCCGCGGAAATGGCGCTCAGCCCAACGAATGGGATCGCACCGATTTGGCCGGCAAGAAACAGCTGGCTTGGGCATGGTTCCAGAATCATCGCAGGGTTCTGAACGATGCTGTTCCTCTTTATCAGGCCACTCCTCACGGCAAATCCACCCGCGTTTACGCTCTGGTCAATGCCGAGTTCACTCAGATCTTAAGCGAAGTTCTCCGGGAGAAAGGGCAGAAACTCCCTGAGCGTCTTCAGCTTGTTCTCATGGCCTATGACTATCCGCCGGGCAGGGAAGCTCAAGCGGCCGCTTCGCAGTTGAAAGCGGTTCAGGCCCGATGGGGCGCTCCCCTGGGGATTGCCTTCAACTTTGTGCCGGACTCGGACCCGTCTCTCCACGAGGTCGCTCGCAGCGCAGGCCGAGCCGGCCAGGTGATTCAGGAAACGCTGACGCTGGCCGGTCACACGGGCCAGCCGGTTTTTGAACACCTTTCCACCCAGGATCTCACCAACATCCTCAAGCATGGAGCAGTTCCTCCCCAGCCGGTCACCGCGGACAAACTGGCGCGAGCCGGGGAGACCGCCCGGATGGTGGGCGCTGTGGCGGTCGGTCTTCCGTCTGAAGAAGCCCAATACGAGCGCAAATTCATTCCCGTCGCCGATCCCGCTCAAGAGGCGTATCGCCGGTATTGGGTAGAGCCCAGGATGTATGGTTTTATCGCGGGCGTTGGAGGTGGAGGATCGATCCCCGGGTCGACCTGGCGGAACGTCAACACCTGGTTCTACAAGGGGGTCTGGTGGTTTCTGGATCCCGACACCCTGGTGTGGGGGCCGGAAGCCGGCATCACCGTGGCTACCTTGAAGACGGTGGTGGGTACCCTGTCCGGCGGCGAGTTGGAAGTCAAGCAGATGGACCTGGCGGTCACACCGCTGGATGGAAACGGGAACCCTTCCAGTCCGGAGCAGATCATTCCGGACGTCTTCGGCCGGCCCGATCCCGTGGTGGACTTGAAAGACGGCCGCTGGAAAGGGGAACTGCGTGTGACAGTACGGCGGCCCGACGGCCAACTCCGCAATGGCAGACAGCTTCTTCCGATTTTGACCAACATCGAGGCGGAAGTGGCGGTCGGCTGGCCCGGTTCCGGCGGCACGCCGCAGGTGGAATCCCGGGCTATGAATCTTTCCTCTATTCAGGTGGAGGGGTCGGTGGCGATCCCGCTGGGAGAGCTCAAGCCCGGTCCCAGCTTCTTTACGCTGAAAACCCGTGACCAGCGGGGCGAAATCAGCGGCTGGGTGGGACCCGGCGTGGACGGCGTTTTTGCGGGACAGTACACCGAAGCGCTGGTGGAGCGGTATCAAAACCTCTTGAACGAAGTGGAAGCGGTTCTCACGGATCCCAGCGCCACAGTCTCGGAAAAAGAGAAGGCGCTTAAGCTTCGAGAGCGCTTGGGTGGGGATGTCACGGCCCTGCAGATGGCGGTGGCGTATCAGGGAGATGTTATCGCTCCCATCCAATTGGAGGAGGTAAAGGATGAAGCGGCCACTCGGGCCCATCTGGAGCGGCTTCGACGGCACGGCGTGACGCACCTCTCCTTAAAAATCAAGGACTACGAACAGCTGGCCAACGACTTCCTTCTGCAGTTTTCGGACCAAGGAGTTGACGATGCCCGGCTCATTTGGGGCGACCAGGCGGACCAATTCACCCTGCTCACTCGCTTGGCACACGAGACCGGACTGCGGATCGGTCTGCAGGTGGACGCGGCGATGATCGACCAACTCACAAATATTTTACGCTCTCCGGAGGCCAGGGTTCGCGTGGAATCCGCCCGAAGTCGCGGGGTTGTGCTCCACCAGGGGCTGGACCTCTTGAAGGTCATGGTGCAGTCCAATGAGTTGTACCGGTTGGAGTTGGATTTCTTCAACCTGCGTGTGGACAACCCCGGCCGGGAGGCGAGGTTCCGTCAGGACGTGGAGAAACTCATGGAAATGCTGGATACCCTGCTCATCGTCACCGGTCCGGAAGGGGGACAGCCCACTCCCTGGGCGCAGTATGCTACGCGAATGCCGGCAGAGGAGGCCACCCCGGAGGCCGCTCGCGCCGTGCTCGAGCGTCCTTTTCCGGATTTGATTATGCGGGCCCGCCACCGGTACGCGCAATCTCTCTTTCTGGATGGGCAGAGCGTGGACGCGATCCTGACCGCGCTCGACTCGAAGTTCAAACCGCTCATCGGACCGAACGGCAAGGTGGACCCGTCGGTGGCGGAACTTCTCGTGGAAAGGATCAAAACGCCGTCAGTTTCCACCCTGCGGGCCTTGGGAGTCCCGGAACCGCTGATCGAAGGCGTCCGCCGCAAAGCGGGTCAGGCCACTGAGCAATCTCTCCGCGACGCGCTTTCGCGTCATGAACAGTGGGCGGCGTTGGTTGTCGTGGGACGGGCGTGGGAGATTGAGGCGGCTCAACAGCCGATTCTCGAACGGCTTCAGCGGCCGTTGGACGAAGCGATTCTGTCGCTTCACCGGATCCAGCAAACCCGGATGCTGATGGTGGGAAATACCCGCCCGGAATTGTCTCTCATGACACCGAAAAACCGGATCGTTCGGCCGGGCGGGGAGGCCACGGTGACCGTTCGGGTCAAAAACGCCGGCAACCTGCCGGCCCGTTACCTGGTGGCCGGCTACCTCATGGGCAAGGACACGGGGGGTAATCCCAGCTGGCCGGCCTCTTCGCCGCTGGTTCAGCGGTACGTTTCCGTCCTGCTCAAACCGGGTGAGGAACAGGAAGTGGATGTTCAGGTGGCCGGCAATGTCTTGGCCGCAGAAGGGAAAGTTTCTTACCGCGTTCTGGTCCGCGACGCCAACACCTTGGAGCATCTGCCCGGCGCGAAGATCAAAGAGAAGGGCTCGAACAAAGAAACTTATCTGGGGCTTTCCCCCCAGGAGGCCGAAGCGGCCCGGGTGGACGGCGATCTGCTGGTGATGGCGAAACCGCCCGCCAAACTCGTAGCCGCCGAGCAGGAGGAATGGACGAATCTTCGCCTGACTCCCCTCGTCCGGAAATTCGAGCAGATGGAAGAATCCCGCCGAGCGCGAACCCAGGAGGAGATCACCGACCCGGCGTATCAAAAGGGATATGAAGAGCGCCTGCGGAAATTCATGGAGCCGTTCGCCGACGTTACGGTGGAGGAGACTCCCACGTCCAGGAATTTCAGCTTCAGGCCGAAACCGATCGGTTTGCAGGAACAGGTCGGTAAAGCCCGAGCCGATGTGCGTAAACAGCTGGAGGTGATCACGCTGGTTCCCGAAGAGCCGGAGCGGTTCATCCCCAAACTATGGAGGCAATTCCTGGGACTGGCTATGGTCGGTGGTCTGGCGGCCTGGGCGGTGGGGACGGTGCTGGGGGTTTTTCGCTCGATCCGGCAGGGATGGGAGATCGCCCGGCATGGGGTTCGGCTTCGGGAAGAGGCGGCGCAGTTCGCGCGGGCGGGGGTGATTCCCCACCCCCCGGGGTCCCTTACGCAGGTCTGGAACATGGGGCGGGAGCTGTCGTACTACGTCACCGGAATTGGTGCCCACTGGAACCAGCGTTGGGCCCATCTGCATCCGGAGCAGGGTAAGGTCTCGCGCGCGATGGAGGCCCACGGGAAATTCGTCATTGTCTTGAGCGACGAGACCGAACGAACCGCCCAGGTGGTGGAGCGCTCTCCGCTTCAGCGGAGGCACCGTTTCCTGCGGTTCGCGGCTCAGACGACTTTTTGGGCTGTCCTGGGCACGGTGACGACCGGCATTTTAGCCCTGGCCGGACAGATCGCGGCGGTGTGGGTCGCGGTGCCGTTGTCCATTCTCCTGCTGGGAATAGTCATCGCCAGGGCTCCGCCTCTGCAGGATTTGTTCTCTTCTCTGGTTTATCTGCCGGTGGATCTGGTCCGCGCCGGCTGGGCGAACACCCTCTTCTTCCTGGCCGCGCCCATTGTTTTCATCGGTGCCGCTTTTCTCCTGTTTCAGATCGTCATTCCCGCCGCGGCGGCCGCCTGGATTCCTGTGGCCGCCGTCAGCTCCGTGGCCGCGATCTGGATGCTGGTGACCGTATTTTCCGCCGGAGCGGCCGGGATCCTGGGCGCCATGAATCCAGCCGGAATTGCCTGGCGGATGCTGGGCGCGCTGGGTCTGGGTGCCGCCGGCGCTTCCGCGGTGGCCTGGATGTACGCCGCAGCCGCTCTGCCGGGATGGCAGTCTCTGGCGGCGGTCGTGCTCGTCTTCCTGCTGGTTCGAACCGCCACCCGCATCTTCGTGCAGTCGGACCGGCCCCTGCGGGATTACGCGCAATGGACCTGGAACGCCCGGTTCCTTGTCAAATGGGCGGCGATTGTCATTGGGCTCTACTACGGATTCACCTTCCTCCACCCTCTTCTCTTCGCCAAGTGGTCCCTGTTGGGAGGCGCCTCTCTGCCGGCGGCCGCACAGTTGGCCTCCACGGTAGGGCAGATCGCGGCCCAGGGGGTGGGTGTCGCCGTGATGGCTTGGATGCTGGCTTACCGGTTCCAGTTCATGCAGAATTATCCGCGCGCGCGCTGGCCCGTGATTCTTGGAATCTCGGCCGGTGCGGTGGCCGGGATGCCGCTTTTGCTGACCGCCATGGGCCTTCCGCTCGTGTGGGGTTCCTTCTTCCTTGGGGTCGGTTTGTGGAGCTACGCCATTGGCCAGTGGGGCAAGGCCTGGGAGCTTTGGAACGAAAAACCATCGGGTCAGGCGTTGGGGGCCGCTCTGTTCCGCGGGGTTTTCATGGGAGTGGTGATTGCCATTGGTTTTCCCGCGGCTCTGTTCTGGGTCTACCACGGCAGCGCGGCTCTGGCGGTGGGGTTGGTCTACTGGATCGGATTCGCGCCGGCGGCTTTTATTTTCTTCGCCTGGGTGTTTGACCATCTGCGCTGGGTCGGTTTCTGGATCCACGACCAATTCGAGGCACCCGACATCGAGCGGATCCAACTGGGGCTGGCGATCCAGCACTTAATCGATTCCGCGCCGGGCACGGCCCTGACTGTCGACCCGGCTACGAATTCTCTTTCGGTGCTTCGGGCGGAGTTCGACCGGCTGGCCACGGCCGCGCATCTGCCGGATCCGGACCGGCAGATGCTGAAACGACATTTCGATATCCGGCGCTCCCCGGATTCCCGTCCTCTAGCCAGCTACGATCCCGCGCTCTTTGAAACGGCCTGGCAGGGCGTGGTGGACGCCACCCGAAGAGGATGGCACCGCGGAGTCCCGCGGATCAAGCATAAGGATGGAACTCCGGCTCAGCGGGTGGAAAATCTGTCCGACGATCAACAGAGGGTGCTGAACTGGTACTACTGGTGGGCCGAGGCCGAGCGGGATGCCGATAAGGAGGTTCGCCGCCAAAGCGGGGAAGCGGCAGGGCTGGCCGGTCTGCCGGCCGCCGATCAGGAAATGGCGGTGACCAACTATTTTAACCGACAACTCAAGCGCCACAAGGATGAGATCTTCAACCAGGATGACGGGACCGCCCTGCGCGCTTTTGGAGGATCCCTCTTTACCGGTGATCTGAGGGAGCTTTCCGCCCGGATGCGCCGGGACGACAGTATGGCCGTCATTATGCCGGCGTTAATCCTCAGCTTGGAGTTCAACAAGGATCTGAACCTGTCATCGGCCAAAAAACTGTGGGAGAAATTCGGATGGGTGGGGGGCACGCTGGCGTTCGGCGTTCTGCTGGCTCAGGTGGTACTGGTCAACTTCGCCGTGCCGCTGGGTTTCATCGCTTCCATGGCCAACCGCTGGGGCCGCTGGTCGGTGCAGGGCGGCAACGTTTTGCACACCCTGCGGGCTTCAGCCGACGCCGGCATGGGCGGCTATCAGAGCACCATGGGCTATGTGATCCTGGTCATCGGCCGGTGGCTGATCGGCCTGCTCTACACGCTGATGGAGGTGTATCTGGGCCGCTGGGTGGGCCGCGGAGATCTGGAGGAGTATTTCGCCGATCAGTACTGGGTGCCGAAAGCGGGCACCATCGAACAGCACGTCCGCACCCTGCTGGATCGAGGGGATGTCCCATCCCTGACGGCCGCTTTCTATGCGGCGATCACCGGAGAAGAGAACTCGATCTTCGACATGGGGCTGTTCCAGCTGCCGCCCATCGAGTTGAGGCAAATTCCCTGGGGTTCCCGAACCGATGAGCCGGGTGTAACAGACCCTGAAACATTCGGCTTGAGAATGGAGTATCAGCAATTACCAGGGGTCGTTGCCTGGAGAACCGACCCGCCCAATCTGAACGGCGGACACGAACTTCTGCCGGTCCGGTTCGAAATCGTTGACGCGGTGGATCTAGGAAACGGACAACTAGTGGAGCGTCTCAGCGATGGACAAACCTATCGTTTGCGCGATGCCGATGGGACGTTGACCTATTTCCGTCCACTGACGCGGGACGAGAGGCAATTCCTGGACAACTGGATGGTTTCCTTCGGGGGAGATTGGAGCCGAGCGTATTCGGCCTTGCAGGAAGAAGCGGCTATGCTGCGGACCCAGCTACGAATGCCAGTTTCAGATGCGGAGAACCAGCGATTGAATCGACGGCTTCAACTCATCAACGGCATCCTCGGCAAGGTTCAAATGCTTCCGAATGGCAGGAGACTCTTCGGGTCGGATGGGATTTTCTTGAATGGCGTGAGAGCTAACCCGGCCCAAGTTCGCCGCCTGTCTCAAGAGCCGGGCAAGTTCCACCTGGTTTTGCCGCCGGGCCAGACCAAGGGAGCTAACGTCGGGGCCGGCATGGCCGACTACCTGGGGATGGTGGAACCCGGTTTGGAGGTGACCCGGCAGAACGACCAGTGGCGCGCCCGGGTGGTTTACGAAAAACTGGAAGACGAACTCTATCCGGAGTGGCATGCGGCCCGGCACGCGGTGCAGAATCCCGATGACCGATTAGCCGGCGAGCGGGCCGAAGCCGGCCAGGAAGCCGCACGCCAAATTATTCGCTGGAACGACGCTCACCCGCACCAGGATCGCCGTGAGCACCAAACCCGGATGGACTCGGTTTCCGACCTGCCGCAGGGAGAGATGGGACACAACCAGGTGAGGGACGCCACCGGCCAGCGTTTCCAGTTCCGGATGAACTTCTTTCGCTGGCTGCTGGAACGGGAAACCCAGGGGCAGGGGAAAAGGCGGATTGGGCGCGTTCTGGCCTGGCTGGGCATCGCCGCGGCGGTTTCCGTCTGGGTCGGCAGCCATTTCGCTTTTCCGGCACTGGGCGTGGCGCTGTTTGTGGCGATGGCACTGGCGACTCAGAGCCCTTCCCGGTGGTGGGTAGGGAAGACGGCGATTGCGGTCCTTATCACAGGTGTTTTTGCCTGGCCGTGGGGATTGGTGCTCATCCTTTTTATGCCGACGGTGCTGGCGTATCTCTGGGGGCGGATCCACCCCATCTCTTTCATTGGTTTCATTCCCTACAACCGTCTCCAGGGAATGAAGGGCCATTACGATTCGCAGCTGGTGGAGGGCGCTTTCCAGCAACTCGAACAGAGAGTTGCGGCGGTTCCTATCCCAATGTCTCCGCGACCAGCCGACGAAATGTACAATGAGGCCTTGGCGGCGGGTCAAGCGGCCATTGCGGCAAGTCCACGGCTCACCCTCATAGCAGGGCTGTACCACCGTGTTTTGAAGTACGATCACGTGCCGTATGGATTGGGCTGGTCCAATTCCAGTCCTCTGATTCGCCGCTTCATGCCGGTGGAGCCCCGTCTGGCTCAGGCGATCGGCTCTTTGTTGCCTAATGAAAGTCCAAACACAGAGAGAACGCGTCAATTCCTTGCAAGGGCTCTCCAGCGTATGAACCATTGGTCTGACAATCCCGAGCGCGTTCGGGTCTCTCTGCGCGCGGCCATTCGCACTCTCGAGGGAGCTCCTACAAATGAGAGGAACAGGCGAGCACTTTCAGCTTTGCATCAAGCGCTTGGCGCTGTCCAAAACCGAAAATCTTCGAGTCTTGTCCAACGTCGTTTGGATGAAGCGATACGTCTATTGGCGCTCGAGATACCCTGGAATCGATGGGAGGCGCGGGAAATGCTGGAGCAGGCGATCGTGCGGGAACTGGCCGGCTTGAACGCCGTGGAGGCCGTGCCGGCGGAACAGGTAAGGCGGAACGTCTTCGAAGCCCTGCGGTGGCGGACGGCCGGTGAACTGATGGCGCTGGGCAATCGGGTTATCGGAACACAGTATGCGCGCAGTCGGTCCAACCGGGTCATCCGTGTGGGAGACGTCAACACCCAATACGGCGTGGAAGGCCAGCAGGCCCTGGAGCGGATGATGGCTGCGGTTGGCTATCCCCGGATTGGGAACCGTTCCTGGACGCGTCATTCTGATGGGGCCCTGTACGAAGGAGTTCCGGCTCCTTCCATGATGTACAGCCAAACGACCGATCCATCTTTGACCGCCGTAGTCGGAGGCGCTCAACGCGGTGGTTTCTTGATCGAACGGGCCGCGCATGACGCGGCTACCGCCACCCTGTATCTCTTTTCGGATTACCTAGTGACAGATCGGGGAAATCTGGGTACCCCGGATCGTGGAAGGGGCGTGCTGGAGTTGGCGCATGAAGCGGGTCTAATCGGCGATCAAAGGTTTCAAGCACTTTGGGAACAGGTTGATTTCGAAGAGCACGGTGTTCGCTTGTCATTGGCGCTGGTTGAAATGGATCCGAAGGAGAAAAATAAAATTATCGGGAAAGCCGTTACAGCAATGACGTTGCGTCTCGTAGCGCAAGAGATGGGGTTTGCTTCCATTGTTTTAGCTTCGCCCAACGACAAAAAGACCAAGATTCCTTCCTCCGCCGCGGTGGTGCGCCGGATCGATCCGCTGGAGGCCGCACTCACCCAGCGGCGGGATGGGCAGAGCGTCCGGGATTTCTATCTGGAGAATACGCACCTTCAGCCGGATTTGAAGACGACGCACGAGTACGAGCGGGATCGCAGCCGACGAATGGCCGAGGAGATGATCGATCCGGCGATGACCGTGGAACAGGTGGACCACTATCATGCCCTCCGTGAACAGCGGGAAGGCCGGGACAACATCGTTCGCCTAAGTTCCTTGAACATTGATTGGCAAGCCCTGGGCTTCCGGGGAACTACCCTGCAGGAGGCCCTGCGGGAACTGCGGGAAACCCTGCAGCAAGACGGCGAATTCCGGCTGGCCGCTTCCACGGGACCTCTCCGGGGATTCTGGTCCTGGGTTACCCTCAAACAGCGCTACAGCAAGGAGGCGATCCTTCTCTCACTGATCTACGGAGTCACGGAGGGTCAGTTGATCCGGGATTCCTTCGGCCGGGTGGTGGACCTGACCTGGACCAATTTTGACAGCCATTGGGACGGTTCCGAGTGGCCGCTGGCGATCGGGCCGTATCTCTGGCCCGGCAGTACCATGGGGCGGGTGACGCTCTGGATGCGGCGGGCGAAGATGTCGATGGCGCTTCCCATCACCTGGATGGAAGCCAGCCGGCTTCTGGAGATGCCGCCCTGGCTGGCCGTCGCTTCCGGGTTCAATCGGATCTGGTCCGACATGCTGGCTCTGCCCCAGCTCCTAACCGAGGATGGCCGGCACGGATCGCTCAATCGCCTGCGGCCGACCTTGAACCCCACCATGAATGCCTGGAACGCCCACTGGGCGCCGTTCATGATGCTCACCCTTTTCCTGCGCAAGCGGGACAAAGCGACCTCCCGGGCTCTTCAGCTGTTCGTCGGGATGGCGACCGAGCAGGCGTTTGAACATCTGTTCGATCACCCGATGTTTGGCGCGGGCCGGTCCATCGGTTCCGCCGGCCGGCCGGTTTACACGCCGCTTCAGCGGGAGATCCAGACGGTTTTCCCGAAAATGATGGGGCTTCAGACCTTCCTGCGGGATGAAGTGGAAACCGCCGGAGCGGCTGGAGCGGGTACTTTCTCGTATGGGTTCTCCGGCTACACCGCTTCCTGGCTCGCCGGAGTCCGGGTGGGCCCTCTTCCGCCGGGCCACGCGCACGCCTACTGGAAGTATCGGGAGTATGTTGAGCTGGATCGCCGGATGAACGCGGCGGGAGCCAGCGAGCCGGAGATGCGATTGTTTTCACGCACCCTGCGTCTCATCCAACAGCGGCATCAGCCGGAGCTGGACACGAATGTGTTTCCGGAAGATCTGCTCAAAGGCCAGCCGGTGGATCCCTGGACGGTCATGGCGGAAATGGGAGCCCGAATCGAACGGGCCCGGCGCGATTCCCCCTATCCCCATCCGAAGCGGCGCGATGATATCCGAGCCGCGTTTGAAAGGATCGATCAGGAGTTGGATCCCGTTCGCCCTGTTCAATTGGGGCCTGTTCAAGTGGGACAAGCGCCCGCGTTGACTGGGCTGGAGGAGGTTCAGCTGGGAACTCCGCGGGAATGGGCCGGTTCCGCGGCGGGGCAGGTGATTCCGGTTTCCGTGGCGGGCGAGGGGAGAACCTCTTCCGGTCGAGCGGTGGTATTGGATCCGGCCCATGTGGTCATTCGGCAGATTGTGAATCCCAATGTTACCGGCAATGCATGGGACTGGAAGTCCATTCGGGGGAGCTCGAAAGACCAACAGCCGGGCAAGCCGCTGGCGGACCTCCTGCGTGACCCTCAGCAGTGGGGTCCGGTGGAGGTGCCGGCGGATGCGCGGTTAGGGCTGGCGATGCACAGCTTCCAAACGAACTTCTGGGAACCGCAGGGTTTCCTGGTGACGCGAGGCCGCCTGGTGGCCCTCCGGGGGGTGGCGTGGGGCCGTGAGCCGGAGGTCTTCGTTTTGGACGCCGGCCGATTCGGCCTGCGGCGTCTTTCTCTGGCTGACGGAATTCCGCAGGCGCAAGGGATTCAAGAAGCCATCCCGGGACCTGTCTTGGTGCGCGCGGGGCGGAATGTGTCGGGTGAGATTCAACAGGGCTCCGTCGATTGGCCGGATGCCAATGCGGTTCGCTGGGATCCCCGCACCACCACCGCGGCTTTCTCGGCGCTCGGACGCACGGCCGACGATCGGCTGATCTTTCTCTCTTTGGTTGGTGAGCCCCAGACTGGTTTGCGCCAGGCGACCGTGGGGGATATGGCCCAGGCCATGACGAAACTTGGGGCGACCGAGGCGGTTCTGCTGGGCGGAAGTATGGATGTTCAGCAGTGGGTGGTCGGCGATGGCGAGAAACCAGATGTGCTCGGCCGGCACAACAACGCGCCGCACGACACCGAGCGGCCCTTGAATGCCGCCCTCCTGGTTTTCACAGCATTGCCCAGTCCGGTGACGGTTACGAACATTCCGGAGACCCACGAGAACACACAGACGCGCAGCGGTCTGGAAGAACCCATCCAGACGGACCGGATGGAAACGCTGGGATTGACCGTCGCCGCTCAGCGCCAGCTCGGCCGCCGGGCCAATCAGGAAGACGCGTTCAACTGGGTCCCGGTTTTGTCGGCCGCCGGCGAACCGGTGGGCCAGCTGTTCCTGGCCGCGGACGGCATGGGGGGTGAAGAGGCGGGAGAAGAGGCGAGCGCCGCTTTTGTCACCGGAATTCCGGCGGTTCTTGCCGGTTCAACCCGGCTCCGTCAGGATGGCATGGATCTTGCGGATTTGCTCTCCCGAGGGGCCGAGCCCCAATTACACTCTCTTGTCACACAAGCGTTTGAAGGGGTAGCCACCTACATTAATCAAGAACATGAACTTCAACGGAGCGGCACGACCGGGTTAATGGTACTGATTTCAGCCGGTACCGCTTATGTGGCCTGGGTGGGAGACACCCGGCTGTATTTGAGCCGGAATCAGTCCCTACAGCTGCTGACCGTGGATGATACCGTGGGTTGGGAATACCTCCGGGCTCAGGATGCTGACGCGGACAACCTCGAAATCTCCCGCCGGTATCACGGCCTGGCTCTTCGCGGCAAGAATGCCTTGTCGCAGGATATCGGAGTCAGGAACGCGAGCCGGCTGAATGTTCATTGGCTGGCTGTTCCGCTGCAGTCCGGCGACCGCCTGCTCCTTTCCACGGATGGGGTGCACGAAGCGATCGCGGATGAAGGCGCGATTGAAGTAGCGCTCAACCCGCCTGGGTTGCCCGAAGCGGCGGTGGAGTCAATCATGGATCTGGCCCAGAACGGCAGTGATAACCGGACCGCGATAGTGGCGGATTTTGCCGGTCTGCCGGCCGAGCCCCAGCCCACGGCGACGGCCGCGGTCTCCGAGACCACAACGCCGGCAGCACCGGCCGTCACAACCGTCTTGACGAGCCCAACGACCATGTCCCAACCGGCATCAGCGGTGGAAACGGCACTGCCCATCTGGGTGGAGGAGTTTGACGAACGCCAGTTGATCGTCCTGCCGCCCGCGGCCGCTGCGGATCAAAGATACCCCGGTTTGGATTCGGTCGTGGGCCAGGTTCGGTCGGTGGGGAAGATTTCCTTCGTCATTCTGCCGGCGGACCAGGCCGCCATTCAATCCCTGGTGACCGAGTTGGCGGTGGACCCCACGCCGACCACGGTCCATGAGTTCGGTGTTCCGGAGGATCCGTGGCTGGGTTATTTTGACACGCTGGCGCAAGGCGCGTTCACCATTCTGCCTCGGAACCCGCTGGAAGGAGAAAACTTCCGGGTCGTGATGCGCCAGCTCCTCTCCAACGTAACCGGCATTGAACTGCGGTACATCACCGACGGTGAGCTGGATGCCGTCGCCGCGGCTCTCGGCCTCGGGTCTCAGGTCTAATGGGGCCTGACCCCTTCAGGGCTTTTAGGGGTCAGACCCCATTGGGTTTTCGGTCTTACGTTGCTCTTTTAACAGCGGTGCCGGTGCCGACCCAAGTGGTATAATTTTGTGAAAACTTCAAATCAGGAGATTGACAAGATGAGATCCCGAAACCTCGTTCCCCGATTTTTGGCGCTGACGCTGAGCGCCTCTTTGGTTCTGCCCCCCCACGCCTACGCTCTGCGTCCCCAGCAGCAGGAGACCGAGCCCCAGCGCGCCGGCCTGGAAGAGACCCTCCGCTCCGGCGACCCCGACGCCCTCATCCAAGTGGCCTCCACCCGCTTGGCGCAGTGGACTGCCCCCGCCCCGGCGGCTGTCCCAGGCCTGCCGGTTGAAGGCTCTCTCGCCGTTCCGATTGGCCAGGTCCGTGCCGGCTTGGAGGAAACCCTCAGAGGATCTGAACCCCAGGTAACACAGCACACCCGTCGCCAGTTTCTTCAGCATTCCGCCACAACTTTATTAGGGGTGTCTCTTGCGCCGGCAGTCGCAAGCCAGTCCCAATTGTTAGCGGCTGAGGATGTTTCTATCCAGTGGACTGAAGCTCTGGGGAAGACGCCTCTTTCTATTGAATTCGTAGTTAACCCCGAAATACTGGATTTACAGGAAGATGTCATTTTGGCAGAAAGAGTTGTAGCTAAAGGGTCGTCGGCACGGGTCTTCTCTATGGAGTGGATTCCGCATTACGATAGAATGCTGATTACTTTAAGTAGTGAAAAGCCCGCAACCATCTCCCTCGGTTTCCAACTTCGAGAGCCATTTTTCTTAACAGTTGCCGAAGCGAAATCAGTCCAAGTGACTCCAGAAGGAGTCACGATTGAATTGCCTCTGGTCCTTCCGATAGATCCTTCTGGAGAATGGCGGGGTCCCTATAAGGAGCCGGAGAGGGGGATCCTTCGGACCAAACATGGGGACAAATACGCTTGGATTGGCGTCAGCTCCAACAAACCGGTTACTCTGAGTGTTCAGCGCGTCGCTTTTGGTCAACCCATTAAGTTGAAAAATGAGTTGACAAAGAGACGTGAGGAGTTGGAGCAACAGGATAGAGAAATTGCTGCCCGAGCGAGGCACGCGCTGAAAGTAGGTGCTATCGTCCTGGCCGGAGGGATTGTTTCAACAGCCGCAACAGTGGCTGCTATCAAAGCGGAACGTTCTCTTAAGATTTTCGGCGCGTGGAGATCGGTCCGTAAGATTTTGAGCGGATACGGTCCGACGGATCAGGCCACCTTGCGAGACGCTCTCTACCAGATGACCCGGGGTATCGCTAGAGATGGGTCAGTCCGAGCAGCCCGCTATGCTCTAGCTTACGGCATGCCGGAATTGGAAAAAACAAAGGCCACAGTTCCGGAGGTAATAGAGAAACTACCCTCGCTGAAGAAATTAGCCATTGCGCTTTCGAAAAACCAAACGTTGGTTTGGAGGCACGTGACCAGGGAGGAATTCTCAAAGCTTATCCGGGAAGCTCTTCGGTTGGATGGGAATGGTAAGGATTACGTTATCCGTTACGTTCCACCAATCCCTGAGAAAGGACATTGGCAGGAGCCGTCAAGCTACCACTCCACAGGGAATTGGGACTCAAACACAGTTGCAGAACCGCCAGGTGGCTACGTGTTGGGTGGATGGCAATACGTGGTCGATTCTCCTCGGGTGCCAGCACGCATTGAAATTATTCCAGCAGAACAGTCTGGTTTGGAGGAAGACCGGCCGGAGAAGCTCACTTGGGCCGCTTGGTGGGCCACGCTGGGGTACCAGGGTGCGACACAGCAGGCGCTTGCAAACCTCGCACCGCAATTTCGCGATGCGCAGACTAGCCAGGTAAACCACCTGGTTAACCAATTGGTTGAAAGGGGGTTTAATCCCATTCCGATCTTGGAAAGGGATATCCCTTCGTTACTCCGATCAGTTCCCGCGGAAAAGCTTTCGATCGTATGGGCTTCGGCGGAAGAATTGATGAGCAAGGGAATTGATCCGGTGCGCGTATTTTTTCCCACAGTGCCGTCCGTCACCGCGATCACCAATCCTCTTCCGGAAGATTTATTTAAAATTGGCATAGAAAATTGGGCGCTTCTCACAGAAAATCTTTTTCGAAACGCAGCGTCTCCGATAAATGCTTTGTACGCCGCCCAAGATATTCTCACGATGATTGCTCCGCCTGCGGTAGAACCGCAGCGGTTCCTGGCAGCTATGGCTTTCGTGGGCCGTTTAGCCAATGTGAAGATTAACCTCTTATGGGGAACCAGATTGGTGCCTGCCGTGTATAAGGCCAGTCCAACGATTGAGAAAATCAAAGGGAACCTTGATCATCTCGAATCCTTGGTTCTTCAACTCGCTCAACGGGATATTATGCCGTGGGCGGATTTTGCCCTTCTAGGAACCCCGATAGTGGATCTAAAAAGGCAGGCTAATGAGCTTCTTCGGTATCCGGGGGGGCCAGGAGGAGCGTTCGTTGCCCAGAGGCACTTACGCGCAGTCTGGAATGGTTTGGTTATTGAAGCCATCTGGGAAATGGCGGACCGCATGGCTCGGGAAAGATCACCGGATGAATTTACGGTCGGATTAATTCTTCTCTCAGATCTCAGCAAGGAACCGGGTGTCGATTGGTTTCAAGTGGCAGAGCCGAAACTCACCCAGCTTCTTTCCGACGCCATCGAATTGATCCATGGAGGGTTTGCGTATCGGATCGAAGTCAATCAGATGGGGAATGGCCCGGATCAAACAATCCGTTTGATCCAAGGAAAACGAATCTTGCCTGATGGGGTGGGTTGGGATGGGGCATCTGGTCTGGAGGAAGGCACGGCGATTACGAAGGAAACGGCGGCTGGTTTGGAGGAAGACCGGCCGGAGAAGCTCACTTGGGCCGCTTGGTGGGCCACGCTGGGTCAGTGGGATTATTTTAAACAACAGCTCAAATGGTATTTTTCAACGGACAAGGAAACGACCCGGCAGCTCTGGATCGAGGCATATCGTCTGGTAAATTATGCTGTCGAGAGGGGCGGAAATGCTCGTGAAGCAATCAGAATGATCACGCAGACACTCGACTACGGAAAAACCCACCTCACGGTCCGCAGAGGTGATCCCAACTCCCAAAAGGTTGTTGCGATCGTACGAACCCTTGGAGCGGTTTTGGCTGAACGTTTGGACTTGCGGTGGGATGACCTGGGTCGCTTATACAACGCGATCTATGGAGGGATGTCTGGTGAGGACTATGTTGCGAAGGAAAAACTCTTTCAGGCGGCTCAGCGATCTCTTTTCGAAGAGACGAATAGCGTGGGTCTTTTGTCGGTTTTTAACCGTGAATATGCCTCTGATTTTCCGGGGGCGTCAGTGAGCCCGGATCAATTCGGTCAATCCTTAAATGGAGTTGTAGGGCTGTACAGCAGGGCATTTCGAGAGTTGATCGGCCGAATGGCCGATCAACATTTAGGTCCTGCCTTGCTGGATGGGTTCCGTTATGTGTCTGTATTGGAGAAGGCCATATCCTATTACAGGGATGGTGTTTCTTACGTCGTTAAGTATGTCCCGGAAAAGGGACACACGGTTGAGGGATGGGCTACGGTTCAGGATTACGATAATATCGTTGGTTATCAGGTCGGGGATAGCAATACTGTCCAGCAACCTGACTATCCTGTGTACGGTACAAAAACAATCCGTACAGAGAAGTATGTGATCGATATACCGGAATCGCTGACTCTCAAACCTACCGATACGGAGAACCGCTTAAAAGGCGGTTTGGAAGAAAAGTGGGTAGCAGGACTGCCAGCGGTCCGGTCGACTCAGGACCGTGCGACCGCGTTGCGGTTCCTCGTGGATACCGGGAAGGGGGAGGCCGGGGTTTTGCGGCTGCTGGAGATGGCGGTGCGGCTGCGGTTGGAAGGGAACCTGCCGATTCAGGCGGCGGGGGTGGCCACCGAGGAAGAGTTGGCGGAAGCCGAGGCGGCCATGCCGGACGACATCAGCCGGGAATCTCTGCGCACGCGGGTGTTCACCTACACACCGGGCGATGAAGAGAGCCATCGGATCGCACGCGCCCTGGCGGAAACGTTGGTGCCGGAGTTAGCGGGTCTTCACCCCGAGTTGGTGATTACCGAGATGAACCGGTCGACCGTGACGTGGTTCCTGCAGGCGCTTCAGCAGCTGGGGGTGACCCGCTTCACGCAGGAAATGTTCGACCAGGTCGAGTCTTACCTGACCGCCGCGTAACCCAGGGGAGAGAGGGTGTCCCACGTGATTTTTGCTCCAACTTGCAGTATCATAAGCAGATAGAGAGTCAAGAGCTCCCCATGGAACAGAGCAAACCGGTTGGTTACAAACGCCTGTCTGTCGCGATTGGACTGGCGCTCCTCCTGGCTGCGGTCCTGCTGGGGCGAGCGTTTTTCCAGCACCATTCTGTTCCCGTTCCTCCTTCCTTACCTGTGCCTATTTCAACGACACCCTCCCTTGAGTTGCCCGCTTCAACGGGCGGCCGACCGCAGGATATCCTTGTAGACGACTTTGAGACCGGCCAGACACAGGGTCTTTTCGGCGAGCGGAAAAACCGGCTCGACGCGTTCCAGGGCACCTGGGCCCGGCGCCCTTCCTACAGCGTCATCACCAAGGTGCTCGACAGCCGGCCCGGCTCCGTGGGTTACTCCCTTCGGCTGGAGTACAACAAAGAGGGCGGCTGGTGCGGTTGGTACACCCTGCTCAACGGGATTGATGTCTCCCGCCATAACGCGCTGACCTTCTGGGTCAAGGGAGAGCACGGCGGAGAGCGGTTCGACATCGGGCTGGCCGACGATTCCATGCAGGACCTGGAGATCGACGCGTCCTATATCGGCCCCGTCAACGCCTTTATTCCCGGCGGCGTCAAGACCGAATGGCAGAAGGTCCGGATTCCCCTGCAGTCGCTGCGGTCCGATCTGAATCTCACCCGGATGGGGTCGCTGGTGCTTTGGTTCCGCTACGAGGGGAAGGGCGCGGTCCAGATCGATGACGTGGCCTTCGCCTACGATGATGAAGTCGAACGGATCCAGAAGGAAAACACCCCCGTCGCCGAAAAGGACCCCCGGGCGCCCCGGGCCATGTGGATCTGGAAGACCGACCCGATCAACAGCCGGCCCGAGGTGCGCAAGGAGCTGTTTGACTTCGCCGAGCGGACGGCCATGCAGGTGTTCTACATCTACCTGGGGGAGGAGCCGGTCTCCAAATCTTCCGCGGAAAACCAGAAAGCGCTGGGCCAATTCCTGAAGGAATGCCACGCCAAAGGGATCGAGGTCCATGCGCTCCAGGGCAACCCCCTTTGGGCGCTCAAGCGCTTCCATCCCGTGGTGCTGGGCTGGATCGGCGGGTTCCTGGAGTTCAACAAAAACCGCCCGTCCGATGAGCGAATGGACGGTGTTCACATGGACATCGAGCCGTACCTGACTCAGGAATGGGAAACCGGAGACCGGGAACAGCTTCAGAAGGAATTCATCGAGCTGATCAGTTCCTGCCGGAAATTGATCGATGGCAAGGCGCCCGAAGGGGCCGCTCCCCGGCCGTGGGCGCTGGGCCCGCTGGCGCAGAAGCCGTTTGTGATGGGGCTGGCCATTCCGATCTTCTACAGCCGCGAGCCGGAGATGGAGCAGGCGCTCCTCAAACAGCTCGACTACGCGGCGCTGATGGACTATTACGATTCGGCCCGGGACATCATCGAGGCCGGCCGTTTCCACATCGATCTGGCGGAAGAGGTCGGCATCCAGATGGTCATCGGCGTGGAGACGCAGGACCTGGTGCAGATGAACCAGGGCAAGCGGCGCAACACCTTCATTGAGGAAGGGTGGGAGGAGATGGAGCAGGAGCTCAAGAAAGTGGCCGCCGCGTTCGCGGGCCAGTCCTCCTTCGGCGGCATCGCCATTCATTACTACGACAGTTACCGTACGCTCCAGCGCGGCCGTAACGTTCCGGTCCGGGAACGGTCCGGCAAGGTCCCGACACTGCACGCGAAGAGCCGGACCGCGCCGGTCACCGTCGACGGCGATCTGGCCGACTGGCCCGACGCGGCTTGGTATCCGGTGGATAAAAAAGAGCAAGTGGTCTACGGGACCGGTGCCTGGGGGTGGGGCCAGGATGTGTCATACAAGGCCGCGATTTCCTGGGAGCCGAAGGCCCTTCTGCTTGCGCTGGATGTCACCGACAACGCGATCGTTCAGGAAAAACAGGGAGCCGACATGTGGGAAGGGGACCACTTCGAGCTCTGGATCGATGCCGACCTGGAAGGCGATTACACCGAAGCCGTCAATTCCGACGACGATTTTCAGATCGGCTTGAGCCCCGGGAACTTCAAGAACCTGCCGCCCGAGGTGCACGTGTGGGTGCCTTCGGTCGATTCGGCCACGCTCAAGGAGGTGCAGATCGCGGCCCGGCAAAAGCCGGCCGGCTACACGCTGGAGATCCGCCTGCCGACCACGTTCCTTTTTCAAAACGTCGTGAAGCGGGTAGGCGTGGATCCCGGCTCGGCCTCGACTCCCAAGCGGATCACGCGGGAACAGCTGGCGCTCCAGAACGGCGTGCTTTCTTCCGGCGAGCTTAAAGTCGGGTTCCGGCTCGGCATCATGATCGACGGATCGGACTGCGACTCGGCGAACCAGCCCCAGAAATGCCTGCTCTCGACCTCTCCGGAGCGGCAGTGGGGGGACCCGACCACGTTTAACATCCTGGACCTGGAATGAAGAGGAAGTTAGGACTCCTCCTTCCCCTCTCCTCCCTTTTTTTTCTCTCCTATCTCCTCCCTCCTATCTCCTCCCTTTCCGCGGCTTTCGCGGAAGGGGCAACGCTTAAGGATGTCCCGCCGTTTCCGCAGGGCACGGTTCTCTTTGAATCGGAGCGGAAATTCGGTGAGCGAGGCCGGTTCGGCGGCTACGCGATGAAGCCGTCCAAATACGGCGTCTTTCCCGACGGGAAAATGAAGCGGCCGGGTTCCTCGTCCGATCCGATCTACATCCGCTACCGCAAGGAGAAAAACCCTTCGTTCTGCGGGGCCTACGTGCTGGTGCTGGGGGATCTGTCCCGCTACGCCACGCTGACCTTCTGGATCAAAGGGGCCAAGGGGGGCGAGACGTTCGAGATCGGCATCAACGATGTTATTTCCAACAAACGGGAAGACGCCGTGATCATCGGCTCCATTTACCGGTATCTTTCCGCCGGCGTCACGACCGAATGGCAGCAGGTGAAGATTCCGCTGGAGGATTTCTTCGGCACCGACCTCAACCGGATCTACAGCATCGTTTTCAACTTCAACGAGCAGGGCGAAGGCATCTTCTGGATCGACGGGTTGGAGTTTCATGAGGAAGCGATGGTCCACTCGGAGGATGCGATCACGGCCCAGGGCGCGCTGCTGCTGGACAACTTCGACCACAGCGATGTGAATTTGCTGGGCCGCAAGGCCAACGCCTACAAGCGGCTGCCGTCGGTCTGCGAGTTCACCCGCGCGGAAGAGCCGCGCCGCGGCAGCCACGGCCGGTCCCTCCAGCTGGATTACGACAAGAAATCCACCGGCTGGTGCGGCTACTACTCCCTGTTGAACCAGATCGACGGGGCTTATTTCGATCTGAACCCGTATAAGGAAGTCTCCTTCTGGGTGCGGGGTGCCAAGGGCGGGGAGATGTTTGAGGTCGGGATGGCCGACCGTTCCTGGCTGACGATCGGGGACTCGGTGAAGGCCGGCGCGGTCGACAAGTATCTGCCCCAGGGGGTCACCACCGACTGGCAGGAAGTCGTCATCCCGCTGTCGGATTTTGGTAAACTGGATTGGGGCCAGATGGGTTCTTTTACGATTAACTTCCATCAGGCCGGAGCGGGGACCTTGTTCGTGGAGGATCTGCGGTTCATCCGCAAGAGCGACCAGGATTTATTAAAGGAGTGGGATCAATGAGAAAAAGACAAATGATCGGCGCTTTCCTTTTCTACTCACTATTTACCACACATTGCTTACTGTTTGCCGCTCCGGCGCTGGTGGTGGATGACTTCGAAGAAGCCAGCAACAAGCTGGGCGGCCGTTCCAACACCTATGTGATGGCCCCTTCGCGGTCTCTCGCGCTGAAGGCGGAGACCGGCGCCCACGGCGGAGCCAAGGCCCTGATGCTCAAGTACGACAAGAAAGACAAGGGCGGTCCGTACGATTCCGGCGGGTGGTGCGGGTACTACACGATGGTCAAGACCGGTCCCCGCTATCTGGACGCCACCCCGTACAAGACGCTGACGTTCTGGGTCAAGGGCGCCGCGGGTGGAGAGGATTTCGTCATCGGCCTGGCCGACAAGCATTGGGAGGAAGTGGGGGATTCGGTGAAGTCCGAGGCGGTCACCAAATACCTTTCTTCCGGCAAGGTGACCACCGAATGGCAGCAGGTCCGGATTCCTCTGAGTGTTTTTTTGCTGGAGATGAAGGAGCTGGCTTCGATCGCGTTTTGCTTTGAAGGGTCCGTGCTTCCCGGAGGGGCGGGGAAGGGTACCGTGTTCATCGATGATTTGGCATTGGAATAGATAGATAAAGATAAGAGGAGGTAGAACGATGCATGCGATGAAGTGGGTGAAAGCGTTTGTGTTTGGAGCAATGTGGCTGGTGGTTGGCGCGCAGGTTCAGGCGCAGGCCGCCCCGCTGGTGATCGATACGTTCGACGCGGATGAGATCAAGAACGCGATGGGCAACCGCACCAACGTGTTCATCAAGGCCCCATCCAAGGCGATGGTGAGCCGCCGCGAGGATACGATCAACGGCAAGAAGTCGAACGTGATGATGGTCAAGTACGACAAGCGCAACAGCGGCGGCCCGTTTGATTCGGGCGGGTGGTGCGGTTACTACACGCTGTTGAAGTCGCCGGCCGCTTTGGTGGCCCCGACCGCGGAGAACCCGGAACCTGCGCCGGCACCCGAGCAGTTTTTCGACGCCAGCGCCTATAAGACGATCACGTTCTGGGTGCGCGGCGAGAAAGGCGATGAGAATTTCGTGGTGGGGCTGTCGGACCGCCACTGGGACAAGATCGGCGACTCGGTCAAGTCGGAGGAGATCGGCAAGTACCTGAAGGCCGGAAAGATCACCACCGATTGGCAGAAGGCCTCGATCCCGCTGGATGAGTATTTCCTGGACCACTCCCAGCTGGCGTCGGTGTCGATCGTGTTTGAAGGGGACCTGTTCCCTGAGACAGGACACTCGGGCGTCCTTTACGTCGACGACCTTCAATTCGAGTGAACTGGGTTAGATCTGGAAAAGCCCCGGCCTTTATCGCGGCGGGGCTTTTCCTTCTTCTTGCGGTCTTTTCACTGCGCTTTTTTCAAGCCCGGCGGCCGGCGCCGGTCTTGCCGCCCACCGGCTCCGGCGCGGTGCAGAAGCCGCCGGCGGCCCCGATGGCGATGTGGGTCTGGGACGCCCGGCTTGTCTCCGATTCCGCCACGCGCTCCCGGCTCGTGCAGTTCTGCCGCGCCCGCCGGATCAATCTGCTGTACGTTTCCGCTTACGATCTGCGTTCTCCGATGGATGACTATTTCCGGCAGTTCAACCGTCAGGCCCACGCCGCCGGGATCCAGGTTCACGCGCTGGCGGGAGATCCCCGCTGGGGCAAGCCGCAGTACCACCACGTCCCCATGGAATGGATGGAGTCGGTCCTGCGCATGAACGCGGCGTCCGCGCCGGAAGAGCGGTTCGACGGCGTGCACACCGACGTGGAGGTCTATCTGCTCTCAAAATCCTGGAAAGAGCATCCGGAGGTTCTGCTGGGCGGGTACCTGGACCTGAACGCCAAGATGGTCGGCCGTCTCCGGCAGGAGCCGCAGCCCATCCCGCTGGGGGTGGACATCCCGTTTTGGTTCGACGACGATTCCTCTTACCGGATCTCCTGGAACGGACAGATCAAGGTGCCCACCCAGCACATCCTCGATACCGTCGACAGCATCACGGTGATGGCTTACCGGAATTTCGCGGAAGGGTCGGACGGGACGGTGCACCTGGTTTCTTTGGAAATGGCCTACGCCGATTCGCTCGGCAAGAAGGTGCTCATCGGCCAGGAGACCCAGGAAAATCTTTTTCCGGCCTATGTTACGTTCGGCGGGACCTCCTGCCGGGCGTTTCGGGATGAATTGGAAAAGATCGAAAAGGTCCTGGGCCGGCGCCCCAGCTTCGGAGGGTTCGCGATCCACCATTACGACAGCTACCGGAAACTATGCAAAGACAACTAAGAAAGTCAAGAGTCAGGAGGGAGGAGTTTGGAGTAAGGGCCGTTCTCCTGGGTGTTTTTTTCTCCTGTCTCCTCCCTCCGGTCTCCCACCTTTCTTTGGTTTTCGCCGACACCCTCTATTTCAAATCCGGTAATTCGCTCACGGGGCTCGTGGTCGAGGAGCACCGGGACCGGATCGTGGTCAGCACCGAAGAGGGAGAAAAGACCGTGCTTCGCCGGGACATCGACGAGGTCTTTTATTCCGAGCCGGAGCGCAACCACTTGTACCTGGGCCAGCAGGCGCTGGAAGAGGGAGACATCCCGCTGGCCCGCGGCTTCTTCGAGAAGGCGCTGCAGGTCAATCCCCGCCTGCAGGAAGCCGAGGATGCGCTGCACCGGGTTGAGGATCTGGAGCGCAAGCGGGAGCTTCTTCCGGCCGGCGATTGGAGCCAGACGCTTTGGGAACACGGCGGCCTTTCTCTTGAAGCCGGCAGCCCGTACGTGACGATCAGCCGGGTGAAGCCCGGATCGGCCGCGGATAAAGCCGGCCTCGAGCCGGGAGACTCCCTGGTCAACTACTGGGGCGAATCACTGGCTTTCCTCTCCCCGAAGCCGGTGGCGGAGGCCCTGTGGGGCCCGCCGCGCACGCTGGTCAAGATCACCCTTCAGCGGCTTGTCACGCTTCCGCCGGCTCCCGCTAACGTGAACGATTGGCCTCACTGGAAGCTGGAGATGGAGCACCTGGGTCTGACCGTGGACCGCACCGATCCCACCGGCGCGGCGGGATTGGCGCGGCTGATGCCCGGCGACCGGATCGTGTCATTGAACGGGCAACCCACGCGCTATCTGCCGCTGGTCGACGCCCGGCGCCTGATTCAGCAGTCGAAAGAGAAGGGGATTTCCCTCTTGATTCACCGGGATTTGACGATTCAGCGGGAATGAAGGTTCATTCATACCATTAATTTATGGAGCGTGCCCCATGAGCGATAAATTCAAGCGGACCCATTACCTCAACGATCTGTCGCTGCAGCTGAGGTACATTCTCGTCACGATGGGAGTTCTGGTCGGGTTCTTCGCCGTGTCGATCTACGTGGTGTATGTCACGGGTTGGGCTCATTTGGTGGAGCGCCTGTCCCAGGTGTACCCGCAGGGCCGTCTCGTGGAGATCCTGCACCTGATTTACTGGCGGCTTGGCGTAGGATTCCTGTGCCTGATGCCGGTCGCGCTGGCGCTGACCCTTTTTCTTTCCCACACGATCGCCGGGCCGCTGGTGCGGATCAAGCGCTACCTGCGCCTGATGGCCAAGGGGGAGTTTGACCTCGCACCCCTGGTTCTGCGGCGCTTCGATGAACTTAAGGACGTCGCCGGCCTCATCAATGAGATCACGGCCCGGCTCGGGCCTCGATTTCAGGAACGGCGCAAGCTGATCGAGTCGCTCCAGTCGACCGCACAGGCGCTGCGCAACGACCTGCAGCGGCTTCCGTCGACGGGGCAGGAGATCCAGCGCAAGATCAATTACCTCAACGACACGCTGAGGATTTTGGAATGAGAGAGTCGGGAGTTAGGGTCTTTTCTTTTTTCTCCCTTCTTCTTGTCTCCTGTCTCCTCTCTCCTGTCTCCCAGCTTGTTTTCGCGGCGGTGGAGCGGCGGGAGCCGGTGGATGCCGACAAGAACGGCAAGCCGGAAGAATGGAAGGTGTACGACGGCGACACGCTGGTCCGGATCGAGCGGGACCGGGACGGCGATGGGACGGCCGAGATTTTGATTTTTCTGGAGAACGGCAAGCCGGTTCGCTCCGAGGTCGACCGCAACAAGGATGGGAAGCCCGACGTGATCCGCTGGACTCAGGACGGCAAACCGTTTCGGGAACAGGCCGACCTGGACTTCGACGGCCGTGCCGACGGCTGGATCTTTTACAAGGACGGCGTCAAAGACCTCATGATCATGGACAAAAACCACGACGGCCGGCCGGACGCCTGGTTCTATTACGGCCAGGGCGGGTTGAAGCTGGTCGGCGGCCGGATGGACGAGGATTTCGACGGCAAAGCCGAGCGCACCTGGGGTACGTTTCCCGACAAAGAAGACCGCAAACCCTGGTAACCGAACTCCTTCGCGCCCTGCGGCACGAGTCCTCGCCCCGCCCCGAGATGTCGTGCCCCTGCTCCGGGATAGCCGACCGGAGCACCGCTTGATCCGCCCCTGCGAGGCGGATCTGCGCTCGGCGCTCGGTCGATGCTCTCCCGCGAAGCGGGATCCGTGCCCGCCTCTGACCTCGCGACGTGCCCGATCCGGCCACCCCGTCGCGGAGCCCGGCATCTCCAAGCGCCCGGGCGGGGCCGGGGTGGAGCAGGCATCTCGGAGGCCGAACGGCCACGGTGTCCGCCAACGATCTGTGGCGGACGAGTTCGGCCGAGAGTTGAGGCCGGCCGCCACGGTGGAGGCGGCCGAGCCGTCCTGCGAACCCCGGCTCTGCCGCAGGGCGCGAGGGGTGGATCTATCGGGGTGGGACCTGCTCTTGACGAAACTACGCGGCTATAGTATAAGGAAGACTCGCCCAGCAGTACTCCGCAGTGCAGTTTCGCCTGCAGGCAATTAACCAACAATCAAGGAGGAGTCTTTTCAGCATGGAAGTCGTTATCAAGGAATCTTACGATGATGTGTCGAAACTGTCTGCCGAGCTGATCGCCGATGTCATCCGCCACAAGCCGCGCGCGGTCATCGGGCTGGCCACCGGATCCACGCCGGTCGGCACCTACAAAGAGCTGATTCGCCTGCACAAGGAAGAGGGCTTGGATTTCTCCCGCGTGACCACCTTCAATCTCGATGAGTACGTGGGCCTGGTGCATGATCATCCCCAGAGCTACCACTACTTCATGTGGGATAACCTGTTCAAGCACGTGAACGTCAATGCCAAGAACGTCCACATTCCCGACGGCACCGCCAAGGACGTCCCCGCTTTCTGCCGCTGGTACGAAGAGCAGATGGTCAAGGCGGGCGGCCTGGATGTCCAGCTGCTGGGAATCGGCAGCAACGGACACATCGCCTTCAACGAGCCGGGCTCGTCCCTGGGCTCCCGCACCCGCGTGAAGACGCTGGATGACGGGACTCGCCAGGACAACGCCCGCTTCTTCCGCAGCATGAACGAGGTTCCGAAATATGCCATCACGATGGGCATCGGGACCATCATGGACGCCCGCCAGTTGATCCTGCTGGCCACCGGCGCGGGGAAGGCGGACGCCATCGTACGGACCTGCGAAGGCCCGATCACGGCGATGGTTCCGGCGACGATCGTGCAGCTGCATCCCAAGGCGACGATCATCATCGATAAAGCTGCTTCGACCAAGCTCTCCCGGGCGTATCCGGCCGAGCCGCACGTCCTGGTCCTGGCGTAACGGTCATGGGTGTCCCCAACCACGATCTCCTGAAAGCCGTGGAGTCCGCCCGGAAGAATTCCGAGCTGGCCCATGGCGTGAAGAAGGCCCGCGAGGCCGCGTCGCTGCTGGGGGGATCTCCCTCCGCGCTGCGCAAGGCCGGCTGGAAACCGCTTTCACCCGTTCAGGTCCGCGCGCTGGAGAAACAAGGCAACACGGCCGAGGACTGGAAGAAGGTGTGGGTGGGATCCGGTTTCGACCCGAAACGGGTCGGGCGGTGCCACTTCATCGGGCCGAACTTTTTGTTCGGCTGTTCGGGAGAGGTGGAGGTGGAAGGGGTCCGCTTTCCCGCGGGCCTGCAGCACGCCACCTTTGCTTCCTCGGTCATCGGCAGGGACGTTTTGATCCGCAATGTCCGGCTGATCAACCGAACCGTGGTTGGGGACAAGGCCGTCCTGTTCGATGTCGGCTCCGTCACCAAGGGCAAGTCCGATTCGTTCGGCAACGGCCTGGAAGTGCTGATCGCCGTCGAAACCGGCGGCCGGGAAGTTCCGCTGTTCGCGGAGATGACGGTCGATGATGCCTGGCTGCTCTGTCGCTCGCGCGGCAACAAGGCGCTGGTGTCCGGTTATGCGCAAGCGCTTTCCGGCTATCTGAAAGCGGTCTCCGCGCCGTTCAACGTGGTGGGCCCGTCCGCGCGCGTGCTCCACACCCCCACGCTGCGGGACGTTTTCCTCGGTGAGTCCGCCGTGGTGGTGTCCGCCCAGCAGGTGGACAACGTCACGGTCTTGAGCCACGCCGATGAGAAGACCGAGATCTCGCACGGCGCGATCGTCAAGTCCAGCATCCTTCAGTGGGGATCCGAGGTCACGACCGGGGCCATCGTCGATTCCTCCTTGCTGACCGAGCATTCTCATGTCGAGCGCCACGGCAAGGTGACCCACTCCATCCTCGGGCCCAACACCGGCGTCGCCGAGGGAGAGGTCACCAGCGCGCTGCTGGGGCCATTCGTCGGTTTCCACCACCAGTCGCTGTTGATCGCCGCGCTCTGGCCGGAAGGCAAGGGCAACGTCGGCTACGGCGCGAACGTCGGATCCAACCACACCGCCAAGGCCCCCGACCAGGAGATCTGGCCGGGCGAAGGCACCTTTTTCGGCCTGGGTGTCAACATCAAGTTCCCGTCAGACCTGACCCGCTCCCCATACACGATCATTGCCAGCGGCGTCAACATGCTGCCTCAGCGGGTGGAGTTCCCGTTCTCGCTGATCAACACGCCGGCGGCCGCTTACCCGGGCATCTCTCCGGCCTACTGCGAGATCATGCCCGGCTGGGTCCTCTCCGACAACATCTACATGGTGAAACGCAATGAGGGCAAGTACGCCAAGCGGAACAAAGCCAAGCGTTCCCGGTTCGATTTCGAGGTGTTCCGCCCGGAGATCGCCGATCTGATGCTCGACGCGCGCAAGCGGCTCGAGAAGGCGACCGGCAAGGACATTTACACGTCCAAGGACGTTGAAGGGCTGGGCAAAAGTTATATGTCCGAGTTCAGCCGCAAGAAGGGGATCGAGGCGTACACGTTCTACGTCCGCTACTACGCGCTGTCGGGGCTCAAGCGGGAGCTGGAGAAGCCCGGTGCCGCGCCCCACCGCTGGCGGCATGAGCACGCGCTTCTGCAGTCGGAGTTTCCCGGCCAGGAAACCAAAGAGCTGCTGGAAACCCTGATCCAGATGCAGGACAAGATCGCCGCCCAGGTCCAGAGCTCGAAGGAGAAGGACGACCACCGGGGAGCCGAGGTGATCGAGGATTACACCGAGGCGCACAAACCGGCCAAGGACGATTCCTTCGTGAAGGAAACCTGGGCCGCGACTGCCCGGATGAAGGCAGAGATCCAGAAGCTGATCTCCGCCGCCGGCAGCCGGCCTCTCGCCGCCACCGTCCGTTAGTTTTCCCGTTGCGGAATCCTCCCATCAGCGAGCAGGAACGGGAGGCCGTCTACAAGACGATCTTCGGCCGGCGCGACGTCCGCGGCCTCTTCAAGCCCGATCCGGTCCCAGCCGATGTCCTTTCCCGCATCCTGCAGGCCGCCCACCACGCCGGTTCGGTCGGCTACATGCAGCCGTGGAATTTTCTCGTCGTCGAGGATTTGGCGGCGCGCCGGCGGGTCAAGGAATCGTTTGAGCGGGAGAGGATCGAAGCGGCCGAACGGTTCGACCCCCAACGCCGGGAGCAGTACCTTTCGTTCAAGCTGGAAGGCATCCTCGAAGCCCCGCTGAACGTGATCGTCACCTGCGACTCCACCCGGTTCGGCCCCGAAGTCATCGGCCGGCACAGCATGCCGGAAACCGATCTCTACAGCACCTGCTGCGCGATCCAGAATCTTTGGCTGGCGGCCCGGGCGGAGAACGTCGGGGTCGGCTGGGTCAGCATCCTCAAGCGGGAAGACCTCCATTCGATCTTCGGCATCCCGGATCACATTCAGATCGTGGCCTACCTCTGCATGGGAACCGTGACGGAGTTCCCGGATTTGCCGGATCTGGAGCGGGTCGGGTGGGGGAAACGCCTGCCGTTGGAGGATTTGGTTTACTTCGAGCGCTGGGGTGACACCCGCCGGGCCTCAGCCGTCACTTCTACCTCTGTAAGGGCGAAACCTAATTTAGCTGCCCATTGACAAATTGCACATTTACCAGGTAAGCTTGGTTTGGGATTTTCAGAAAAAGAAAAGGAGTTGCAAAGTGCGACAGATCGCTCCCCAACTGTTAGCTCTCGTTCTCGTCGTTTCCCTCTCTTTTCCCAATCCGGCGTATGCTCTCCGTGCTCCCCAGCGCGAACGCCGCGCCCAAACCACTGGCTTGGAAGAATCCCTGCAGGGGTCCCCACAGCAACTTACAGGGCCCGCAATAGGTTCCCCCTCCGGCCTGAAGGAAGCAGAACAACTGGTTGGAGAAATCGAACAAAGAATCGCGGCGGATGGGGATGTGGCATCCTACCTGGCCGAGGATTTGGTCGGTCTGCTCAACCGCGTGGCACCCGGGCTCTTGCCGGCGTCGAATTTCCAAACGCTGAGTCGCCTGGGCGGCGCTACGGGTCAGCAGGTCATTCCTGTCGACCCGGCATATTTACAGAGCCAGGGGATAACGGCACTCTCGTTAGGGGATGCTTTCAGGTGGTACCGTCATCAAGCGGCGTTCGATTACATGGATAACGAACAACATGTCGCCACCGTCCTGCGAAGACTGCAGGCCATTGTCGATCTCGCGCATTCTGAACGGGGACCCTCCATCCGGCAGGATCTTCCCAGTCGGGGGGAAGAGCGTCCCAGGGAAATTCGGGATTCCGCCGGTATCTGGCGGCCGCAGGGGGCCAGGGAACCACTGGTTCCCACGGGACTTCTGGACGCGGAGCCGTTTCTTCAGAAGCTCGGCCAATTGTATTGGGAGCTTCCTCCACAGATCAAAAGAGACCTCTGGCTCAGCGTCCTTTTCCATGACATCGCCAAGCCCATCAACGTCGGCGATCACGATCGAATCGGAGCTGGTATGGTTCCTGGGTTGCTGAAAGGGACTGATCTTCCGGCCGGGGATATTGAATTGATTTCGGCGGTGATTCTCCCGCACACGTTGTTCGGAATCAGCTACCTGCGAGAGGCGAATCGGTGGGAAGTAATCCGGAATTTGACGGGGATCGCTCAGGTTCTTCCAGACCCCAGCCAGAGGAATTATTTCCCAACGATGCTTCTTCTCCTGACAGCGGCTGACGTGGATGCGATCGGTGCCAAGGGAAAACTGTCGGTCGAACGGCTGGACTATTGGCTTCAGCTTCACGACGAGGTGCAGGCGGCAATCCGGCAAGAAAAGGTCTCGGAGCCGGACGCGGCCGCGTTGAGAGCGTTTGGGATGGAAAGATTAGCTGTCTTCACAGATCCCCTCCCCGGGCACCCGCACTCGAAGCAAGATTTCGTGGCGGCCTTGGGCGCCGTTTTTGGCGCTGATTCCGGGAGCAGGGATCGTTTTCTCGAGCGACTGGGCCGGGTCTATCGGTTTTCCTACGCTTATGAGCCGCTCCGTGCGATGGCTGACCCCGTCAGTGTGGTTCAGTTTTTCCGCGTCTTGCTGAATCTGATGTCAGATCAGGATCTGTCTTACCAGATCAATTTCTTCGATGATTCGCTTGGTTTCCGCCGAGTGGACCGTGATCGCATCGAACAGATCCGGCAATTGGTCACAGATCCCCATCTGGTTGTAGATCTCGAAAACCATCAGACGATTTCAGGGAGGGCGATCTTACGAGTAGAGAAAAACCCAACCAAACCCGAAATCCTCGTGAAGTTTGAGTCAGGTCTGGAAGAGAAAGGGTCCTTGAGGTTCTTGGTCGATACCGGAGCGGGGGAGCCGGGCGTTCTGCGATTATTGGAGATGGCGGTGCAATTGCGGCTGAAAGATGGTGTGCCGGTTCAGGCGGCGGGGGTGGCGACCGCGGAGGAGTTGGCGGAGGCCGAAGCGGCCATGCCGGATGATATCAGCCGGGAATCTCTGCGCTCCCGCGTGTTTACTTACACGCCGGGCGATGAGGAGAGCCACCGGATCGCGCGTGCCCTGGCGGAAGCGTCAGTGCCGGAGTTGGCGGGTCTTCACCCCGAGTTGGTGATTACCGAAATGAACCGATCGACCGTGACGTGGTTCCTGCAGGCGCTTCAGCGGCTGGGGGTGAACCGCTTCACGCACGAAATGTTCGACCGGGTTGAGTCTTACCTGACCGCGACGTAATTCGCGGCTATTTCCACTGGGATTTCCAGAGCAGCCAGATCCGCGACTCTGTAGTCCTGACGTTGTTGTATTCCTCGTCCTTGTCGTAGCGGTACTCGCCCATCAGCTCCAGCTTCCACTGGTCGAACACCTCATAGCCCAGCGTCATCCGGCTCGAGATCTCCGGGCGCCGTTCCAGCGCGTCTTCGAGGTCGGGGTAGTAGAAGTTCACGCCGGGGAAGACGCTCCACTTCCGTTTTTTGTTCCAGGTGTAGTGGTTGTATGGCCAGGTGAAGCTGGCGGTGCCGGTGTGAGCCACCGTCGGAACCAGCGGACCGGAGGCGTCAGGCCGGGCCAGCTTGCCGCTCAGGTAGTCGTAGCTGAGTCCCAGCGACGAAGGGGACCAGAGGCGGGTCGAGGTGGAAAGCCCCGCTTCGTGGTGGCGGCCTTTTTCCCGCCGCTCGATGGTTTGCCGGTCGACCGTGAAGGAATCGAAATCCTCGTCGGTGATCCGGTACGTGTAGTGAGGACTCACCACGATCCGCTCCAGCAGCGTGGTGGCCAGCCGGGTCCCGAAGCTCCAGCGTTCCTCCGGGCTGAAGCGGTCCTTCTCTTTTTGGGGGAACTCCGATTCGTAATCGGTGAACGCGGTGGCGTGGATTCCTTCGAAGGTGTGGGCCAGCTCTCCATGCGCCCCGTAGGTGCGGGTCTGATTCGGGCGGCTGGTCGGGCCGGGGCTGGAGACAAGCTCGGTCATGGTGGCCCGCAGGCTGGGGCGGGGATATCCCGGCGGAACCAGAATGTCGAGGTTTCCGGTGATCCACCTCTCGCGCGTCTGCTCGATCCAATCGTCGTTATCCAGACCGTTGCGGATCCAGCTGGCTTCGAAGTCCGTGTCGAAAGGCCCCATCGGATTGAAATCCAGGATTTGTTCCACCAGCAGGCGGTCGGCGGTGATCCCCTTGGGGAAATTGACCGCTCCCTGCGGGAAGTCGGTGGCCAGCCGGAAATCCGGGCCGGTCCGCTCGAAGCGAGTGTTTGAGCGGAACCAGGGCTGGATGAAAAGGGATTCCGCCATAAAAGAGGTGTCTTTCAGCTTCGTGGTGTCGCCAAACCGGTTGCTCAGGAGGTTGTCGTCCGTGTGGCTGTAGGCCTCGGCCGCCTTGAAGAACCAGGTGTCCGGGATCAATTTGATCTCCTGGTCCAGACTGTAGACAAAATTGTCTCGAACCTGATTTGCGGTCGACACAGGCGCCCCCGGGTTGGCCCCGTCATCCGTGCGGATCTTTTCACTGTCGCGGCTGTTGACAAAGCCGATTCCCAGCCGGATCCGGTCGTCGAAGATCTTCCAGCGGTCACGCGCTCCGAGCACCGTGCGGGGATAGACGTACTCGTCCCGGCCCTCCAGCCAAACGGGATAGCCGCCGGCAACCGCCTGGAACTCGTTGAGGTCTCCGTGGAGAATCACGTTGAGACCCCGCAGCCGGGAGCCGCGCAGGAAATAAGGGCTCGTGTAGGTGGCCGTATCGCCGAGGGCGAAATGGGACTGATTGGGAGCTTCAGCGGGGCCGGGGCCTTCGTAGAAATCGGCCAGTACCGTGCGGTAGCGCACGTCGTTATGGCCGTTCTTGTATCCTTCCAGGTCCAGCTGGAACTTTGCCCGAATCCCGTCCTTGCCTTCGACGTCGGCCGCCAGCCGCTGGTTCACCTGCCATCCTTTATTGTCGGAGTTCTGGTCTGAGCGGGAATCCGAATCGATCCGGTGCCGGGTCACCCGGAGCCGTTCCTTGATCACGTCCTGCATGACTCTTCGGGACGCGGCTCCTCCGCTGGTCTTCAGATGTTTTTGATAAAGTTCGGCGATCACCCGGTCGGCGTATTTTCGGAACAGCGGATCCTGCTGTTGTTCTTTCGGAACCTGCCCCAACTCGGCGGCCGCCAGCTTGAATTCCTGCCGGCGCATCAGGAAGTCCACCCGTGCCATCCGCGTCAGGTAGTCGGCCGGTATCTCCGCCGCGTGGGCGGGAATGACAGCAAACGTCATTGCGAGAAGCATCAGCGACGAAGCAATCTTTCTTTTGAAACCAAGATTGCCGCGTCGGCCCTGCGGGCCTCCTCGCAATGACGTTTTTACGGTGTCCATAACTCCACGACCAGTGTCATGGAATAAGCGCCGGCAACGGCCGAGGGCCCGGTTTCAGTCGCCATGTAAACCGTGAAAGGAGATCTCAGCGTGAAGTCGCCTGTTGGATTGATATCAGAAACAAAGCGATTGTCGGTCGGATCCTGGCCGATCAATCGCCGCCAAGTGACCGGGTTCGTGGTCATGTCGGTCAGATCCGGAATCCGCACCCAGTTGGCCGAGCCCAGCGAGCGGGACCCCTCCAGCAGCGGAGGGCCGACCCAGTAATCATCATCGTCCACCGGCGGGGGACCGGCCAGGGAATTGTCCCAGCCGGTTTCCTGGGTGTCGGGCCCGAAGTTCAAGGTCCAGACCTTTACGGGGATCGTGTACTTGCCGTCCAGCGAAACCAGTCCGGCCGGGGAGACCTTGCGCAGCGCGTTGGAGATGCCGTGATACCGGGGGCCGTTATCGGTGTAGATCCGGACCGCGAACGGCTGGTCCACCCGGAGCCGGTTGAACCGGAAATAGTTCCAGGTTACTTCGAAGGGGACCGGGTGCATGTAGCGGCCCGGCGGGATCGTGCCGAGGTTGATGATCTCGGGGAAGACCCGGACCGATTCGGTCTCGGTCCCGACATGGAGAGGGAACTTGCCCCGGATCTGGTCGGAGCGGTCGCCGTTGCCGTCGAACAGCGTGAAGGCGACGGTGTAGCTTCCTTTCGGAATGACGCTGGAAGCGCCCGACTGGGTCGGCGGGTCGCCGTTGCTGGTGGTATAGCTGATGTCGAAGCCGATCCCATCGTTGGCCAGGGCCGTGCCGGTCAGAACCGGCACCAGCGTGAGCTCCGCCCCGGTGTCCAGACTGGTGATGGAGATATCCACCTCGACGAACTGGTTGGACGTTTCATTGTTCTTCACCCGGACGTGGAAGGAGACCGGGTCGCCCGGATTGAAATGCTGGTCGAAAGAAGTGGAGACGAGCCGAAGATTGAAGGCCGCTTCAGCGGGCGAACCGAAAAACAAGAACGCAAGCATCGCAATGACGAAGGCCCCGATCTTCCTCACCGTTTATTTCCCTCCGAGCACAAGCGTTCCATCTTCGGTGATCTCGAACGAGGTCTCTTTCTGCAGCGGCTCCGGCATGCCCGCTTCCAGCGTCAAGGTGAGCCGGTACTTTCCCGCCGGTGGAAGCGGAAGCAGTGTGGGAACGCTTAAAACAGCCGACGGCAGCAGCGGCACCGTCCGTCCCAGCGGCGCGGCCCGGAACAGCGTGTTTTTCTGAGTGTCGAACAGCGCGAAGGTGCCGACCGGCCGGACATGCACGGTCCCGGCGCTCTTGAGCGTGGTGTCGATGCGAAGCAGTCGGGGAGGCGGCTGTCCGTCGGTATTTTCGGCTTGATTCTCGTAAACCGAGACCTTCAGCTCGCTGATTTCCGCAGCCACTTTTTCCCGGCCCCGGATCTGCAGGTAAACCGGGATGGCCAGCCGGGGAACGATCGTAATTTGGGAACCCTGTACGGTGGATCCTTCGACGCGCCGTTCACCCTGAGCTTGAGTCGAAGGGTGAACGGCTTGCTCAGGATGAACGGACTCTACTGGAAGCTGGTCGATCAGGATCGCGGCCAGGTATTCGCCCGCGGTGTCCCGCGCGATCGCCTCCGGCGGTTGGACCTGATACCGGACCGTCGTGGAGGCGCCGGGCGCCAGCGTGAATACAGAGGGTTCGAAGCTCAGCCACGCTTCCGCCGAAGGAATGACCAGTCCCGGCTGGAAAGAACGGTAAGGGGCCGCGCTGACCTTGACGCCGACGGGCCGGTCGCCCGGGTTGGAGATGGTCATCTCGCCGGCGGCCGGCTCCTGGAGAGAGATCGAGCGCTCCACGCGCATCGGGTCGACCTCCACCGCGAAGAGTTGGGAGACAGGAGGGAGGAGACAGGAGAGAAGAAGAAAGGAGATAAACCTCATGGTGCTGAAACGATCTCGATGTACAGCGTGGCCGCGTACTTTCCCCGGACCGCCGCCTTGAGCACGTCGGCCTGGAGCGTCATCTCAAAGGGAGTTTCCACGGTGCCGTCACCCAGGATGTTGTCGTCTCCGGTATAGAGCAGGCCATCCGGGCCCGCGACCCAACTGCCGTTGCGCGGGTCGATGCCGATCATCACGCAGTCGGTATAGTCGGTCTTGCCCGGCTCCGGGTCCGGTTTGTAAGGGACGAATTCCGGCTCGCTCACATCGGGGATCCGGCGCCACTCGTCAGCCCCGAAGATGGGCGTGTTGATGAAAAGAGGGATTACGAACTTGCCGTCTTCGGACACCATGCCGGCCGGAGGAGGGGAGCGCAGCGCGCCGCCGACGCCGGTAAAGTGGAGGTTGTCGGTATAACATCGCATGATCCAGGGGTATTCGCCGTTGTAGAGCCCGTCGACCACGATCTGGCCGATCTCCTGTTTTCCGGGTTCGGTGATCTCAAACGTGACGGCCTCCGTGAAGATGTAGCCGCCGAACGGCTGGACATGGCCCGTGACGTAGACTTCCTGCCGGACCGTTCCGAAAACCAGTTGGGAGTTAGGAGATAGGAGACAGGAGAAAAAAATAAGCAATACAAACCACACTCTCGTTTTTCCTCCCGACTTCTCCCGACTGACTCCTGACTTTTTTACAGCCATTCGCGTTTTCTCAGCTCCTGCTGGATGTCGTTGAAGGTCTTGAACGGCACGGCCGGGATCCCTTCCCGCCGGCACCAGGTCCCCAGTTCGTCTTTGGCGAAGGTCAGCGCCGCCGCTTCGGCTCCGCAGCGGTCGGTGACGCCATTGCCGATGAAGACCGTCCGATAGCCGCGCGCGGCCCAGTCCCGCACCGCGTCCCCCTTGCAGTGACCGCAGGCGGTGCAGCGGGCGGACGGGTAAGGGAAGTCCACCTGCCAGGTGCCGCGGTCGAAGCGCAGGCGGTTCGCCAGAAAGGGGACCGGCCAGAGCCCGCTTTTCTTCAGCACGGTCTCCACGCAAAAGTCGAACCCGCCGGTCAGGACCACCACGGGGATTCCGAGCCCGCGCATGCCCAGGTAAAACTCTGAAAAGGTAGGGTCGATCTCGATCCGGGTGGCCAGAAGCTGCTCGATCTCCTCGACGCTGGCCCGCACCGATCCCATCTCCGACTGGAGCCCCTCCCGGATGGAGAGCTCTCCGGAGACGACCCGGTCCTGAACCTGGGTCCAGGAGGGGGAGCCGTAGCGGTTGAGGATTTCGACCAGCGTGTCCTGCCGGGTAACGGTCCCGTCAAAATCACAGGCGATCAGCAAGGGGGGCTGTGGCATGGCCCCATTATCTGGGCCGCAGCAACGGCTTGTCAACCCTTTCCAGCCGTTGTAGGATAAGGGCTTCCATGAAGCGGGCACTCGTACTCTTCCTTATCATTTTTGGATTTTTAGCCGCCCCGGCGTTCCCCTGCGCGAAGGCGCTGGCGGCCGAGCCCGAAGTGACGCTGGAGTTCTGGGAGCTGTCGGTCGGCGAGGAGCTGATGCGCTCCCTGCTCGACAAATTCCAGAGCCAGAATCCCGGGATCCGCGTCCGGTTCCAGCAGCTTTCCTGGGATTTCGGGCTGGATAAGGTCATCACCTCCATCGCCGCCGGCAACCCGCCGGATGTGGTGGAGCTGGGCACCGACTGGGTGCCGCAGTTCGCCGCTTCGGGGGTCCTGCAGGACATCACCGAAGAAACGGCTCCCTTCAAAGACCAATTCTTCCTCTGGGACCCTGTGACCTACCGGGGCCGCGTCTACGGGGTGCCCTGGCTGGCGGGTACGCGCATCCTTTTCTACAACCGGGACCTGTTCGTCCAGGCCGGGCTGGACCCCAGTAAACCGCCGGCCACATGGGACGAGCTGCTGCGCGCCGCCAAGGCGATCGAGGGTCTGGGCCCGGACATCCACGGCATCGGCCTGCACGTCGCGGAGGCCTACGCCCCCTGGCAGCAGTTCCTGCCGTTCGCGTGGGGCAACGGCGCGCAGATCCTGGACGAGTCCTGGAGCCGCTCCCTGGTGGACCAGCCGCCGATGGTCGAGGCGATGAAATTCTACAAGTCGCTCAAGCCCTACGCGCTGGTCGAGCGCCAGCCGCAGATCAACCAGCTTTTTGCCGAAGGCAAAATCGGCATCCAGATCTCCGGCTCCTGGAACTTCGCCGTGATCCCCCGGATGAACCCCACGCTTAACTACGGCGTCGGTCTTTTGCCCAAACCGGCCGCCGACCGCGGCACGCCGGCTTCGTTCGCGGGCGGGGAGATGCTGGTGATCATGAAGAACTCCAAGCACCGGGAAGCGGCGCTGGCGCTGGCCAAGTTCCTGATCCAGGAAGAGCAGGCCATGACGATCGTGGAGGCCCAGCGCAACATCGTTCCCACCGCCAAGGCGGCCATCCACCAGGCGTACTACGAAACCCGGCCGGAACAGCGACTGGTCTTCCAGCAGGTGCAGTACGCGGTGGCCCCGCCGCCTCATCCGGCCTGGGTCCAGATCCAGGAGCGGATCACCCGCGCCATCGAGGAGGTCATCCTTAATGACGCCGACCCCGAGCAGGCGCTTCAGAGGGCCTCGGCCGACATCGATCGGTTCATCCGGGAACCGGAAATCCAGGGGCGGTTCAGCGACACGCTCATCTTCGGCGGCTTCATCCTTTTCCTCACGGTCGTGGGTGGGGTGGGGATCTGGCTGCGGCGGCGGCGCCGCAAGGCCCAGCCGGGTCCGCGCGTCAACGTGCTCAACCTGTGGATCAGCGGTCTTTTCGTCTCTCCGTGGGTGATCACGGTGCTGGCGTTCATGCTGATTCCGCTCGTTCACTCGTTCGTGCTGAGTTTTTCCAGCTACAACCTGCTGACTTCGGAGTTCGCGTTCGTCGGCTTAAGGAATTTCTGGGAAGTCTGCCGGGAGCCGGAGTTCCTCAAGGCGCTCTGGAACACGCTGATCTTCGCGGCCGGGTCCATCCCGCCGACCATGGCGCTGGCCCTTTTCGCCGCGGTGCTGATCAACACCAAGATCCCGTTCAAGCGGCTCTACCAGGCCGGTATGTTCCTGCCGGTGGCCACCTCGGTGATCGTGATCGCCACCATTTTCACTTATCTCTACGCGCAGGACGGGCTGGTGAACAAGACGTTGGAGTTTTTTCACCTGCCGGTGCCCACGCCGCCCTGGCTGTTGAACACCCGGTGGGCGCTGGTCTCCATCATGCTGATGAACGTCTGGGCCAGTTTCGGCTACTACATGGTGCTGTTCCTGGCGGGCCTGCAGACGATCCCGCAGGAGCTGTACGAGGCCGCTTCGATCGACGGCGCCAACGACTGGCAGAAATTCCGCTACGTCACACTGCCCCAGTTGAAACCCATCATCCTGCTGGCGGTGGTAATCAACACGATCCGGGCCCTGCAGGTCTTTCCGGAAATCTTCGCGATGACGCAGGGTGGTCCGCTGGGGGCGACGACCACGGTGGTCTGGTACCTGTACGAGACCGGTTTCCACCGGTTCGACATGGGGCACGCCTCGGCGGTCGGCTATGTCCTTTTCTTCATCACGATGATGCTCTCCTGGCTGCAGGTGAAGGTGTTTAAGGAGGAGCAGAACTGATGCTGAAGGAGAAGCTGGCGGTCTGGATCTCGGTCGGCGTCCTCTCGATGATGCTGATGCTCACGCTGATGCCGCTGGTGCTCATGTTCTACACCTCGGTCAAGCCCACCGGCACGCTGTTCCAGCGCACGCCGGAGGTGCTCCTCGCCGATTTCGAGGTGGGGGAGCTCAACTCGATCGGCGGCCCCATCCTCACCGAAGGCGTCGGGGAATCCCAGGTGCAGTCCGAGTTCATCCCGGCCGAGCCGATGCCCAAACGGGACCGGCTCGTAGCCATCCATTACAAGAAGGGGGCGACCCCGGCCCGCTGGTCCACCCGGATCGGGCAGGACATGCGGAAGTTCTCCACCATCCAATTCCGCGTGCGGGGCGAGCAGGGCGGGGAAAGCTTTACCATCGACCTGGTGGACCTCAAGGGCCGCCGGGCCTCGCTGGGGATCCAGGAGATCCTGCGGGGCGGGCTGACCACGCGGTGGGAAACGCTGCGCATCCCGATGGAGGATTTCCGCCTGTCCCTCTTAAGTCCCGGCACCACCGAGCGGATGACCGAGGACATTTCCTTCAGCTTCAACGAAGGGGCCGGCACCGTTTACGTGGACGACATCCGGCTCATGTTCCGGAAATGGACGATCAACAACTATTGGGACGTGCTGATCAGCGGCCCGTTCGGGCTCTATTTCTGGAACTCCACCTGGATCGCCGTCGTGATCACGTTCGCCAACCTCCTTTTCGCGGCCATGGTGGGTTACGTGTTCGCCCGGAAGGATTTTCCGTACAAGAAACTGCTGTTCTTCACCATCATCGGTTCCATCGCGATTCCGCCGCAGGTGCTGATGGTGCCGACGTTCATCCTGATGAAGCACCTGGGCTGGCTCAACACCTACTGGGCGTTGATCATCCCCAACCTGGTCCTGCCGTTCAACGTGTTCCTGATGCGCCAGTACATCTCCAAACTGCCGCTGGCGGTGGAAGAGGCGGCCCGCATCGACGGCGCGTCGGAGTTCCAGATCTTCTGGCGGGTCATCATGCCGCTGTCCCAGCCCGCGCTGGCGGTGGTGGGCATCAACACCTTCATGGGTTCCTGGAACACCTTCCTCTATCCGTTCCTGCTGACCAACACGGTTGAGATGCGCACGCTGCCGGTCGGTTTGGCCCTCTATAAGTCCCTGCACGGCGTGGATTGGGTGCATCTGATGGCCGGGTCGGCCATCACGGCTCTGCCGGTGATCGTGGTCTTCCTCTGCTTCCAGCGCTACATCATCGAAGGGCTCACCCGCGGCTCCACCGTTGGCTAAAGCAACCTTCCTTCCGGGCCGTTCGGGCCGGGAGGCGGGGTTCAGCAGGACGGCTCAGCCGCCCCGCCGTGGCGGCCGGCCTCACGCTCGACCTCGCTCGTTGCGGCCAGGAAACCATTCCGCAACACCGTGGCCGCTCGGTCTGCGCGATGCCTGTTCACCCCACCTCCCGGCCCTCCGGCCTTCCGCGAGGGGGCAGGAGGGAGCCGGCCCGGATGCCGCGCGCAGTTCCACAGACCCATCCCCCTTGTTTTGTTCAGAGAGGGGTCGAGGACTGCCCGAGCACGGCGCCGGGCCGGTCCCGACCAGCCACCGAGCGGCGGAAAGGACGAGCGTATGAGTGAGAGGAAGTGGTGGATGGGGCGGGGGGTGGGGCCGGCCCAGGTGTGGGAACCGGGCGCGGTCGGGATCGAAGGGGAAACAATTACGTATGTTGGCCCCGCTGCCGGCGCTCCGAAAAATCCCAACGATTCCTCTCAATCCGTCAATGGCTGGATCACGCCCGGGCTGATTGACCTCCACCTGCACGGCGCCGGCGGCTACGATCTAATGGACGGCACCGCGGAGTCGGTGCACCAGGTCAGTCGGGTGCTCGCGGCCCACGGCACCACCGGTTATCTTGCCACGAGCATGGTCCGCCGCAACATCGGTTCGGACAACCGGCATCTGGAAATCGCCGCGGAGCTGTGCGGCGCCGCCGACGGTGGGGCCGAGGTGCTGGGCATTCATCTGGAAGGGCCGTTCGTCAATCCTCTGCGCGGCGGGCTGATCCGCTCGGACCGGATCTGGGCGCCGGCCCGGGAAGACCTCGCCAAGATCATCGCGCTGGCCAAAGGGCATCTGAAGATGATGACGATGGCGCCGGAATTGCCGGGCGGGCTCGATTTGCTGCCGCGCATGAAAGCAGCCGGCGTGATTCCGTCGCTGGGGCATACCGAGGCCGGTTTTCAGGAAACGCGCGCCGGTTTTAAGAACGGCATCGGGCATGTGACCCACCTGTACAACGCCATGCGCGGTCTCCACCACCGGGAGCCGGGCGCTCTCGGGGCGGTGCTGATGGACCACGGCGTGACCGCCCAGCTCATCACCGACGGCGTGCACGTCCATCCCGACCTCCTGTGCTGGACGGCGCGGGTGCTCCGGCCCGAGGCGCTGGTTCTCATCACCGACGCGCTTCCGGCCGCCGGTTTGCCCGATGGTGTTTACGAATATGACGGCCGGCCGTATCACTCGGAGAACGGGTCGGCCTGGTCCCGCCCGCCGGGGCAGGAGCCGCGCTTATTCGGGACCACCTTGCTGTTGGACGGCATGGTCCGTCGGGCCATGGGGTTCATGGATGTTTCTTTCCCGGAAGCGATCCGGATGGCCTCGCTCAATCCGGCCCGCACCTTGGGTCTGGAGAAAAAGACCGGCTCCCTGGAACCGGGTCGCCGCGCCGATCTGGCGCTGTGGGACAACGGCTTGAAAGTCACGGAAACCCTCCTTCGCGGACAAACAATATGGAAAAACTGAAACTGGGGATCAGCTATTTCGGGAACCGGATCCCCTGGCGAGTGAAGGAAGACCTGAAAGCGATCCGGGATGCCGGCTGTAACACGATCACCCACACCTTCAGCGAAGAGGATATGGAGTTTTATCAGCCGGCAATGCGGGAGATCGCGGCGGAAAGCCGCGCGATGGGGTTGGAGGTCTGGCTCGACCCCTGGGCGGTGGGGCAGGCGTTCGGCGGCGAGACCTACTCTTCGCTGGTGATGAAGGAGCTTTCACTGCGGCAGATCAGCTCGGAAGGGGAATCCCTGCCGATCTGCTGCCTGAACCAGCCCGGATTCCAGGAATACCTGCTCCAATGGATTGACACGGCCGCTTCCTTTCAGCCGGACGGGCTTTTTTGGGACGAGCCGCATTTTTTCATCTATCCGGAGCTGGAGGGCGGCCCGCCGGCCAGGCGGTGGGCCTGCCGCTGCCCGGCCTGCCGGGCCCTCTTCCAGAAAAAGTTCAGCGCTCCCATGCCGGACCGCCTGACCGCGGAAGTCCGGCAATTTAAGGAAGAGTCGATCGTTAACTTTACCCGGCTCATGGCTGACGCCACGAAAGCCAAAAAACTGCAGGCCTCACTGTGCGTTCTGCCGTTTGAGAACTCCTCCACCGTCAATGACTGGTCCAAGATGGCCGCCATCCCCAGCATCGATATCATCGGCACCGACCCGTATTGGAAGCCCCATCAGCCCGAGATCGGCTCCTACGTGGGCCGGTACGCCCGCCGGATCGTGGAGTTGGCGGCTCGGTTCAAGAAGGAGCCGCAAATTTGGGTCCTTAATTTCAACATTCCGCGCGGGGAAGAAGGTAAAATTAAGGAGGCCGTCGATTCGGCCTGGGCGGAGGGGGTCCGTAACTTCGCCGCCTGGAGTTATTTCGGTTCCGGCTACATCCAGTACCGGGCGGAGGACCCGGCTGTCGTCTGGAAAACGCTGAGCGACTGCTATCAGGCGCTCTCTCGCTCAGTTTCCCGTTGACAACCGGTGTAAGGACAGGTATTTATAAAACATTATGAGATCGGCCGAATTGGAAGAACACGCCCTTACAGAACGCGAACGCAAGAACGTATCCATCCTGGAAGCCATCAAGCGCTATGGCCCCATCTCCCGCACCGACATCTCCAAGCTGACCAAGCTCAACATCGTCACCGTCTCGAACTACGTCAATAACTTCATCGAGCAGGGGATCGTCATTGAGAAGGGGCTGGACATCTCTTCGGGCGGCCGCCGGCCGACCATCGTGGTGTTGAACCCGAAGTCATCGTACGTGGTGGGCGTGGACCTGGGCGTGTTCCAGGTGTCCACGGTGCTGGCCGACCTGGAAGGGGTGATCGTCGCGCACGCCAAGGCGCCGCGGCCGCGCGACAGCGCCGACAGCGTGGTGAAGGTGCTCACCGAGGAGATCGATAAGGTGATCACCGGCTCCGGCGTGGACCCCAAGAAGATCCGCGGCATCCAGATCGGCGCCTCCGGCGTGATCGACCGGGAGGTCGGCACCATCCGCTGTACCGAAGGGGTGGCCTCCATTTACGTGCCGGTGACCGCGCTGCTGCAGGACCGGTTCAAGATGCCGGTCAAGCTGGAGCACGACGTCACCACGGCCGCCTACGGCGAGTGGGCGCTCGGGGCCGGCACCGACGTGGACATCATGCTGTTCATGTACTCCGGCGTTGGGGGCGGCATGATCATCAACGGCGAGATCTACCATGGAATCAGCGGCACGGCCGGCGAGGTGTCGATCCGGGACCAGCTGGACATCGGCGACGTCTGGATCGGCAACATCTCGGCGCTCAAGCCCTGGGCGGCCCACCTGGGGATCCCCGATGAAGCCCGGGATGCGATCGAGAAGGGCGGCATGTCCAAAGTCTCCGATCTGGTCCATGGCAAGCTGGACAAGATCACGCTGGATGTCATCTTTGAAGCGGTCAAGCTTGGCGACAAGCTGGCCATTGAAACGGTTCAACGGGCCGGTGAGCGGCTCGGGGTTCGGGTGGCTTTCTTGATCAATCTGCTCAACCCCGGCGCTGTGGTGGTGGGAGGCGGCGTGGAGGCCGCCGGGCCCGCGTTGATTGAGGCGATCAAGAAGATGGTTCGGATGTGCGCTTTTGAAGAGATGGCCAACGCGGTCAAGATCGTTCCCGCCCGCCTGGGCGAGAACTCCGTCGCGTTGGGTGCCGCTTCTCTCGTCATCCGCGACGTTTTCGCTGCAGTTTAAGTTAAACCCATAACAATCATCGAGGTTTCTCCATGCAATACGGACATTTCAGCAAGGACGGCCGCGAATACATCGTCACCAACCCGGAGACCCCGCGGCCCTGGTTCAACTACCTCTTCAATGACGTCTACCACTGCCTGATCTCGCAGACCGCCGGCGGGTTCTCCTACTATCGGGACCCGAAGTACTATCGCATCCATAACTACGACCACTTGAGTTCCGACCGCCCGGGCCGCTATCTGTTCCTGAAGGACGCGGCGAAAGGGACCGTCTGGTCCCCCACCTGGCAGCCGCTGCGGAAACCGCTGCCGAAGTGGGAATGCCGGCATGGGTTCGGCACTACCACCATCTCGGCGACCGCCAACGGCATCGAGAGTTCCATCACCTACTTTGTCGCCAAGGAAGCGCCGGTCGAGATGTGGCTGGCCACCTTGAAGAACGTCTCCAAGGCCAAGAAGACCATCCAACTCTATCCGTTCGTCGAGCTTGTCGCCGGCGACGTGGCGCTGGAGACCCATTACCGCAACATCCTCATGCTCTACAATGAGGCGGCTTTCGACCCGAACCTCAAAGCGATCGTGGCGTTCAAGCACCCGTTCAAGACCTGGCACAAGCCCGGCTACGCGTTCTTCGGCGCCTCCTTCCCGGTGGAAAGCTGGGAATGCCGGCGGGAGAGCTTCGTCGGCCCTTACGGACACCTGGGTGACCCGGTCGGCTTGAAGGAAAAACGGCTGGGCAAGCACCCGGTCCGCGGCGAGGACATGGTGGGCATCCTGCAGGGCTCGGTGACGCTCAAGCCCGGCGAGACCAAGAAGGTCGTGGTCGTTCTGGGGATGACGGAAAACCGGGCCGAGATCGCGGGATTTCTGCGCCAGTTCCGGACGGTCGAAGCGGCCGAGCAGGAATTGGAAAAGGTCCGCAAATATTGGGACCTGACCCTGAACTCCATCTGGATCGAGACGCCGGACAAGGACCTCGACCGGATGATCAACTTGTGGGGCAAGTATCAGCTGCTGGCGATCACCCATTGGCGGGGCACCTCCCACTACCATGGGGCCGAGGGAGGCCAGGGCTACCGCGACACCGCGCAGGACGTCGAAGGGCTCTTGAGCATCGAGCTCGACACCGCCCGCGCCAAACTGGAGCGGCTGCTCTTCTATCAGTACAAGAGCGGCCACGCGGTTTCCGGTTTTTCCGAGATCGAAGGGACCTGGGAGAACCAGGGGGTCGCCGGCGTCATCAAGAAAGCGGACGTGGCGGTCTGGCTGCCGTACAGCGTGGTTTCCTACGTCAAGGAAACGGGGGACACCGCTTTTCTTAAAAAAGAGATCCCGTTCCATGACGGCGAGTCGGCGTCGGTCTATGAGCATGTGCTGAGGGCGGTCCGGTACCTGTGGGGCGCGCGCGGCCAGCATGGGCTTCCGCTGATCGGCCACGCCGACTGGAACGACGCGTACGATCATGTCGGCATCAAAGGCAAGGGCGAGAGCATCTGGCTGGGCATGGCGCTTGTGCGGGCCTGCCGGCAGGTCCAGCAGTTGGCGGCCTTCCTTCGCGACAAGGCCGTGGAAGAGGAGATGAAGCAGAAGGCCGACGAGATGACCCGCATCGTCAATGAAGAGGGTTGGGAGGAATCCTGGTACCTGGCCGCGTTCAACGACGAGGGGCTGAAGATCGGTTCGAAGGATAACAAGGAAGGGAAGGTGCCGCTCAACTCCCAGACCTGGGCCATCCTTTCCGGCGTGGCCACGCCGGAGCGGCTTCCGAAAATCCTGGACAAGATCGATCACACGCTCGACACGCCGTACGGACCGGCGCTGTTCCTGCCGACCTACACATCGTTCAATCCCGGCATCGGCCGCGTGACCGCGTTCGCCGCCGGCACCAAGGAGAACGCGGCGGTTTTCTCGCACGCCTGCGCGTTCAAGGTGGTAGCCGACTGCACGATCAAGCGCGGCAACCAGGCCTATGACACGTTCCGAAAACTGCTCCCGGTCTCCAAGGCCAAGCAGGACCACAACCGGTACAAGGTGGAGCCGTATGTTTGGGCCGAGTACGTGATCGGGCCCGGCTCGGCCGACCGGTTCGGGGAAGGGGCCTTCACCTGGAACACCGGCACCACGCCGTGGATGTTCAACGCGGCGACCGAGTGGATCCTGGGCGCCCGGCGGGAGTTCCAGGGGCTCTTGATCGACCCCTGCATCCCCAGCCACTGGAAAGAGGCCAAGATCCGCCGCCCGTTCCAGGGCGCGGTGTACGAAGTTACCATCCATAATCCCGGAGGGGTCTGTTCCGGTGTCCAGCGGATGACCGTCGATGGCAAAGAGACCTCTTCCTGCTTCATTCCCTCCCACCGGGATGGGAAGACGCACCGGGTCGAAGTGATGCTGGGCAAGCGAGGCGCCAAGAGCCCTCGCGGCGAAAAAGAGCTGACCTCCGCGGCTCGTTAGTGTTGACAAAATCTAGTTAGTCCCCTTGACTTTAAGGGGACCCAACGGGTATATTCTGGTTACACATGCGCAAAACTGTCCGATCCATATTGACCCTTCTTCTGCTTTTGTCGGGTTCGTTTGCCGCTTACGCCGTCGCCGACGAGGCGCCCAAGACGTTTTGGGAGCGCCACGGCAAGGTGGAGGATGAGGCAACCGCCCCCTCGTTCGGCGACAAGCCGGCTCCCGAAGAGACGGCCGTCATCGAGCAGTCCCCGCTCACGCTGGACAATCTGCGCATCCCGGTCCAGCACGGCTCCCTGAAGGAAAGCTACTCCGCCCGCGAACCGATCATCATCCACATCCAGGACGCTCACGCCAACTACGAAGCCCAGAAACACCTGGCCGGCATCCTCGAGTACCTGATCAAGGCGCACGGCCTGGCGCTGGTGCTGGTGGAAGGCGGCTCCCGCAATGACTCCCTTTCCTATATGAGGAGCTACGCGCCGCTGGAAAAGCGTAAAGCCGTGGCCGAGGAGTTCCTCCAGAGCGGCAAGATCTCCGGAGAGAATTACCTGGATCTGACCACCGATTACAACTTCACCGTGTATGGCGTGGAGAAGCCGGAACTGTACGATGAGAACATGGAGGCCTTCTTCAGCGTGGAGAAGGTCCAGCCCACGGCTCTGGCGGCGATGCAGGGGTTCCAGAAGGCGGTCGACGATCTGAAGGATTCCCTCTATCCCCAGCCGGTCAAGGATCTGGAGCTCCGGGAGCTGGAAGTTAAGGAAGGGCGCATCCCGTTGGCCCAGCACTACCAGCTTTTGGCCGAAGAAGCGGCTAAGCGCAAGGCCGACCTGGATGAGAAGAGATCCCCGAACCTGATGAGGTTCATCAACGCCAGCCGCCTGGAGAAGGAGATGAACTTCAAGACGGTGGAGACCGAACGGACCCAGTTCCTCGAGGGGCTCACCAAGACACTGCCGAAACCGGAGATGGACAAACTGCTCAAGCAGTCGCTGGACCTCAAGCAGGGATTGATCACCCCCGCTTCCTTTTACGGCCACCTTCGGTCGCACCTGAGGCCGGAACAGCGGGGCGATTATCCGGTGCTGTCCCGGTACATCGAATACCTGGATTTGTTTGAAGGGATCGACCACGCCACGCTGTTTACCGAAGTTGAGGAAGTCAGCGAGCGGATCAAGGGCACCTACTTCACCGACAAGGCCCAGAAGAAGCTCGCCCAGCTGGCCAAGGATGTGGCGGTCCTGGGCGACTTGTTGGAACTGAAACTGACGCCCGACAGCTACGACTATTACCGGACCCACAAGAAAGAGTTCCGGCCCGACCAGTGGGCCGATGACCTGCGCGCTCTGGGGAACGCTCAGAAAGCGGCGCTGACCTTCGCGCTGAACCCCGGTCCTTTGGGCGCGGCGATGCCGTCCATGGCCAGCTTCTACGAAGTGGCTCGCCAGCGGGACCAGGCGATGGTCGACAACGCGCTCCAGCAGATCAAGGAATTCAACGTGCCGTACGCAGTGCTTATCGCGGGCGGGTTTCACACCCCGGCGTTCGAGCGGCTGTTCCGGGACCAGAAGGTCTCCTACGCAGTCGTGGCTCCCAAGGTGGGCAAGGTGACTGAGGCCGACACCGACAAGTACCACCGGGTATTGAAGGAAACCTACGTGCCGATGTCCGAGAAGTACAAGCAGAAGATGGGTGTCCCGACGGCCGGCCTGCAGACCAGCTCCACCGGCCGCAAGGGGCAGACCACCGAAACCGCCTCATCCGAGATGCGTCCCGTATCCGTCACCGAGTCGAGGGTGTTGGCCCTCGCCAGGCCTTCAAAGGAGTAACGAGAGAAAACCCATGGCTATCCTGAAACGGCGCCCTCATCGGCAATTTTTCGCGTTCCTTACAATCCTTTCCATTACCTTTACTCAGGCCTGTCCCGCCTTCGCTCTGCGCCCCACGGGTGTTGACAGCGTGCCCGGCCGCGGCGGTCTGGAAGAGGCCCTCGGCGGCGGTACCGCCGGTTTGACTCCGCCGGCCCCGTCTGCGCCGCGTTTCGCGGCGGTTGCGTCGGTCACGGTTCGCGGAGTGGACAGCGTGCTTCTCGCCGAGATCTTCCGCCATTTGAGTGCCTTGCCGCCTGCCCGCCGCAACGCCAGGGACATGACGCTGGAAGCGTTCGCTTTTCTACGGCGGAAAGCCGATCCCGCCCTAATCGCCCGTATTCCTTCCGCGGATGCCGCGGCCGCCCAGTTGGATGATCTGATCCAGAAAAGTCCGGCGCTGGGCTGTACCACCTGCGGCGCCAAAGCCGCCCATGCCATCCTTAGCGATCCCTTTTCCAACCCCCAATACAGCCGGCCGGAAGCACAACAAACGCCGGAGTTTCAGGATGCTGAGTTGCTGAATGCCGTGTTGCTGGCGTTGAGCATCGCGCAAAACGGCCGCCTGCTCACCACGAATGGCGCGGATGGCCATCTCATGCCGGCCAGCACCGCAGCCGATCTTCGGGATCTTCTCCAGTTATCGGAAGCTCATCCCGGTTACCCGGCCGAGGCCGCGCATGAATGGACCGGCGCGCAAATGACGCAGGCGCAGCTTCGGAATGCTCTCGCCCAGGGGCAGTTGGTTGTCGCGCATGTGGGAGGAAACCATTTTGTTCAAGTGACCGAAATTATGGCCGGCCGGGTGGAATATACCGACCCCCAGATGGCCGCCGCGCGGAATGAACCAACGGATGGCGCGGCTTCCCAGTCGGAAGACGGGTTCTACAAGTGGTGGAAGGGAAACGCCGGCACCGGCAGTGTCGGTACCGTCCTGATCGGCACCCGTCCGGGACAGAAGGTTGAAGCCCGGAAAACGTTGCCGGATGCGGACCTGTCGAAGGTGATCGGCTGCTGCGGCATCAACGCGGTGTTCGGCCATTTCCGCGGGGTGCGCAAGATCCTGGACGCGGTCCTGCGCCTGAAGTACCGGGCTCCCGATGACACCGGCGTGCTGGTGCTGACTCGGAGAGGTCTTGTCGTCCGCAAGGTTCAAGGGGCTCCCGATGAACTCATCCTGGAGATGATCGACAACCCCCTCTTTCCCGAAATGCTGGAGTTGCCGAACGGGAGCAGGGAAAACCGGGAAGCCATCGGTGATCACAAGAAAAAAAGACGGGAAATTTTGAAAGAAGAAGGACTGACGGTTTTGGTCTCTGAAGATTGGCAGGACCCGGGGGCGCTTCTTAATGATCTCTTCGAGTCCAGTCTCGACGGGTTGTATGCCGGTGTTTACACGGTGGGGATCGGTGATGCGGGCGGCCTCTACTCCGGTTGGATTTACACGCTGGGCGCCAACGCGGATTCCTATCAGGCGCTCAATGGGCCGAGCGATCTGCGGTTGAAGAACCTCATTGACCGGTGGGACATCGCCCCGGAATTCGTCAAGCTTTTCATCCGGCACCGCCTCATGAATGAACTGCCTCCGGGTTTGGATGATCCCACACGGGTCGCCGTGCTGGCTGCTTTCGACCGGTTGGGAGACCGAGCGCTCAAGCAGGCCCTCACGGACCGGGACAAGGGCGAATGGGACGGCATCTGGAAGCGTTACCTGGAAGGCCGGACCATTACCATTCCGCCCGATTTCAACCGGGATCCGGTTCGGCATGTCTTTCACCTTCTGGACCAGCTGGTGGGGTCCTTCGGCGAACATCCGGATTGGGCGAAAGAAGTTCAAGAACGGTTTGACGCCCGACGGCCGGCCGGCACCCGACAGTGGGATTGGAGTTCTCACTGGGAGACGGAGATGCGATACAACCTGCCGGGCCATGCCTGGGCGGCCCTGGTGGATTGGGTGCAGGATTGGGCCCTGAAGCAGGATTTGGTAACGGAGACAACCCATAAAGTTTGGGATACCCGCCGGAAAGACCAGGTTCAACGAAAAGGGTTTTCCGAGGGAACGGCGGATTTATCGCTTCTTCTGCTGATTCCCGAAATCGTTCTGGGGCATGGCCGGTGGGCGATGACCGGTGACCCCAGCGCCTGGAACGGACACCCGCAGGTGACGACGGTCCGCGCCATCGTCCACAACGGCGCGATCGAGGCCGGCAAGAATTCGGAGCTTGGCGGGTACGATCGAGACAGGCCGTATGAAGATCAGGGGGAGCATATCCGGCGTTACCTCGATGAGATGCGCCGGGCTGAGACCCTGCGCAATCAGGCGACCACGGACGCGGATTCCCGGGAGGCGGACCGGATCGCGCAGGCGGCGAGGCAGAACTACGGGCCCGTGGAGTTGGTCAATGGGGTGGAGCAGGTTATCAAGACCGATACCCGCGGGATTGTTCGCCACTGGCACTTTATAGCGGACGACTACAAGGCTGACCTGGCCGCGGGCCGGGTTGCCAAGGGTCTGGTCGATATGACCCAGCCGGGCAAGCTCCATCGGCCCGGTCAGCTCTACGAGGATCGTCCTGTTTTTGACCGGGCGGCGGCCTGGAACCGGGTGGTTCAGAATCTCCGTCAATATCAGGATGATGAAGAGCCCGATTACGATGAAGTGGCGCACCGGGTGGCCATGATGGAGCTGGCCCCGGGATCGGGCATCGCCACCGATGGAGTGAGTTTGGCGACCCCCTTCACGGAATTTGTGACCAGCCATGACCGTCCGGTCGAGATCGTGATTTATCAGAAGAAAGATGCCGCGGGCAATGTCCTCTATGAGGATTACATGGTGACCTCCGACCAGGCGGCGGGGATCGGGCTTTTTCCTGCTCCCGAGGTGGATCAGGCGGCTCGGGAGATTGCTCGCCTTGAAGAGCAAATGATGACCGAGATTGATCAGCGCCGCGAGGAGCTGGCCAACAGCCGGATTTTGGAGAATGTTTTCACGACAAAGGTCAGGACGGCGCTTACCCGCTATGTGGAAGGAAGAGACCGGATCGTCAAGGGAGAGAAAATCGTCCAGCCGGCCGGGCCCGACGGCAAGCCGGTGACCCGCTATCGGGGAGGGTTCCATGTCCAGGTCTATCACCTGAAGGGGGCCGAAAAATACGCGAAGATTACCCGAAGACTGGATGAGAACGGCCGCCAGAGAGTCAACGTTCAAGTCAGCCGCTTTAACGGGGAATCGCTCGATCCGAACGACCGGGATGAGGCCAAGATGCTCTCTCCCGTGGACGAAACGGTCAATCCCGCGCTGGGAGACAGGGGCCGTTTCCGAAGCTTCATGGAGAAGCATATCGCGGAGATTCCGCGCATTCTTCTGGAGCAGGTGCTCAGCTACATGGGGGTTGATGCCAGCGGCAACCCGATCACCACGATGGACAGCGTCCTGCCGAAGGGTGCGGAGCCGGTCATTGAGCAGGATGCCCGCGGGTTGGGCACCCGTTTTAACAAGGATACCGTGATCGAGCGTCTGGGTGTCAATTCGCCGGTTCTGCTGAGACATTTTGGCGCCGGTCTTGAGGAAGCACCGGTTGCCGAGCCGCCCACTCCGGCGGAGCAGGCCAACCGTTTGCCCGGTCTGCAGCGGATCGTGCTGGTGGGCGTGGGTTCTTCCTGGCGAGACGCCAAGGTTGCCCGCGCCATTTATCAGGAGCTTCTCCCGAATGTGGAAATTCTTTTTTACGACCCCGTGGAAATCTCCAACCGCGGCATCAAGCTGGATCCGAAAACCGATCTGATCATCGGCATGAGCTGGTCCGGGAGCACCGACTCCATGGTGCGCCTGTTCAACTGGATGGAATCGGAAGGATTCGTCACCATCTCCATTACCGGAAAACCGGATTCCGACATGGGCCGCCTGGCCAAGTTCTCGGGAGGCACGATCAACGTTCTCTCGGGGGACGAGCAATCGGTTGCCACGACGAAAGGGTTTGAGTCGGTCCTGTACAGCTTGTCGCTGCTGGCGGTCCACCTGAGCCAGCTGCAGGGCAACCCGGAATTGGAAGAGACCCGCCGGGCCTATACCGCGGATCTGCGGAGGGTGGCCGACGAAGTCTATGGCGTTCTCTCGGAGAAGAAGAAACCCATCGGATCGCGGGTATTCGATCTCGAAAACGGGAGTTCCACCGTTAACCGTTTGGGAACAAAATACCGGGAAAGACACAAGCTTCTCTGGATCGGCAGCCGGAACATGCCGATCCACGAAGAAGGAGAGCTGAAGGGGGAAGAGATCGTCTCTTCCAAAGACAAACCCTCCATGATGGGTCTGGCCCTGGACATTGAGGACTCCAGCTGGCAGGCGCTGGTTACTCACAATTACGATCCCAAGGCCAGGGAAGAAGACAAGGTGGTCCTGGGTTTTGACATGACGGACCCGGAGAAGTTCGATCTTTTCATGAATGAAATCCGCCAGCAGGCCGAAGCCGGCGGAGAGATGATCGTTCTCACGTACGATGCCGAAGGCAACCCGCACCATCGGGAGCTGGCCCTTTTGGCCGCTCAAAGCGAAGGACGGATTGAGTTGGTCGTCGTGCCGCAGGTGCGCCCGACCCTCCAGCCGTTGATCAACGCTCTCTTTTATTTCCGGTTTTCTCTGGCGTTGGCGATGCAGAGAGGCATGACCCAGCAGGAGATCGACAATTCCCGCAATCTTGCCAAGTCGGTGACGGTCAGCTTTGCCCAGCAGGTCAAGGAGCTCTTGTTGACCACGCGGACCAAGGTGGTGACCATCCTCCAACACGTTGCCGGATGGGTCCAAAAAGGCACGCAGGCGGTAGCCAAACATTTGCGGGCCATGACCACGGGACAGATCTGGCAATCGATCACGGATGTTCGGTTGCGCGCGATCGAACGGCTTCCGTTCGTGCTTCAGAGGGCTTACGACGGATTCTTCGGTTCGGATTCATGGCTGGCTTCCGATGCGCAGCGGCAGCGGCTCGAGCAGGCGTTCGGTCCGGGAGCGCAGGGGATCAGGCAGATCGTCATTATCACGGATGAGGAAGCCGCCGAGTACGCCGCTCAAGCCAGCGAAGACCCTCTGGGATCCGTGGAAACTATTTACTCGGGCGAGACGGCCACCAAGGAAGGCCGGATCTACACCGGCACGATGGTGCCGGTCCGGGGATATTATTACAGAGCCACCTTTGATCGCATCACCGGCGCCTATACACTGGCTTATGACGCGGGCTATCCGCAAAATCAGGGATTGGCGAAGCCGGACAAAGCGGGTGAACCGATAACGATCACTCGTGAGATGGGCGAAGTCACCATTAACGGTTCTCGTTACGAGGTGGATTCCTCCTCGTTTATGAAGGACAAGAAAAAAACGGAGAACCTGGCGTTTGGTCTCTCCCTTCGAGCGGTCAAGCCCGATCTGCTGGGGGTCAAAGTCAAAGTCTTCCGGGCTTCCGATGTGGCCCTGGACCGGGAGATGCAGCGGCAGGATACCCTCTTTGTTTTGACTTCCCGCTTCAACAACTTTCATCAGCAAAACCGGGTGATTCCGGAAGTCCGGGGGGCGGTTAATGAAGAGCGCGGCCGTTCCGACTTGTGGATGCCGCACCTTGCCCGCAGGTCGGAGGAAAACACGGCCCGCCGCGCGCAGCAGCTTAAGGAGCATGGGAGCCGTTTCATCACCTTGTCCGATCCCAATTCTGTGCTTTCGCCTTTGGGAAATCGGGCGCTTGGCAACGTCGCTTTGCCCGCCGATCTGGACGACACTTCTCTCTATTCGGTTACCTACATGGGGTTGCTGAGCATCGGGGTCAAGCTGGGCGCGCTGCGGGGAATCGATACCCAGCGTTATCAAACGGCGATCAGCACCGTGCCGGGGCTGGTGTCGGCTCTCCTGCGCAATTCCAAGACGAGCGGTCGGGTGGACCGATTCGTCAAGCTCTATGGAAACTACAAGAAGCTTCAGATCATCGGGGGAGGGCAGGCCTACGCGGATGCCAAGGAATATGCCCGTGTCTTAAGGACCCTGGGAATTTTTGCCGAAGCCCAATTGAACGATTCCATGTGGCACGGCCCGCTCGCGGCTTATGATCCAAACCGTCAGAAATATGCCGATCCGGACCGGCGAACGGGGATCAACCCGAATTTCAATCCACGCAACGACGCCTTGGCTCTTGGCCTGATGACCGACCGGCGTTTCTTTGACACGGCTTTGGGAGGGGATGCCCAGGTGCTGGATTCACGGAACGCCCGCTTTGCTCTGGCGGTCAAAACCTCGGATTCGGAACGGGATTCCGTGAAACATGTGGGCGCCAGTGATTCCGGCATCTTTCCCCTGGGGGATTTTCCCGATGAGCTCAGTAATTTTGTTAACGGCGCCGCGGCGCAATATTTCGCTCTGAGATTTGCCGAGGCGCACCAGGCGGCGCTGGGTCGCCCGATCCTGCCGCCGGTGGGCGGGCGGGCAATCGCGCCTATGATAGGTCCTGGGCAAAGAGATCAGGAGGCCCTGGTGGCCGGGATCATTCTACAGACCCAGACATTGTCGGGAATTCAGGTGGATTATGAGCCGGATTATCCGGAAACGGGTAAAACCACCTTTGTCATCGCGGCTCCGCAGGGGACTTCCGGGGTCGCCGTTCAGATCATGGCTCCTTTTGCGGACATCGATGTCAGTGTCGGCCACCGGGAGATTGACCGGGACGGGATTAGCGTCAGCGTGATCACGGCGGACCTTCCCTCGAGCCAATTGAATGATACCCGTTCGGAATTTCAAGGGAGGAACATCCTCCAGGAGATTGAGCACCGCGTTGAGCGCCGGGTTTCGCAGATGCGCTCTCCGGCTTCTTCATCCGAACCGGTATCGGTGGAAACAACCGTTCCGGCTGTTGATGAAACCGCTCGCGCGGACCTCCATTCGAAATTGGACGGTGAACTGAGAGACCTGGGTCTCTCCGAGCCGGCGCGGGCGGGTGTGATTGGCCGCGTGGAAGAAGCTTACGATCTTTATGCCGTGGACGGCCAACCGCATTTGGTCGTTATTGAGCCGGAGACCGGCGGCGAAGGCCACCCCATGTCGATTCTAATCCATGCGGCCGCCACGCTCGATCCGGCGACGACGACTCTGGGTGTGACTCCTGATAAGTTGGCAGAAGAGCGGTTCGGCCGCAGCGGTAAGGCGGCATTTCTTCTCGTAGATTTGAGGGGTATGTCTGCGCCGGCTGCCAGCAAAGTGATCCGCCAGGTCGAAGCCGCCGTGACGGATATTCCCGCCGATTTTCTGGACCGGATGAATCGTTACCGGGCTCACATGTCGGCCGTGACTCCACTGGGTCCCATCAGTATTGTGGTGCAGCATATTAAGTCCGAAGGTTCCGTCCATAACCTGGTGGATTCCAGCGAGCATGTGCCACACCCGGACCGGCAATCCTCCCTTTTTGCCATCGTCAAGGGTGAGCCGAGATTCGAAAATTTGCTGGATGATATTCGGAGGATCGTTGCCGACAACAAACTCGAGATTGCCAGAGTAGGCGATGTGCCGGACGGCGAAGAAATGGTGATGAATGAGCATTACGAGGGAGTCCACATCGTCCGGGTTGTGGTGAGTCAAAAGAGGGATGGTGTCCAAGCGAGGAAGGCACTTCGGGACCTTCAAGCGTTGGTTGGACAACCCCGAACGGCGACGGGTCCGGCGGAAGCGCGAGGATGGGTGCTGGATCAAGCGCTGGGGATGTACCGCACGAAAGAGGGTGGATTCGTGTCTCCTGAAGCCGTGTCAGGCATTGATCCGACTGCCGTGATCAGCAATGGAGCGCGCATTTTCGGTGCAGACACCCGTATCGGAGCGCGCAGCTTGGTCAATGGTGTGTTTGCTTCGGTGGAAAACGCGATCATTGTAGACGATGTGGTTATTGAAAACAGCGTAGTCCGGACCGATCCCGGCAAGATGGACGCGTGGGCATGGAACGATACCTTTGCGGTCTCTACGTTCAAGAGCGGCAGCGGGGCAAAGACCCGGGTCCACTCCGGATCAGTGATCCGGCCGTATGTGGATGGACAAGGAAGGATGGAACCGGCCCATATCACGAACGCGGTTGTTGCGAAGGGTTCCACGGTGGAGGGGGGCGCCATTCTCAATTCTGAAATCGGCGCCAGGAACCGGCTGGTCCGCGCCAAAGTGACATTGGCCCATACGGAAGACAATGTGGTCGTTGCCGCCAGGAGCGGGGCTCCTACTGAGATTTCCGAGTCCTGGATCGGGTGGGGCCATACGGTTTCCTATTCCATTTATGGAGAATATCTGGCTCCGAACTTTATTCGCCGGGCCAAAGTTGCCAATGGAGAGATTGAGTGGGCTACGGTGGACAACCTTCCGGCCGCTGTCTGGCTGGGACCGCGCTCGATTTTCGCCAGTTACGATGGTACCGGGAAGCTGGGCAAGGAGTTCGGATCCAGCCGCCACGGCGCGGGGGTTGTTTTCCCCGGAGGGGTCATCGGTACTCGGACCAATTTCATCATGCACGTTCATCCTGGTTTTGAAAATCCCGCTGATTTGCTGGGGCCGAAATCCATGAATCGGGACAGTGTGTTCGCGCAGCTAACCACATTGAGTCCTTTTGGGTTCGCCCACCGCGCCCAGCCCCAATTGTCTCCCGATGTGCCGGAACGTCCGGCCGGCGAGGCCTGGGGACACGTTCCTCCGGGTGCTGCCCGTTATGGTTTGAACAGCGGAGATTTCGACCCGGTATGGATGTTCCTTCACGCGCGGCCGGCGATAGAGCAAATGCTGGAGGAAATGCACCGTCAGGTGGATTTGCACGCGGAAACGGTGGGTTGGTCCCCTGCGGAGAGAGATGCTGCTCATACGGAAGTCGATCAGTTGCCCCGGTATGCGCTGGAGACGGGGCAGGCCCTCGGTCGTTTGGCAGCGGATGCGACGCTGGAGCACAAGTATGCCGAGTTGCTTTTGCAAGGCGGCCCCCGTGTGGAGCGGAGTTACATCGCCGGCGAACAGCGTTATGAAGTGCGTTTGGGGCTTTCGACCCCCGATGTCGAAACACTCACACTGGCCGATCTTATTTCCGAGGATCCCCTGGAAAATGACTGGAATGAGATGCCGCTGTTTACGCCGGCCGATGTCGCTGAGCTCGAAGGCCTGCCGGCCGGCATCGAAATCTCGCCCAACGCAAAGATTGATCCAACTGCCAGGATTCTGGGTGTTCGCGGGCGTCTGGGAGACGGCGTGGTGGTTCCGGCGGGTGCTACGGTAGTTTTGAGAAACGCCAGTTTATCCAACGTGATTCTGAACGACGGCGTGGTTATTGAAAATGCGGTTGTCCTGGGGGGTAAGCTTGGTTCGAATGTCCGGCTCACCAACGTCCATTCGGCCGGATCGAATCTCGGGGATAACACTCAGGCGGTGAACGTCGTTTTAATGAGCACGCTGGTTGGAGATCGAGCCACGCTGGAACCCTATGCCCGGATCTACAATTCCACCATTCCCGCGCAGGGCATCATTGGTTTTCCGGTGCACGACAGCCGGATTGAGGCGGACGGATTCACCGGGCATCATTTGACGGCGCGAGCGCGCTACCTGTACGCTCCGAAATTGAATGTGGGTGGTGTTGAGATCTCGCCCCATAATAACTTCAGCGCGGGTGCCGTTGCCACAGGCACGGCGAGCAACCCGGTCGTGTTGGAGGGGGCCATGGTGGCCGCGAATGCCCAGCTCCAGGCGGGCGCCCATCTTGGGTTCATGAGTTTTGCGAAAGGGGCGGTCGCGGCCGGTACCAATGTTGAGCCGTTCTCTTTGTGGACCGGAACGCAGTCCCGACGCGGGTACCTTCCGCTGCAGTTGCCCTCCATGATGATGCGTTTTTTGGGCAAGACCGTTTCGGTCACGCCGACAGCAGATCAGCCGGTATTAAACACGCTGGTCCGAATCAAATTGGCCGAAGCCAGCTTAAGCACCGAAGCCCCGAAATGGGAAATGAAGTTTCCCTTGGTTTCGGCCCAGGATTCCTTTGTCGCGGGAAAATGGGAGTTCCAGCCCCGTCCCAGTTTCTTGGATGACGGATTCGGCCCCGACAAGGGATGGGGAGCCAATCCTCGTTATTCGTTTAAGTCCGGCCTGGAGGAGAACCTGGCTCAGGCGGTGCCGCTGGATCAGGTGCCGGTCACGTATCCGGCCTCCGGCGCGCCCGATTTTACGCGCGGCAACGTCAAGTTCCTGTTCGTCTCGTTGGTGGCCGGACGAGCGACCCGCTGGGAGAAAAGCATTACTGATGCTCGGCGGGAATCGGAATTCACGGTCAGGGATCCTGTCTCTGGCCAGCCGGTCATCCTCTCGAAGGTGTTGACGGCTGTAGAAGGGGTGCCGGGTTTCCCGGCAGGCCAGACGGTTCCCGTTGGCTGGATGCCGATCTCCGCCGCAAAGGCATTGGGCGGAAAAGCTATCGCCATTGTGGGCCATCAGAGGGAGCTTGTGATTCGGGAGTTTTCCCGGCTGGATGGGGAGGACGGAGCGGTCTCTTTTGCCGAGCAGACGGAACTTGATGGGACCGGTGGTGCCCTCTGGCGTTCGCGGGCGGTTTCCAACCTGTCGGAAGCCGTGGATCTACCGGTGGTGGTGGGGGCGGGCGACCAGCCGCTGTTCGACGCGACGTTTTTTGAACAAATCCTGGGAGCGCTCGAACCCGATGTGGATCTGGTGGTGGGAACTTCCACGGTGTCTGCCGCGGATGCGCAAGGGAAAGGCCGCATCGTCCGGCATAAAAGGACCGGTATCATCCTGGGGATTCTGGAACAGAAGGACATTAGCGCGATCAAGCAGGGCAGTGCCCCAATTCCGCAGGCCTATGAAGAGGCGGGCTGGGCCAGCGGCGACGAGCTCGATGCCATCCAGGAGATCAATACCGGCGTTTATTCCATCCGCGTGGGGACCATGGAACAGGCATTGTCCGGCGTGACCAACCGGAACGCCCAGAAACAATTTTATGCCACCGACATGGTCTCCGAGCTGTTGAAGCAGGGCAAGGTCGTTTCCAGTGTGGATGTGCCCGCCTGGCGGATGCCGGATGTCACGACCGTCAATGATCTGCCGGGTGTTGTCGCGGCGTTGGGTCAGCATCCCGAGCTCAAATTCACCGCCGGTTTGGAAGAAAGCGCGGGTACTGTGCTCACGGCGCCGGTTGCTTTCACGTACACCGGAACACCGATCACTACGGTGACGGAGCTCAAACAGACCCTCGCGTCGGTTTCTCGCGTATCGGTGCCAGCGGCTGCCAATCGAACCCAGCAACCGGCCTTTGTGGTCGCACCCGATGGATTGCCTAAGTTCGGCACGGCGGCCACGATCTTCCGCCCGTCTGATTCAGCACCTATTCCGGTGGACCTGATCGCCCGGGATGCTGACCATCGCGCCCGGATCCTGGTCGACCTCAAGGTATTGAGTCCTCAAGGGTTTGACATCCAGGTACATGACCTTAAAACTGAATTCGCAGGCAACCTCGGCGAAGCCATTGCCGATTTGGAGATGAAACAGATGCAGGCCGGCTTGAATCCCAAGCTGGTGACCGCCATGACTGGCTTGGAAGAGATCGGCCGGTTCCTCGGCATTGCGGTTCCGGAGGGCGCCTTCCGGTTGTTCAATCTCGTCGCGTCGAACAGCAACGACGTCTGGTCGTAATGCCAAGGAACCACCCTGTCATCGCCTGGATCCTGCTTTGGATCCAGGCGATTTTCTTTTATCCCGCTCCGGCCTGGGCGCTCCGCGTTGAGCAGAAGCAATCTCCGGGTGGTCTGGAAGAGCTCCGAGAGCGTTTGACCGAACCGTTTCAAAAGTTGATGCTTCCGATCGCTGGCCTGGAGGAAATTCCGCCGGAGCGATTTGTTATTGCGTCACCGGCTGGGTCTTCCCCGAGAACCGTTTATAACCTGGCCGAGGCGGATCCGGCGCGGCTGCTTGAAGATGTCCAGGCCGGCCGGCGCCCGACGCTTTTGCCCAAGACGGAGCGGGTCGGGACGGTCCTCTGGGAAAACGTGGATCACCGGGAGCTCCTTCAGGAGCTCTATGGTTTCATCTACGACATTCGGGATTATGCTCCCGATTTTTCGCCCGCCCGTGTTTCCCGGGTCATCGAGTTCCTTCACCACGAGGATCAGGGAGTGGCCGCCGCCGCCCGGGATGTGATCGTCAATGCCCGGATCTTTGGTTTGCAGGACGTGGTCCGGTCTCTGGCCGAAGCGTATCAAGTGAGAGAAGGATCCCTTCCAGGTCCTTATGCTGCTTTCTATTTCCACGATGCCATGACGACTCGGGTTGATCCGATTCACAAAGTCGAATACGGCTCTCCGGAAAGGAATGTTTTTGCCGGAGAAATGACCCCGGAGCGAATGCAGCGGATCCATCAGCAGGTTAAGCTGTGGGTTGATCCCAGGAACAAGCTCTCCCTCTTTACCGGCTCCGGGCAGAGGATGGTGGCGCCCATTCCTACCGCCAACGCGGGATTCAAAGTCCGAAGAGATGGACTGCCTACCGGTTTTGCGGACCCTGATCTGGTGGGGAATGATATCGGATCCCAGCCGCATGACGCCGTGTTGGTCGTCTTCGCCTTGGTGGCCAAGCTTTTCGCGGAGAATATGCCCAAGTGGAGAGAGGAAGAGGGGCTTCCGATGCCCGCGCAGTGGGCTGTTGCCATCGGATCCGATGGCCGCAGTACTACCGGAGCCATTACCCAGGCGGCGGCCCGGATCTTCGAGCGGATGGGGGTGAAGGTGAAGATGATCGGCATCACCAGCGCTCCCGAAGCGGCCGCCCGCGCCTACTTTTCCGACCCGGAGGAGAATCTCCTGGCGACCTTTGAAATCACCCCCAGCCACATTAATCAGGCCTTTATCGGAACCAAGCTGATGCTCTGGATGGGGCAGATCCTTCCCTGGACCAGGGCGGAGGAGTTCAACAAATTGGTTCAGGCAGCCGCTCAAGACGAAGCGAAGGTCCAGGAAGTTATTCAAATGCTCCAGGACCCCGAACCGCGGAACAATGAGGAACTGAACCACCGGGTTGCCGAGGACATGCTGCAGCTTCCGGCGGAATACCGGGATTCCCGGCGGCGCTACTACGACTACCTGAGGCGCTCCTGGACCGGCAACTGGCTGGGGGATGAGGCCTCTCTGGACCGCGATTGGCAGGCGCTGAGGCAAAGTTTGCGCGATCGCGGAATCGTTGGGGTGCTGGATCTCAACGGCGGTGCCCGGATGACCGACCTGCCGCTCTTCGACGAACTTTTCGAGGGGCGTTACATCGTCATGGCCCCCGACGCCGGCTCTTACCACCATTCTCTGCCGCCCTCCCGGACCGCGGCCAGGCCGATGATGGATTTTCTGGCCCGGGTGACCCCGGTTTTCGAGAAGGCGGGATTGACGCTTCTGGCGGTGATGCCGGACCCGGATGGGGACCGGAAGATGATGACCTATCGGGACCCCGTGACGGGAGAATTTCGTTATCTTGATCCTCAGGCCGGCTACCTATTGGACTCCATGGCGCTGGTGATGGCGGCGCGGGAGGCCGGCATCCCCGGGGTCGGGATCGTCTCCAATTCCGCCGGCAACCCCGCCATTCGCTTTGTATTGGGGGATCGTTTGGGAGCTGAGGTGAGATTCGCGGATGTGGGAGAAGCCAACGTGGTTCAGGCGATTGCGAACCTGATCGGAGAGTTGGCTCAAAGGCATGGGGTTGATCTTGGCGTGGATCCGTCACTTTCCCCGCAGGCGCGCGCTTTGGAAATAAGGAAGCGTTTGGCAAGCAAGGTTTCGGTCGGAGGGGGCGAGCCGCCGGCGGCTGCTTTCATTCAGGGAGTCATGGTGAGGGACATGGCGCAGGCCTTCGGCACGATGTTCTGGTTTTACCGGAAGCCGGAATGGGTCAGGGGGTTGATCGAGGCGCTGGTGGACGATCCCCAAAGAAAAGCCGAACTGCTTCGACGCGCGGAGGAAATCTGGAACCAACCGGCCCAACAGCAGTATCTCATGCATCTTCTGGTCGAGGAGGTTCTGCCGCCGATGTGGAGCGCGGATCCGGGTGACAAAACGGAGAAGATCAGCGCCGTCCGGCCGGAGGATCAGCGGCATTTCAAGAACGTGATGGATCAGATGCTGGCTCCGAATGGGATCTGGGTCACGCGCATTCGGGAAGAGATGGCAAGAATCATTGCCGACGAGATCGGTCAGCCGGTTTCTCCGGAGCAGATCGCCGTTTCAGAGCCGATTAATTACAATGAGGCGTTTGAAGTGACTGGCTGGGGAGATGCCGCACGTACTCTGCCGGACGGCCGGCTGGATCCCAGCGGCGGCTACTCGGTCAATGTTTCCTATCGGTCGGCCGAAGGGACAAATTATCTGGTCGGCACGTTGTGGGTGAGGGGTTCCAAAACAGATATTGGGGTGACTCGAGATCTTCCCATGATGGCAGCTCCCTTTCTGAGACCCGATCAGGCCCCCTCTTTTCAGGGTCGCTTCCGGGATGCCTTTCATCCTCTCTGGACGTTATTCAACTATGCGGCCGAAGCCGAAGAGCTGCGAGGACATGTGGAAGGGCGTTTTGGCGGTCTAGACCTGCCGATACTGAGGGATCTAACCGGAAGCCTTGAAAATAATCTTGCAGCGATGCGGCTGGTGCGCAACACCAACTACAGCCGGTATGGCGAGCCGGCAGCAAAGGATTTCTCAGAGGTGGATGCCGGGAACCTGGGTGAGACGGATGCCGCGGCTCAAGGAGCGGTGGCCGCGCTGAAGTATTTGAGCGTGACGATCGCGGATCATCTGCGCCGGGGCGCCATCCCCGAGATCGATAAGCTGCTGGCGGCTGATTTCGGACTGACGCCCATCGGAGAATTGCCGTCCGCTGCTCGGGAGGCCGCCGCTTATCGAGAGGCACAGCGGCAGGTTGCGGAAGCGTTGCGTTGGAAAATCCATCGATTTTTGGGAACTTCGGATGGGGAAAATCATTTAAGCGCCGTGCTGGATGATCTGCAGGCGTTTGCAGCCGAGGGGACGACGGCGCAGGCGTATCGCACCGGAGGTTTCTCTGAAAAAAAGAATCGCGGAGCGGCCTATGCCAACCTAATCCTGGACAAGATTGTTTTGGTGAGGGAAGTCGAATTTGCCCAAGCCACGGGGTTGGAAGAGAAGGCCGGTAACGAGGATGACACCGTGGATTGGAAACCGGAGGGCGTTCCGGATCAACCGACCATCGACTCAACGCTTCGGGATTGGCTGAAGCAGCAAGGCAATCCCCCAACCATTCCCGAGGGAGCATACCAGGCCTTCATTCGGTCCCACGCGTTTCCGGAAGATGAAGCGCGCACTGCGATGCTTTTGCTGGGGTATGGCTTTTCTCTGCCGGCGAGGGTGACTTTTCAACGCGTGGAGGGAACCTGGGTCAGGATGTTGGACAGTGGTTTAGAAGAAGCCCCCTTTGAAGTGCAGATACCGGAGAAAGCCAATGAACTCCTGGTGGTCTTGACGCCGGATACGGCCGAGGCCGGGATCCGCATCTTGAACGGGGTTCGGATCACCGGCAGCCGGGGCGTCAAAGCAGCGGCCATCGTTTGGGACCAGGCCCAGGCGCGGCGTGTTTCCGAACTGCTGACGGAAAATACACGCGTTAACCTGGTCGATATTTACAACTTGAATGAAAAGGGGATTGATCTGCCGGAGGCCCTCCGTCAAATTCGGGGACGCCCCTTCGAGGGAATCAACCGCATCTTCGTCGTCCATACGCCGATGTATTTCCGGGCGCTGGGGGCAGAGCTGGAAATCCCGGATGTTTCCAGTCGCGCCTGGGAGCGGTGGCTGGAACAGCAACTAAGCTCCAACCTCTAATCCCTCTGTTAAAACTGCTTAAAATTTATTAGCCAACCATATTGACACTTAGCCCTTTGTAAACCATACTTCCGTTTGGTCATGCTCATGAACACAAAACGGCTTCTGCATAAAAGCTTCTTTGGGTTAGCGCTGATCGGCTCGCTGGGAATCCTCACCGTTTCCGGCTTCTCCTGGGCAGTGGAACCGCCTCTTTCGATCACCGATGCGGACCCGATTCCGGGCCGCGTGCTGGTCCGAGTCAAGGAGGGGATACCGGTTGAACAAGTCCAGAAAATCGCAGAAGGGGTTGGAGCAGAAGTGGACCGAGTTCTTGCGCCGTGGGGCCTCTACCTTTTCCGGTTTGACCCCCAAGTCCCCGTCTCGAAGATCGTTCAGCAGCTTCAATCCGAACCCGGTGTCCAGTACGCTGAGCCGGACGTCCGGTTACAAACTTCCGGCGCATTGGAATCCGATCCATACGGCTCGTCGGCAGGGTCGGGCGCCCCGGTCATCGTGGCCGTCATTGATACCGGGATGGACCTTCGCCACGAGGCATTCACGGGACGACTCTACGTAAACGCCGGAGAGATCGCCGGCGACGGCATCGACAACGACCACAACGGCTATGTCGATGATGTCAACGGTTACGATTTTTATGACCACAACGGAGATCCCACCGGCGCCGCCGGAGACGGCGCGCACGGCACGATGGTCGCGGGGCGGGTGCTTCAGGGTGCCTCCGACGCGCCGGTGGCCTTGATGACTCTGCGCGTCGGGCCGGGGCCGTTCCTGACTCTTTCGGGGATCGTGGAGGCCATCCAATACGCGGTGGATCGCGGGGCCCGGATCATCAACATGAGTTTCGGCGGCGGCTATTCCCAGATGATGGCCGACGTGATCCGTTACGCGGCCGACCACGGCGTTCTGCTCGTGGCGGCGGCCGGTAACGGCGGCACCTCTCTGCCGAGCTATCCGGCGGCGCTGTCGAACGTGGTTTCGGTGGCCGCTTCTGACGCGACGGGCCGCAAGACGTCGTGGTCCAATTACGGGAGCACGGTGGATTTCACCGCTCCGGGAAGCCAGGTGACGACCACGACGTTCGGCGGCGGGACGGCGGTGGTCAGCGGCACCTCATTTTCCGCTCCGTTTGTCGCCGGCGTGGCCGCGCGGATCCTGGCCGCGCTTCCGAATCTGACGGTGAGCCAGGTGATCGACCGCCTGCGATCTTTCGCCAAGGACGTGTACGCGACTAACCCGTTCTATTATCGCGGGCTTCTCGGCAGGGGATTGATCGACGGCGAGGTGGCCCGGCGGGTTGCCGACGCGCTTCCCATTCAGCCGGATTCATCCGAACCCCCGGCACAGGACGACCGGGCCCAACTGGAATCCGAGCTGGCACTGGCCAGGGCTGAAGTGGCCCGTCTGGAAAATGAGTTGAACACCGCCGAACGGAACCTGACCGCCGCGCATGATCGCGTGGTGGAAGCCGGCCGCCAGGCGACGGCCGTTGAGCAGACGGTGCGCGACGCCTGGTCGAAGCTGATCGAAGCGTGGGGCGCCTGGTATAAATCCGGTTACGGCGGTCCGACCAGCCCGGCCGAACGGGAAGCGCTCCGGCAAAAGATGCAGCAGGCGTGGGACACCCTGTTCAAGGCGTTTGCCGCCCGGCAGGACGCGCAGGCCCGCTTGCGGGCGGCGCAGGCCGAGGAAAACCGAAGCCGGGACATCCGCAACGATCTGGCGGCCCGCCTGCGGGTGGCCCGCGACCGGGTCGATGAGTTGAACCGCCGGCTGAATGGAACATCATTGCCCTTGCAGAGCCGCGCGGTTGCGGTTCCGTCGCAGACGCAGATGCTGCTCAAGCAGCTTCAGCAGGTGATGGCCGCGGCGCAGGCGTCTCCTCTGCCGGCCGGAATTGATGCCCAGGTCATGTCCGACTTAAGCTTCCCTGAAGTTTCCTCCTCCCTGAACGACTGATCCCTCTAGAGCTACTCCGCTCGGTGTCTGGTCGGGACCGGCCCGGCGCCGTGCTCGGGCAGTCCTCGACCCCTCTCTGAACAACACAAGGGGGGTGGGTCTGTGGAACTGCGCGCGGCATCCGGGCCGGCTCCCTCCTGCCCCCTCGCGGAAGGCCGAAGGGCCGGGGTGTGGGGTGAACAGGCATGCGCAGACCGAGCGGCCAGGGTGTCCGCCAACGTTCTGTGGCGGACGAGCGAGGTCGAGCTTTGAGGCCAGCCGCCGCGGCGGGGCGGCTGAGCCGTCCTGTGAACCCCGCACCACGGCCCGATTGGCCGATGTCGGAGTAGGAGCGGGTGGCTCCACGGCTTGTCATCCTCCAGCCCCTCTGCTAGACTGATATCTAACTCCGATGAAATCTATCCGTGCTTTTGCTCTTCTGTTTTTATTTCCGGCACTGGCTTTCGCGGCGGTGGAAATGCCGGCGGTTTCCTATTTGAAGGGGCTGACCTGGCTGGGCCATGCTTCTTTCCGGCTGGAGCGGGGCGAGGCCGTGGTGTATCTGGATCCCTCGAAGATTTCCACCGAGCCGCACGACGCGGACCTGGTGCTCATCTCCCATCCGCATTCCGATCATTTTGATCCGGACAGCATCGCGAAGGTTTCCAAGCCGGAGACGGTGGTCGTCACGGTGAAGGAGTGCGCGGAAAAACTGCGGGCGGCCGGATGGACCGCCAGGATTCAGGAAGTCAAACCCGGCGACAAGGCGGAAGTCAAAGGAGTCCGCGTGGAGGCGGTGCCGGCGTACAATCTCAACAAGACCCATCATCCCAGGGAAAGCGAATGGGTGGGTTTTGTGCTGGAGGTGGATGGGGTCCGGATTTACCACGCCGGAGACACCGACTTCATCCCTGAGATGAAAGAGATTCGGGCCGACGTCGCGCTGCTGCCGGTCAGCGGCACGTACGTGATGACGGCGGCTGAAGCGGCGGAAGCCGCGAAACTTATCAACCCTAAAGTAGCCGTGCCGATGCACTACGGCTCCATCATTGGAACTCGAGCCGACGCCGAGCGGTTCCAAAAGCTCTGCGGCGGCGTGATCGTTGAAATTCCGGAGAAAAACTCATGAAAAAGAACTTGTCTCTTCTTCTTTTTGTTCTCGGAATCGCGTTGCTGTCTGGCTGCGGTATGGCCGAGAAGACGCGGCGGATTGCTTCGCTCGAGGAACAAGTGAACCAGCTCCGGGGCCAGCTGGACCAGGCGGAAAAAGCCCACGATGCGGAGGTGGCCCGCCTCCGGGACGTCCACGCCCGGGAGATCGAACGCTGGAGGCAGGAACGGGAAAACGCGGTCAAGCAGGTGGCCGAGGAAAAGGAGCAGGAAGCCGACGAGCTGGTGGAAGCTCAGCGGCGCCTGGCTGAGAGCTTGAAGAAAGAGCTGGGAGACGCCCAGGCCAAACTGGCGATGACCGAGCGGGGTTTGGTGCTGACCTTCCTGGATGAGATTTTCTTCGATTCCGGCAAGTCGGTCATCAAGACCGAGGCCTTCCCGGTGCTGGAGAAGGTGGGAACGGTCCTGCGCGAGACGGTGCCGGACTCTCCGGTGGCGATCGAAGGCCATACCGACAACGAACCGATCAAATATTCCGGATGGCGGTCCAACTGGGAGCTGTCCTCTGCGCGGGCGCTGGCCGTGGTGCATCATTTCGTCGATAGGGAAGGCATGACTCCCGACCGGATCCGCGCCGTCGGTTTCGGCGAATACCATTCCGTTGCTTCCAACGACACGCCGGAAGGCCGCCGGCAGAACCGGCGGGTCGAAGTGGTCATCCTGCCCAAGACGCTCAAGAAGGTCAAAGAGTAAACCGCATGTCTTTCCTCAAAGGGCTTCGCTGCCGGGAATGCGCCCGGGAATTTCCCGCGAAGGCGATCTTCGTCTGTGAATACTGCTTCGGCTCGCTGGAAGTCGACTATGACTATTCGGCGATCGCCGGGCGGCTGACGCGCCACGCGATCCAGAGCCGGCCCGCCAGCATTTGGCGCTACCGGGAACTGCTTCCGATCGACGGCGATCCCACGGTCGGGTTCCACACCGGCATGACGCCGCTGTTCCGGGCCGAAGGGCTGGGCAAAGCGCTGGGCGTCAAGGAGCTGTACATCAAGGACGACTCGGTCTGCCACCCCACGCTTTCATTCAAGGACCGCGTGGTTTCCGTGGCCCTCTCGCGCGCCAAAGAGCTGGGTTTCGACACGGCCGCCTGCGCCTCCACGGGAAATCTGGCCAACTCCGTCGCCGCGCTGTCCGCCAAGGCCGGCATGAAGCGGGTGATCTTTATCCCCGCCGACCTGGAGGCGGGCAAGGTGATCGGGTCCCTCATTTACAACCCGCGTCTCGTGGCGGTGGAAGGCAACTACGACGAGGTCAACCGGCTCTGCGCCGAGGTGGCTGCCCGCTACAAGTGGGCGTTCGTCAACATCAACATCCGCCCTTATTACGCCGAAGGGTCCAAGACCTACGGGTTCGAGATCGCCGAGCAGATGGGCTGGTCCACGCCGGCGCACATTGTGGTGCCCGCGGCCAGCGGCTCGCTGCTGGTCAAGATCTGGAAATCCTTCAAGGAGTTCCATAAGCTCGGACTCATCCCGTCATCGAAGACCCGTTTTTACGCGGCCCAGGCCGATGGGTGCGCCCCGATCGTGACGGCGGTGCTGGAAGGATCGGACATCATCAAGCCGGTCAAGCCGAAGACCATCGCCAAGTCGCTGGCCATCGGCAACCCGGCCGACGGCTATTACGCGGCCGACGCGATCCGGGAGACCGGCGGGTCGGGCGCGGCGGTGACCGACGCCGAGATTGTGGACGCGATGAAACTGCTCGCGCAGACCGAAGGGATCTTCACCGAAACCGCCGGCGGCGTCACGGTGGCGGCCGCGAAGAAACTCATCGACGAGAAGCGGATCCCGCGCGACGAGTCGATCGTGATTTGCATCACGGGCCAGGGACTCAAGACCCAGGAAGCGGTGGCCGATCACGTCGGCCGGCCGATCCGGATCAAGCCGACGCTGGCTTCTTTTGAAGAACAAATGCGGCATCATCAAGTCTAACGAGGAGGAATCATGGCCATTACCGTTCGAATACCCACTCCGCTGCAGAAACTGACCGGCGATAAGGCCGAAGTGGCCGCGTCGGGAGCGACCGTCCAGGAGATTCTTCAAGACGTCGACCGCCAGTTCCCGGGGCTGAAGGAGCGCTTGTGCGACCCCGCCAGCGGCAAACTGCGGCGGTTCGTGAACATTTACGTGAATGAGGAAGACATCCGTTTCCTCAAGCAGGAGGCGACCCCGCTGAAAGACGGCGACGAAGTTTCCATCATCCCGGCGATCGCGGGCGGAGCGTAGGAGACCCCATGGCGAAAAAGATCGTTCATCTGATCTTCCCTCAGCGGCTGATCAAGAAACCGGCCATCTACACGATGGCGATGAAATACAAAGTCATCCCCAACGTGCGCCGGGCCAAGGTCACCGAAAGCGTGGGGGAGATGGTGCTGGAGCTGGAAGGCACCCGCGAGAACCTGGAAAAGGGAGTCCGTCATCTGACCCGGCAGGGCATCAAGGTGGAGCCAGTCGTCGGGGACGTGATTGAGTGACACCGAGCTCCTAGAGCGCGTCGCCGACCGGGACCCGGAAGCGTTCCGGGAATTGATGGAGCGGTTTGCCGGCCCGGTTACGAACGTCGCGGCCCGGTTCCTGGACAACCGAGCCGATGCCGAAGAAATCGCCCAGGAAGTTTTTCTCCGCCTTTATCAGCATCCACCGCATTTGACTCCATCCGCAAAACTCTTCACCTGGCTCTACCGGGTCACGGTCAATCTTTGCCTGGACTCCCTGCGCCGGCGCCGCCGGACCCCGGAAACCCTCTCGCTTCAGTGGCCGGCTGGTTCCGAGGAGGAAGGGGAGCCGCTGGGCGCAAAGATTCCTCAGCAGGGGGTTTCCACGCCGCGCGAAAAGCTGGCTGCCTCCGAACTGGCTCTCGCGGTCCGGCGAATCGTCGCCTCGCTGCCGGCGCCTCTGCGCGCGCCGCTGGTTCTCTCCACGGTTGAAGAGCTGTCCCACGCCGAAATCGCCGAGATTCTCCAGATTTCTTCTAAAGCAGTCGAACACCGGCTCGCCCGCGCTCGCTCGCTCCTCAAGTCCCGCCTTACCCCCTACCTCTAAAACCACTGCAGAGGATGCCGTGCCCACGCTCCGGGATGGCCGGCCGGGGCACCGCTGGATTCGCCCCTGCGAGGCGGATCTGCGCTCGGCGCTCGGTCGATGCTCTCCCGCGAAGCGGGATCCGTGCCCGCCTCTGACCTCGCGACGTGCCCGGTCCGGCCACCCCATCGCGGAGTACGGCATCGGGAGTCCTCCCGGCCCGAATGGCCGCGGGTGCGAAGAAAAAAGGTGGGGGATAGGGGTGGTTTCGGCGTTTCACAGAGTAGAACCAGGAGGATTCCATGAAACCCATCTCAGATTCGCAGCTCGACCACCTGCTCAAGCAGTCTTATTCCCACGTTGACGTTTCGCCCGACTTCACGCTTCGGCTCTGGCGCCGGCTCATGAAGGAACCGGCTCCGGCAGGGTTCGGGGCGCCCCGCTCGCTGGTTGCCTTGGCGGCCGGGATCGGCGTGGCCATTGGTCTCTGGAGAACGCTGGTCCTCTCGCCGGTCGTTCCTTTGGAACGAATGGATCTTTTCGGCAACGCGCCGCGTGATTCTCTGGCCGGAACGTTGTTGACCCTTTCAGAAAGGAGCGCTTGATGAAGCGGTTCGTCTGGATCGCGCTTGTTTTATTGGGGATTGGGACGGCCGCGTACTGGGCCACGATCAGTTGTTGCCGGATGATGGGGATGAATTCTGCTCTGGTCTCGCTGATCGATGATCTGGGCCTGACGCCGGAGCAGAGCAGCCAGGCGGCTGTGTTGGAGAAGGATTTCCTGGCCCGGAAAAACGCCAGCTGCCAGGTGTTGTGCGAAAAACGGGCTCAGCTGATCCGCGTGATCCAGGAAAAGGAGCCGGACCAGGCGCTCATTGACCGCCTGGTGGAGGAGATCAGCGCTGAACAGATGGCGCTGGAAAAGGCCACGCTGACCCACTTGCTGGCGCTCCAGAAGATCCTGGATCCGCCCCAGCGGGAGCGGCTGGCCGCCCGGATGTTGGAACAGCTGCGCAACGCCTGTGACATGACCGCCTGCGGAGCAAGCGGCAGCTGTCCGGTAAAGAAAGGTTAAGAACTTGCGCATCTGGACTGCTGGAATTCTGACGATCTTTTTTATCTCCCAACTCCTCCCTCCCGGCTCCTCCCTTGTTTATGCGGAGGAGATGTCTCTTCGCCTGCCTGATCTCCTGGCGGAGTTGCGGAGCGCCAATCCCGACCTGCTGGCTGCCCGAAAACGCTGGGAGGCGGCCCAAGCGAGGATTCCGCTTTCAAAAGGGCTTCCCGCTCCCCGGATCGGGGTGGAGTGGGAGGAGATCCCTCGGGGGACGATCAAACTCAACAAGGCCACCGTGATGTATCAGCTGATCCAGTCCCTGCCGTTTCCGGGGAAGTTGTCGCTGAAAGAAAAGGTGGCGATCGCCGAAGCGCAGGCAGCGTCGGCAATGTTCAAGAAGACCGAGTGGGAAGTCACTGCGATGCTCAAACAGATCTACTACGATCTGTTCCTGCTGGACCGGCGCCGGGAGATCCTGGAGGCACAGCGGCTTTGGTTGGAGCAGGCTGCGGCATCGGCCCGGTCGGGGTACGAGGCGGGCCGCCGCCCGCAGACGGAATGGCTTCGGGCTCAGGGGGAATTCATGCAGGCGGAGAATGATCTGAATGTGCTGACCCATCAAAGGGAGGCGATGGCGGCCCATCTGAACCATCTGCTCAACCGTTCGGTGCATGCGCCGGCCGGCCGCCCTGTAGTGGAGGGCCTTGAGCCGGTTCCTGCTTCGCCGTCTGAGCTGGTGGAGCGGGCCGAGCAGAGCCAGCCGGATTTGCTGGTTTTTAAATTTATGGCGGAGCGGTCGGAAGCGGCCTGGAAACTCTCCAAGAGGGAACGCTGGCCGGATCTCGAGACGATGGTGGAACTGCGGGACCCTGCGATGGGACCGATCGGGCCCTGGGACCTGACGCTGGCTCTCGTTCTGCCTTTCTGGTTCTGGACGAAGCAGTCGTACGGGATCAAAGCGGCACTGTACGACAAGGAATCAGCGGAGGCGGCTTATCAGGGGGCGCGCAATGAAGCGGCGCGCCGCGTCCATGAAAACTGGCATGAGGCCCGGGCGGCTTACGACACGGCGCTCCTTTGTCGGGACCATTTGATCCCGCTGGCGAGGCAGTCGGTGACTACCGCATTGGCGTCCTACCAAGCGGGGCGGGGATCCTTTCCGGAAGTGCTCGACGCTCTGCGCATGTGGAAGGAACGGGAGATCACCTACGAGGAGCATCGGGTGATGCTGGAACAGCGGATGGTGATGCTCGAGCAGTCGGTCGGCATGCCGTTGCGGTCGGAACACAAAGAGTCAACGTAGGAGGTTCCATGCGTTCTCGAAAAAAAATTGCTCTCATTGTCCTGGTCGCCGCTGTTCTGGCAAGCGTGGCTGCAGTGCGGGTATCGAGCAGGCCGCGTCATGCCGGACACGCGTCTCACGCCGCGGCGGATCTCTATTACTGCCCGATGCATCCCACCTACACCTCCGACCGGCCCGGCGATTGTCCGATCTGCAATATGAAGCTGGTCAAGAAGGAAGCAGAAAACAAGAAAGAAGAAGAGAAAAAAATTCTTTATTGGACAGATCCGATGATGCCCGGCTACAAATCGGATAAGCCGGGAAAATCTCCCATGGGAATGGAGATGATCCCGGTCTACAAGGAAGGTGCGGTTTCCTCAGACGGGCCGCAAGGGTATTCGGCCGTTTCGTTGAGCGATGAGAAGAAACAAATGATCGGGCTCAAAACCGCGCCGGCCGGCAAGCGGGTCATGGTCCGGACCATCCGAACGGTTGGCCGGATCGCGTACGATCCGGAACTGTACCAGACGGAACAGGAATACTTACAGGCGCTGCGGGCGCTGGAGAAAGCAAAGGGGATGGGGCCGTCCATGGTGGAACAGGCGCAGCAGCTGGTCGATTCCGCGCGACTGCGCCTTCGCGTGTTGGGTCTGAGCGAATCGGCGATCCGGGAGATGGCCGGTTGGAAAGAGCCGGACCGGACCCTGCTTCTCCCCGATGGGACCGGTCAGGTTTGGCTCTACGCGCCGGTTTATGAGTACGAGTTGTCCTTGGTTCGAACCGGCCAAAAAGTTCAGGTAGAAACGTCGGCCATTCCGGGCCAGGTTTTTGAGGGAACGGTCCAATCGATTGATTCAGTCCTCGATCCAATGAGTCGCTCCGCGCGAATCCGTGCCGTGTTGAAAGACCCGCAGGGGGTCCTGCGCCCCGAGATGTACGTGAACGCGCTGCTCCAAGCTGATCTTGGGGAGCGGTTGGCTGTTCCTCAGGAAGCAGTTTTGGATACGGGGACCCGGCGGGTTTTGTTTGTAGAAAAATCCGAAGGAGTCCTGGAACCGCGCGAGGTAGAAGTAGGGGTCCGCGCGGATGGCTACGTCGAAATCCTAAAGGGGATTTCGGAAGGGGAGCCGGTGGTGACCAGCGGCAACTTCCTGGTGGATTCCGAGAGCCGCCTGAAATCGGCCCTGGAAGGGGCGGCAAGCCAGGGGCACCAGCATGGGCAATAACGGAGACGAGCAGCCCGTTCTCCGGCAAGGCGGATGGATTGAAAAAATTATCGAGTTCTCCGCCCGGAACAAATTCCTCGTCTTGATTTTTGTAATCGCCGCGATGGTGGCGGCGGTCTGGTCCGCCCGGAACATACCGCTCGACGCGATCCCGGACCTCTCCGACACACAGGTCATCATTTATTCCCGCTGGGACCGCTCCCCCGACATCATTGAAGACCAGGTGACTTACCCGATCGTCACCGCGCTGTTGGGCGCGCCGAACGTCAAGGCGATCCGCGGCTTCTCCGATTTTGGGTTCTCCTACGTCTACGTGATCTTCAAGGACGGCACCGATCTCTACTGGGCCCGGAGCCGCACGCTGGAATACCTGAGCAAGATCATTCCCCGCCTGCCGGAGGGGGTCAAGACGGAGCTTGGACCGGACGCCACCGGCGTGGGGTGGGTGTTCCAGTACGCGCTGGTGGACACCTCCGGCCAGCACGACCTTCAGGAATTGCGCTCCTTCCAGGATTGGAACCTGCGGTATCACCTCCAGAGCGTGCCGGGTGTGGCGGAAGTCGCTTCGCTCGGCGGGTTCGTTAAGCAGTACCAGGTGACTGTGGACCCCAACAAGCTGCTGGCCTATAACATCCCGCTCACCCGAATGGTCGAAGCGGTCCGGCAGGGCAACCAGGAGGTGGGCGGCCGCCTGCTGGAATTCTCCGGCGCGGAGTACATGGTGCGGGGCCGGGGCTACGCCAAGTCCGTGGAGGAGATCGAACAGATTGTGGTGGGGGCGGACAAGCAAGGCACGCCGGTCCTCGTCAAGCAGATCGGGTCGGTCGCTCTGGGGCCCGACCTGCGTCGCGGCGTGGCCGACCTGGACGGGCAGGGGGACGTGGTGGGCGGCACCGTCATCATGCGCAGCGGCGAGAACGCGCTCAACGTGATCCGGCGGGTCAAGGACCGGCTCAGGGAAGTGGAGCCGTCCCTGCCGCCCGGCGTCAAGGTGGTGACGACCTACGACCGGTCGGAGCTCATCCTGCGGGCGATCGCGAACCTGAGGGAAAAGCTGATCGAAGAGATGATCATCGTCAGCATCGTGATCCTGATCTTCCTCTGGCATTTCCCATCGGCGATCATCCCGATCGTCACGATCCCGGTCTCGGTACTGCTCTCCTTCATCCTGCTCAACGGCATGAACCTTACCTCCAACATCATGTCGCTGTCCGGGATCGCGATCTCGATCGGCGTGCTGGTGGACGGGGCGATCGTGGAGGTGGAGAACGCCTACAAGCGGCTGGAGCAATGGATTGAAGGGGGCCGGAAGGGGGATTTCCACGCGGTGCGGCTCAAGGCGCTCAAAGAGGTTGGCCCCGCCGTCTTCTTCTCACTTCTGGTCATCGCGGTTGCTTTCCTGCCGATCTTCACCCTCGTGGACCAGGAGGGGCGCCTGTTTCGGCCGCTGGCCTGGGCCAAAACCATAGCGATGGCGATCGCGGCGGTCCTGGCAGTCACGCTGGACCCGGCCCTGCGGATGATGTTCGCCCGGATGGACCCGATCAAGCTTCGATGGCCGTGGGCTTCTAAAATCGCCACCACGCTGGCGGTCGGCACCTACTACCCGGAGGAGAAACATCCGGTCAGCAAAGTCCTTTTCCGGATCTACGAGCCGGCCTGCCGGTTTGTGCTTCGGCACCGCAAAGGGACAATCCTGGCCGCGCTGCTCCTGGTCCTGACCACGGTCCCGGTTTACCTGGGGCTCGGCTCGGAGTTCATGCCGCCGCTTCGAGAAGGGAATCTGCTTTACATGCCGACCACCCTGCCAGGCATCTCCGTCACCGAGGCGCAGCGCCTGCTCCAGAAGCAGGACCAGATTTTGAAAAGTTTCCCGGAGGTGGAGCGGGTCTTCGGTAAAGCGGGCCGGATGGAAAGCTCCACCGACCCGGCTCCGTTCTCGATGATGGAGACGGTGGTGGTCCTGAAGCCGGAAAAAGAATGGCGCAAAGGGGTTTCGTACGAGAAGCTGATCGAGGAAATGGACCTCTCACTCAAGATCCCCGGCACCACCAACGCATGGACGATGCCCATCAAGAATCGGATCGACATGCTCACCACCGGGATCCGGACGCCGGTCGGCATCAAGGTCTTCGGCGCCGATTTGAAACAGATCGAGCAGATCGGGACCCACCTGGAGATGATTCTCAAGGACGTGCCCGGCACCCGGTCGGTCTACGCGGAGCGGGTAGCCGGCGGCTACTTCGTGGATTTTGAGCTGAAAAGGGAACAACTGGCCCGCTATGGCTTGAGCGTTGCCGACGTGCAGATGATTATCATGACCGCCATCGGCGGGGAGACCGTCACCACGACAGTGGAAGGACGGGAGCGGTACTCCGTGAATGTCCGGTACGCCCGGGAGCTCCGGGATGACATCGAGGAGCTCCAGCGAGTGCTGGTGCCCACGATGATGGGCCAGCAGATCCCGCTGGCCCAGCTGGCGGACATCCGGCTGGTCTCCGGGCCCGCGATGATCCGCAACGAGAACGGACTGCTGTCGGGCTACGTCTATGTGGACATGGCCGGCCGGGACGTCGGCGGCTACGTGGAGGAGGCCAAGCGGAAGGTGGCCAAAGAGCTGAAGGTTCCTTCCGGCTATTCGCTCCTTTGGAGCGGCCAGTACGAGAACATGATCCGCGTGAAAGAGCGACTGAAGGTGGTCCTGCCGCTGACGCTCTTCATCATCTGCCTGCTTCTTTACATGAATACGAAATCGGCGGTAAAGACCGGCATTGTCCTGTTGGCGGTCCCGTTTTCTTTGGTGGGGGCGGTCTGGCTGCTTTGGATCCTGGGATACAACGTTTCTATCGCGGTCTGGGTGGGGATGATCGCGCTGATGGGGCTGGACGCCGAAACAGGCGTCTTCATGCTGTTGTTCCTGGATCTGTCTTACCATGATGCGGTGGACAAGAAAAAGATGCGAACGGAGAAAGACCTGGAAGAGGCGATCGTGCACGGGGCGGTCAAGCGGGTGCGGCCGAAGATGATGACGGTGATGGCCGCGTTCATGGGGCTCCTGCCGATCATGTGGTCTCACGGGGCCGGCGCGGACCTGATGAAGCGGATAGCCGCCCCGATGGTGGGCGGGCTGTTCACCTCATTCCTGCTGGAGCTGCTGGTCTACCCGGCTGTCTACTTCATCTGGAAATGGCGCTTCGAAATGAAACAAGGCAAGGCGGAATGGGTTCTCGCCCAGGAAGGAGCCGTGACATGAACGAGGGAAAACAAATGGATCTGGAGCGGCTCTGGAGACGGGTCGGTTTGGAGGAACTGCGGAAGGCGCTGGGGCGGATCCGGGACCTGGAACGGGTTTTTGAGAAGATGTTGGCAGATCTGCCGGTCTGCGATGACTGCGCGCGGCGGATCCTTTTCGAAAAACTGGAGCGGGCAGGGATTCAGCTGGGGGGAGAGGTGTTCAACGTGACCACGCTGGCTGCTTCTTTGCAGAAGGCGCTTGCCGTTCTGGAGAAAAGCCGGACCGATCTGGCCGGTTCTCTGTCTCATACCTGCCGATGCCCGCAGGAACCCTGCGCCTGCCATGGCTGAATCTTCAAAAGTTCCGTTGTTGGCCGGTATGCCGATGAAGGTCGGCGTCATGGGAGGGGCCACCGGAGATTTTTCCAAGGAGCATCTGGATAAGGCCCACCGGTTGGGAGAGGCCATCGCCAAGCGGGGCTGCGTTCTCATCACCGGCGGTTGTCCGGGGCTTCCGCACGCGGCGGCCTGCGGCGCGAAGCAAACGAACGGGTTTGTGATCGGGATCTCTCCCGGCTTGAGTCTCGATGAGCATATCCAGAAGTATCATTCGCCTGCCGAGTTCCACGATGTGCTCATCTATACCGGCAGCGGCCTGATGGGCCGCGAGATCGTGAACATCCGAAGCTCCGACATCGTGGTGATCATCGGCGGGCGCAGCGGAACGCTGGGCGAGCTGGCCATCGCTTATGACGAAGGGAAGCTGATCGGCGTGCTGACGGGGACCGGCGGGATCAGCGATCTGGCGAAAGAAATCCTGGCGGCTTGTGAGAAGGACACCGGTGCCCGCGTGATCTATTCGGATGATCCGGAACATCTCATTGACGAGCTCATCCGCGTATATATGGAAGCGCATCGTCAGCATCCGTCCGTTTTTTCCGACGAGATGAAACCAGGCCAGGAACGAGACCCTGTCTGCGGGATGCGGCTGGACCCGCAGCGTGCGGCCGCGGAACGCCGGGCGGGGGAAAAACAGTACTTTTTTTGTTCCACCGCGTGCGCGGCACGGTTCGACGCGGAGCCGGAACGGTATGTCTAGTATTCAATTCCTGGGAGCGGCCGGGACGGTCACCGGCTCCAAGTTCCTTCTCCAGGCAGGCCGCAAAAAGCTGTTGATGGACGCGGGGCTCTTTCAAGGGCTCAAGGAACTGCGCCTGCGCAACTGGGCGGCCCCTCCGTTCTCTCCGTCTGCGGTGGAGGCGGTGGTGCTCAGCCACGCGCACATTGATCACTCCGGTTTTCTGCCGCGGCTGGCGCGGATGGGTTTCCGCGGCAAGATCTACTGCACCTCCGGCACGGCGGACCTCTTGAGGGTGATGCTGCCCGACGCGGCCTCTCTCCAGGAGGAGGACGCCGAGCGGGCCAACCGGAAAGGGTACACCCGGCACAAGCCGGCCCTGCCGCTCTATACGGGGGAAGACGCGAAGAAGGCGCTTAAAACTTTGAGACCCTGCGCCTACGAGAGTCCCATCCGGGTGATGGAAGGATGCTCGGCGCTGTTCCGCCGGGCCGCGCACATTCTGGGAGCGGCCAGTGTGGAGCTTCAGTTGGAGGAGAGTGGCCGGCCGGAGCCGTTCCGGCTGGTCTACTCAGGCGATCTCGGCCGCTGGGATCAGCCGATCCTCCGGGACCCGGAATTTGTCCCCGAGGCGGACATCCTGTTGCTGGAATCCACCTACGGCGACCGGACGCACGCAGCCGACCCTTCATCGGAGTTGGCCCGGGTGGTCAACGAATCCGCTCGGAGGGGCGGGGCTCTGCTGATTCCCGCTTTCGCGGTGGGCCGGGCGCAGGAGGTGATCTGGCGGCTGAGGCAACTGCAGGACCAGCAACGGATTCCCTCACTGCCGGTCTACCTGGACAGCCCGATGGCGATTGATGTTTCCGACATCTACTGCCGGCATACCGAGGAGCACGACCTGGATATGAAGGAATTGATGGATAAGAAATCCTGTCCGCTGTGTTGCCTGAATCAACGTTTCGCGCGGACCCCGGACGAATCCAAAAAGATCAACCAAGTGAAAGGTCCCGTGATCATCATCTCCTCCAGCGGGATGGCCACCGGTGGGAGGATCCTCCATCATCTCGAGAAACGCTTGCCCGATCCCTCGACGACTGTGCTGTTGGCCGGCTTCCAGGCGGCGGGCACCCGCGGGCGGCGATTGCAAGAGGGGGCCAAGGTGCTGCGCATGTACGGGCAGGAAATTCCGGTGCGGGCCCGTGTTGAGACGATCGACGGCCTTTCGGCCCACGCCGATCAGGGGGATATTCTGCGATGGCTCTCCGGCTTCAAGAAACCGCCCCGCCAGACCTTTGTGGTCCATGGAGAACCCAGGCAGGCGGAGGGGTTGAGCCGTGTGATCGCCGAGCGGCTCAAGTGGAATGTCCGGCCGGCCGTCGATGGAGAAACCGTAGATTTGGAAAACCGCGCTGGACTCACTTAAGGAGGGTTGCGTTATGAGTTGTCATCCGGGCCATCGAGAGTCGGAGCCGCCCAGCGTTTTGAAAGCGATTGCCGCGACAGTGTTTGTAGTTGGTGGGGGTTACTACCTGTGGACCCAGCACCGGGCCCACGTCCTGCAGTACCTGCCGCTGGCGATTTTTCTCCTGTGTCCCCTTATGCACCTGTTCGGGGGACATGGGCGCCGTGGAGGGCATTCCAATGAATGAAACCCACGCGGCCGGCTACGCCTACGGGTTGTGGCCGTTGGTTGCCACGAATATCGCGCTGTTCGCGGGATTCCTTTTTTCGTTCGCCAGACCCAGAACCAGGGTGGAATGGAAGAGTTTGGGGTTGTTTGCCTCTTTCGTCGTCGCGCTGTTTGTTGAAATGTACGGATTTCCGCTCACCATTTACCTGTTGGTATCGTGGCTGGGGAACCGCTATCCAGCCGCCGATCCCTTCTCTCACGCCAACGGACATCTGCTCGGGGTCTTTTTCGGGATCCGCTCGGACCATGGAACCGTTTTGCACCTCGCCAGTAATCTGCTGATTTTCGCCGGAGCGATGCTGGTTGCCAGAGGATGGAGCGCGATCCATCAGGGCCAGGGTCGGCTGGTGACGACCGGGTCTTACGCTTACATTCGCCACCCGCAGTACCTTGGGTTCATCGCCATCATCCTGGGGTTCCTCATCCAGTGGCCGACGCTGGTCACGCTGTTGATGGCGCCGATTCTGATTATCCGATACATCCGGCTGGCTAAAAAAGAGGAGGCCGAGGTTCTTAAACAGTATCCGCAGGAGTACCGGGCCTACATGGACCGGGTCCCGGCCTGGTTCCCGAAATGGCGATGACCTACACTTGTCCGATGCATCCGGAAGTCCGGCAAGAGGGACCCGGCTCCTGCCCGAAATGCGGAATGAACCTGGAGCCGGCGGCACCCGCTGCCGGAGAAACGGCCGGTTCTCCCGAACAGGCCGAGTATCGGTCGATGCTGCGCCGGTTCTGGATGGGGCTGGCGCTCTCTGTTCCGGTTGTTGTGCTGGCGATTATGGAGTCGATTCCCGCCAAGCCCTTTGAGAGATTCATTTCCATGCGCGTCTCAAACGGGATCGAGTTCCTCTTTGCCACGCCCGTGGTTCTCTGGGGCGGGTGGTGGTTTTTTGAGCGGGGTGTTTTGTCCGTTATACGCCGCCGGCTGAACATGTTCACGCTGATCGCGCTGGGCGTAGGGGCGGCCTATCTTTACAGCGTGGTCGCGATGTTTTTCCCGGGTCTGTTTCCCAAGACGTTTCGTGGGCCTTCCGGCGAAGTGGCCGTTTATTTTGAAGCCGCGGCGGTGATCACTGTGTTGGTGATCCTGGGCCAGGTCCTGGAACTGCGCGCCCGTACCCAGACCAGCGAGGCCATCCGGGCCTTGTTGAATCTGGCGCCCAAAACAGCGAGAAGGATCGGGGGTGACCATGCGGAAGAAGACATTCCTCTCGAACAGGTCCGGATGGGTGACCGGCTTCGGGTCCGCCCGGGCGAAAGCATTCCGACCGACGGTGTCATTTTAGAAGGGTCCAGTTCGGTGGATGAATCGATGGTGACCGGCGAGTCGATTCCGGTGGAAAAGACGGCCGGTTCCAAACTCATCGGGGGAACGGTCAACGGCACCGGTGGGTTTATCATGAAGGCCGAGAAGGTGGGAAGCGACACGCTGCTGGCTCGGATTGTGCATTTGGTCGGTGAGGCACAGAGAAGCCGCGCGCCGATCCAGCGTCTGGTGGATGTGGTCTCCGCTTATTTCGTGCCGGCCGTTATTCTCGCGGCCATTGCGACCGCTTTTACGTGGGGATCCTGGGGGCCAGAGCCGCGGATGGCCTATGCGATCGTGAATGCGGTGGCCGTGCTGATCATCGCGTGCCCTTGCGCGTTGGGATTGGCCACTCCGATGTCGATCATGGTCGGCGTCGGCCGGGGCGCCACAGCCGGTATTTTGATCAGGAACGCCGAATCGCTGGAGACCTTCCGGAAGGTCGATACGCTGATTTTCGACAAGACCGGGACGCTCACGGAAGGAAAGCCAAAACTTGTTTCCGTGGTGCCGGTGAGCGGGATGAGCGAAGGGGAATTTTTGCGCTTGGCAGCCGGTCTGGAACGGGGCAGTGAGCATCCGCTGGCGCAGGCGATCGTCCAGGGGGCCGAGTCGAAAAAATCCGGTTTTTCAGCGGTCCAAAATTTTAAATCCGTAACCGGCAAGGGTGTCCAGGGAACCGTGGAAGGGAAAGACGTTCTTCTGGGCAATCAGAAGTGGATCGAAGAGTTGGGCATCCCGGCGGGGGCTCTGGCGGCGCGGGCGGAGGAGCTGAGAAAGGACGGCCAGACCGTCATGTTTCTGGCGGACAAGAGCCGGGTGCAGGGGATCCTCGGCGTCTCGGATTCCATCAAGTCCTCCACCCCCGAAGCCATCGAGATGCTCCATCGGGAAGGCCTTCGGTTGATCATGGTGACCGGGGACAACCTGACGACCGCCGAAGCAGTCGCGCGCAAGCTCGGGATCGACGAAGTGCGGGCGGGGATATTGCCTGAAAAAAAGGGCGAGATGGTCAAGGAGCTTCAATCCCAGGGGCACCGGGTAGCCATGGCCGGCGACGGGGTCAACGACGCTCCGGCGCTGGCGCAAGCCGATGTGGGGATCGCCATGGGCAGCGGAACGGACGTCGCCATGGAAAGCGCGGGGGTCACGCTGGTCAAGGGGGATCTGCGCGGCATCGCCAAGGCGAGGCATTTAAGCCGGGCGACGATGAGGAACATCCGCGAGAATCTTTTCTTCGCGTTCGTTTACAATGTTTTAGGGGTCCCGGTGGCCGCGGGAGTCCTTTACCCGTTTTTCGGCGTCCTGCTTTCCCCGGTCATCGCGAGCGCCGCGATGAGCTTCAGTTCGGTGTCGGTGGTCGGCAATGCGCTGCGGCTGCGTCGTGTCAAACTGTAACTTATCCAGGAGGAACATTCCCATGCTGAAATCCAAAGGGTTGGCCGTGGTTGCCGTGCTGCTGGCCGGGACGGCCAGTGCCTGCGCCCATGAAGGACATCAGCACCATCACGCTGAAGCATCCGATAAGAAAGTTGCCTATGGCTGTCCCATGTGTCCGGGTGTTCGCCAGGAGAAGCCGGGCAATTGTCCCAAGTGCGGAATGAAATTGGAACCCGTCTAACCAAGGGAGGCCTCTGATGGAAAGCATCCATCCGGCGCTGGTCCATTTTCCGATCGCGCTTCTGCTGGCATCGCTTTTTATTGAAGCGCTGGCGCTGATTTTCCGGAAAGAGGTGTGGCACGTGGCGTCTCTGTGGACCTTGCTGCTGGGCTGGGCCGGGGCGATTGCCGCGGTGCTGACCGGCCGGCAGGCGATGGCGGCCGCCAAGCACTCCATGGAGATTCACGAGCTCATGGAACGGCACGAGAACATCGGTTACGTGGTGCTGGCCGCGGCGACGCTTCTGGTGGCCTGGCGCTTGATAGGAAAGGATCGTTTGCCGCGCCGGCAGCGCTGGGCTGCCTGGGTCCTGCTGGCATTGACGTGCGGCGGGATGGCGTATGGGGCGACTCTCGGCGGGGAGATGGTCTATGAACACGGGGTGGGGGGCAGTTATGGGCATCAGTCCGGCATTGAAGTGGTTATCCCGGAACATCATCATTAAATGAACAAAAAAACGGGTCTGCTTGTTGCCTTGTGCCTCGTGAGCTGCGCCGGTTTCTCTTTCGCGGAAGAGCCGGCGCAGCATCACGAGCACGACTCCGATATGCCGATGACCGGCCTGCTGGGCCGGTATTCGATGTCGCGCGAAGCGTCCGGCACCAGCTGGCAGCCGGAGGCAACGCCGATGGGCGGCCTGCATGAAATGTGGAACGAGTGGATGTTCATGGTGCACGGCTTCGCCAATGTGATCTACGACAACCAAAGCGGAAAGCGCGGGGACGACCAGCTGTTCAGTTCCAACATGCTGATGGGCATGGCTCAGCGGCCGCTGGGACCGGGGACTCTGGGACTGCGCAGCATGCTGACGCTGGAACCGGCCACGATCGGCCGCAAGGGATATCCGCTGCTGCTGCAGACCGGCGAGACAGCCGATGGCCGCAACCCGCTCATCGACCGGCAGCACCCGCACGACCTGTTCATGGAGCTGGCGGCCAGCTACAGCGTTCCCGTCGATGAGAAAAGCTCCGTATTCGGCTATTTCGGTCTGCCGGGGGAGCCGGCGCTGGGCCCCCCGACCTTCATGCATCGTTTTTCAGGCGTGGATAACCCGGAGGCGCCGATCACTCATCACTGGCTGGACGCGACGCACATTTCTTTCGGGGCGGCGACGCTGGGGTATATCGGGGACCGCTTTAAAGTGGAAGGATCCGCGTTCAACGGGCATGAGCCGGACCAGAAACGGTGGAACATCGAATCACCCCGGTTCGATTCTTTTTCCGGACGCGTTTCGTTTAATCCCACGGACCATTGGGCTCTGCAGGCCAGCTACGGGCGCCTGCACGGTCCCGAACAGTTGGAACCGGGGGTGGACACGGACCGGACGACTGTTTCGGCGATGTATCACCGCCATTGGGATCGCCGGGATTTTCAGACCACGCTGGCCTGGGGCCGCAACAGCAACAGCCCCGGCCGGATGCTGGATGCGTTTCTGTTGGAATCCGCATTCACGCTCGATAAGACGCACACGCTTTTCGGGCGCGCCGAGAACGTCGAGAAGGACGAGCTGTTTCAGGAAGGGAACCCTAAGCACCACGAAATCTTCAACGTGAGCAAGCTTGATCTTGGGTACATCTACGATTTTCCGGAGTGGAATCGCCTGCGCTGGGGAATCGGCGGCTTGGGCAGCATACATTTTCTGCCGGGTGGCCTGGAGGAAGATTATGACGATACCCCGGTTTCTTTCATGGTGTTTGCCCGGGTCAGACTTTAACACTGCGTGATACGATGACAAAATGAGGAGAAAAAGATGAAGAAAGCGATGTTGGTATTGGCGTTGTGCGGACTGGCATTTTTGCCCTCGGTGGTGTTGGCCGAGATGGAAGGACACGAAGGGCACAGCATGGCGGGCACGCAGACCGTGACCGGCGAAGTGGTCGATCTGGCCTGTTATCTGGGCCATGGAGCGCGCGGGGCGAGCCATGAAGAGTGCGGTGAGAAATGCATCACCTCGGGCCTGCCCGTCGGGATCAAGACCGCGGACACGCTTTACCTGGTGATCGCGAGCGATCACACGCCCGCCAATAAAACGCTGGCATCCCTGATTGCCAAGGACGTTGTCGCGGAGGGTGAAGTGAGCGAGCGGGACGGCGTGCACCTGCTGGCGCTTAAGAAAGTGACCGACAAAAAATAAATTGGGGAATCCCAATCCGCTGCTCCGGCATGCACTGGCGCTGGAGTATCTGACCGTTGGGTGGAACGTCATGGAGGCCGCCGTCGCCATCGGGGCCGGCTGGGCGGCCGGCAGCATCGCGCTGGTCGGATTTGGGCTCGACAGCATCATCGAAGTGACTGCGGCCGGAATGCTGATTTGGCGTCTGCGCTGCGAGTTGGAATGTCTGCATTCCACCCATGCTGGGGCGGAAAAGAAAGCGCTCAAAGTGGTGGGGGTGACCTTTTTTCTTCTGGCTGCGTATGTGGGTTATCAAGCCGTGAACCAGCTGCTGCACCAGCAGGCGCCGCAGGTGAGTCTGCCGGGTCTGATCCTGGCGCTGGCGTCGGGTCTGTTGATGCCGATCCTGGGGTTACGGAAACGCTGGGTGGCCAGGAAACTGGGCAGCCGTGCCTTGGAAGCCGACGCGATGGAGACGATGATTTGCGCGTACTTATCGCTGGCCCTGCTTATTGGTCTGGGGTTAAACGCGTGGCTGGGCTGGTGGTGGGCTGATCCGGTGGCCGCGCTGGTCATGCTTCCGGTGATTATTCAGGAAGGAAGGGAAACGCTCAAGGAGGGAGGACAGTAGCATGCCGATCATCACCGTGGATCTGTTTGAAGGAAGAAGCCGGGACCAGCGGGAGCAATTCACGAAGGCGGTGACTGCGGCCGCGGCTGAGATCCTGAAGGCACCGGTGGACCACACCTGGGTGATCTTCCGGGACCATAAGAAAGAGAATTGGGCGATGGGCGGAAAACTGTGTGATGGAAAGCCTTAACCTATTAACGGCGTTTGTCGCGGGGCTGGCGTCGTTTCTCTCTCCCTGCGTCCTGCCGCTGATCCCCGGCTACATCTGTTTCATCTCGGGGCTCTCACTGCAGGACTTGAACACGGCCGGTCCATCGCCGGCCGCCGCCCGCCGCGCGTTCGTCGGATCTGTCTGGTTTGTGCTGGGGTTCTCGGCGGTTTTCATCGCGCTGGGTGCTTCGGCGACGGCGCTGGGTGCCCTGCTCCTGCGCAAGCTCGCGCTGCTGCGATGGGTGGCCGGAGCGGTGATCATTCTGTTCGGGATCCATCTGACCGGCTTGTTCCGTATCCCGTTCCTCCAGTTCGAGAAGAAAATCGAAGTTCGGAAGCGGCCGCTGACCCAGGTGGGTGCGTTCCTGGTGGGCGCTGCTTTCGCGTTCGGGTGGACCCCCTGCATCGGGCCGATCCTGGCGGGCATCCTGGCGCTGGCTTCCACTCAGGAGACAATCGGGAAGGGGATGCTTCTGCTGGCCGCCTATTCGGCGGGGTTGGGGATACCCTTTCTGGCCGCCAGTCTGGGAGTGTCATCGTTTCTCCGGCTCTTTGCCCGTTTCCGCAGGTATCTTCGGGTTGTGGAGGTGTTGAGCGGGATTCTTTTATTGGTCATCGGGGTTTTGATCCTGACCGATCGACTGAGTGTGCTGGCCCAGTGGTTTCAAGGGTTCAACCGGTTTGCGCTGTAAGGAGGATATGATGAAACGTTTCGGATGGAGCATTGCCCTTGTGGGATTGACCGCATTCTTCGCGTTCGGCGCGGGCACGGTGGACGGCGCTTCCCGAGCTCCGGCGCCGGACTTTACGCTCAATGATCTCAACGGCAAGCCGGTCCAGCTTTCCCAATTGCGGGGAAAAGTGGTCATTCTGGATTTCTGGGCCACCTGGTGTCCTCCGTGCAAAGCCGAAATCCCCCACTTCAAGGAGCTTTACACCCAATATCAGCCGAAGGGGCTGGAGATCATCGGCATTGCGCTGGATCAGGGCGGGGTCGCGGACGTCGCGCCGTTCGCCCGGGAGCAGGCCATCAATTATCCGCTCGTGATCGGCAACGCGCAGGTGGTCGAGTCCTATGGCGGGATCCGCGGGATCCCCACCACCTTTCTGATCGACAAAAAGGGCCGGATTGCCGCGAAGTATGTCGGCTATCAGGACAAACAGGTTTTTGAAAAGGAGATTCGCGTTTTACTAGCGGAAAACCTATAGGGGTCAGACCCCTTTCAGCTTTAAAGGGGTCTGACCCCATCAGGGTTTCGCTCTTTTCTGTTATAATCATTTCTCCATGTCGTCCAGCGAAGTCGCGACACCCACCGAATCATTGAAGAGGACTCCTCTCTACGCCCTTCATCAGGCGTTAGGGGCCCGCCTGGCTCCTTTCGCCGGCTGGGATCTTCCTCTCTATTACAGCTCCATCCTGGAAGAGCATCGGGCTGTCCGGACGGGCGTCGGCGTGTTCGACGTGTCCCATCTGGGGCATCTTGAAGTTTCCGGTGAGGGCTGCCTGCCTCAGCTTCAGCTTTTGTTCACGCAGGATTTGAACGCGGTGGAGCCGGGCGCGGCCTGCTACTCGCCGATGCTCAACCCTAAGGGCTGGATCCTCGACGAGATGATCTTCTACCGGCTCGAGCCGAACCGGTTCCGCCTGGTGGTGAACGCGGCAAACGGCGACAAGGTGCTTGGCTGGCTGAAAAGCCGGCTTCATCCGGAAACCACGGTGGAGGATCTGCGGGAGCGGTTCGGAACGCTGGCACTGCAGGGTCCCAAGGCCGCGTCTCTGCTGGCGCAGGTCTCGCCGCTGATCCTCTCGACGCTGCCCCGGTACCGCATCACCCGCTCGGAAGCGGCCGGCAAACCGGTCTGGGTGGCCCGCACCGGCTACACCGGCGAAGACGGCTGCGAGCTGTTTGTGCGTTCGGAAGACCTTCCCGAGGTTTGGCAGACGCTTCTGGAGAAGGGCAAGCCGGTCGGGATCCAGCCGATCGGGCTGGGTGCTCGGGACACGCTTCGGCTCGAGGCGGGCCTTCCCTTGGGCGGCTCCGATCTGGATGAAAAAACCACGCCGCTGGAAGCCGGACTGGATTGGACTGTGGAATGGCGCAAAGGACCTTTCGTCGGCCGGGAAGCGCTGGAACGCCAGAGGCGGGAGGGTGTGGCCCGGCGGCTGGTTGGTTTCGAGCTGAAGGCGCCCGGGATTCCCCGGCCGGGCTACGCGATTTTTCAGGGCGAGGAGAAGGTGGGGCGGGTCACCAGCGGCACGTTTCTTCCCGCGCCCGAAGGTCCGGCCGGTTCGGGCCGGGCGATCGGGATGGGTTATGTGCCGCCGCAGTTGGCAAAACCGGGGACGCGCGTGTGGGTTGAAGTTCATCAGAGGAAAGTGGAAGCGGAGGTGGTACGGCTTCCTTTTTATCGGAGACCGAAATCATGAGTCTGGAGGGATTAAAGTTCAGCAAGACCCACGAATGGGTTCGGCTGGAAGGATCTCAGGCGACCGTGGGGATTACGCAGCATGCGCAGGAAGAGATCTCGGATGTCGTTTTCGTGGAGCTGCCCAAAATCGGCCGGACCTTCGCCCAGGCAGAGGAAGCCGCGGTGGTCGAGTCGGTGAAAGCGGCGTTCTCCATCTACGCGCCTATCGCGGGTACGGTCACGCGGGTGAACGAAGTGCTGATCAAAGATCCCGGCTTGATCAACCGTTCGGCCACCGAGCAGGGGTGGATCTTCGTTCTGGAGGCCAAAAACCCGGCGGAGATGGACTCTCTGATGGACCTCCAGAAATACGAGGAGTGGGTCAAGGGCGGAGGCGCAGGACACTAAAGTGGATTTTGTCCCGCTGACCGACGCCGACCGGCAGGTGATGCTGAAACGCATCGGCGTGGCTTCTTTCGAAGAGCTCCTCCGGGCGGTTCCGTCAGCGATCCCGGCAGCCCGCATGGATCTGCCTCCGGCGCTTTCCGAGCCGGAGCTGGCCCGGCTGGCCGCCGACCTGGCTTCACTCAACGCCACGGCCGAATCGCATGGCTGTTTCCTCGGGGCCGGCGCCTACCGCCATTTCATTCCCAGCGTCGTGCGCTATCTCACCTCCCGCGGGGAGTTCCTGACCGCCTATACGCCGTATCAGCCGGAGGCGTCCCAGGGAACTCTGCAGGCGATGTACGAGTATCAAAGTGTTCTCTGCGATTTAACCGGCATGGATGTGGCCAACGCTTCTTTGTATGACGGCGCCACCGCGCTGGCCGAGGCCTGCGTGCTGGCCATCAAGGAAACCGACCGCCCCAACCTTGTTCTCGCCGGCACCGTCCACCCCGAATACCGCCAGACGGTCCGGACTTATCTCAAGCAGACGGCCGGAAAGATCCAGGAGCTGTCGGCTGTCGAGGGGACCGTTTCGGTCGAGCAGGCCGGCGAATGGATCGATTCCAAGACTGCCGCCGTGGTCGTTCAGGTTCCCAACCGGTTCGGCTGCCTGGAGCCGGTGGATGATCTCGCCGAACTGGCCCACAAAAACGGCGCCCTCTTCATCGTGGTCGTCAACCCCATCTCTTTGGGAATCCTGCCCGCTCCCGGCTCCTATGGAGCCGACATCGTGATCGGGGAAGGCCAGCCGCTCGGCACCGACCTCCAGTACGGCGGGCCGTACCTGGGGCTGTTTGCCTGCCGGCAGGCGCTTCTGCGAAAAATCCCGGGCCGGATCGTCGGCATGACCCGGGATGCCCACGGCCGGCGCGGGTTCGTGCTGACCCTGCAGACCCGCGAACAGCACATCCGGCGGGCCAAAGCCACCTCCAACATCTGCACCAACGAAGCGATGATGGCGCTGGCCGCGACGGTCTACCTGGGCGCGCTGGGCCGGGAAGGGTTCCGGGATCTGGCGGTTCAGAATCTTCAGAAAGCCCGGTACGCGTTCGACCGCCTGACCCAACTGCACGGCGTGCGCCCCTTGTTCCCGCCGCCGTTCTTCAATGAGTTCGCCCTTCACATGCCCTGCGATCCGGAGCTGTTGAACCGCCGCCTGCTGGAAGATGGGTTCCTGGGCGGGTTCCCGCTCAAACGGTGGGACCCGGACCTTTCCAGCGGCTGGCTGGTCTGTGTCACCGAGGTTCCCACCCGCGCCGAGATCGACCGCTTCGTGGAAGCGGTGAAGAGGGCTATCCGGTGACCCCACCCCCTTCGGCCATGAGGGAACACCCTCCCGCTTCGCCGCTGCCGAAGACGCCGCATTCACCGGGACGCCTGCTGGAACCGCTCTTGAGAGAATTGGGAGAGCCGGGCCGGCGGGGTTTCGTTCTTCCGGCGCTGGACGTTCCGGAACGCGCGGTGGAGGAGCTTCTTCCGCCGGCCTGGATCCGCAAGGATCCGGCTCCTCTGCCCGAGGTGAGCGAGCGGGATTTGGTGAAGCATTTCATGCGCCTGGCGCACCTGAACTTCTCCGTTGAGACCAACTTCTATCCGCTGGGCTCCTGCACGATGAAATACAACCCCCGCGTGAACGAGGAGATCGCCGCTCTGCCTGGATTCGCGCAGATCCACCCGCACACGCCGGAGCAGGGGGCGCAGGGGACCCTTCGCCTCCTTTTCGAGCTGGACCAGATGCTCCAGCAGATCCTCGGCATGGACGCGGTCACGCTCCAGCCGGCCGCCGGCGCGCATGGGGAGCTGACCGCGCTTCTGATGGCGAAGGCGTTTCACGAATCCAGGGGGCACCCGCGCCACAAGGTGGTGGTGCCCGATTCCGCGCACGGCACCAACCCGGCCAGCGCCAGCTTAAGCGGTTTCGAGGTGGTGGAGGTCCGCTCCAACGCGCGCGGCCGCATTTCCTTAAGCGCGCTGGCGTCCGCCGTCGATGAGGACACGGCCGTCTTCATGATGACCAACCCGAACACGCTCGGCCTCTTTGAGCCGGAAGTGCTGGAGATCGCCTCCTGGGTCCATGAAAAAGGGGCGCTGATGTATCTGGACGGCGCCAACATGAACGCGCTGTTGGGCCGGGTCCGGCCGGGCGACATGGGCTTTGACATGGTGCACGTGAATGTGCACAAGACCTTTTCGATTCCGCACGGAAGCGGCGGCCCCGGCGGCGGCCCGGTCGGCGTGAAGGCGTCCCTCAAGCCGTTCCTGCCGGCGCCTCAGGTGGAGGTCCGGGACGGTCTGTACCGGCTGGCTCCCGCGGGTTCTCTTTCGATCGGCCGGGTCCGTTCCTTCTATGGAAACGTCGGAGCGCTGGTTCGCGCCTACGCCTACATCCGGGCCCTGGGCGCGCCGGGCCTGCGCCGTGTTTCGGAGGGGGCCATCCTGAACGCCAATTACCTGAAAGCGCTCCTCAAGGATGTTTTTCCGATTCCCGTCGAAGAGGCCTGCATGCACGAGTTCATCGCGACCGCTAAGGCGCTCAAGCAGACCCAGGGGATCAAGGCCATGGACATTGCCAAACGGCTTTTGGACTACGGGTTTTACGCTCCCACCATCTGTTTCCCGCTCATCGTGGAAGAGGCGCTCATGATCGAGCCGTCCGAGACCGAGTCCCGACAGACGCTGGAGCAGTTCGCCGACGCTCTGCGCAAGATCGCGCAGGAGGCCCGCGAGAATCCGGAACGGGTCCGGACCGCCCCTCACCGGATGCCGGTCTCCCGTCTGGATGAGGTCCAGGCGGCCCGCGAGCCGAACCTACGCTGGTAAGGATGCGGCTGCAGGTGGACCCTGCGGGCCTCCCGCAGGAAAACATGGACCGGGATCTTCAGCTGGCCGGAGAAGTACGGGCCGGCACGGCGTCGGCCTTGCTCAGAATTTACGGGTGGAAACAGCCCGCGGTTTCCATCGGCCGGGCTCAACGGGTGGAGGATCTGCCCGCCGATTTCCGGAACGGATATCCCATGGTTCGGCGTCCCACCGGCGGGGGAGCGGTCCTGCACGACCCTTCGGAAACCACCTACGCGCTGGTTCTCCCGCGCGCGGCCTGCCGCGTTCCTCTTCATGATCTGCCGGTCCGAATCCATCAAAAGCTTTTTGAACACCTGAGACTTTCTTCTTTTCCCGATTCGGATCAGCTGTCGCTGGTCTGTGGCAACCCCCCAGGGCCCGTTTCGGTCTGTTTCGCATCGCCGGTTTGCGGCGACCTTCTCTATCGGGGCCGAAAGACCGCCGGTTCCGCGGTGCGGGCCTGGAAGGAAGCGCTGCTGCTGCAGGGATCGCTGCAGGGCCTGCCGCTCTCTTCAGAACGGCTGAGAACGGTTTTGGAGCAGGCTATCGGGAAGGCCCTCGTCGCTTGACTGGAGGGACGCGGCTTCAGCAGGTTCTTGATGAGTTCCGCTCCGTCCCGGAGCAGGCGTTTCTTCTGGAGTTAAGCCGCCCCCATCTCGACGATTCCCGGATGGCCGCCTGCCGCCGCATTCTGGAGCGGGGAGTCCGGTGGGATCTCCTGGCCGTTCTTTCGGTCCGGCACGGCACCATGCCTCTGGTCTGCTGGAATTTGGCCGCCCATTTCGAAGATCGCGTTCCGACGGATATCCTGCAGGACTGGATCCGCCGCTCCCAGGAAGGGGTTCAGCGGCGGCTTTTGCTGGAACGGGAGCTGGTTCTCCTGATGCGGGATTTCGAACAGGAAGGGATCCCGGCGCTTCCATTCAAAGGTCCGACGCTGGCCCGACAGGCCTACGGCGGTTTGGTCCTGCGCCCGTTCGAGGACCTCGACATCCTGATTTCTCCCCGGCAGAAAGCCCGCGCGAAGGCGTTCCTTCTGCGGCGAGGGGCCCGCTATCGCTGGGCCCATTTAAGCCCGGCCCGGGAACGGGCCGCTGTGCGGGCCCAGTACCATTTTGAGTTCTCCGTCGGTGAAGCGGCGCTGCCGGTGGAGCTGCACTGGCGTTTCCTTCCGGCCTCCATGCCGGATCCCTTTGACCCCGATCAGCTTCTCCATCGGCCGGAACCGGAAGACCTGTTCCTGCTGCTGGCCGCGCACGCAGCCAAACACCGGTACGCCCGCCTGATCTGGCTCGTCGATTTTCTCGCGCTGATCGGCTCCTCCTCGGTTCGATGGGAGCAGCTCCTGCTGAAATCGCAGCGGCTGGGGCTTTGCCGAGCGCTGCGGGTTTCCTTGCTGTTGACACGGGAGCTGCTCGGGCAGCCGCTTCCGGATACCGTAGAGCGCCGGCTCTCGGCCGACACGTCGGTGGATGCTCTGGCGGCCGAAGCGTTTGAGACGGCCTTTTGTGCCCCCGAGCTTCAGGATGGGGGATGGCGGGAATTTCAGTTTCTGGTTCGCATCCAAGAACGGTGGGCGGACCGGCTCCGGCATCTGCTGCGCAAGGGAATGCTGTTGTTCAATCCCACGGCCCATGAATGGGACCGGTTTCCTCTGCCGGACCCGCTGTTCTTCCTGTACTATGGGATCCGGCCGCTGCGGCTTGCGGGGAAATACATCCGATGGCGCTGATGCTGCCGCACTCCGTTTTTTTCCATATCCCGAAGACCGGGGGGACCTGGATCCGTGAGGCGATCAAGAACGCCGGCATTCCCACGCGGGAAGTGGGTGCCCATGCCGATTTTGTCCTGAACATGCATAACCGCTACGTCCGAGTTGACCGGAAGGGTAAGTTCACCTTTGCCTTTGTGCGCCACCCATTGACCTGGTACAGTTCGTTTTGGAGCTACCGGATGGAGCAGGGATGGAAACAGGATGATCCGGCCGACCCGTTCATGTCTCCGAACTTCGAGCGGTTTGTCCGCGGCGCGATCCGGGGTTTCCCGGGCCATGTTTCCTGGCGCTATGAGCATTACATCGGGCCGGAGCCGGGCGTGCTGGATTTCGTCGGTAAAACGGAGAATCTGGTTTCCGACCTGGTGAAGGCGCTGCGGCTCGCCGGAGAGGAATTCGATGAGCAAAAGATCCTTTCCACGCCCCGTCAGCATGAATCCCGTCTCCGGCCGGTCTATTCCGATCGATTGAAAGAAGCGATGTTAAAGAGCGAACAACAGGGGCTGAAACGGTTTGGATATTAAGGTGGAGTGACGATGGAAGCGATCCGGGCCGAGGGGTTGGCCAAACGGTTTTCCCGTTTTTCCGGTTTCCTGCGCCTGAGCCATTGCTGGGCCCTGCAGGACCTCTCTTTTTCTGTCCGGCAGGGAGAGGCGGTTGGACTGCTGGGCCCCAATGGTTCCGGAAAATCGACCCTGCTTCGAATTTTAAGCCGTCTGCTTCTTCCTACCCGGGGGGCCGCGCGGGTCCATGGATCGCTGGGGGTCGTGCCGCCGGTTCCCGTCGGTTTCGCGCCTCACTGGGATGCCCAGGAAAATTTGAGTTTCGCCGCCCTCCTCCAGGGATTGCCGGCGGAGACAGCTCGCCGGCGGGTTCCTGAACTTCTGGAGCAATTCGAGCTGACGGATCGCAAAGGCATTCCTCTGCGCGTTTATTCCACGGGCCAGCGCCAGCGGTTGAATGTTGCCCGTGCTCTCGTGCATGATCCCGCGGTCCTTTTGATGGATGAGCCCTTGAAGAGCGTGGATCCGGAGGTCGGGAGCTGGACCCGGAACTGGATCCGAAGAGAGTTCGTGGAAAATCGCGGCGGGACCCTTCTGATCGCGACCCATCAGATGGAAGATGTCCGTGATTTATGCGACCGGGCGATTTTCCTTCTGGAAGGCCGGCTGGACGGCGATTCCCGGGCCGGAAAGGATCCCTCCCACTGGGAACAAAAACTTTGGGCCTGGTGGAGTCCGCGGGGATGAACCGGCTGCGGCTGCCGGCGGCCTTTATTTTGCGGGATCCTCAGCTTCGTTCTCCCTGGCTATGGATCTTGAGCTGGCTTGATTCGGTTTTATCGGTCATGGTTTGGTACTTCGGGAGTCGTTTCTTCCGGGGGGGTTCGCCAGCCGCGGAGGGGGCTGGGGTGGACTATTTTTCCTTCAGTCTGATCGGCATCGCTCTTTCCCAATATGTCTGGAGGGGGTTGATCTGTTTTTTAAACAAAAGCAGAAGGGAAATACAAAACGGAGCGATGGAAACATTCTATCTGTCGGCGTGGCCGTTCCCCTGGGTTCTTCTGGTTTCCTCTCTGGGGGATTTTATCGCCGCCACGTTGAATGCGCTGGTGATCCTGGGAGTCGGCGTGGTTTGCTTCGGCGCCGATCTGCATTGGCAGGGGGCCGTTCCTTTGGCGGCCGTTTTTTTTCTGACCTCTCTGGCCATGGGAGGTTTTGCGCTCTTGGCCAGCGCCTGGATGATCGCGTTCAAACGGGCCAACAATGTTCGAGGTCTGGTTCTCCGGGCGATTCCCATTCTGAGCGGTTCTTTTTTTCCGGTTTATCTGTTCCCCGGCTGGCTCAAAGACATTACTTTTTTTCTCCCGATCACGCATGCGCTGACGTTGTCCCGCGAGATCCTGGTTCCTTCCGGCGCAGCCCCGCTGGGGCCGGCATGGGCCGCCCTGGGGGGGCTGGCGGTGGTTTCTTTGCTGGGGGGCTGGATGGCCATCAACGCGTCAGTTCAATGGGCCCGATCCCAGGGCGGGATCTCCGCGGAATGATCCTGCAGGGTTTCGGGACCAGCATGGCGCCTTTCTTCCGGCCCGGCGAAGAGCTGCAGGTGGAACCGCTGGAAGACGCCGCGGTTCGGCCGGGCGACGTGCTGGTTTTCCGGACTCAGGATCAACCGTCCAACTTCCATGGATGGGTCACCCATCGATTGATCCAGCGTCTGCAGGTGGGTGATCAGCGGATCTATTTGATGAAAGGGGATAACCGCCTCCTGTTCGACCCGGTGGTTTTTCCGGAGCAGATCATGGGCCTCGTGGTCCGCGCGGGGCGGAGGGATCTGGCGAAGGGGCCCTGGCGGTGGGTCGGGCGGATCATCGCTGGGGTTTCCCATCTTCAGGCGGTCTGTTTTCACCGGCTGCTCTGTTTGAGACACAGTCGCCTGAACCAGCTTCGTCTGTATTGGATACACCGGGGATGGCTTCCCAATATTTCTCTGAGACGCCGCTATGAAAGCATCGTGAGGTTTTTCCTTCAGGCGCCGGCGGTGGTGGAGGGCTGCCTGGCGGGTTTGAAGACAAAGATCATCGGGAGGATCCGGGGAATTCAGATAAAACCCTGGGATCCGGCTGATCTGCGGGAGATGACGGCTGTTTGGAACCAATCTTTCCCGGAGTATGCGACCACGCCGGAACGTTTGAAAGGGCGAATCTTTTCTTCTTCCGATTTCGATCCTTCCCAATGCTGGGCTGTCTGCCGGCAAGGGCGCCTGCTGGGATGGGGGTGGAGGCGCGGCCAGCGGATCGAAAGGATGGCCTTGACCCCGGAGGGATGGGGGACCGGCGCGGCCGCCCGATTGTTCCATGAGTTATGCGCTTCTTCCCGGGGTCTTCCCGCCGTTGACGAATGTGGCTGGATGCCATTGACGGACACTGCCGAAGGGCCTGTTTTAACTCCGGAGTCGGAACTGGCGGCCCGGTATGGGTTCCAGCCGGTCTTTCTGCTGACTGAAATGCGGTTGCCGAGAGAGCGATTCCAGAAGCCGGACAAGGAATTTTCGAAGAATGGGATCTCACTCCGTTCCTGGCAAGAGGGAGACGCGGAGCGCCTTCGGAAAGAGTTTCAGGCGCCGGAATACGACCCCCGTTTCGCGGAGCGGCACTTTACGTTGGGTGGCCGCACGGACCGCGTTTTGCTGGCTATCCAGGAGGGTCAAGTGGCCGGGGTTTCCTTCTGGCTTCCGGATGAGGAAGTTTGTTCTGTGGCCCATCTTGGCGAGTGGATTTGGTCGGTGGCTCAGCCGCCGGCTCGGCGCGGTTATGGGTTTCACGTGGTTGTGGATGAGCGCTGCCGCGGCCGGGGGGTCGGTTCCGCGATGATGGGAGAGGGGTCTCGGCGGTTATTTGAGGATGGATGCGACGAAGTGCTGGTTTGGACTCGCGCGGAACCGGTGTTCGAAAGGGCAGGGTACCTGCCTCAGAGAAGGTTCCTGAAGATGCGGCGAACCTCTAACTGAACGAGGTGATCTGCCGGAGGTTCCCGAGCCGCTTCAGCACCGGTTTTTTGTACCGAAGCTTCGAGTTCTTTGAGTTTTTTGTGGTCGATTTGTCTTTTTGCATGGGTTGACAGCTGTCAGAGTAAGGATACCATGGGGCGGGACTCTGTCAAGGGCCGGAGGAAGCAAGGAGCCCGCGGTATAATTTGCTCAAAGTATCCGCTTGTTTCCGGGCGGAAAAATGAGTTCGGATCCGCCGCCGGGAAGCGCTTTGCAGCCGTCGGGCCAGCTTCGCGGAACTGAGAATTTTGAGCGTCGCGCCGGCCAGAGCCGCCGGCCGGCCGAACGGGACCAGCAGCCCGGTCCGGCCGTCCTGGATCATTTCGGGGGCCGCTCCGATGTCGGCAGCCACGACGGGCACGCCGCAGGCGCCGGCCTGAAGCACGGCCAGAGACATCCCTTCCCGGGAAGGGGAAATCAAAACGTTGATTTCCCGGTACCACGAGGCCCAATCCGCGGGGTTGAAGGGTGCGATGCGCAGCGAATGGCCAAGCCCGAGCGTTCGAATGCGCCGAAGCACCTGAGCGCGCGTGCCGCGGCTGATCGCCCGGCTTCGGGAAGAGTTCCCGACGCATCGGCCGGCGATCAGGAACCGGGCCGCGGGTTGGGTTCGCCGGATCCGCCGGGCCGCTTCCAGGAAATCCCGGTGCCGTTTGGCCGGATGAAAATTGGCGACGAGCGCAATCAGCGAAGATTGTGGGGAAAGCCCAAGTTTTTCTTTAAGCCAGCCGCGGGGCCGGGTCGGCCGGGGTTGTTCCACGCCCCAGGGGATGATCCGCAGTTTTGAGCGGGACAGATCCGGAAATTCGCTGAGCGCCAGCGCGCGGGATGGAACGGTCACGACGCGGGACATACTCTCGATGATCGCCGGCAGGGGATCCAGGGATTGCCGGGTGCGGGCGACGAAGGTATCTTCCAGGGTGCCGGCGATCGACCAGACATGCGGCAGGCCCAGCAAGCAAGCGGCCCGAGCGCCGGTGCCGGCCCCGTCGAATGAATGGACGATTTGAATCCGTTTTCTCCGGATCAGGCGCGTCAGGAAATCCAGACGACCGCGGGCCGGGAGGTCTTTCTCGAGGACCAGCGTGGGCTGAACCTGGCCGGGGCGCAGGTTCTGGATCAGCGTGGACAGGATCGTGTTTAATCCTGCGATGCCGGCTCCGGGAACGACGAACAAGACTCGAATAGGAGAGGATTTCATTGGCGAAGGAACTGTTTCCTCGAAAGGTGAAAGAGGTGATCTGTAAAGAGGTCCGGCAGAGGGCGATTCTGCTCGATCTCCGGGACGGAAGCTATTTCGAAGTGGGGCCGGTCGGCCTGGCGATCTGGAAGCGGTGCGACGGCCGGACCTCGGTTCAAGTGATCGCCGAATCAATCTCTCGTACGTTCGGTGTTCCCGCGGGTCGGGCGGAGCGGGATCTTCGGGAATTCCTCTTCACACTCAAGAGCAGTCGCTTCGTTTCGATCTGAGCCCAGGGGTTGATCCGGGAAGCGCTCTCCCAGTGCTGGCGCCAGAGGTAATGCGTTTCGCCGGACAGAGCCAGGATCTTCCACCGGCGGGCAATCCTCAGCGCCAGGTCATAATCTTCGATCGAAAGCAGCGATTCGTTATAGCCGCCTACCTCTTCCATCGCTTCCCGGCGGATCAAGGCGCCGGCATGAGCGATCACGTTGATCTGAAATTCCATTCTGCCGTCCGGCTGACGGGCCGGATAATTTTTTTCCGCGAGCCCGGAAGGCAAAAGGCCCAGCCGGTCGGCATAGACCCATGCCGCCCTGGGGTTTTTCTCCAGGACCCCAACCAAACGCTGAAGACAGCCGGGCAACATGATATCGTCAGCGTCACAGACGGCGATGTATTTCCCGCGCGCTTTCTGAAGGATCCGATTCCGAGTGACGGCAATCCCTCCTTGAGACGGCAGATGGAACGGGCGGATTTGCGGGTGCCACGCATACTGCCGAATCCTCTTCGCGGTTTGGTCCAGCGAGCCATCGTCGATCACGATCAGTTCAAACTCACGGAATCTCTGGGCGAGAACCGACTCGATCGCTTGTTCGATCCAGAGTTCGGCCTGATGGGCCGCCATCATGACGGTGACCAGGCACCGGCCCGGCGGCCTGATTTGTTTTTCTCGAACCAGGCCGCATCGGACCATTTGATCGATCTGCTGTCGGACTCGCGGAGACAGCTTTCTCAGAGACCGATGGGGATCCAGCCCGCCGCGCAGAGAATTCCAGACACGGTTGGTTTCGGCGGAGGAGGCGAAAATGCTCAGATCGTCCAGGCGTGTCAGGAAAGTCTTCCGGAGTGTCTGAACCGGGAAGCCGGTTCGCAGCAGCCGGCGCAATCCCGGACGCCGCAGCGGCGCAGGGAAAGAGACGGACCTGGTTTTGGAGAGCGGTTTTGTTTTTGGGATCTTTTTGCGAAGCGGGATCTGCCGGTTCAATCGGCTCAGAAGTGCTGCGAAATCCGTTCCGGACCGATCCAAGGGCGTAGTCCATTTCTGCATGAAGTATCTCTCCGCCTGGTCCACCAGTCGGCGGCGGCGCTCCGGCGAAGCCGAAGCTCTTTGCCGGTGGTGCACGAACAGCGAGTGGACCCGCAGCAGTTGATAGCCGCGCAATCGAAGCTGAAGGCAATAATCGATGTCTTCCAAACCAAAAAAATAGTTTTCGTCAAATTGGCCGATGCTGGCTATAGCTGAGCGGGATAAAAGAAGGCAGAAACCGTGAAGTAAGAGAACCGATTCCAATTTATTCCGGTACCGGCGCTGGAAGTGCCGGTCCGCGAGATTTGTTTTTTCCGGGCTGTCTGAAGAGAAGGAAAACGGCCAGGGTTTTTCTCCGAGGCGGCCATACAGCTCGTTCGAGGCGGGACCGACGGCGGCCACTCCCGGCCGCTGGATTGCTTCCACCAGCCGTTCCAGCCAGCCCGGGGGTACCAGCGTGTCGGTGTTGAGAAGGCAGAAATACCGGCCGCGGCCGGCCTCAATTCCCTGGTTGGCCGCTTTGCTGAACCCCCGGTTTTCGCGATTTTGGATCACCAGCGCCTGCGGGAATTTCCGGAGGCATTTCCGGATGGCCGAAGCCCGGCTGTTGTTGATCACGATCAGCTCGTAGGGAATGGAGCTGTTCCGGATAACCGACCGCAGGCAGGCGCCCGTCATCTTCGGCGTGTTGACGGTAATGACGATGATCGAAACCACCGGATTTTTTTTCATGGGTTTCCCCCGGTCAATTTTCTCAGCAGGGAAGGAACTCCGGAGAGGATGGCTTCATCGGGGTATTCAAGCGCGTAGGCGGGGGCCTGCGTGACCAGCATTTCGAACAAATCCAGATGCTGCCGGGAGATTTTATCCAGCGGTTTGTTCCGGTACCAGACGAAATGGTCGTCTTCCAGCAGCTTCGCCAGCGCCGCGGTGGGGGAGAGCCGCTGAATCCGGATGTCGCCCCGTTTCTTGAACTGGGGGAAGATCAGAAGAGAAACAGGGGAAGAGGACTGTAAGGAGCCCGGCCGGATGCTTTCCATGGAGAAGACCAGCCGTTTTCCTGAACGGCCCAGGAGCCGACGCAGTTCCGGGAATCGGGCCGCCGACGAGCGGTCCAGCCGGATCCGGCGTGGAAAACAATAGGCGATGACCTTGCCGCCGCGCAGTCCCAGCAGCGGTTGTTCGTCCGAGAGGAATTTGAAGCCGGCCCGGACGGCGCTTAAGCTCAGCGTGCTTTTCCCGGCCCGCGGGTGGCCGATCAAAAGGACTCCGCGGGACCGGTCCGCGACACAGCCGGCGTGCAGGAAAAAGAGCCCTTTCCGCTTGAACCACAGGTTGAGCGGCTGGGTGAACAGGTAATGATAAGCCGGATCCGGCAGCAGCGAGGGCTCGGGAACCACGGCGGCCCGGATCTCCCGTTTCCGGGGATGGGTCAGGACCGCGATGTCGGTGATCATGTGGCGGGTGACGAGCCCGTTCATTCCGGCGCTTTGCATGGCCGTCTCCCTGTAGGGACGAAACGGAGAGGGCCCCTTTTCTCCATCCCGCAGGAACGGGGCCAGCGCGGAGATCTTCAGATGGAGGGTCTCTCTGTCGTTGGAAGGGGAAGACCGGAATGCCGCCAAATCCTCGAGGAGGGTTCGGAAGATGAATGGATGGTCCGCGCTGAGACGGACCTTCACGCCGTGAATGTTGAGATCAGCCCGCATATCAAAAAAGTGCCGAGGCGGGGATTTGAACCCCGATGGAGTTTCCCCCACAACGCTCTGAACGTTGCGCGTCTGCCAGTTCCGCCACCCCGGCAAGCTTGAAAGATTTAAAGATAACAGAAGCCCCATGGGCCGTAAACTACAATCGGCCGGTTTCTCCCAGAACCACTGCCAGCGCTTCCACCACTTCGGTGCGGAACTGACTTCCCGCGCACCGCCGCAGCTCGGCCAGCGCCTCGGCCGGTTTCATCGGGGGCCGGTAGGGGCGATGGCTGGTCATCGCGTCGAACGCGTCGGCCACCGAAACGATTGCCACAAGATCGGAGATATCGGACCGGCCAATCCCGCGCGGGTAGCCGCTGCCGTCCTCCCGCTCGTGATGGTTGAGGATGAGCGCCAATTCTTCTTCCGGCATCTTCAGGGGGCCAAGGATCCTGGCCCCGATGACCGGGTGCTGCTGCATCGATTGCCGTTCGGGGTCGGTCAGGCCGGAAGGTTTCTGGAGCGTGGCGTCCTGGACGCCGATCTTTCCGATGTCGTGCAGGACGGCCAGCCGGGAAAGGGTCTCGATCTCCTGCGGCGATCTCGACATGGCCTGGCCGATCCCGGTGGCCAGCCGCGTGACCGAAACCGAATGGCCGCGCGTATAGGGGTCTTTTGCCTCCAGCGCGGTCACCAGCGTTTGGACTGTGTTTAGGAAGGCGGCATGCAGCTCCTCGCGCGAAGCCGCCAGGTCCCGCGTCATCCGGTTAAACGCGGCGGCCGCCTCCTCAAATTCATCGCCGGTTTTCAGAAGGACCTCTTCGTTGAGATGGCCTGCTCCGACGCGCTGCATTCCGGCCACCAGCTGTTGAAGCGGCCGGGCGATCCGCCGGCCCAGCAGAGCGGCCGTCACGAGTCCCGCCAGTACGGCCAGGCCCAGCGAAACGAGAAGGAACCGCTTGAAACGCTCTTGAAGCGCGTACAGCTGCTGGTCGTAGACGTCCACGCCCAGCAGGGCCACCGTTTCCCCCGCGCTGTTCCGGATCGGCGCGTATCCCGAAATCGACATGCCCCAAGGGTCGCGGACCGATCGCCGGTCGGCGGTCGGACTTCGGAACCCCTCCCAGAGGTCCGGGATCCGGGAGGCGTTGTAGCGCCGTCCCGGCTGTTTTTTCCCTCCGCCGACGTCTCCGATGAAAAGGGTTTCCCCCGGCCGCCGGCTGCGGACCATCGTCCAAACGTAGCGCAGGCCAGGATTGGCCGCCAGGATCTGCCTCAGCTGGCTCTGAAGCTTCTGGTAAGCGGGGCTGTCGATGGCGGAAGGGTGGGGCGGAATCGTTTGATGAAGGTCTCCGTCCACCGAGAGGGCCGCCGTGGCGGCAACCCCGGTCACTCTTTGGCGCAAGTTGTCCATTTGCTCGCCGGCCATTCGCGGATAGACCAGGGCCGAGAGCAGCAGGATTACTCCGGCCTGGACGGCGATCAAAAGGAGGGCGATTTTTCTTTGAAAACGCATGCCGGAATCAGCATAGCACCTTTCCGGAACGGCTTGATAGACTGTTGCCATGCCGTTGATCCGAAGTAGTGATTGGACGCGTGACGGGAAGGTCATCCGCGGCTCCTGGCGCTTGACCCGCCGCCATGAGCTCCAGTATGTCCGGCGCGGAGCCGAGGAGGAGATCATCCTTTCCGGCCCGATCCTGCAGGCCGAATCCACGGGGTTAACGTTCCGCGCCGCTCAGCAGTCGATGGATGAGGATGTGCTCGGGCGGCAGTTCACACTGCAGGGAACCTGGCGGGCCGATCCGGAAAACCGCCTGGAATTTATCGTGGATGGGCAACACGATGGCGCGGCCAAGGCGCTGATCTTTCAGGGGGCTTGGGAGCTGGACGGCCGGCAGATCATCTACCGCCTCCGGTCGGAATCGGGCCGGACCCTGCGCGTGCTCCGTTTCGAAGGGAAATGGGACATCGATGAATCCAAACGGCTGGTTTACCTGCTCGAGCGTTCCTCCGGCTCCGGGTTCCGGTTTCTGGGGGCTTTTCAAACGCCGTCGATTCTCGAAAAAAAGGGGGAGATCCGCTACCAGTTGGGCGGCGAAGTCCAGGGACGGCCGGCCGGGCCGGTGATCACGCTGTTTGGAAAATGGAAGTTGTCCCGCACATTGGGCTTGAGCTTCGAGCTTCCCTCCCGGAACGGGCACACGCAGGGCATCAATTTCGGCGCTGTCTTCTCGCCCGGTTCCGACGGCGATGTCGCTGTGGAACTTCAGACGAGGAAAGGGAAGCCGCTCGGTGTGGAACTGACGCTGCGCCGCCGGTTTTTTGAAGGGCAGGGGGAGCTGTTTGCTCGCGTGCGCCGCTCTTTCAGGGAATCCGCCGTGGAAGGCGGTATTCGATTCAGGTGGTGAGGTTCCGAAAGAGCGACAGGCGATATTTTCGAAGAATGGCTGCCCGCTCTTGAATCAGTGGATCCGGATAGGTCTCCATCCGGAGCAGTTTTTCCCGTTCGGCCAAAAGTATTTTGTTGAAAGTACGGCAATCCTCGCGAGCAAGAAAAGAACTTGAGGCCGCCAACAGCACGATTCCCGCCGCGCAAAAAATAGCCCATCCTCTCCTGCCTGGTTTTTGGGCCATGAACAGCGCCAGGAATATCAGCAGGGTGATCCAGAGAAGATTGCCGAACGTGACGTATCGGGTCGAAAATGCCTGGGCTACATTGAAGCCGGCCCGGCCCAGCCCTGTCAGAAAGGCCGTTCCCAGCCCGTAAAGAGCCAGTGCGGCGTAAGGCGACAGGATCCTCAGCGGATTTTTTTCGATCAACCACAGCCGCCATCCCAGCCACGTCAATAGGCCGATTCCCGCCGCGCCTCCCAGCCAGGCATGGGCCAGACTTCCCGGCAGGACAGGGCTTGCTAAATAACTCATGATGTACCGGAATAATAAAACAGGGTGTTCCAGGCCGAACCTCAAGGAGGGGTGGTATTCCGGCCGGTGATAGCCGCTGACGTAGAGTGCAGCGATCCCTGCGCCCAGCAGCCCCCACGCCCAGAGCCACGGAGCACGCTTTTTTTCGCCGCCGACATTCGTCCATAACACCAGCAGGGCGATGGGCCAATAGAGGACTCCGTTGGAGAAAGACAGCGTGGCGACCCATCCGAGCGCCAGCGATGCCGCCAGATGCCGGGGGCGAAGGTCCGATTGCGCTAAAAGGAAAAACCCCAGCGTCACAGAGAAGAGGTTCAGAAAAATGGCGATATGGTATCCAAGCAGCCAACAGGCCGATTGATGAACCGAAAAGACGATCAGGGAGATCGCGGGAATCAGCCAGACCGGCCGGCGCAGGTTCAAGGATTGAAAGGTGAAACCCAATTGCCGGCCGAACATCCCCACCAGCGCGACAGCCAGGAGAATGTTGCAGGCCAGTTCGTAGGCGATGTTCCAGCCGGACCAGCGAATCAGGAACAGCATCACCAGTCTTGGAAACAGCGGACGATGTTCATTGTGCGAGGCGACAAAATCCTGAAGCGCAAGCGTTCCCTGGTACGATTTCTCAACCAGGGGGACCAGTGCCCACTGGTCCTTGTAGGGAACATCCACCGAATAGCGAATGACGCAGGCGGCAAGATACGCCAGGGGAATCAAGGCCAGAATCCAGGGCAGCCAGCGCCTGAAATATTCTCTAGGGTTTTTGGCAGATTCCGACAATGCTGACTCCCCAGGGAAGGTTCCATCGGCGCAGCCAGAAGGTTTCACTGAATAGGAGGCGGGTCAGCCATCCGTTAAGCCCGCGGGGTACTTTCACAAAATCGCTCCGGGGCCTCCAGGGTTCGGGCAGCAGCCTCTTGGCTCGGCGAAAGACCCACAGCGGAATAACGAACAAGGCCTGGATATAGGATATTTTCACCGGTTTGAATCCGGCCCGACGGAGCTTCTCCTTCAGTTCCGGGACCGTGTACCGCCGCCGATGGCCGAAGCGGGTATCGTGATCTCCCCAGAGCCATGAGAAGGCGGGGACCGACAATACCAGCCATCCGCCCGGCCGCAGCGTCCTGTGGCATTCGCGCAGTACGGCCTCGTCGTTCTCCGCGTGTTCCAGAAGATCCAGCGAGACAATCAGTCCCAGTGAATGGTCTCGATAAGGCAAATGATCCGCGACCGCGCGCACGAGCGGGGCACAGGACCCTTGCCAGCGCTTCCGGCAGGCGCTCAGGGCTTCAAGGGAGGAATCCAGTCCCAGGACAAAGCGTTCCCGCTGTTTTAATTCTTCCAACGCGTATCCCGGCCCGCAGCCCAGATCCAGGACGGGTTCCTTGGTTTGGCTTCCATCCCGATAGGACCGGAGCAGGGCCCAGATCAACCGGCGTTTGCCCAGAAGCCAGAAGTAATCGGGCCCCAGATCGCCGTAGATTTCCTGTTCTTTCTCAAGCATTCTTCAAATAAAACAGCATCATTTCCCGGAATGTCCGGTGGATTTCCATCCAGCCCACTTTTGAAACGCCTTGTTCCCGGGGTCGATGGTTCACGCCGATCTCCCGGATTCGGCCCCCCCGTTTCTGGATTTTAATAAGCAATTCCGTGTTGACGAAAAACCGCCGGGATTCGATCGGAATGGTTTTCAGCGTCTTGGAATCGATGAGCTTGAAGGCGCAATTGATGTCTCGGATGCGGAGTCCGAACAGCAGCCGCGTGAGCTTGTTGTATCCCCGCGAAAAGAACCGGCGGGCCAGGGAATCGCGGCGTTTCTTTCGGTAGCCCACGACAGTGGATGCTTCCTGGCAGTGCGGAAAAAACTCAAGAAGATCTTCGATCTGAAATTGCCGGTCGGCATCGGTGAAGAAGATCCAGTCGAACCGGCAGGCGGAGAAACCGGTCTTCAGGCTTGCTCCGTAACCCTGATTGACGGGGTGGCGAATGCGCCGGACTTCAGGGAATCGTTCCTCGAGATTCTCAAGAACCGCCGGAGTGTCATCCCGGGAGCCGTCGTCAATGAGGATGATTTCGAAAGATCCCATGTGATGTCTGAGAAAGGAAACGATTTCGTCAACCAGGCGCGGCAGGTTCCCGGCTTCGTTGTAGGCCGGGATGACCACCGAAAGAGATTTTGGGCGAATGGTTGATGGCATCGTTTGCAAGATCTGAAGCCGTAGTCTAACAGATTGCGGCTCTCCCATGGATGTGATTAACTTAAAGCCATGAGTGAGTCTGTGATCGCCAAAAATCCCTCCGCGGGCCGGGATTTCAATCTGCTGGAGGTCCTTGAGGCCGGTATCGAGCTCAAGGGCGCCGAGGTGAAATCCCTCCGGGATCACCGGGCCAGCTTAAGGGACGCGTTCGCCCGGATTGAGAAGGGGCAGGCCTGGCTGTACGGATTGGACATCCAGCCGTACGCGCAGGCGGGCCCGTGGGCGCCTGAGGCGAAACGGGTGCGGCGCCTGCTGCTGCACAAGAAGCAGATTCAGCGGCTGGAAGGGCAGGTGGCCCGGAAGGGCTACACGATCGTGGCGACGAAGATTTACTTCAAGCAGGCGCTGGTGAAAATCGAGCTGGCGCTGGCGCAGGGAAAACAGCAGTTCGACAAGCGGGAAACGATCAAGAAGCGGGAAGCCGATCGGGAGATCTCCCGGATCCTGAAAACCCGCAAGGGCTCCACCCGATGAGGTATAATAAAAATGATCTTATTTTTTGGGGGCGACTGGTTTCGACTGGAGAAACAGGGTCGAGCGTCGCGTGCCGAGGTTGTCCGGAGGCCTCGTAAAAAACCGGGCAAAATGATACATGCCAAAAATATGGTCAAGGGGATCGCCCCGGTCGTGCCGATGACGCCGACCATGGCCCCCATGGCACTGGCTGCGTAACCAATCGTAGCCCGTCCTTCGTCGACGCCTGCTGGGCGAAAGGACGTTGAAGCAGGCTGGCGGCGGTTTGGTACCTCTGGGGATTGCCGCGAGGAGACCTACCAGGGGGTAGCCGATCCATGATCCTGTCCGCGGGAGCGGGATCCGGCGATCGTTAAAAACACGGACTACGCACGTAGGGACCCGATTTCTGTGTCCTCAGGACCCGAGTTCAATTCTCGGCGCCTCCACCAACTTCTATGGTTCGTCGTTCGCTCATTTTGTTATTTGGCCTGGCCCTCTTCGCGGGCTGTGCCACCGTTCCTCCTCCGGGACCTTCTTTCCCGTCGGCGCTGGCTTCTCAGCGCGTTTTCCTCGATAACACGCCCTACCTGCCGTTTTCTGCCATTCTGCGGGAAGCGCGCGGGCAGGAGCAGTGGGACCCGCAGACGCAGATCGGGTATCTCACCGCGGGCGGCCATGAGCTGCGGCTGGCTTCTCAGATTCCGGCGGTGCTGGTGGACGGCGCGGTCTATTCACTGCCGGTGCCGCCGCGGATGGAACGGGGGCGGCTGCTGGTCCCGGAAACGGTCTGGACGCAGTGGGTCTCCCGGTGGCGGGCTCCCGCGGCCGTGGCGCCGAGAGTTCCCGGGGCCCGCATCCGGACGGTGGTCATTGATGCCGGCCATGGCGGCCACGATCCCGGCGCGATCGGACGGGGCGGATTGAAAGAGAAGAACGTTAATTTGGACGTCGCCCGGCGTCTGCGGGACCTGCTGGTCAACGACGGGTTCCGGGTCGTCATGACGCGGTATGACGACCGGTTCATTCCTTTAGGCGGGCGCTCCGCGATCGCCAACCGGGAAGGGGCGGATCTGTTTATCTCCCTCCACGCCAACTCTTCCCGGTCCCGCCGCGTCACCGGGTTCGAGGCCTACTACCTGTCGGAGGCCACCGACGACCATGCCCGCGCTTTGGAGGCGGCGGAGAACGCGGCGCTGCCCGAGGAAGTCGGCCGGCCGACCTCTTCCGAATCGGAGGCGATCCTTTGGGACCTTCTCTACACGGAGCACCGGCTCGAGTCGATGGAGCTGGCTTCCTATACATGCCGCGGCCTAAGCGGCCAGGGGCTGCCCAGCCGGAGCCGCGGCGTCAAATCGGCCCGTTTCGCCGTGCTCAAGGGGGCTCGGATGCCGGCCGTACTGGTCGAGGTCGGTTTCATCAGCAGTCCGGAGGAAGAGGCCCGCCTGCGTAAGCCGGAGTTCCGCCAGCGGCTTGCGGACGGAATCCGGCAGGGCGTTTCCACGTTCCGAAAAGAGGTTCAAAAAAAATATGCCTACCAATCATAGCGCGATCGGCGTGTTCGATTCCGGCATCGGCGGTCTGACCGTCGTGCGGGAGCTGATTCGGGTTCTTCCGCGCGAACCGATCGTTTACCTGGGAGATACCGCTCGTGTCCCTTACGGCAACAAGTCCCGGGAAACGGTGATGAAATTCTCCACCGAAAACGTTCTTTTCCTCCTGCATCACGACGTCAAGCTGGTCATCGTGGCCTGCCACACCGCGTCGAGTTTCGGCCTGCCGTTTCTGGAGAAGCATTTCCGGCACCCGATGATGGGCGTGATCGAGCCGGGCGTGGAGACGGCACTGCAGGTGACGCGTTCGGGCCGGGTCGGCGTGATCGGAACGAACGCGACGGTGGGATCGGATGCTTACCCGCATCTGTTCGCGCGGCATCACGCGCGCGTGAAGGTGACCCAGGTCGCCTGCCCCTTGTTCGTGCCGCTGGTGGAAGAGGGCTGCACCGAGGACCCGCTGGCGCTGGAGGTGGCCCGCCGCTACCTGAAGCCGCTCCGGCAGGCCGGGGTGGACACGCTGATCCTGGGCTGCACGCACTATCCTCTGCTCAAGAAAACCATCGCCCGCGTCATGGGCCCGAAAGTCCAGCTGATCGATTCCGCCCGGCAGGTGGCGCTCAAGGCCAAGCGGGTTTTGGAGAACATGGACCTGGCGGCTGCTTCCTCCAACGGCGCTCCGGCCCGCCGCTTTTTCGTGACCGATGAGCCCCGCCATTTCGAGCGGCTGGCCGGCCGTTTCCTGGGCCGCCGGCCCGGCAACGTCGCCAAGGCCGATGTTTCCAAGCTCTAGCCGGAAAGCGGTCGTCCTTCTTTCGGGTGGGTTGGATTCCGCGACCACACTTTACCTGGCCAAAGCCGGCGGCTACCGCTGCCATGCCCTCATCCTCGATTACGGCCAGCGGCACCGGAAGGAAGTGCTGGCGGCCCGAAGAATCGCGCGCGCCGCGCGCGTCCCGTTTCAATTGCTCCGGCTGCGGTTTCCCTGGGGCGGCAGTGCGCTGACCGACCGTTCCATCTCCGTGCCGGTCGGGCGATCGTTGGCTCGCATCGGCCGCGGAATTCCACCGACCTACGTACCGGCCCGGAACACCATTTTTCTTTCTTTGGCGCTCGCGTATGCCGAGGCAATCGGCGCCCAAACCGTTTTCATCGGGGCCAACGCCGTGGATTTTTCCGGCTACCCCGATTGCCGCCCCTCTTTTTACCGGGCCATGCAAAAAGTTTTCCGAGCCGGAACCCGCGCCGGCGTGAATGGGAGAACCATCCGCATCGCGACGCCGCTGATCCGCATGACCAAGGCACAAATCATCCGTCTGGGGAAAAAACTGGGCGTTCCTTATGAGCTCACCTGGTCCTGCTATCAAGGCCGTTCCGGCCCCTGCGGCCGCTGTGACAGCTGTTTGATCCGTGCCAAAGGGTTCAGGGAATCCCGTTCCCCGGACCCGGCAGGGACTTTTTGTTGACATTTATTATTCTTCTTGCTACTCTGAATCCGGCTTAAAAATCAGCACTTAGCACACCATCCGATAAAGGCAATTCCCGCCCCACAGTCGCGGGAGACGCAAAGCCAAAGGGCCCTTGGAGTATCCTCAGGGCAGCCGGCTACCGAAGATGGCGTGAACACTCGGAAAGGATTCACCCATGCGGCGTCTCCTCCATTCTGTTCTCGCTTTAGCCATCGTTCTTTCTCCCATCTCTCCCGTTTTGGCAGACGAGCCGCAATCGCCCTCAAATCCGGATCAAGACCGGAGTGATTTTGTCTCCCTGAGCCAGATGCAGGCCGGCCAGACACAGACCCAGGACGATCTCACCCGCGCGGCAGCGCTTCAAAATCAACTTTCGACCCAAGCCGCTTCCCCGGAGGTTTCGTTCGACCAGCGGCCGACCTATTCGACTCAAATCGGCGTCAATGATGATTTCTCCGCCCGGTTCCAGCTGACCAACAACTCTCCGGTCATCCGCAACGGCTATGTGATGATCGGGTTCACCCCTTCCGGCACCACGAACACGCGGGAGTTTTACCGCCCGATCAGCATGCCGCCGGGCACCACGATCCGGGACATCGTGATCACCAACGCTCAAATGAGGGCCGGCGGTGTCACGCCGGGCAACTATCAATTGAGCTTTCTGGCTTACAACGAGCAGGACCAGAAGATCGGGAACGGCTTCTTCGGCAATCCGTTCTCCTTCGGGTTGGCGGTTCCCGCGGTGGGATCGGCCCCCACGTACTCTCCCCAGATCAATCCGGGGCAGGACCTGGTTTCCACCTGGGCCGTCAGCAACACCGGTGATTCGACCGCGACCATTACCCTTTTGACCGTCGTGACACCGGCGGGAACGACCGATTCCCAGGAATTCTACCGGACCGGCGTTGCGGTGCCTGCCGGAGGCGGCAATCTCCAGATGACGGTGACCGCGGCACAGCTGTCGGCGGTTGGGTTCGGGGCGGGGCGCTATCTCCTGACCTTTGTGGCGTTTGATTCAGCCGGCAACCGCATCGGCGAGTTTTTCGGCAAGCCGTTGACGATCGGCTCGGCGGATGTCCATCTGGAAGCGCCGTCCATCCCCACGCAGATCGGGGCGAATGACTCTCTGACGGTCGATTTTCAAACCACCAACAGCGGCAATTTTTCTGATCCTCTGACGGCGCTGGTCGTCTTCACGCCGGTGGGTTCCACCGATCCGGCGGATTCGATCGAGATGTATGTTTCCGGCATGAGCTCCAACCCCGGCCGGACTTTTCACAGCATCATGCGCACCGGCCAGCAGCTGCGCAACCTGGGGGTTAACCCGGGCCGGTGGCTGATCACCGTGACGGCCTTCAATGCGCTGGACGAACGGCTGGAGAGCTATTACGGCCATCTGATGACGATCGGCGACATCCGGGTGACGCTGCCCACCCAGCCGGCGCTTCCTTCCTCGGTCGGCATTTCGGACGATTTCACGGCACAATTCACGTTCGTCAATGCCGGAGACACGGCAGACCGGCCGGTGACGGCACTGTTGGTCTTCACGCCGGTCGGGGCGACCGATCCCGCTCAGTCGAAGGAGTTTTACATCAAGGATCTGGTCACTCCGCCGGGCAGCAGCACGCACGACGTGACGGTCTCCGCTGCGGATTTGGCCGCGGCAGGCATCACGCCGGGCAACTGGCTCGTGACCGCGACCGCATTCGACGGCGCGGGAACCCGTCTGCAGGATTATTTCGGCAACTTCCTGACGATCGGTACCGTCACGCCTTCCTTTACGTCCGTTCCCACGTACCGGCGGCAGATCCCGGCTGGCGGCGATTTCCTGGCGACGTTTGACGTCGGCAATACCGGCGACGCGCCGGGCCGCATGACGCTGGTGACCTCGATTACGCCGGTGGGTGCCACGGACCCGGCCGCTTCCAGGGAATTCTCGCTGATCGTGACGGTCCAGCCCGGCGGCGGGCTGTTTGATTTTGAGATCCCGGGTTCGGCGCTTTCGGGAGCCGGCCTGACGGTAGGAGACCATGTCGTGAGCTTCGTCGTGTTGGACGCGGCGGGCAACCGGGTTGGGGAATTCTTCGGCAACCTATTTCGGATCGGCGATGCTTCCCTGACCGTTCCCGCGGCGCCGGCCTATTCCGACCGGGTGGGTTCGTCGGAAGATTTCACCGCGCAATGGACCTTCGGCAATTCCGGCTCGGTCAGCGCCGACGTGTCGGTGCTGACGGTCTTTACCAGGGTGGGCACCGGCAACTCGATCGAGGTCTACCGGGATGGTTTGGTTCCGGCCAACGGCGGCGGAACCGTGAACATCCTGCTCTCGCCGGCGGACCGCGCGGCGGCCGGGATCACGGCGGGCGATTACACGCTGACCTTCAAGGCGTTCGATGCCAACGGCAATATCATCGCTGAATTCTTCGGGAATCCGCTGGCGATCGGAGAAGCGGCCTTGACGCTTCCTGCACAGCCCTCCTATACGGACTCCATTCCTCTCGATGGGGACTTGGGTTCGAGCTGGACGCTGGGTAACTCGGGTAATTCTTCGGGAGAAGTGACCCTGGTGGCGTCGGTAACTCCGCTGGGCGGGACCGACGCGGACACGGTCGAGTTCCGGAAGGTGGTGAGCATTCCGACCGGCGGAGAAACGGTGAGCTTCGTGGTGACGAACGCCGAGTTGGATGCCGCCGGCATCACGGGCGGGCGGTACCTGGTCTCCTTCGTGGCGTTCGATCCGGCCGGGACGCGGCTGGGCGAGTTTTTCGGCAACGCGCTGCGGGTGGGCACGATTACGCCGACGTTCCCGGCGGTCCCCGCGTACGACGACTCGATTGCCGTGGGTGCGGCGTTTGAATCGGATTGGACGCTGGGAAACACCGGAGACGCTCCGGACCGGGTGGCGCTGATTGTATCGATCACGCCGGTTGGAGCGACGGATCCTGCGGCAACGAAGGAATTCTCGAAGATCATCGCTTTGCCGGCCGGCGGCGCGACGGCCGAAGTCAACATCACGTCGGCAGAGCTTCAGGCGGCCGGCATCGGGCCTGGCGATTACGTCGTGTCGTTCACGGCGCTCAACGGCTTAAGCCAGGTGATCGGGCAGTTCTTCGGCAATCCGTTGACGATCGGCACGGCATCGCCGACGGTAGGATCAGAGCCGGCGTACACCGCTCAGATTCCGCTGAATGGCGTTCTTCAAACCGACTGGGCGGTGGGCAATACCGGCGACGCTCCCGCCACGGTGACGTTGGTGGTCGCGTTGACTCCGGTCGGCGGCGATCCCTCTCAGACCGTGGAGTTCCACCAGTTAGTTCAGGTTCCCCCCGGCGGCTCCTCTTTTGATTTTGATCTTTCCGCGGCCGACCGTCAGGCCGCCGGCGTGACCGGTGGGGAATACCTGGCCTCGTTCGTGGCGCTGGACGCCGCCGGCAACCGGATCGGGGAATTCTTCGGCAATCTGGTGACAGTCGGAACGGTGGCGCCTTCGGTAGGAACGGTTCCCTCGTATGACGGAACGCTGGCCACGGGTGCGCCGCTGGAGACGGATTGGTCGGTGGCCAACAGCGGGGACGCGCCGGCTTTTGTGACACTGGTCATCGGGGTGACGCCGGCCGGTCAGACGGCGACGGCTGCGACGGTGGAATTTTCGAAGAATGTGCGCATTCCGCCGGGCGGATTGGCGGTGGATTTTGATGTGACAGCCCAGCAGCTCTCCGATGCCGGCATTGGGGCGGGCGAATGGCTGCTGTCGTTCGTGGCGCTTCGTCCGGACGGCAGCCGTGCAGGCGAGTTCTTCGGCAACGTGTTGTTGATCGGGGAAGCATCTCCGAGCATCAGCGCGGCGCCGATTTACTCGAACCGGATTGGTTCCACAGAAGACTTCACAGCGCAGTGGACGCTGGGCAACAGCGGGTCGGTTCGGGCGGATGTAACGGTGCTGACGGTGTTCACGCGTGTGGGCACGAGCGACTCGATTGAATATTATCAGGCCGGGGAAGTGCCGCCCGGAGGCGGGGTGATCAACACACTGTTGACGCCGGCGCAGCGGTCGTCGTTGGGGATCCCGGCGGGAGATTACACGCTGGCGTTCGTGGTATTCGATGCCAACGACCAGCGCATCGGGCAATTTTTCGGACAACCCCTCTCCATCGGCGAGAGCCAGGCCAGCTTCAGCGCCATGCCGGAATACACCGGCCAGTTGCTGGAAGGAAGAAATTTCGAGTCGGATTGGACGCTGGGCAACAGCGCTCCCACCAGCGGTGTAGTCACGCTGGTCACCTCGATCACCCCCGCGGGATCGACGCAGGCCGTTGAGTTCAATCGCAACGTCACGGTGCCTCCGGGCGGCGGCAATTTCCACCTGGAGATCACGGTGGCTGAGCTTCAAGGAGCCGGCATTGTGCCGGGCTCCTACACGGTTTCGTTCGTTGCGGTCGATGCGGCCGGCAACCGGCTCGGTGAGTTCCTGGGCAACACGCTGGAAGTGATTCCGGCCGGCACGCCGATTGGGTTCCTGCTCGGCCAACAGCTTACCTCGGGTGCTCGCAGCGGCCTGGTGGAAAGCTGGGAAGTTCCGGCGGGCGACCCCAACGAGTCCCTTTTGGCCGACCGGGCCTGCAGCTACGACCAGGCGATCGCCGCGATCAGTCTTCTTTTCTCCGGCCAGGCGGCGACCGCCCGGGACATTCTTGATGCGATGGCTCTCCTGGAAGCCGGCACGGGCCGGGTGAGTTCCATGTACTCGGTTGGGCCTCAGGCGCAGGACTTCTCCGCGGTTTATACCGGCACGAACGCCTGGCTCGGCGATGCGCTGGCGACGTATGAATTGGTCACCGGCGATGCCCGCTTCCGGCCCATGGCGGAGCGGATCGCTGAAACCCTGCTGTCGTTCCGCGATCCTTCCACGGGACTGTTGCGGGGCGGACTCGACGCGGACGGCAATGCGCTTCCGTGGATCTCCACCGAACATAACCTGGACGCCTATTCCTTCCTGGACGACCTGGCTTTTGTCACCGGCGACAGCCGCTGGCGCCAGGCGGCCGATGATCTGGCCGCGGCGATCGATACGCACCTCTGGTCGGTCAGCCATTTCCTGAACGGGTTCGGCGACGATCTGGTCTCTTTGGACGTGCAGGCCTACGGCGGCATTTATTGGCTGAGCCGGGGAGACGTCGCCCGCGCCGAGACCGTCCGGGACTTCATCGAGAATAATTTGAAAGTCACCGTCGACGTGAACGGCACGCCGGTCACCGGCTACGCGCCGTACCGTGGCGACTCCTTCATCTGGGTCGAGGGAACGGCGGTGATAGGCATTTTGGACAGCTTCCTGGGCCGCTTTGACTCGGCCCGGGCCATCGCCGCGGCGATCGAGCAGTTCCGCGCGGCTTCCGGCGGACTGGGCTATGCTTCTTCCACACAGCACACAAGCGCCTCCGGCGCCGATGAGCTTTTCTCATCGTCCGCGAACGCGGCCTCGACCGGCTGGGGGCTGATCCTGCAGTCGATCCTCGAGGCGACTCCGGCCTCCTCCTCGGCTCCCACGCAGGATGCTGCGGTTGTTTCGGAGCTGCCGACGTTCAGTGTTTCGTCTCTGTCCGGCAGCGGGGTTTTTCTCCCGCCGACGCAGGGAGAGACAAAGGCCCCGATGAGTCTGTATTCCCAGGCGGCCCAGCAGGGGTTCTTCAACATCGCTCCGGGAATGTTCCGGCTGGCGTGGCTCTCTTCGGGCAAGCGCTCCGATGTGTCGTCGGATAGCTTCTTCAGCTTTCTTCTCGAGTTCCTGTTCGGATAACCGCGAAGTCTGATATCCTGATTCCGCGATGAAAACCGCGCGGATCATTGAGATTTTCCCCTCCCTTCAGGGAGAAGGGATCTACGTCGGCCGGCCGCATCTGTTTGTCCGGTTCTGGAACTGCAACATGGCCTGCCGGTACTGCGACACCGACTACAAAGGCCCGTACCGGGAAGTCGATTCCGAAACCCTTTCCTCCGAGGTCCTTTCCCAGATTCAAAGCCATGGGCCGTTCCATGCCGTCAGCTTAACCGGCGGCGAGCCACTGCTCTGGAGCCGGTTTCTGAAGAGTTGGCTTCCGTGGCTGAAAGCGCAGGGGCAGACCACCTATCTGGAAACCAACGGCACCCTCCCCGATGCGCTCGCTGAAGTTCTGCCCTGGGTCGATATCATTGCCATGGACATCAAGCCGCCCAGCGCCACCGCCGACCGCCCTTTTTGGAAAGAGCACGAACAGTTCCTGCGGTTGGCTTGGGATGCCGGTAAGGACGTTTTTGTGAAGGTGATCGTTACGGCGGATACGCAGGAATCGGAAATCCGGCAGGCCACCGACCTGGTAGCTTCGGTGGACCCGGCCATACCGGTCGTCCTTCAGCCGGTGACGCCCTGGGGACCCGTCCGGGAAAAACCGGCCTGGAGCCAAATGGAAACATGGACCCGCGAGGCCGGCGGGAAGCTCGCCGACGTCCGGGTCCTGCCACAGATACACCACCTCCTCGGAATCCGGTAGAATGGCAGTCATGGTGAGATCCGATCAGCGAAAACCAACCGACCTGCGCCCCGTCAAGATCACGCGCGGGTACCTCAAGTTCGCCGACGGCTCCTGCCTCATCGAAGTCGGCCACACCAAAGTGATTTGCAGCGCCACCATCGACGAGAAGGTGCCGTTCTGGATGCAGGAGAAGGGCAGCGGCTGGGTGACCGCCGAGTACGGCATGCTGCCGCGCTCCACGCACCACCGGACGCCCCGCGAAGCGACGCGCGGCTCCCAGGGCGGCCGCACCCAGGAAATCCAGCGGCTGATCGGCCGTTCCCTGCGCGCGGTCACCGATCTTCAGAAACTTGGCCCCCGCACGATCTGGATCGACTGCGACGTGATCCAGGCCGACGGCGGCACCCGGACGGCCGCCATCACCGGCGCCACCGTGGCGCTGGTCGAGGCACTTGGTGTCCTGCGCCGCCGGGGAGTGTTCGCGAAGGTTCCCATGCGCGACCTGGTGGCCGCGACCAGCGCTGGTTTTCTGGACAAAGAGCCCATTCTGGACCTGACCTACGAAGAAGACTCCAAAGCCCGCGTTGACATGAACGTCGTGATGACCGGCAAGGGAGAGCTCGTCGAGGTTCAGGGCACCGGGGAAGGGGGGACCTTCACCCGAGAAGAGATGCAGTCCCTCATGGATCTGGCCTGCACCGGCATCCAGCAGTTAATCACGATCCAACGCAAAGCTCTCGAAGATCTATTGGGGTCAGACCCCTTCCAAGCAAAAGGGGTCTGACCCCTTCGGATGTTCACTTTTCTTTTGGCCACCCGCAACCGCCACAAGGTCCTGGAACTGCGCCGGATCCTGAAAGGCCTGCCCGTTCGGTTTCTCACCGTCGATCAATTCCCGGATCTTCCGGCCGTTCATGAAAATGGAACGACCTTCCGGGCCAATGCCATCAAAAAAGCGCTCGTCACCTCACGGCATACCATTCTTCCCGTTCTGGCCGAGGATTCAGGGTTGCAAGTCCGGGCGCTGAATGGCCGGCCGGGTGTGCGTTCCGCCCGGTATGGGGGGGCCGCTCAGAACGATCAGGCGAATGTTCGAAAACTGCTGAAGGATTTATCCGCGATTCCGTCGAAACGAAGACAGGCCCGGTTCGTCTGCGTGATGGCGCTGGCCGTGGGAGGGAAGCTGATCCGGACGTTCGAGGGGAATTGTCCCGGGGCCATTGCGCTTGAAGCCGCCGGCCGCACCGGTTTTGGCTACGACCCGGTCTTCATTCCGCGCGGGCATCGCCAGACGATGGCCCAGCTCGGCGCCCGGGTGAAAGATTCTCTCAGCCACAGGAACCAAGCCGCTGTCCGGCTCCGCCGTTATCTAAAACAGGTCGCCGAGTAGGTCCTGCAGGTTGAACAGCTGTTCGTTGAGGATCTGCGTGACCGGCTTGGAGATAAACTTGGTTTTGGGTTCTTTCCAGGTTCCGCTGATGCGCACCTCTCCCACGAAATAGCTGGCTCCTTTCGCCAGCACCTTTCCGATCTGGGACCGTGTTTCTTCGGGGATCAGCTCCGGCGCGAAGGTTGGGACCAGCCGCCATTCGATGGGGCTCTCCAGCCCTTTCAAAAATCCGCCCCATCCCATGATCGACACGGTAGCTTGAGGGGAGCTGACCTGTAAATCTTTGGTCTCGATCTTTCCGTCGGCTGTTTCGAACGTGCCCTTGGCTTCCCGGAACGCGATGGTCTTGAGGGCGGGTGCCCGGACCAGATCGGCGAATTGGCCCAGGAAAGGGAACTCGAAGATCCGGCCGCCGGCGATCTGAAGCCGGCCTTTTCCCTGAATGGTCTCCGGCAGGTTACTCTCTCCGCTGCCGGTCCAATCCAGGTTCAAAAGCCCGGCGATCTCCTGATCTTTCCATTTAAGCTGGCGTGCCAGCTCCTGTAGGTTCAGCCCGCTGACCGACAGTTTTCCATCCCACGGTTGTTTGGGGCCATCCCGGCGCAGGAGGCCGCTCGCGGTGAGAATTCCCTCGGCCAGGGAGGCCTGCAGACCATTCAGCGTCGTGGTTCCTTTTTCCTGCTTGAGGTCCACCGACACGGATTGGAAGGGGATTTCCCGGACCGTGAATTGGGGGGAAGAGGCCTTCACGTCGATCGCCAACTCTGCCGGTTTTGACAGGTTTCCCTCCAGCAGGCCGCGCAGGGTCACTTCTCCCTTGAGCCCATTTTCTTGAATCGCGCTCAGCGCCGGCGGCCAGAGCCGCCCGATTTCCTCCGCGCGGAAAGAGCTTTCGAGAAACAGGTTGGCCATCGGTTCGGGGCGGAGGATCTCTCCCAGCACCCGGAAGGTTCCGCCCGGGAACCGGCCGGTCAACAGCTCCACGCCGATCTTTTCGCTGCCGATCTCCATCTGCGCCTCGGCCGAAAGGTCTCCCCAGCTGGCTCGCGCATCGATCTCCGGCTGATCAAAATGCACCAGCGTTCCTTCCAGAAGGAAAGGCCGGCCGGCCCACTGGCCGCTGACGTTGCTGAACGTCAACAGGTCCGGCTGCCAGCGCAGCATCCCCTGACCATCAGTGAAATTCCCGCCCTTGGGCAGCGTGCCCGCCACGTTCCGAAAGTTAAACGTGGCGGTGGGGTGGATCTCCCAGCCAGGCAGGAAAGCCCCGGTTCCCACCACTTCCGCCTCCACTTCTCCGGAGGGTTGAATGACGCGCAGGAAATTCTCAAATGCCGGCGGAAGCGGCGGCCGTTGGCCCAGCGGGAAGGCGGTCTTGACCCGGAACCCGAATTTCCGCTGGGCGTCGGCGGTGATCGATCCCGACATCTCCACTGGGACGTTTTCCGGAAGGAGGGCGGTCAGTTTCTCCGTTCGAATTCCCGCGGGATCGACGACCAAATCGCCGGTGAGCTCCCGCAGTTCCTTGAAGGTGGGAAGGGGGCCGAGTGCCACCCGCTCCAGGTGGACGGTGCCCGAGAATTTGCGCCAAAGGTCCGGCTCCGACAGCGACGGGATTTTTCCGCTGAGCTGGATCTGCAGTTCCCCCGTGGCCTTCAGCGGCTGTGGCTGCCGGATTTCCCAGATAAACCCTTCGGTTTCCAACCAGGCCTTCAGCTCCATCGGCCCGCGCGGCGTGCCCTGGATTTCCAGGTCCATCCCCGCGGTTCCTTTCAGATCCCCGATTTTTTCCCGGATTGGGTCGGGAAGGTAAGACATCAGGACCGGCAAGGCCCAATGAGAGTTGTTCTGAAGCTCGAACCGGCGCTCCTGCAGGCGGTATTTCCCCCGGAACCGCAAGGGGGTGGGAAGCATGCCCTGTAATTCGGCGAACGCGGTGCCTTCCACCTGGGCCGGCAGGGAAAGGTGCAGTTCCAGCCCGACCTTTTGAAAATCAAAATGGGCGGGAGGGTTGCCTCGGGCCGGATCGACCTCCAGCCGCCCCTCGGACAGAATGATCCGGGGAATCAGCACTCCGAAAGAGGGCCGCTTCACCGGCGAGGAGGGTTTTAGGGAGAGGGTCCGGAAGTTCCAAAGCCCGTCGGTGTTCTGGATCAGGCGCAGGTGCGGGCCGATGATGTTCAGCGTGGGAATGATCAGTTGGCGCTGTTTGAAGATCGGAAGAAACAAAATGCCGCCCCGGACCTGGTCCACGTGCAGGAGCGGTTCTTTTCCGAATCGGGGATCTTCTGCCACGGTAACGTTGTCCAGGATGAAGCCATGCCAGACATGGACCCGCACCCGATCGATCGACACGGAGCGCCCCAGCGCTTCGCTGGCGGCGGTCTCGGCCCACTGCCGGGCCTTCACGGGGAAGACCACCCGGTTCAGATAGCTGACGCCCGCGGCCACAGCCGCGGCGAGCAGGACGAAGACAAGAAAAATGGAATGGATCCGGCGCATAAAGTTCCTCTGAGGGAATGGGAACATTATATCTTAGAATGAATGATCCCTTACGGGGTGTGGCTCAGCTTGGCTAGAGCGCTGCGTTTGGGACGCAGAGGTCCTCGGTTCAAATCCGAGCACCCCGATTACCCGATTAAAGTATACTTAGCGTCAGCCACTTGCGCCTGTAGCTCAGCTGGATAGAGCAACTCCCTTCTAAGGAGAAGGTCGGCCGTTCGAGTCGGCCCAGGCGCGGATCTTATCAGGAGCTTAAAGAGTAAACCGTGAGCCGTAAAGCGTGGATCGGATGGGGCGTTGTGGTGGCCGGGGTCGCCTTCTTTTATCTCTTTGGGACGTCCATTCTGCGGGCCCAGATGGAGACGGCGATGAGCACGGCCTGCAGCCGGCCCGTGACTCTGCGGTCCGTCCACATCACCCTGCCGCCGGGGCTGCGCATGAACGGGATCGTTGTTCCCGCCGGCCCGCGCGAAGGTCCTTCGCCTCTTTCCGTCGAGGAAATCACCGCGCGGCTGACCGCGGGAGATCTCGTGCAGGGACGAACGGGGTTGAATCTTGAGGTCAAGAAGCCGAAAATAATCATGGTCTGGACGCCTCAGGCCCGGGCGCTGTTTTCGCCGGCGGCTTTCAAGAACGCGGCCGGTCCGATCAAACTGCCGCTGGCTCGTTTGCGCGTCGAAGGCGGCGAGCTGACATTCGTGGATGAAACCGTCACGCCGGCGGTCTCCTGGAACCTGCGTGATCTGCGCATGGAAATCGCTGCCGATCGCGGTCCCCGGGAATACTCGGTGAAGCTCTCCGCCCGGCTGGACGATGACGCCAGTAAAGCGTTGGGCGGGCTGAAGCTGGACGGGTCCGTGTTGCTCGGCGGGGGGCCGGTCGATGCTGCCCTGGAAGTGGATCATGGGCAGGTGCGGCAGTTGTCTCCGTATTTGCGCCAGATCCTCGGGACGGCCCCGACGCAGGGCCAGGCCCACCTGACCAGCAAGATCACGGTCCACGAAGGCGTGCTCATGTCGCGCAACGACATCGTCGCCTCCGACATCGTGTTCCCCTATGGCGAGCGGACCACGCTGGATCTGGAAGGCAACCGCCTGGTGGACCTGCTTCAGGATCCGGAAGGGAAGATCCATCTCGGTTTCATCGTGACCGGCCGGCTGGGGGAAAAGCTGGACTGGTCCGATCTGGCCACCGGCGCCCTGCGTGAGGCCATGCGCCAGGCGCTGAGCAAGGGCATCCAGAAAATTCTGGGCGAGATGCAGCAAGACCGCTCGGCGGGGGAGATCCTGCAGGACACGCTGGACTCCCTCGGCAAATAAGCTTGGAAATGAGCTCTACGGTGGCTATGGTGTAATGGTAGCACGAGAGATTGTGGATCTCTCGGAACGGGTTCGATCCCCGTTAGCCACCCCATTTTTCAATAACCTGTCCCCTCGGAACCCGGTACCGTTGGGCGGTCGTCTGATTGCAGAGGTAGAGCGAGAGCCAAGAGGATAAAGTTATGACGAAAACTAAAAATATTATCGTGCCGGCTATTCTTGGTAAGAAAAATGCTGGCCTGATTAGCAAGATTGAGGATTTCTTAAAAAAATACTCCACCTCGGAGATTAGAGAAGGTGGCAGTCATCTGATCTATCTTGATCCCGAAAGCGGGGCTTCCTACATACTTTGCCATCTTGAAGCTAAAACTCTTGTAAACGGCGCGGACCTGGATGCCGTATTAGACCCTCGTGAGGGTGAAGAATATAAGCTTAACCGAGATATTTATACCGACAACCAGGCTTACAAAATCATGGAAAAAGACGCTATAAACAAGCGCGTTTTTGAAGACATCGTTGTTGAATTCGATGATTCATATAGACCTCATCGTCCATTTAAAGTTTTTGGTGGACAGCACAGAGTTCAAGCAATAAGCGAAGCGTTGAAGAAGGGAACCAGCGAATCGCACGGCATCAGAGTTTATTTCAATCTGAATGTGGAGCAGAGAGTAAATATTGCTGTAGCTAATAATACGGCAATTGCTGTGTCTAACGATTTATTAGATAGGATGCAAGAAGATTTCGCAGGGGGGAGCCTAAGAGAGTGGTGTCAAACGGTGGGTATCCTAAAAGATAGGCAGAATTTTTCCGATAAAAGAGATCCGGAGGGAATTCCTACCGTTAGGGTTGCGAGAACGCTAGTCGTAAATTATTTTCGTGGCAAAGAAGCCCAAGATCAGCAAGACCATCCTTATCCAATCGTTTGTGCGTCTGGAAAGCCAGATGAGAATTACAGCAGATTGAGGAAGGGGATGGTCTGGGATGATCTAGGACTAAAGAGAATGGGAGAAGAGTTTGCGAAGCTTCACCGGACCCAGAGAGAATGCGTTCTCGGCCGGGAGGAGGATCGCTATACAGAGTTTGCCAACAAATGTATTCATCCGTGTGTAGCTGCTAGTTGGGCTTTTGCAGCAGGTTATTTGCAAGGGAAACCGGAAGCACTAAAGGCCCATTATGGTTTAAGAGGAGTGGTTGATTCTCCCAAAGATCCCTTAAACGCTGGCGATTTATCCGATGCAAGATTAAAGGACGTAGATCCAGATACCTATCGAGGCTTAGGCGCTCGAATAAGTGAAGGGGAATTGGGACGGATGCTAGAAGTCTTCTTGTTGCAAGCGGAGGCGGCGCAGAAAAAAGGAATCACAAAGAAATTGGCGAATGCCGCCATCCAATCGTTCGAGGCAAAAAAAGCACAGCGTAGGGCTGCGAAAGCTGTTCGAGACCTTTAGTGTTTAGCGAATATCTGAGGACCGCCTCAGATTTCCTTGAAGCGGCAGAGCAAGAGGCGGAAGAGGCAAGGGCAAAACGACAGTTTCAAGCTGCCATACTTTTTACCGCAAGCGCCGTCGAATCCTTCGTAAATTATATAGGCGATACCCTCGCTAAAAGTAAAAACACCCCATTACATGAAGCCGCTTTTTTAACCGATAGAGAACTGGATATAAGCAAGGGCAAGTTTGCGATATCGCAGAGATCTAAATATTACAGATTGGAAGATAAGCTGAAGTATTTGGTTTATAAATTTTGCAAGAACTATTCAATCGAGAAAGCTCCAGAGTGGCCAAAGTTTTTGGAATTTAAACGATTTCGAGATGAGCTTGTTCATCCAAAACGCGACGAAGACGATAGATCATTGAAAGAGTATAAAAATCAGACAATTCAGGGACTCGAGGCTTCCATCACTATCATGAATGAAGTTTGTATTGGGGTATTCTCAAAACCACTAAGGAAGAAAGTGCTGGATCTCCGCCCTGACTAGTGGCCATGATTCAGGGCTTTTATATTTTAGCGACCAGGGAATTGTCTAATTATGTGGTCGAAATTCTTTTTTGAAAGATTTTGGGAGAGCGAGCAGAGGAATGAACTCTTTGTTTGTATGCCGTTCCATCATGAATTTGACGAGAGATTTTCTAGCATTGTAGATCCGTCAGCGAGAGGTGCTGGATTTGATAAGGCGACAAGAGTAGATCAGTCTACGGAAGGAAATGTTGTTACAGATAAAATTTGGAATGGCATCGCAAATTCCAAGATGGTTCTGGTAGACCTCACCGATGATCCCAAGTCAAATGGTCATGTAAACGGCAATGTTCTTCTGGAACTCGGCGCAGCTCAGGCGATGCGTGAGCCTTCGTCGGTTGTAATTATTCGAGATCAGAACCCCCGTGAAGCAGATTTTGATGTTAGAGGGTTGACCATCAACCAGCCACCAGGCGGGAATTTAACCAAGGAATGGCTTGTTGATTTGCTAGCTGGTTCGGTCAAGAATCATGATTGGGCACAGAGCAAGCGGGTTAAGGCTGCGGCAGAATCCCTCGATGAAATAGGTCTTATGCTTATGTGGGAAATAGGTAGGCGACCAACAGACTGGAGGCATTTCAATACGGTAGGCCTTCCGGCTGAAGTAAAAATGGCAGTCCTGCGATTGATGGATCTAGGGATTCTTAGGCTTGGTACTGGTGGTCCCCAGTTTCCCACCGAACATGCTTATCATTGGACCCCCTTTGGCAATCAGGTTATGAGATATTTAGGAATCAATATGATGACACTCGCCGAGTTTGAGAAAACGCCCCAATATCCTGCGGCTGTAGGAGCACGGGAAAAATGGGCAGAGGCCCACAAGAAAATGGAAGAGGCTATAAGAGCTAGCCAGCAGAAACCTACTGGTGATTAGGCGGCCAGGGCAGGGATGCGGTCAGCCATTATTTTAACTTCTGGGAGTGTCATGAAGGTTCGAAGGTCGTCCGCCCAGGGACCCCAACCTTTTCCCGAGCCCCCCAGAGTCCTAAACGATTTACTCAGTAGGTTGAGTAAATCGTTGACACCCCAGCTTGTCATTGATTATGTGCTATACTATGTACGTACATAGAAGCGTACATATGGAGGTAATCAAGAATGACCGTTACAACGACTGAGGCGAGACAAAATCTGTTTAAGCTTGTGAGGAAGTCCGTCAAGGGGCACGTTCCGGTGAGGATCAGCTCCAAAGAAGGAGATGCGGTTCTTGTCTCGGAGGAGGATTACGAGGGTTTGTTGGAGACTCTGGAATTGCTTTCCGTGCCCGGAATGAGGAAGAGCATTCAGGAGGCTCGGGCGGATATCCGGGCAGGTAGGACGAAATCCCTCAAAGAAATTTTCGGTTAATGTCCTCGAGCGCCTATGAAGTCCGGTTTACTCGCAGGGCGGAGAAAGATGTCAAGAAATTGACGCCCCAGCTTCGCCGCAAGCTTTACGATATCCTGACGGAAGTAATCGCCCCCGATCCTTTTCAGGGGAAGAAACTAGTTGGCGATTTGGCTGGCAGCTACTCCTATCGGTTGACCTACAAAGATCGGATCGTCTACAGCATAGACGCGAAGAGCCGGGTAATCTACATTGAACGAGCCGCTACACACTATGGGGAATAAACGCTATGCGTATGTGGAAAAGGGGACGCTTCATAAAGGGACAGTTTACTTGGCGAAGTAGCGGCGCATGATGTGTCCCCCAATGAAGCGTCCCCATAACACACTAATGTCATCCAACCAGCGGCGCCGCGATTTCCATAGACCCTCTCGCTCATCTCCGCGATCGCAGCATCCCGGTCCGGCGGATGACGCCGAACGCCGTTTTTTGAGTGCGACGGCGGTGGATCCGGCGCCCCGCATCCGGCTGGAAGATGGCAGCCAGGAGCTCACCATGCGGGCGATGGATCTGATCTGCCCGATCGGCATGGGGCAGCGCGGATTGATTGTGGCTCCGCCGGGGAGCGGCAAGACGACCTTCCTCAAACACATCTGCCAGGCGGTGGCCAAGAGTCAGCCGAAGATGAAGGTCTACGCCCTTTTGGTCGATGAGCGGCCGGAAGAGGTGACCGACTTCAAGCGCAGCGTTCCCGCCGAGGTGCATGCCTCGTCGTCCGATGAGACCTATGAGCACCACATCCAGGTTGCAAACCAACTGATGCAGCGGGCGGTGCGCGAGGCGGGGGCAGGCGAGCAGGTGCTGGTGGTGATCGATTCGCTCACGCGTCTGGCCCGGGTGCACAATGCCC